>Ga0179593_1701262_pt1 | contig 15837 bp, 20 predicted proteins | sample CZODoug2_1_08_16_FD_185931 | JGI IMG/M metagenome (GOLD analysis project Ga0179593, IMG submission 185931) | Vadose zone soil fungal communities from Angelo Coast Range Reserve, California, USA - CZODoug2_1_08_16fungal (PacBio error correction) | ecosystem: Environmental > Terrestrial > Soil >... | reverse complement strand
GTGTGTATCTTATTCCATTTTTGTCAATTTCCCCGCCACGGCCTCCGTTTGCATCGCTCTGTTCTTCTGTGGCGCCCCCCTCCGCGCGGCAGGACTGTCTATTCGTAGGTTTAAGCAGGGTCTTTTTTTTTCCGAGCGGCCTTTTCGCTGATTCCTCGCGCGATCTTGAGAGGAAAGTAGTAGTGGTTTTGTTTTTGTCTGACAGGAAGACCCTTCCTTCGGGCCGAGCCTCCCCTGTCTCTTTCGGATCCCCGATTCTGCCACGGAAAACCAGGCCTTTGTCTTCTCCCGGTCAGGACCGTCTTGCACCGGCCAGAAAAACCAGAAAAGAAGTCCCCCGTCTTTTTTTTATATGAAAGCAGTCGGTTCCTTTTCCCCCCCTAGACCCGGTAACGGCAAGAATAAGACCCCTTCTTCCCACTGACCGCGCCGAGCAAGTAGAACTCTTCCCACCCCCTCCTCTGCTCGAAAGGGCGCGCCTTTTTTTATTCCACCGGTGAGACCAGGGCGCTCTCTTCGAACCAGCAAGCGACCTTCTCCCCTTCCCCCCGACTAAAACTCCGAAACCTTTTTTTTCGGGGCGGTGGTCTCCTTTTTGGACGTAACAACAAGATTTCTTTTTTTCCCAAGAGCCCAGTTGCCTGTTTCCCCCTCCCTTTCCTTGATTAAACGAGAACCTTCTTCTTCTATAGCCGAGACGGGCTCCGAGTTCTTTTCCCGAGGTGGTGTTCCGGGGACGAGACCCACCTTCCTCAGGTTACTGCGAGACATTGTCGCTCTTTCCCCTTTTTTCCGCATAATCGGTTTTTGGGATTTTTTTATAAAGGATGTTTTAAGGGCGTGCACCCTATTTCTCCTCTTTCGTGAACGTTTCCCCCCTGAAACACTTCGCACTCTCCCATACCCCTTTTAGGAAAACGCTGGTTCTTATCCCCCCACGTTGCAAGCCACACAACCTTCCCCTTTCCGCACCTCCGACCTCCCAAGAAATTTTCATCATGCCAACCCAGGCCTTTCCTATCGTGCGGGCACTCTTACTCGAACTGCATGGCCCGAGGCCCCTCCCCTTTGTGCAGGCTTGTCTTGCTTTCTTTTTCTTCATCAAGCTGGCGAACAACTCTACTCCCCTGGTTGGGCCGGGCAATAACAATACGGTTCCATTTTTTTTAAGGAGATCGGCCTCCTTCTTCTCAACGTTACGATCTCTCCATCGACGAGGCTTGATAAACAACCCCTCCCCTCCCGTTAAATCTTTTCCCTTGGTTTCTTCTTTGAAGGCAGTCGTTAACCAGGTTCTTCCCCTCCCTGTCGCGGAAGAGACTTTTTCCTAAAAATTCCACTATTTCTTGATTTTGCTTCCCGAAGCATGCTTCTTTTTTCAGGATTGCACCTGATGGCCTCCTTACCTGTAGATCATGTAAGAAGGCTTTTGCCGATTTTATGATCGCCCTTCTCCCCTTTTGTAACCATGCATCTCTGTCCTTTTTCCCTCCTTGTAGGAGGAACTTCACGGCGACTCCCCCTTCTTTATGTTACGACGGGTCGGTCTTTTCGCTTTTGCCTGGTGGATGCTTTCCCCTCCCCTTTTTTCACTTCGCCAGGGAGAGTGAGGGTCCTGGTTTTTCAGTGGGTCCCTAAGGAATGGCCATTTCCCTCCCCCCCATCGTGTTTTTTTGATATGATCTCCCGGTCAAACACAGCCTCTTTTCGGGCGAAAAAGGCGATATTCCCTCCTTTCTCCACTTGGATTGGCACGCACCTTTCTCCTCCCTTTTTTCCTTAGACGACCAGTTCCTCCCCGCTGAAGAGCTTCCTTCTTGGGCTAGTTCGGGCTCCGAACGGTTCTTTTTGACGAGACCTCCTTTTTTCCTTCGATCAGAAATCGGAGCTTTTCCCGATTCGTCTTACAGGATATAGATGGAGCCGTCCCTTGGCGCGCAGCGAGGATGACGGCTCTTCTCGACCATACTTCCCTCCCGTTACTTTCTGCCCGATCTCTTTTTTTTTCCCTCGTGCTCTGCCGCGCACAGTCCCCTTTGAACTTCAGGCCGGCCCCCACTTTCTTTCCGCCTCCGGCACGACGATGAACGGTTTTCTTTTTCTTTCGTTTGGGATTCACCTTTTTGAGTCGAGATTTCCTTCGATTGGAAGAGCCTCTTTATAAAGCCTTTTCGACTATCCCCGCCGTGGTTGATGAACGTCTCTCCCATTAGTAGGCAGGGAATGATTTTTTTTTTTAAAGAGCAATTTCACATTTTTCCAGAGTTATTTCTTTTTCCTCTTCATGCAGTTAGGAGCCCTCTCTTTCCCACGGATGGAATTCCGTGTGTGAGAGTAGATTTCCTCCTCGTTCAGGGGGGGGTGCGTTGATGGCCCTTCTATGTGGTGGCGTGCACCTTTCTTTCAGGTAACAGAGTGTTTCCGGACTTGCTTTGCTTCAGTAGGAGTTCAGTGTCTTGAGCTTTCCTCGTTCACTCCGGAGGATCCGGGCACGCCCCCCTGACGTTTGGTGATTGTCCTCCTTTCCCCCCTAATGATGGCGCCCCCCCTTTTTCTTTCGACAATTTCTTTTAGACGCCCTTGGTGGGAGTTCCCCCCACCCTTTCCGGCTGTCCGTAGACGCCCCGTCCTTTCGATTCTTCCCCTTGTCTTCTCGAATTCTTCGGAGAATTTTGCCGTGACTACAGCTTTTTTCTTTTGTGGGGTCAAACTTTGTTCCCACCGGCCAGAGCTTTTTTTTAGGGTCTGTTTGGGGGGAGGCGTCCTTCCCGGAGAGGGAGGGTCCGCCAGGACTTGCCGGTATTCTCCCCCTTTTTTCTAAAACCTTTTTGTCTGTCCACATGGAGGTCTTTCTTGGAGAGTATTGATCATTGGAGAATTCGTGGAGGAGTTTTTCATTTTGATGGTATGACGGTAATTTTCTTTCGACTCCCTTCTAACCTCCTTTGGAGGAGAAAAATTTTCACTTCGGGGGCGGGTTTAGGGGAATCGTCACACGGTTCTGTTGAGTTACGAAGAGGGACCTTGGAAGAGGTATATTCCTTTTTCCTCTTCTATCGTGAGGCTCGGCCCCTTTTCTTCGGTTTCTTCCCAGCCGCCGCCAATCCTCCCGCCACGAAGATTTTCTCGCTCCCAGAGTCCCCCTCTCCCGTACCGTTCCCTCGGCCGCAATTTAACCCGCCGGCCCTCTTTAGTCCTTACCGGCGGGTTATAAGTCCGCCCCCCCTGCGGCTCCCTAGCGAGGACGCCAATCTCTTGAGGACTGGCCTTCCTCTTCGTTGGCGCGCATGTCTTCTCTCTAAAAACATGTAAGTTCGAATCCCCCTTTGTTCTTTGAGAGAAGCTCCTTCCCCTTCTCCATGGTTGTATTCTTCTAAGCTCGAAAAAGCCTTATTTTTCCGTCAGTAATAAGACGATCTTGGCATAGATCTCTTGTCCTGCGGTGGGGGAACGTTCTTTTTCTAGGAGGAACCGTCTTCTTGAGGTTTTTCCTTTTTTTTTTGAGGCAAGGGAGAGACTAAGTGGGAGACCCCATAGGAGAGAGGTCTTCGTCTTTTTTTTGGTTCTTTTTTTTTCAGAAGGCCTTGTCAAAAACCGCGCCCCCTTTTTCTCGGAGGCCGATCTTTAGAGACCTTCCGGTCCCCCCTTGGAACCACCGACTTTTTCTCGGATTCCCCGAAGAAAAACCCTTTTTGCTTAATTCTTCTTTGCTACTCCAGAAGTCTTTCTTTCTTCCTTTTCATACAAGTTGGGTTCTTTCGACTACTCCCCTTTTGAGACAACCCCGAGCGCTTCGCCATGAGTTGGCAGGCTCCTCCCCCCCTCCCCGGACTTTTCAGTTCAGAGCGCTCTTTTTATAAATTGGTAGAGAGCCCCGTTTCAGACCGGCCAGTAATCCCTTTTTGGTGCAAAACACGCTCCCCCGAAACCTCAAACTTCCTCCTGTCACAGAAGACTGTTCTTCCCCCTTTGTTGCGCAAACTTTCTCCCCCCCCCGTGGATAGGATTTTGGTCTAGAAGTTAATTCCCCCCCCCCCCTTCGTAGAAGAGCAATGCCCCCTTAAGTATTCTCTTTTCCTCTCTTCCGAATTGCCCCTTTAAGGTGGTGTAAGGGATCCTCCCCTTCCCCCATGGCTTCCTTTCCTATCCAGGTCTCTCTCCCCCATGTTTGTTTTTTTTTGGTGGAGGGACTCTTCTGACTGTTGAACTCCCTCCCTATACTTGTGGAGTGACCTACCGGATCTCTTGCTTTCTAGACTGAACTTCCTACCTCCTTACTCCCAGTCATCACGCTTTGGAGCATGACCCCTCCCACGCACAAAATCTTGGCTAAAACCTCCCGAAGAACGATTCCAGAGACTTCTTTCCCCCCTCCCCCTCCACCCAGGCAGGACGAATATGTGAGGGCCCCTCTTTTCTTTCAGCAGCACTGATGGAACGAGGCCCCCCCTCTTTCTGGGCGCAGGAGGGCTAACTTGCGCGAAGTGAACTTTTTCCTCCCCCTTCCCCAACGCCCAGGCCCAGGTTTTTTGCATCCACAAACCGGCTTCAGCTCTTCTCCGTTTTGACCGTCGATAGGATCGTCCCTTTTTTTTGCAGTGAAGCTCGACGCCCTTTCTTTTGTTGATACAAACTACCAGTCCTACACCAGTTCCCCCGGGACGGATGGGGCCCCGATATAAGTGGGGACTGGTCCTTTTTCCCCCCTTTTCTGCTAGACACCGGACAGTCCTCCGTTTTTTGTCTGTCTTTTGTCTTGACTGTTTGTTAGTCGTGATTAGGCATGTTCGACAAACTGATTTCCCTAAGTCTTTCCTTTTTTCCTCTCGCTTCGGCGCTTCCCTTTTACGCTGGAAGGAAGAATTCTGTACTTTGGGGTTGGGGGAACTTCTACTTTTCCTCCGTTTTAAAAGCCGATTTCGATAGCCGATGCTTCCCCCTCATCGAGCTCGCCTGCTTTCCCTTCGGAGCCCTCTCTCTCCCGCGGCGGAAGTTTCCGTTTTTACTTATAATGGCTCTGTTCCTGTCGTATTCAACTCGCCCATGATTCGGGAAGACTCTCCTTGTCCTCTGCGCACTAGGTAGGGGTTCCCTTGATTTGGAGAGAGGAAAGGCCTGATTGCCTTCCTGATCACAAGAGGGAGAACACTGCCTCTTTCCCTCCGCCAATCTCGCCTTTTCTCGCCGCTGCTACCTTCAGCGTCGGAAGTAGCCGATCCCGATGACGAGCTTTTTTTTTGTCCCCTCCCCTAGGGAGGCCCTCCCTTCTTTCTTCCGGCGAAGGCGGAGATTCCGTTCCATCAGTCAGGAACCGGTCTTTTCTCTCTGCAAGGATCTAGTGAGCATTTTCCCTCATTTCCTCCTGGACGAGCAGAAGCTTTTCCATTCGTCTCGCGAACATTCCCCCCTTTTGGTTTTAGGTTGCCGACTCGTCAGGGTTTTCCTTCTCACAGGTCTGGGCTTTTCTTTCACCTTTTTGAAAAGATTCTTCCACAATGTTTATTTTCCTCGAGCAAGGGTTTTTCTTTTTTGATCAGCTCTCTCTTTTCTACTTCTTCACGTAGAGAGGACCCCTACTCAGGGAAGTCCCTCCCTACGCTTTTTTAGACGTTTGTTTTCTCCCTTCCCCCCTGAGCCAGTTGTTCTTAGGCCTGAAGGCCTTTCTTCCTATGAAGTTAACTTTTCATAGAGTTTGCCGCACCGGTCTTTTTTTCCCCCCTGCCAGCAGTTCTGCGTCCCTATTCTTTTCGCCCCTTCTGGACAGCACCTCCTCCGGCCTGGGTGGCGAGTTGTTCTCTGATTAAGGCGCTTTCCCCCTGACAACCGCGCTTTTTTTTTTGCCCCGTGTTATTGTCTTCTTTCCGACTGCTGGGAGATTTTTACTCGTATGGGAGAGTCCCCTTTCCTCGTTCGGAGACTTATTCCCCCCTCCTTTCGGCATAGCGGGGCAAAGGCCTTTTTCATTTTTCGCCACCCCGAGATGGCTCCTCTCCCCCCCTTTGAGGACAACGGACGGCCTTTTGTTCTCTCCCCTCTCGCCCGTACCCCACTCGACGTTGTTCCGTAGAATCCTTGAGAGATACCGGTCCTGCTCTTCCTAGGTATTAGGTCCCTCGCGGACAACCTTTGTTTCCATACGGATAGGGGGGGGCGTTTTTTTCCCGGTCCACCCTCGATCTCGTGCTTTTTCTTCTTTTTTCCTTGGCGGAACTTTTTTTCTTTTTAGACGAGGCCGTCCCTGGTCTGAGAAATTTTTCTCTTTTACCCGTGATACCCTCCTTTTTTTTTTAAGTAGGGAGGTGGATTTCCTCTCTTTCCCTGGCGACGGCGCGGTTCTTTTGTTTGTGAATCTTGCGGAGCGGATTTCGGAGCGTTTCAAAGACGGCGGTAGGAGACCGACTCCTATCATTTTTTTCATTTGTCCATGAGGCATTTCCTCCGGCCCTGGGGGTCCTTTTTTCTTCGAAACCCTCTCCTGCCTCGTTCGATCGGGATTTAGTTGTTTCGTCGAGGACGCCGACCCTCCCCCTCAGAGGACGCTCCCCTGTTCCCCCGCTGCGAGCTCAGTCTACTAGGCTTTTTCCTTTGCAAAACGCCGGCCGCCGTCTCTTTTCGGCCGCCCTCTCCCCTACTACTTCTCCCCTCGGCGTTTCTAAAAGGAGGAGGACCCGTTCGCTTGGGACATAAGAACCCTTTCCCTTCTTAGCATGTCGGAGCCTTCTTTCTCTCTGTTTCCAAAGAGGTGGGGTTGAGATATTCCTCTGGAAACAACTTGTTGTTGGTTTTCTTTTTTGCCTCCCCAATGCTCGCCAAAGCCTTTTTTTTTTGTCAAGAAGACTATGCTCTTTTTTGTCTCTCTTTTCCTGGTACGAGAGGTTCGTACTTTAGTAAGAAGGGACACCTTGACGGCGGTCCTTTTGTTCAGAAGGGCTTTTTTCCGGGCCCTTTGTACGGGTTTTTTTGTTGAATCGTCTATCCCCCCCCCCCGGTACTTTGGCATTTGGCTTTTTTCGCGGGCTAACTCCGCCCAGGAGGGTCCTTTCTTAGCGTGGAAAAGTCCCGCTCCTCCCCTCGTAGTAGCGAACCCCCCTCCGTCAGGCCCCGGAGTGTCCAGTTGAACCACCCTCCCTTGTGAGGTCCCGGCGGGTGTTGCTAATAAACCGAGGAAGTCTTTCCTGCGAAAGTCCCCTCCTCCCCCCATGTAGATTACAAAACCCCCCCTCTGCCCTCATTTTTAGAAAGGCGCTCCCTCTTGGTGCGGACCTCCTTCTTCGTGCCGGGGGATCACGGGGGATCTTTCTCGTTCCCCATATCGTAGAAACGCCCCTCGCGGGCCCCCCCCCCCCGGGTGCCTAAACCCTCCCCCCCAACTCCGAAACCTCTCTTTCAGTTTGAGCAAAAGGCGTGACTCGATAAGTACTCCCTTTTCGCCTCCCAGGGGAAGAGCCTTCCTGAGCCTGATCAAGGAAATGTTTTCAACATTCTGAAGATCCTTTTTTTTATCCTTATCTTTTGGTGTTCATTCCTCTCTTTTCCCCTCCCCACCAAAGGAAGTACCATTCTCCCCCTTTTCTCTCCTGAGAAGGTGTTAGAATCCGGGTGGAGTGAGTTATTTTCCTGCCTGGCACCGCTTTTTTTTAATTTTCAAGCATGGAGTGAACTATTCTTTTCCCCTCATACTTCAGCCCCTCTCCCAGGACCCTCCAAGAAGCCTTCCCCCTTCTCTCAAGAACACGTTGCAAGCACCACCCCCCTTGGTCAGTGCAAGCAACGGTCCTTCCCTGAAGCGGAACCAGTCTTCCCTTTTAGCGACACCCCTTCCTTCCTCCTTCTTGCAACAGGGTCTTTCTCTGAGCCAAGCAAAAGAACTCCGTTTCGCCCCCCCTGCTGATGGCGCCTTTGAACTTCATCAATCTGGAACCCCCCCCCCCAACAAGGAATACTAGAAGCTTTTTTGTAATCCAGGATTACAGATCTCTCCTGAACAGTAGTCTATTCCTCTTTTTTTTTAATCTAGAAGGTACGCCCCTAGATGGATCAAACTACTTCCCAGATACATTTCCCCCCGCCTGCACTGACATAGGGATCCCCCCCCCCTTTTACAAGGGGGAGTTCCGGGTTCTTAAAAAGGAAACGCCCTGGCCATTTAGTTTTTTTTTTTACCGGAAGAAGACTGTCTCCCCCCCCTTTCCTTAGAGGGCATACCTTCTCAAGTTTACGGATGTTTCCCCCGGCGAGTACCCCTTTAAAGAAGTACTGCGCCAAGAGCTTTCCTTTTCTTTCTCGCCTTTTCGTTCCAGCGTCCCTTTCTGATTTTCACAAGCTCGCGTCGACCTTTTGCCCCTTCAGGAGCCCTCCCGAGCTCCCCCGATTTCCTTCCCCCCCAGTCGTAGTCATCGTCTGTCTGATCTGAGCGAGGACTGTGCTGGTCTACCCCATTCCCCTCGGCCAGGGCGGTCCTCTTCGTTTTTCGCCCTCTGGTTTCCCTCCTTGGTTTCCCTAAGGCCCTTTTCTTCCGTTTTGATCGCGATGCCAGGCCGTAGGAACCCTCTTTTCGTCCACACGGCGATCGTCCCTCACTTTGGTCTCCGTTCCGGACGAAGCTTTCTTACCAAGTCCAGCGCAGGAGTCCTCTTATTTTTCCCTAGAGGGCAGAAAGAGGTTTTTCTCCGAAGGCCGCCGGCTTCGCGCGCTGCTGGGGAGAGAAACTTTCCCCCTTTATCAGAAATCGGAGAGGGATTCTCCCGCTTCTTTGCCCAGGAGTACAGAAGGTGCATCCTTTCTTATGAGGCGTCGTGCTCCCCCTCCAGAAGTTGATTTCCTTAGTCAGTTTTCTTGTGATATCGGACAGGTGGATCCTTTTTTCCCCGAATTGACCAGGCCCCCTTTTCCCGTACTCCGGCAACGCTATTTTGTTAATTCGTTGAGGTATTTTTTTTTTTCCTCTTCCTTTAGAGTGAGGGAAAGTCTCTCTTTCTTTCGTAGAAGATCGTCCTCCAGCCCTGCCCTGTGGGAGACTCCTTTTTCCTCTTTTTTTGTGATGAAAGGCTCTCCCTCTTCTTTTATGGAGTTGGTCTCCCATTCTTTCCTTTAACCGTTTTCCGTTTATAAAGCCTGTCCTTTCTTGAGATGGTTGTCCTCCTTCCGCCTCGTATGGAGAAACGGCGGGTCGAGATACTTTCCTGTTTTTCGTAGATGAAGTTCTTTTTTTTATGAGGAAACGAACCCCCCCTCATGTTGGGGGCGTGTCACCTTTCTTTCTCATGCCCCGAGTGTCCTCTTCTTCTTCTTTAGGAGGGCGAAGTAGGATTTTTTCTTTAGCTAAAGTAGGCACGCCCTCCTCGGGAAAAGGAAGTGCTGGTCCGCTAACCCGAAACCCCTGATGATGCACACCTTCTAATTCCTTCCCCCTTTGGTAGAATCCCACCTCGAAACGTTTTTTCCTGCCGACCGTATCTTCTTCTATACTTCAAGTAAAGTTCCTTTCGGTGAACGGCGAGTCCCCCCTTTTTTTTCTCGTGGAATCCTGGATCTTCCTTTGGTTTCTTTTGCCGGTGCGGTCCAAAGTCCTGGTGGGGGGCTGGTATTCGGTTCGGTGGTCGCCGGGGTTGCAAGGTGTTTTACGTAGGAAGGGCGGGCCTTTTTCTCCCGATAAAAACGTGATCCCCCTGCCGGGATCTCTTCTTTTTTTTCTCCCCGTAGTCGGGAGTTTTCCTTTTTTTTTTCGGAGGATTGTTTGTAGGATTGCCTTACCGTTCTCCTCCCTCTGCACCGACGGAGGTTGCCCCCGCCGAATAATCACCCTGCGGGTGGGTCGTTGCCATAAGGGTTCCCTTTCTGTCTTTTTCACGACTTTTTGGACAGGCGCTTCCTCGAAAGGATAGATTCGCGAACGCTCTTCTCGCTTCTCTCCCCTCCCCTTCTTCCTCCGTGCGTCTAGTTTATCCTTGCTTTTTTGGAACCTCCTTTCTTTCTCGTTTAGGAAAGACAGCCTCCGAATCGTACCGCCACGACGCCCTCTTCACAGATCGCGATTACAGTCTCCCCGTACCGAGAGTGCCCTTTCGACCGCTGCCCTCCAGTGAAAGACTTCCTTTTGCGACCGCGGGTCCCTTTCCCTATAGTACCGCCACCTCTCTTTCTCGATCGCCAGACGAGGAGGTTGTGCGGCCCTGTCTTTGCCACTGAAGGCGTTTGAGGGCCCCTCTACACCCCTTCAATTTCGAATCACTCTGTTGTTTTTCTGGGAGATTCGAAACCCTCCTTTGTGGAGCCTCTCATTCTCCGCACACCTCTGGGATGTCCTTAAGGGTCCTCCCCCTATCTTGTGGGAAATAGCCTTTTTCGCGGTGGCGTAAGGAATTTGTGATTTGGAAAGCCCTTTCTACGTCTTCCGGCACTTTTTCGCCTTTAGAACAGGGCGACCCCTTCCCGGGATTTTCTGCATGCCTCTTCTATCCCCCTGGAGAGGACTTTTTTGTTCGTGAGGACTGTCCTTCCAAGAGCTCCCCTTCCCGCGCATCCCCTTCCCTCCGGGGTCGAAGTATCTGGAACAAAAAGGACAGTCTTTCCAAACACTACTCGGTAGGATGGAAAGAAATCCCCCCTTTGGTGAGGCTTTTTCTTCCCTCAAGCTGATGCCCTGGGAGTCTTCCGGTTACTGAAATGGAGGCCTTCCCCCCCGAACTCCTAGTTTTCCTGAAAGGAGTTCCTCTGAAAATAAATTTCTGTCTGACCTCCTAGAGCGGCCCTCTTTTTGGTCCCCTGTCGCATCCCTGCTCACCCTCCCTTTTTCCGGACCTCACACTTCCTCGATCGAGTTTTTCCTCAACCTTTTCTTTACGCCCACACCTCTCAGAGAACTTTACCCTTCCCGAGACCGTCTCCCCCTCACCATTGAAGTCGATCTGCAAGGACCTGTAATGTCTGCTAGGAAGAAAAGTCTATTTTGGTTGTTCATTTCTTATCTTCGTATTAACACCAAAAAATTAGTGCTGAAGTCCCTCCCCTCTAGGTGTCCGACCATAATAGGCTTTGGGCGGACCCTTTTCCTCTATGAAGCTCCGGGCCCTACGTCTCCTCCCTTTGGTGAACGAGTACTCCTCCATGAATCTACCTCCCAGACGTACTCCCAGTTTCCCACGCTGGTGAGACTCTTCACGCCAACACATAACGACTTTTTTTTGCCAGCAACGCCGCCCCCTTTTCCTCTCCCCAGTCCCTTCCTTTCCCCCCACCCAGGCCGGCCTGATATCGTTTTCCTTAAGAACCGCACTCGGCCCTTTTGTTCCCTCAGGCCAAACAGATCCCCCCTTGTCGCCTTCTGTTCCCCCTGATTTCCCCGGTGAAATTAATTCACTTTTCCCCATTGATATAGCAGAAATGGCTCGGGCCTCCCCTTCGCAAAGATTAGTCGCCCTTCTTCCCCTTCGATCGGGCCGGCCAATTTTTCCTTGCCGCAGCATAGACCCCCTCTCCTACCGAAAAGCATACAACCTCTCGGATGAAGAAATCTTTCCCCAGTGGGGATTTCAAGTTTTTCCATGTTCTGCTCGCCAAAGGACCTCCCCTGCTTACCACCCTTCTCTTTTCAGTGTCCCTTACTCTCTCGCCACTTCCTGGTTTGTGTCTTTCAATTCTTTCTAGCCCTTTGCTCGTCTGCCTGATTCCCCTCTCCCCCTCTCCTCCTTTTTGTACTAGTGTCTCTAAGGACGTCAGCCCGCCGTCGTCGGTTACTCCTTGTCTGGCGTTTTGATCCATTTATTTTGTGCTTTATGTTGTTTTCGCCTTCCCCTTTTTCCGCCAAAATGACCGAGCTTCTTTTCAGTCACAGAAACCCTCTTTTGGCGTACAGACGGTCCTCTTTTTTCCTTATGACAACTGCTTTCACGCGCCACGACTTTTTCCTCTCTCTCCTTTTTAGTATAACTCTCTATTTTTTTTGTCAAAAAGCATAGAGCTCTCGTAGAAAGTCGGAGACCTTCCTTTTCCCCCGCTTTCATTAGATAGTAATAGGGCTTTTTTTCCTCTACTTTCTCTTGTTTTTCCAGTTACACACGGCTCCCCCCTTTTGCAAAGGGCGCGTTCCTTTTGCTCCCCTCCCATTTTAGCATTTTTCTTTCCGTCCGGATATATCTCTTTCCTTTTTGAGAGAGATGACAGGCCGTCCTTTTCCCCTCTTCCCGCTCAAAAGAGGCGAAAGGCGAGTTTCTTTCCTCTCCCTTTCTCTTTAAGACGCCGTTTCCTCTCCCCCCGAGAAGATGGCCTAAGCCCGACCCGGCGATTTTTGCGAATGCCGACCTTTTGGCCATAGACGAGGAGTTTCTTTCCGTTCGGCGAGTCTTTTCTTTCTCCGATCAGCCAATCGGAGCGGGAGACTTCCTTAAGGATATCGTGGCTTCTTCCCCCTCTTGCATCATGGGACGCGCCCTACCCTGGCCGTCGTAGCTCCCCCCTTTAGTTGTAGGAAGGTCTGCCCGCTCGTCCTTTTTTTGCGAAAGTCTTCTAAATGTCTGGGCTTTGGCGAGAAGAACCCCCCTTCCTTGGAAAGGAAAAAATGGCTGATCCCCTTTCTTTCCCCTCCGATGTAAACGGTCTTTTTTTCTTTTAGGATACAATTTTTCGGTCCGTGAGAGGAAATTTTCCTTTCCCAGAGGGAGACGAATTTCTTTTTCTCCGGCCAGATCCCTTTTTTGTTTTTCTGTAACTTGAGTTGGTCTTCCCCTTCAAAGGAGCCAATCATCCTTTCTCTCCCTCCAAGGAGTTCTGTCTTTTTGCCCGTCAAGAAGTTTTTTTCTTTTACCAAAGAAAGATTTCTTTTTCCCATGGGGCTTTCTTCAGTTATTGTTCGTTCTTTCGGCGTGCTGGCAAAGACCCTTTTTTTTCAAAGTTGTGATATAACAAACCCCCCCCCCCCCCCCCACCCCCCCCCCCCCCCCCCCCCCCCCCCCCCCCCCCCCCCCCCCCCCCCCCCACCCCACCCCCCCCCCCCACCCCCCCCCCCACCCCCCCCCCCCCCCCCCCCCCCCCCCCTCCCCCCCCCCCCCCCCCCCCCCCCCCCCCCCCCCCCCCACACCCCCCCCCCCCCCCACCCCCCCCCCCCCCCTTTCACCAAGCGTGTCCCTGTTTTTTTTTTTCGAGGGCGTCCTCTTTTTTCTTTTGAGTTCGAATCGTTCAAGCCGTTTTCTTCAGTCCACGCCTTTTCTTTTTCCCGTCCTTTCTCTCTTCCACATTGCCCGGGCAAACCTAGAACAGTAGAGGCATCCTTTTTCTCCCTTTTTGGGATCGAACTCGTCTTTTTCCCCCCACCTTTCTACGTTGCTTCCTTCTCTCTTCGATCATCCAGTACAGGTCATTGCTTCTTCCTTTGAAACGGACGCGGCCCCTTTGGCGTGGACTCCGATCCGATCTTCCCCCCCTGCTTTGCGGTCCCTTCCCCCCCCCCCTGCCGTGTCGGAGGGTTTTTAGGCGCAGCTTTTTCTTCCGGCGGCGGGCGGGTCTTACTTGCCGGTATGCTTTTTTCTTCCGGGTCAGTCGATGGAGGTAGAACCCTTTTTGAATGGAAAGAATCATGGTCTCTCCGTCTGGGGGTGGGGCTCAGCCGGTTTCTCTTTTTTTCCTTTACGGGTTTTCTCTCCTTTCCTGCGGTTGAGAAAAAAGCCGACTCTCTTTGGGGAGGGCTTTTTGAATGACCGGCTTTCTTTCTACTACGGCCTTTTTTTCTTCCGCACAACGTCATAGAGGGACTCTGGAGGAATAGGACCTTTTTTGCTAGTTTCTGTCCGCCCTTTCCTCCAGACATCCCTCAATAGCTCCTCGCCGATTCCCCCTTTTTTCCAGTACCGCTTCTCCTTTAAGGCAAAGCCCTTCTCTCCCGACCTTTCGCAGGGAGGTCGACAGGAGGGACTCAATCTCCCTCGGCGACCTCTCTTCCTCAAAATCTCCTTTTGGCTTCTTAATCGCCCAGAGGCGTTCTAGAAGAATACACCCATTTTTTTTTCTTCTCTCTCTATGATTTACTCATCCTCTTTTATCTATCTTAGACGTTTCTCCCCTTTCTATTCTCAGAAGGCATAGAAAACGACATTTGTCCATGAAGAAAGGTCCTCCTCTTTTTCTTCATCTCCTTTATGTAGAACGTTTTCTAAGCTTCAAAAGGGAGGATAACGCCTCTTAGGGAAGGATTTTCCTTTCTGAACGGGGCGTCTCCTCCTTGTCTCTGATATGAATTGTCTATCCTTTCCGTCGTAGTGGCGGTTCTGAGGACAGACATCCCCTTTTTTTCCCCAGGAGGGCAGAGGCATCCTTCCTCTTCTTTCCACAGCGAGCGGTTCTAATAGTCCCTCCCAAGTTTCAGTAGTAGGACTCGTAAGGCCCTCCCGACGCCCCACCACGCCCCTCTTATTTTTTTTCCTCCGAGGTGAGACGGCTCCCGGTACCGGCATCCCTTTCCCCCCCCGGACGCGACCGCGACGTTTGCCGCGCCACTACCGACGACTTTCTCCGCCCAGAGATGCTCCCTCCCGGAAGGTTTTTTGTCGAGGGGGGGATCTTCTAACCAGGGTTCTCCCTTTCCCCCTCGTCGAACCCGACCGGACTCCCCCGACCTTACGAGATCGATCCTGTTGACCGCACAGGCCCTTTCACCTCCCACCACGCTCCGTCTTCTCGCGTGACCTGTCCAGAAAGCACCTTTCCCTGGAACTGTACGTCCCTCTTTTTCCTTCCGAGAAGGTGTACTTAGAAGCCACTCGGGGTTTTTTTTCCCTTGACGAGTTGAGAGGCCCCCCCCCAATGAGGCAGCGGACCTCTCCTGAGAATGTGTACTACATTTACGGGGTCGGGATCTCTCCTACTCACTAATGTGACATCTCATCCTCTCCCCCAGACGGCGTGTACTCCTTCCCGCCTGAACTCCTACTTCTCCCTTTTCCCAGTTCGCACCCCGTGGTGAAGCCTTGACTTTGAACAAGACAACCAAAATTTCCTTTGGCACAGCACGCGCCCCCCTCCCCCCTTCCCCTACACTTATCTACGCTGGAATTGAGGGCCCCTTTTTCCTCCAAAGACAGCCCTCCCTACTGCTGGCCTAGTGTCCCTTAATCCGGGCGCAGGCGGTCTACCTGCTTCCCCGATGGCGACCACTCCCCCCCAGGCCCCTTCTCCCTCTTGGTCCCGGCCGGGCCCCAACGGCCTTCCAGATCTTTTTATGATGCCTTCTTTTAAGTTCTTTCAGCGCCCGCCATAGAAGACCCTACAGAGAAAAGAATACACCCCCTCTTTACTCAAGTAGGGATAATGAACACTTGTTTTTTTTTCAAAAGGTTCTGGCTACTGGAACGAACGGATGGTTGTCTCGTTTTTTCGTTCATTGTCTTTTTCTCTTTTATCACCCTTTTGGTGCCTTTGTCCGCACTAGTTGTTGTCCCTCGTCCCCGCTTTCCCCCTCCTTTCTCCTTCCTTTGTTGTTCCACCGGTCTATTGTCTCTGTTTGTCTCCTTGTTTCTTGTTTTAGCCCCCTGACTGTTGAGCACCCCTTCTCTTGGGACCCTTAACTTTTTCCACGTCTTTCAGGACCCCCTTGAGGAAGAATCCTCTTCCAGGATTTTTGCACCTGCTTTCTGTTTGTCGCACACGGATCCTGAGCCTTCTTATCCGGCGAGATTTCTGGATCGCCCGATGCGGCCTTTCCTATCGGCTGCCGACGTCTCGTCGAGGGACCCCTCCCTGGTCGTCCAGTCGTCGTCATCTTTTTCGGGCTACGGAATCTGGCGTCTTTTTAGTATAAAAGTCCAGCCCTCCCCTGGCGAGTTAGGGACGATCTCCTTTTTGAGCGCC
>Ga0179593_1481025_pt1 | contig 15837 bp, 33 predicted proteins | sample CZODoug2_1_08_16_FD_185931 | JGI IMG/M metagenome (GOLD analysis project Ga0179593, IMG submission 185931) | Vadose zone soil fungal communities from Angelo Coast Range Reserve, California, USA - CZODoug2_1_08_16fungal (PacBio error correction) | ecosystem: Environmental > Terrestrial > Soil >... | reverse complement strand
TACCCGGGGGGCCCTTGTGTTCGGATGGAAAAAAGACGCAATTTGCGGCGAGTCCGCAGGGGTGAAGAGCCTGGCTCTGGTGTAGAAAAAACCTTGGGAAAATATTCCGGGGGGGGGGTCGTTACCCGATAGGGGGGGGGGGTCGAGTGGGAAGTCCCTCTGGGGTGTGCCAGGGGGGGGGGGGGGGGACTTTGTCTGGTGAGGGGGGGTTCGCCGGATGGTGGGGGCTTTTCGTGTTCGATTTTTGAGGGGTTTTACCCAAGTGTCGGGGCGGGAAGGGGGGTCGGGGGTGGAAATATATAGAGGGGGCTGTAAGTTGTTTAGGTTGTAGTTGGGTGGGGATTCTTTCTTTTTTTTTAGTATTGGGGCCCGGGGGAGCGTCCAGCACTGGGAGGGTGGCCACGGGGGGGGGGAGTTTTAGGGGCGAAAACCATGGTTCGTTGAAAGAGGGTGGGTCTTCGGGGCAGGGGGGGGGACGGGCGGCTTTTTGTCGTGGTGGCTTGGGCTTTGTGTGTGTTGTTCGTGAAAGAAAAAACAGGGGGTGCGCCATAGGCAGTCAGGGGGTGGGGATGCGTGTGGGGGAATAAAAAACGGTGTGCCTGGGCACAAACATAAGTTACTTGGGGGGGAGGGGGTGGGCTTGCTCACTGAAGCGGAGGAGGATTGATGGGGTCAGGCAGGGGGGCTGGGGGTGCCTTTGGCGGCGCGAAAAGAAAATAAAAGCGTGCCTTTGTCACCACGGCTGGCGTCCCGGTGGGGGCCCTCGTAGGGGTGGTGACTTCTGGGCTGGGGGGAAACTGGGTTTTTTTGCTTGTGTGGACACAAGTTGGGGTGTGGGGTGCTGGGAATGTGGTGTTCGTGTGGTCCGGCCGGGTAGCTTGTGGGCGGATGGCGACGATTGGGTGGTGATGGGCGCTGGAGGGAGCTTTTCCAACATGGCGGGCCGATAGGGGATCTGGTCGGCCTTGGGGGGCCATGGGATTAGTTGGTGTGAGGTTTGTGTCTGAGGTTTTGTTATGGCTGCGAGGGGGCTTTTTATTGTAAAGAGATTAAGGGAATTTAGAGGGCGGACGAAACAAAGAAACAATCGGGCCCAAGGTTGGTTGGGCCGGGGAAGTTGGCCGCGGTGGGGGGCGGGGGATGGATGGGGGACAGACATGCACAAAAACGGTTGGCTCTTTTTTTGCGGTGGTTTTTGGGCGCGGGCGCGTGGACTGTTTGGGCGGTTTGGAGGGGGGGACTCTTGGCTTTTCGTTGTGGAGGTGCGTGTAAAAGTAGCGGGGTTGGGTTGTGCAGCGTCAGAGGGCGGAGGTGAGTCTGTTCAATTAGGATGCGTGTTTTTTTCCTTTTGGTTGCCGGGGGGGAAAGAAAAGAACTGCCTGAATATAGTTGTCGTGGTTGTTTCTGTATAAAACCGGGGTCTTAAATGTTTTTATTTGGAGCGGTTTGCGGGGGGGTTTGTTCGGGAGGGGGGCTATGACCTCTGCAGGTTTTTGTTTTTTTTTTGGGGGGTTGCAGTTGTGGGTGGTTGGTTGTTTGGTTTTTGGACTTTTTGTTTTGGGTTTGCTTTGTTTCTTGGCGGGTGGTGTGTGGGAACGGGGACCTCTGGGGCAAACGGGGCCAGAAAAGTGGGTAGGGCATTTCCCAAGGAGGCAGCGGGGATATGTATGGGATAGGAGGTGCGGGTCGGTCCTGGGGTTTCAAAGGGGGGGGGGAACCCCCGCCCTAAGCTTGTGCTGGAGGGGGGGGTAAGAGCCCAGCGGGCGTGGGTGGGTGCGCTGGGGGATTGTTTTTGGCATCCAAGTAGGCGCGTTAGACCTGGCATTTGGTAAATTCATGAGTTCTGAAAGAGTTTGAAGTATCCCGACGTGCGGGGGTGTTAGAACCTGGCGGGCGCGGCGTTATGAGGTTTCGTTTTCTCGGGGTAGAAGGATTGAGTGTGTGTGGATGTTAGGTTCTGGTTCGGTTGTGGGGATCGTGGGGGGGGTGAAAATAGTTAACCCCTTTTGGGGGAACGGTAGTGTGGGGCTGTTTGTTCGTGCTTCCCCCATGTCGGGGCCGTTAATTTTTGGTATGGGGTTTGTTGTCCGGGTGTTTGCTGTTGTCTTAGTCCGCGGAATAGGGAAAAAATGTTCCCTTGTTCCGCACCTAGGGGGGTTAGGGATTAGTTAGAGATTTAGTTGTAACTTTCGGTTTGGAGTAATGGGGGGGGGTTGGGGTTGAGGAGGAGGGGTGGCGTGTTTCTTTGGATGGAGGAGGGTGTGTTTGAATTTAAGAGGTGGAGCTAGGGGATGGGGGGGGATGGGTTGGGGATGGGGCTGATGGCGTGTTGTGGCTGGGGGGCGGGTTGTTGTGGCGGGGGGCTCGATATCGGTGTGTGGGCTTCCCCTTTGTTTGCTTGCTAATGGAACACGTTATTTTGCCGATTTGTTTTGTTCGGTTTTTCAAGTCAGGGTGGTCGAAGAGATGTTCAGTAGGGGGGGCCGGGGCTGACAGAAAACCCAGCTTTGCACAAACTTTGAATGGGTAAAACGGGAGTGTGGGTGGTTGTTGAGTGTTGCGGGGGTGTTTTTTTTTAGGGGGTTGGCGTTGAGCATACTAAGATTTATTCCGGGGGTGGCCGCAGGCGTGGCAGCGTTGTCTAGGCAGACAGGTTGGGTATTTGGAGGGGGCACCGGGAGTTGTCGGCTTCACTGCCCGGTGCACTGAGTTCCTGAGAATTTAAAGCTTCTTTTGGTGCGTTGTGTGGTCGGGAGGTTTGGGGGGGGTGTGCATGGGCTCTAGGGGAGGGAATATGAAAAATCCCTTCCCGGGCTGTGATATATTAACGGGCTTTGGGGGGGCCTTTTCGGCCATCAAATGGGGGGTGTTACGTTTATCTGTAAAAGGGTGTTTGCGGGGCATATGTTTGTTGTGTGTTTTGGCAGTCAGGGTGCAATTGTTGACTCCGAGGAGTATTTACAGCGATGTTGGTGGGGGGCCCGTTTTTTGGCGGGTTATGTGTGTTGTGGGGATTTAGAATAGAACGGGTGGGGGCTCTTGGCGGGGAGGGGGGGGTGGGGGGGGCGGGAGTGGGGGGGGGCTGGTACCCCTGGCGGGGGGGGGAAGGGGGGAAGGCTGATTGAATAGGCTGAGGTTTGGTGTGGGGGGCGCCGGCGGGTTGCGGGGGGGGCCTCTTGGCCCCAAGGGGGACCGCGGCTGGGAGCGGTGGGAGTGGTTGGGAAAGAGAGGGTTGCAAACCGCTGGTTGTGTGTTCTGTTGGGTGATAGTTGGGGACTGAGGGGTTGTGGTGGTTGACTATTTCAGTTTGCCGGAGGGGTTTTGGGTTTTTGTTTTTTTTGTGGTGGTTGTGGGTTGTGGTGGGAGGTTCCAACTGCAAAGAGCCGGTACAGGAGACAATGGGGTAAGCAGGGGGGGGAGAAACCGGGGGGCCGCGGGGAGCCTCGTGGAAGTAAATAGGTTTCCCAGTCCAGCAGCGAGGATTTTTTTGTTTTTTGTTGCCGAGAACAGGTGGGTGGGGGGGGGGGGCCGCTACGGGCCAATTTCTACTTGTTCGGGTACTTGGCTGTGAACGGGGGGTGGGTGGGGTGGCCGTCGGATAGCCCCCGCAGGGCGCTATTTGCAAGGTCAGAGGGAAGAAGAAATCGTGTGGGGGTGCCCTAGCTTCCTCTATTAGCTGAGGCGGCCTTTCTCTTAGAGATGGGAGTAAAGAAATCTCATTCGGTAGGGAGAATTGAGGGGGATAAAATAGGGTATGCTTTCCTTCCCAATAGGCTGGGGGATGGGGTTTTTGGTGTTACAGGGAGAAAAAAACAGACATGAGTTCCACAAGAACAGAATGAAGAGAAGTCTGACGGGCGTTTTCTGTGGTCACCGGGGGAAGGGCGTGTTTTTTGAGTACGGGGAATGAGAGGTGGGAAGGTTGGCAAAAGGGCGGCCATTGACCAAAAGCGTGGGGGGGGAAGGGGGAATAGGGGCTCGGGTGGGTTGTTGGGGGCACGATTCCCCCAGGGGGCGATTGAACAATCACCGGCTTAGCAGTGTGGGTCAAAACATAGCCCTATGATGGGGGTGATACTTCTTTGACATTAAGGGAGACGGGTCGTCGGATGGTGGGCAAGAGAGCGCGCTCATCGTTTTGTGGGCGCCTGGGGATGAGGTTTGGGGCTTTGGCTATTGTCGAAAGTGTTCAGTGGGGGGGGGCCGTGGGGGGGACGGGCCAATAGAGAAAATGAATAAGTAAATTCTGCAAGCGATTATAATTAAAAGGGTGGTGACAGGTGGGCGGCCGCGGGGAGTTTGTTGGGGGCGGGGCTCTGTTGTTTTGTTTGGATGAGTTTCCGGGCCAAAAATATGATTGAATAAGTCTGGACCATCAGCCGAAAAAAGGGGATTGTTTATCTCTTTCTGATATGTTGCTGATAAGGATAAGGTAAAGAAGGGTCGAGGGATTGGGCCGATTTCCAAAAAGGAAAAAAAAAAACAGCTTATTTTTGCCCGGTGATGTGGGCGGGGTTTTGAAGGTGGCTAGCGGCTCCCGGGGGCGGGGGATGTTCCTGGGCCAGGCGGGCCGCTCGAAATTTCAGAAAAGAGTCACGTCTCCAATCGTCCGGGAGGGTCTTGGGAAAAAATTTCAGTCGAGGGGAATTGTTACTGGGGAAAAATTTTCCCCGCGGGAGAACCGTTTAAGGTCCTCTTACTTATCCTGATCCATTGGCTTGGGGGACTGGTTCTTCCGAGTGGTCGGATGGGCCCCGGCCCCGCCGACGAATGTTTTGCCGCCGTTGTTCGCGGCGTTTGTGCTTTTTGGCCGGGTTTGTCAGGTTTGGGCGAGGGGGAACTTGGGTTGGGTTAAAGAGTCCTGTTGCATTAAGTAAAGCCAACGGAACGGTGGGTAGGCGTGGGGAAGGTGAAAATTTTTTCCGTCGTGGTTGTTGGTTGGGGGGCCAGGGGTAAAAAAGGGGTTCGAGAGAGGGCGGCGAAGGGGTTACCTAAAGTTTGGGGGGTTTTGTGGAAAACTGTCCGATCAAATTTCCGCTCTGGTGGGCTGGGACGAAAAATTTTTCCTTTAATCTGGTAGGTGCTGTTGGGGCTTTGAGCAGATACCCAGACGATAAAAAAAACAACCTGGGGGCTCTGTGGCGTTTGGGGGTCCTTTCAGTTCCACAAGGGCGGGGGGCGGAGGGTGCAAAATAAGTTGGCGGGAAAAAAACAAAAGCGGTGTCATCCCTCTCTCTTTGTTGTTCCCTTCCTTTCCCTTTTTCCCGTGGGTTGTGGGGTGGTAGATGAAGGAGCAACCGCTGTCGCAAAAAAAACCTTGGTGCAATTTCCTGGGCCGATTGGCGTGGGGGTATAGGAAAATAAGGTGGGCCGGTTTTTTGGGTGTTGTCTTGAGAGCCAAAAATAAAGAAAGATTTCTTCCGTTTAGAAAGGAAATTTTGCGACGGGGGCGTTAAAAGCGGTATTGGGGAAAATCGAAAAAATTTCACTGGGGGAAACTGGTCCCAAAAATCGTTCCCTGCAGGAACGAATGTAGATAGATAATGATGTTATTATCCTTCCCGTGTAACGCAAGGGCTTTTTTTGTTCTCTGGACCCCAAAAAAAAATTTCTGCCTAGGGCCAAACCTCTTGCAGAAACAAGGGGCCGGAGCACAGACCATTCTGGTGGCGGGGGGGGCCCCATGCCCACGGGTGAGGAAAATTAATAAAGAAACAGTTCAGGGGCTTGGGGAAGATACGGGCGGGGGGGGGGATTAACGGGGGGGGGGGTTCGGCGGGGAATTTTTTTTGACCCCAGGGAAAAAAAACTCCTGGAAACATTTGTTCAAGGCGGCAAAAACTCGGAGGAGGGGGTTCGGTCTTGGGGGAAAAATCGGGGGGCCTTCGAGAATGCGCGAAGTAAGCTGGGCTTCCCGAAAAAAGGTGAGTGTGGATGTGTGGGAGGCGCCCCTCCCCCCAAAGTGCGTCGGGGACATTTTTTTTCTTTTCAACTTCAGGAGGGGGGGTTTATCAAAAAAAATGTTCTTGGGGCGGGGGATTGTGCAAAATGGTGCGGCTTTTGTGCCGAAGCTCGGCCTTTTGATTGAAGCGGGGCCCCTTGGGGAAAAAATAAAACACGTCGGAAAAATTTTTTTCTTGTGATTTGTGGCGCGGGCCGATGAAAATAGAAAAAAACTTCCGCTAAGATTTTGCGATGGGTGGCCAAAAACGCTTGCCGGGGCCAACAAAATAAAACAAGAAATAACTCTGTGCTTTTAGTTTGGGGATTTTGTTTAGAGAAACAACGGCCCGTTGTTATTTTGCCATGTTTTGCCGGGGGCTGGTTTTTTTCTATGGCAGCTAAGGGAGTTTCCCTGGGGCTGCCCCACCTAGCGGGGTAAAAAACAAAAGGCGGGTGGTATTTTTTCAAGGTCGGTCCGCCGTGGGGGGAGTGAGGTGGGGGCGGGCCACAAACAACGGGTGGGGCAGAATTCTCACCCGCTTGGGTCACATTGAGCGTTGCCGCCTTTTCGTTATGCGCCTCTTTTCCGGGCGAGGAAAAAGATAAACCCCCCACACAAAAAAGCAAAAGCTTGTGGAAAGAAAACTTGTCTTGGGTTTTTTCGGCAGGGGGAACTTCGATGGAAAAGAAAAGGAAATTTTTCCCTAGGAATTGTTCGGTTAGGTTTTCCTTGATGGTTTGATGTGGAGAGAGTGGTGGGACGGGTGGGAGGTGCGGGGTTGTTGGTGGTGGGTGCCATTAAAGCACGTTTTCTTCGTGCCTTTGAAGTTTAGGGGCTTGGGTTTGTGGGATTTCGGGGGGGCCCCCCGGTGTCAGGCGCGGAAGTAAACGTGGCCTAGGAGTTGGGGGCGTTAGGTGCCCTCGCAAACAATAGAAGAAATGTTCCTACGGCGGGTGGGTACTGGAGAAAGACTTATTGAAAATTTTGTTAGATGGGGGGCTTTTCGGGGCGCGGTGCTTGTTCCTTCTTTGTTAGGCGCGGGCCGGTTATGTTGACAAAAACCCGGCAGGCTTGGTTGTTTTTTTTTTTCAAAAAAGTTCCGGGTACAAATAAGCGGTGTTTGGGGGAACAAAAAAGAGCTGCTCACAAGCAACTCGGTCTGACACGTGGCCGCTGGCCGGGGGCCCACCCGGCCTAAACGTCTCCCGGCTCCCAACATCCAATGGCTTACATATTCTAAGGGTGGGGTGTCTCGGGGTGCCGCCTGACCAGGCCTGCCTGTTAATCACCCCCATGTCGTGGGCCTAATAGAAGCCACGGGGGGTGATGGCGTGGGATGTCTTTTTCGGGGAGAAGCCGCCCCATGTGTTTGCCTGTTCATACCTTACAACGTGGATGTGGTTTATTAGTGGTGGGAGGGGGGGCCCCAGCTTTCCCACGAAAGGGAGTATTGGATGGTTTTTTGTTCACAGCTCACGCGGGTCTGGAGGTACGCCTGCCACGGGGGAAAGTATTTGGGGGGGTAGGGCCGGTCGGGCCCCGCGGGGGCAAGGGTTGTAATGCCGGGCTCCAAATAGTAACGGCCGCAGAAAAGGTGCGAAAAAAGACGGCGTCTCTGGGAGTCGAGATTTTACTGGCGTTTTTGGTGTCGTGTTTCCCCGGGTCCCTGAAAAAAACCTCGGTTGTACAAGAGGTTTGGCAAAGGGTGTTTGTTGCCGGGCCTGGAAAGGGTTTGACATTGGGGAAAAGGAAGCTGGGACGGAGAGAAAAAACTAAAGATAATGTAGTCGTGGGATAATAAGGGGGGTTGGGTTGGGGGGGGGAGGAAGATGGACTCCGCCCGGGGGTTTCCGAAAGTTGAAGTGGGGCAAGCCACGATGGGGGGGGGGATTTTTGATGCAATCCACGACGCCTCCCCCCGCAGCCCGGCCAGGGCTCCGCATTCAGACGGGCGGAGGGAAAAAAGTGCAACGTCGCTCGGCGAAAAGTGGCAACCTCACGGTTACCCGGGGGGGACGAAAAGGAAGAAATAAAAATTCGATCATAACGGGGGGGGGGGGAACGGTGTGGGAAGGGAGTTTGGCGGGGGACTGGGGGGGGGTGGTGAAAGCGCCGCATCGCGAAATTAAGGGGGTCCAACTGGCCGGAGCATGTTAAAAAAAAATAAGCAGCAGGTTTTTTGCCAAGGCGTCCACCGGGGCGATAATTAAATAAAATTGGGAGTACGTCGGATAGGGGGGAAAAAAAAAATCAGATTTCGGCGGGCGAGTCCTCATGGCGGGGGGGGCTTGGGGTGGTTTTTTGTTTTTTGGTTTATTTCGCTAGGATGGATGTGTTCAGGAGTTGTTTTTTTCTAAATCCCGTAGGTTTTTTTGTACTGGGTTGAGTTTTTTTGGGGGGGTGTGGTGTGTGGTGTTGAAAGACTAATGGGGCCATCCACGGGGGGTCGTCGCCAGTAGTTGGAGGGGGGTCGGGAAAAGGACGGGGGGGGGATATGTTGATAGGAGTGTGTTTATCCTGGGGGGGTTCTTCCTGTTGGGGGGGCTGGGGGGATTGTTGTGCTGGCTGGCGTTGGGGGGTCTCGGGAAGGTCGGGTGCATGTAAACGCGAATAAAAGGACCGGCCGGGTTTTCTCCACTCCGGGGGGGGGCCGGCACCCGCACGAAAAAATTTTTGGGCCGTTTTAAAAGGAAACCCGGATTTTTTGGCGGTTGAGGGGAAAAAAAGAAAAAACCGAAAAAAATTGTAGAAATCCGGGTGGGGGACGAATAATACTCGGGTGATGGCTGAACGCCTCCGCGAGAGGATGGGTGAGGCCAAAGATGAAATGATTTCTTTTAGAACCCAAAGAAAAGTCGCCACCGGGGGCCCACGAAAAATTAAAAAAATCAGACTAAAAAAAAGCTCCCGTTTGCCTTGCTCGGGCCTTGCGGCACGCAAGGCAGCCGCCCCCGTTCCGACATTTGGGAAATCGATATAGAGTTTTTTTCGGTCCGGGGGCTTGATCAAGGAAAAAGGCCGTCGCGTGGCCAGGGCGGTTTGGTGGAAGGGACTTTCAGTGGGCACCAATTGGTTGGGGGTGGGTGGGCAGGGGGTTGGGGGTTGGGGGGGGCAAGAGAAAAGCACGATCCCCTTCCGGGTGGGCATGTGGAATTCCCCAGCTCCGGCCAAACAAACAGCGCCCCCCCAAGGGGGGGGGGGGAACAACTTTGCCGGATCCATTAAGAAAACTGTTTCCACAGCTACGAGCATGGACTCTCAGTGTTTGCCGGGCCTACGGGGTTTAAGCAAACCGGCTGCCCCCTCACCGGGGGGCCCCCTGCAGCACAAGTCCTGGGGCGAAGCCCCGCTTTCTCCGTGAAAGGTTTTGGTGGCCGGCGCGTGCTGGGTGCCATTCATTTTGCTTGCCTAGTGAAAAAGGGTCCCAAAGGTGGAGGCCCCTTTCCAGGTTGGGGTCCCCGGCACCGGTCAACAAAGCTCCACTAGTTGCGCGGTTTCCTCGCACCCAGCAGCAGTGTCCGAAAAGCGGCGGTTAGGAGCACTCACACAGAATGTTCGGGGGTAGAACTGGAAAAACAGTGCTTCGGGCGGCTCGGGGTCTTAGCCGTGCTGGAATTCGGGTGAAGTTCCCGGGGCCCCCCACCGGCTCCGAGTGAAAAAAAAGATCCCGAGGGATCCAGACTACAAACGGAGGGCAGTCGTGGGGAGGGTTGCCTTTCCGCGGAAGAAAAAAAAAAATGGGGGGGGGAAGTCCATCTGTGGGGGATCGGGGGAAAGGCCATATGGTTCGGGCGATAAACTTCAGTATAAGTTCGTTTTTTTTTTGCCCCAGGGGGGCTTTAGGGGATCCCTCCGCCTTGGTTGACCGCCAGGCCGTTTTGAAAGGTTGAAAGAGAAGGGTCCATGCAAGGGTGTGCTTTACAACTGGGGCTGCCGGCCAAAGTGGTATTGTTGGTGGGCTGTTTCTCAGGTGACATAAGGGGGGGGGGGCGTCTTAACAATCTCTTTTTTTTTTCGTTTTTCCTTTCACCTTCACGTGGGTGTTGTGTTAGGGATGGTAGAGGATTTTTGAGTGCTGATTATGGCCCGTGTAGGGAGGGAAAATGTAATAAAGGGGGGGCATTGTTGCTTGCGGGAAAAGCCAAGGTGGTTGTAAAGGGGCCTGGTTTGGGATTGGGACTGGATAGTGAAGAGACGTGTCGCGTTTTGTGAACCGCGGGGTCGCTTTAAAGTCCTGGGCAAAGGTGAGACATTGGGGGAGTTTTTCAGGGGCCGGCGTTGGGCTTTTTTTTTTTCGCGGGAATGTGCGGTTTCCAATTGTTTCGCGGATTTCAAGGTGGGGCCCGGGGGGCACAACCGAGGAGCCTGGGCTTGTGTGAGTGATCCTCCTTGGTTGGGATTTCTTCTTTCGGTGGGCGGGTTGGGGGCGGGGCGGAGAACTTCGGGTCCCAAGGGCTGTGGGGATGGCACTCAGGCGGGGGGGCCCCGGCGTGGCAAGAAGGGTTCGTTTCTGCAAAACAGGTGGTGTTCGTTGATTGAGGTCGGCCGGGTGGGGCCCTTGGGCTTTCCTCGGGGCTTGGGTGGGCTGTGTGGTTTTGCGCTGGAAGTTTGACTACCGGGTGGTTGGTTTGGCGGGGCAAAAAAAATAACGAAGGGAGCTGTGGGGGGGGGGGGGGAAACCGGTTGTGCGGCAACCAACAAAAATGAGGCTGGCATTTATGGGGGCTGACTTTTGATCGCTGCAGTCCAAGGGGAGTAGAGAAATTAGTATAGGATTTGGGGGAGTTGGATAGATGGGAGGGGGGGGTGGGGGGGCGTCGGTGTTTGCCGGGGCGGATGGGGGGGGGGGGGGGGGGGGTGTGGGGGGGGTGAAGGGCGGGGCTGTGACACGGTTCTGCGCCCCGTGGGCACGGTGTTTCTGCGGTGCCCAAAAAATTGGGGGTTTTTGCGGGGTGTAACATAAAAATAAATGGACGGTTGAAGTTGGGGGGCGGGTGGAAAAAATGTGGGTCTGTTTATTCTGTAGGGGGCTTGTGGGCGGAAGCGATTGGTATTTCCAACGAAAAAAATGACGTGGGACGTGGAGGGGAAGAGCAGTTTAGGTATCCCGGGCGGTGGGGTGTGTGTTTGACATGGGAGGTTCAGGGTTTTTTTTTTGTTGGGTTGGTGGTGTTGGTTAGGTAAATAACGAGGGGCTAGGGGGCGTATTTCCGAGGCAATCGGCGGGGACGGAAAAAGGACGGACAAAAGGTGAAAGTTGGGTGTTTGGGTGTTCGTTTCTAGAACTATCGTTGCGCATACATTGCGGTGGGGGGGGTGTCGGGGGGGTGGAGCCGGGTAGGGCGCGCGTGGGGGGGCCCGGTGCCAATGCAAAAAAGGGGTCGTGGCTGGGGGTTCGTGGGCGGCGAGGAATTTGGGGTTTGGGAGGGGGGCCTTTTTTCTGGGATTTCGGGTCGGAGGACAGGCTTTGCGCTTGAGTTCCCTACGAGTTCGTGTTGCTGTTTTCCCGCCAAAAAACCTACAGGAAAACCTGTGGGGTGAGTTTAGAAAACGGTTCAATTTTTTTGTTACTTTTTTGGCGGGGTTTGTTGAGGGTTTGTCTTGAGGGGGCCAGAACCCTTGTGCCTTTGGGGCGGTGCTGGCTTTTTTTTTTGGGATTCCCGCGGAGGGGGATCGTTCGGGCATCGGGCAGTGCGCATTTTCCAAGGGCAAAAGGATTACGCCTGGGGTCGTTCCACGGTTAAGGGGGGGGGGGGATACGCCTCCAGAGGCCTTTGGCGAGGGGGGGGGTGGTGGGGGGGGATCCCCGGCGTGGGGGGGGGGGGCATGGGGGTTTGGACATTAGGACGCGTTACGGGGGATGATCGAGTGATAGAAATAAAGTCTAAGGGAAATCCTTTCCGGGCGGAAAAGTATTTTGGGGGGGGCTTTCGCGGTGATATGGATTCTTTTCAGGGGTGTAGCGGTGGACTTGGGTTTCGTGTTTTGTGGGTAACTGGGGTGATACTTGGAGGGCCAAGGAGTACGTGGGTGGTGGGTCGGGATGTTGTGTCGGGGTCGATGGTGGGGTGGGAGACGTAAGGTGGTTTCGGGGGAGCGCGGGTGTGCTGTTGGGTGCACAGGTTCGGGCCAGGGGTGGGGAATTTTGCGCGTTTTCCCAACTCCGGCTGTGGGGGAGGGCGTTTATGATCGATTTTTTCGGCTGTTTCTTAGTTTTGTGGGGGTGAGGTGTAAAAAAGGGAGAAGGTAATCACCGTGGGAGGGGGGTGTGGGGGTGCGGGTGTCTTTGTCCTTGTGTTTTTGGCTTTTGCGGGGTCGAGGAGGGGTTGTTGCCTTTTCAGGGGGACCGGTGGAATTAAGGGGAGGGCGGGCGGGGGGGGGGTGTGTGGGGGGGAACGCGCCTCTGCGTGTTTCCTCCCTTCGGGGGTGGGGGGAATGGGGAGGGGGGTTTTTTTGGAGGGGGGGGGAGCTCTTCGGTTTGGGTTTTGCTTTCGACCCAGTGATTTTTTGGATACTGGAGAGGTTTTAGTTTGAGGGATGGTGTTGCGTTTTTGTCGTTTCTGAGATTAAGGGGGGGGTGTGGGGGGGGTAATTAACAAAAGGGGCGGGGGGGGTGGGGGGGGGGGGGTTTGTTGTGGGGCTTTTTGTTCCCAGTTTAAAACTGTTCAGGGGGCGCAAACCCCAATCAAACAAGGATAAAAAACATATAAAGGTAAAAAACACTCCTGTAATAAAGTAGAAGGGAATCACACGGAGGGGTGTTTGGCGGGGGAGCACATGAGTGTACATTTCGGGGCCACTACGGAGTTAGGGAGGGGTGGAGTCTGGTGTGTCCTGGTGTTGGTTAGGGGTTAAAGTGGAGGGAAGAGTATGTATTGGTTAGGTTGTTGTGGTCTTGGATGATGGTTGGGAGGTGGGTCTGGTGCAGGGATGATTGGGTTCAATGTGTTGATTGTGGGTGATGGGTATGGGTAGTCGGTACGTGTGTGTTTGGCCTGCGATGCGGTATTTGTGTAGGGAGGGCGTTTGTTTTTTTTTATATAATGAGTTTCGTTATTGCGGTAGCGCCCTGGGTTTGGGGAGTGTTGGTGTGTGTGGCTGAGGTGATTGCTGATGGGTGCGGGTGGGGTGTTGGGTTGGGGTGTTGGTGGGGTGTGGGTGGTTAGTGGGCTCGATTGTGGTGTTGGTTTTGTGGGTTTGTTGGGTTTTTGTGGTTGGGTTGTTGTGGGGTTTATGAGGGTGGTGGGGTTGTTGTCTTAGGGTTGTGGGGGAAAGGGAGGGTGTTAAGGTGTGTTTTTGCCGTTTTGGTGTTACTGGGCCGCTTTTGTTTTGCAGTTAGTTGGTCGAAAGGGGGGAAGAGCTCCCGTCCTCGTGGAAAGAAAGGGCTGGCCAAGCTCAAATCAATGTTTAAAAATATGTTAAGAGAGGAGGTGGTCGGGCTGGCAAGCAAGGGGCCAGGTCTTTTCCGAAGAGTAGGGATGGGGCCGTGGTGGTTGTACGGGGTTGAGTGTGTAAATAGACCGCGGGTGGGGCTCGCAGATTGGCGGGACGCTTGGAATTGGATATGCTTTGGATTGTTGGGGAGCGACGTGGGATGTGGTCGGGGCAAGGGGGGGGGGACGGGGCCAAAGGCGAAGCTTGGGCGAAAAAGCGGGGATTGTTTTTTTTGTTGGTTTGAAAGGTCACAGAGTTTGGAGGTGGGGAGGGGTGTGGGTGGGGGTTTGAGAACAAGTTTGTGGGGAGGGGGCAGGGGGATAGGGGGAACAAATTATTACGTTGAGGTTGGGGTTTGTTCTGGTTTGTTTCAAATAAAAAAGAAGGGTGAAGTGGGTTTTGGGGTGGTTGGGGGAGCGGGGGCCTAAAAAAGGATAAATATATAACACAACCAAGAGTGGGGGGTAGGCAAAAAAACGCCCGGTTAAAGGCCCGCTTGTCAGTAAATGAGTGTTTTCCCATTTGCAATCCCCGGGAGGATTTGGTGTGTTGTTTTTTTTGGCGGGAGGGGTCTCTGAACGGTGCGTAGTTTTGGTGTGTTTTGGTTAATTTTGCGGGGGTGGGACGCTGAAACGTTGGTGTCGGGACGTAAAGCCGCCAAAAGCTAAGTTTTCTAAGGGGGTTCCATGAGGTGAGGGGTGGGGAATTAATATGGCATAAAATCGCAATACAGATAAAACTGGTGGGCTGGCTCCTCGGACTTGGTCCACACTTCTCTCAACAAATGCTCAGGGGCGATGGTAGACGATAGGAGAGGAGGGAGATAGATTTGTCCGTTTTTGCCCATTCCGATTTTGTTCGGCGAGGGAAACAGGGAAAAAAAGGGCCGGAAAGCAAACTGTTGTTGTTTTCCGTTCTCGGCCCCCGAGCCGCGGTGGTGGGAGGTTTGTATTGAGGTGTGTGTTGCTGGGGGAGGGGGGTAAGAAGGTGGGTGGAAGAAGGGTGGGTGGGCATTGACAAAGGTCATGTGTGAAGAGTAATTTGGGCGGTGGTGTGGTTTTGGCGCCGCCTATTTTTTTTTGCCCCAGCGGGGGCTTGATTTTGGTGATAATTTAAAAACACTTATTTTCCCCCAAAACCGCGCTTTTACCTGAATGTTTTGCGAAAAAGTGGCCGCAAATGGGGGGGTTGTTAAGTTTTCCGTCTTTCTGGCGAGGGGGGGGCGGCCTGCCGGAGGGGCAGAGAGTGGCGCTACAACCGTGGTTTTTTTTTGCGCGGGGAGATGTTTTAGGGGTTTGCTGCATGGCGAGGGTTTGCAAGTGTTGTGGGGGGGGGAATTGTCGGGGCTCAAATATCGGGCAGGAACATCCCGACAAAAGTCGGGGGTCTCCGTGGGGGTGGTGGTGTGGGTGGCCTCGCCGGTGGAGTGTTTTCGGGTGCAAAAAAAAAATCAAAAAAAAAAAGGTGGTATCCGAAAGAGGTCGTTTTGTACCCACTTTTTTTGAAGGTGATGGTAGGAAAAGTAAGAGGAGGTCGGGCAGGGGGTGCTTTTCCTCTTTACCCACTTTCGACCGAAGGGCTGGGCCCCGGATTAGGGGGGAAAATAATTTGCCTTTGAGATGGAGGGGGGGTGGACGATTAAGTTTTTTTTTTTGTTTTCCCCACCCCCCCTCGCCAAATAACAATCTCTGTGGTCCAATCTTTTTCGGGGAGTTCTGGGAAGAATTTTTTTCCAAGGGGGAGTTTTTTGTCCTGGGGGAAAATCCCCTGGCCGGGGAGAGAACCGTAAAGTTTCCACTTTCCTCCATGGCTTGGAGTCTGGTTACCCTGCGGGTTCGATGGTTGTGGGACCCCCGGGCCCTTAGAAATGTGGCCCGAGGGCGTTTGGCTGGGGGCCCAAGGTGGAGTGGGGTGGTAATTGGAAAGCGGATAAATTGTTGGTAAGAACGCTTTCTTTCTGTGCAAGGGAGTACAACGGGGAATGGGGACGATTATGAGGGAATTTTTCCGTTGTGTCGGGCAGGCAAGTCTTCGATGAAGGGGAAAAAAGGTTCCAGTGGGGAAAGGGGGGGGGGGGGGGGGGGGGGGGGGGGGTTTTTTTTGTTTGTTTGTTTTGGAAAAATAAATACAGAGGTAAAAAAAAAAAAAAAAAAATAAAAAAATTTTTTTTTTTGTTTTTTTGTGGGGGGGGCGGGGGGTTTTTTTTTTTGGGTTCGGAACCTTTTCAGGAGATGGTGCCTCCCGGGGGGCGTAGTGGCCCGTGCCGCCAAAAGTTTTTTTTAAGAAGCGGTAGTATTTTTGGGGGCTGCAGGAAAACCAAAACTCGGGCTTTTTCCATCATAGATAACGGGGGGGGGCTGGAGGCACAAAAAGTTGCGAAAAAAAACAACTAAAAAACAGACCAAAGGGCGGGGGGGGCGAAGAAAGAAAGTAAAAAAAAAAAAAAAACGCGGGGGCAA
>Ga0179593_1575711_pt1 | contig 15838 bp, 16 predicted proteins | sample CZODoug2_1_08_16_FD_185931 | JGI IMG/M metagenome (GOLD analysis project Ga0179593, IMG submission 185931) | Vadose zone soil fungal communities from Angelo Coast Range Reserve, California, USA - CZODoug2_1_08_16fungal (PacBio error correction) | ecosystem: Environmental > Terrestrial > Soil >... | reverse complement strand
CTTCTTCTATTTCCCATCGTCGGAACCTTTTCCGGTGCCAAGCCATTTTTCCTTCTCCCCAATCAGTGCCTTTTCCTCAAACCTTGGTTTTTTTCGTATCCGGTAGCCTTTTCGGCGGCGCTCGGGAAGGAGGGCCCACGTATGGCTCATACCCGGTGCCGCTTCCCATAAGGCCTTGAGATTTCTGGCTACCGGATCTCCGTGATGTATTTGTACTCGGGGATTCCGGGGAGCATGTGAGACTGCGCTAAACGCTGATACTGCTTTTTTCCTTGAACTGGTCCGGACGGGAGGGGAGGATTTGCCGACGACTCTGTGCGAGCGCTGGGCTTTTTTTTTTTTTTCTCAGGACGTGAAAACCTGGGGGTCCCCGTCGAGACGTAGAAGACCCGATGGGAGGGAACCCCTTCCCCGTCAGAGCCGCCTTCTGTTTTTTTTTTTTGTCGGGCTGTGAGGGGTTCCCTCCCGCCTGTGGGGGAGCGAGTGATGGTTCCTCAGAACTCGCATCTTTGGAGTCCCAAAACGGAGTTCAGGGTCCAGGACGTTTCTCCCCCCCTGGATAAACTGTCAACCCGCGGCTGGTTTTACGCGGCCGGTTGTCCATTTTTGGCCGAGTCCCAAGTTGATCTTCGACCATTGCCTGCGGTGCAACTGCTTTCCTCCTAAGGGCGATGCGGCGATTTCCCCCTTGCCAATGTAGAGCAACATGAAATCGCCTCTTCCGATCACCCCCCCAATTCCTCACTAGATGGACTTGCTTTCTCCCTTCGTAGGGGTAACCTCGGGATGGTTCCTTTCCCTTTTTGCAGCGAATGGGCGGCTTTTTTAGACGCGGCTGTTCTTCTGAGGTAGTTGCCAGCCGCCTGGTGGCTGGGCGGTGAGACGATAAGACCCCCCTCTTGGGATCCCCTAGCACCCTCACTGGTCTTCATTGTATGTGGAGTGTTGTCCCCCTCTAGCCCCGCAGGATGAACGTTCCTTTCCTAACACTTTTTTCGGCGGGGTAACCCTTCTGCAGCGGGACGAGGCTTCTCTTCGTTTACTGCCTATCTGTTTTGGGAACTGCTCGAACCCCCCCCCTGACTGTGCGTCTTTCTCCAGGATCCTCAAGTGCACTTTTTTGCAGCGCACTGGATCGAGTCCTGCGGAATCGCCGGAAGTCACTTCCGCTTCGTCCTTCTATGTGCCGAAACAGTCCCCAGGATCCCCTCCTTCTTTGCCAGCAAAAGTGCCCGGCTCCTGCTCGGTCCGCACCGGAGGCGGCTTCTTCTTTTCACTAAAGTTCACGCCCTCGCTGTTTCCCCTAGCAGATCGCTGACTTATCACCTGGGCACCATCCCGGAAGCTTTCTGATTGCGTTTCTCCCTCACCGTGGCCCCCGTGATGTTCGTCCATCCGGGTACGGTCGACGAGTGACCCTTCCCTGATGCGTCAGTTCCCCCGGCCTCGATCTTCCTGCCGGTATGCGGAGTGGGCTCGCTCCTTATAGTATCTAGGCCGCGTCCCTTTTTTCCCAGGATGGTTCCTTTAAGGCGGGCGCGTCTTATGGAGAAAAGAATGTACTTCCCCCCCTAGACAAACTGAGTCCCACACCTTTTTTTCCGGCTGCCTGGCAGGGACGCGGTGTTTTTCCCTCCCCTTGGGCGCATCCGCGTTCCCTCCCTTACCACAACCCCTTCGTCCAGGGCGCCAAGCTGGTAAAGTTCGGGAGAGCCGATTCTTTGCCCGCTTTATGCAGATCACGCGAGCCTTCCCCTCTTAACGTCTTGAACTTCCTCTTTGCTCATACAAGGCCGGGGCCCTTCCAGACAGATAAACGAAACTGCGTCCTCCCCCCTTTCCTGCCACACCCCCCGTCACAGAATTTTTTTTTTTTTTTCCGATGAGACGGCTGGGCGCTCGGTGTACTGCGTTTCTAACGAATTTCTCATCTTTCACATGATTAGGGGGATCGTGTCTTTTTGAAGTGTGCACCGATTAGAAAAAGACTCTTCTTCTTCCTAGGGCCCCCTCTGTCTCTCCCTTTCTTGTTACTCTTTTCTTTTGGGCATTTGAATGTGGTTATGCCCGTCTTTCTGCTTGCGGCTGGCGCTTTTTCCCGACGTGTTCCCCTTTTACAGCGTTAACGCTTCTTTTCATCGCGGGAGCTGACCTTCCTATCCCCACTGCGGTCTTTCTCTTTTTGGAACGGGTCCCCTGGGCAGCCTGGAAGAAGTCTTTTTTGGGTTGTGTGCTTTCCTCTTTTCCCTCGATCAGTGGAAGACACTCTCCTCTTCCCCCTCGGGCAGCCCCCCTTTCTCGGGTTTTCCTTCCGGCGCCCCTCTTCGGGCGGGAAATGTTAGTACCCTTGGTTTTCCTCGGCCAATGATCGGAGGCTGAATTCCTAATCCAATCTTCTCTCGGCAAGAGAATTTTCGTTTTCCTTTGAATTCTTTGTTTGACCGGTCCTTTTGCTCCGCAGAAGGGGGCCACGGTTTTCACGCATAGCACGGGCCATTCCCTTCCGGATCTCCTTCTGAGGGCTGGTGCCCCCTGGTTACCATACGTAAGAGAATTCTGACACCGTTCGCGCCCTTCGTACAGAGAAACGAGGATTGTCTTTCCCTTCCGGTGCGAGCACTCTTTTTCCTGGCACTTTTCCCTTTTTTCCTCCTTTGGATGGGGGATCCATCGGGCGGGGAACTGTGTCGGAAAAATGCCCTCTTCCAACTGTGTGAGCTCTGGACTTTTCTTTTCCGAGGATGCACGCGATCCCTTCCCTCTTCCTTCCCGTGCAATGCCCCTATCTCTCCTCACAGGTCAGGGCTTTTTCGAAGTTACGAACGCTTATTCTTAACACCTCCCGGCCCATTCCTCTGCTGGAGAGTTTATCCTTTTCACTGCAAAGGTTATTTTTTCTCCGCGGCAGTTTTTTTTTTTCCAAATCTCCACGACCTTTGACGCCGGACCAAGGGAGTTTGTCCCCCCCCCCCTTGGTGTCGGAATTTTCCCCCTCCCCTTGGCCTTGCCAGGAGGTTTTTCCCCTCCGGGAGGACTTTTTCCCACGACTTTTTCCCCAGGTCGCTGAGTCCCCAGGGCACATTCCCCCCCCCGTGTGTCTTATGACAGTGGACGAAGCCGTCCATCTCTCCCTTCCCTTCGGTGATAGGGCTCTTTTGCTCTAACTTCTCCCTTCCATAATCGCCGACATTCGCCGGAGGCTTTTTTTCTTTGGCCGCGCACACGGGGGAAATCATTTTCACCCTCCTTCTAAAGGAGCGACTTTAAAGGCTGCTACGGCCAAGCTTTCCCCCCTTCCGCGTAATCGTGCTTTCCCGGTTCCGCCGATTGACCTGGCTGCTCGACGACAGCGAGAAGAAATGCCTCGCGGTGTTTCTCCTCGGGAGTTTCATCAAGCTACCACGGCAGTCGTTCAGTCCCTCCCCCCTGAACAGCCCCCTTTTTTGTTTGCCCATCAGCTTCTGCTGCAGTTTGCGTAGCTTCGTTTTCCGCACATATTTATTATACGTTCCCCGGGGAATCCCCGATGCCGCGATTTACCTTCCCCTTCCAGCCTCGCTTTTCGACAGGAAAGTCTTCTCACCGATCTCCTCACAGCGACGGCTTCGTTGCGTAAACGCTTTCCGCGCGGTGACGACCGTTCCTCACTGCATCAAGCATATGTTTCCCCGGTTGACACTTTCGCCGGAAATACAAGGCCGTAGGGGGCCCGCCTCTCTTAAGCTGCTCGTGGTTCCTTCTTGGTCCGAGGAGAACCGACCCTTTTGAGGTCGCCCGACAACCGACGTTATGGGGTTTTTGCACCTTTCCAGGACAAGAATGTGGCGGTGGCTCCCTCCCTCTCACCACTTTGTATACGGGCAATTAGTGGGCCTCCTCCCTTATATATATCCCTCCCTCATCGTTTTTTTTGTCAGATAAGTGATTGCCTCTGCCAAGATTTGGAAAACCAATGATTGATGCGTCGCAGTCTTTTCTGCTCAGCCAATATGTATTTTTCCGAAAACGTCGTTTCGGCGACCTCCGCCATTAGTGCGCTCGTGAGGGCATGCTCGGGACTTCTGCTTGCCTCCTGCAGAGATCTAGGAGATTTTCCCTCCCTTCATGGACTCGTTGGAAGTCCACCTCCTTTTAACCAGAGTGACCTGCGTCCTTTGGAGCATGTCCCGAGCCTTCTTTTTTCTACAGAAAACTGGTCCTTCCTCTTCTTCGGGCACGCGAAGCCGGGGGAGCATCCCTCTTTGAGGCTGTTTTCGAGGCCAGACGTCTTTTTTCCCTCTGATAGGGGAGTACACGGTCTTTTAATTAGGAACAGATTTTTTCCTGGATTTTTCTCTTCTGACGAGATTGAGGGCCCCTGGTCGGGCTGTGCCGGGGGAGATCCGCGACCGCCCTTGGTTTGGATCTTTCTTTTTGCCAAAGACAACCGAGCACTGTACTTCCCCCCTTTCGCGCAGGTTAGTCAGGAACATTGGGCTGATCCTCTTGCAACTGTTTCCCACGCGCGTGGCGGATGAGCTTCCCTTTTCCCAGGTTGCCCATACGGTCCTCTCTTCCCCTCTCTCCGCAGGCCGGTGAAATGAGTCCAACCGGGTTTTTCCCCTCCACCAGCACTCCCTATGGTTTCCCTGTCGAGCACCCTCGCCAGTGAGCCCGATCCCCTCGATTTCAGCATTCTTAGTCCACGGTCATTTCTTGGGTCACATCGGTTCGTCCGCCCGCTCTCCCCTTCAGCACGGAGCCGCGTTTTCACGTCCCGAAGCGGAAGCCTGAGTCCCTCCTCATGGCCTATATGGGTTTCCTCGATCCGCCACCCGCTTGGAGTACCCGCCCACCTCACGGGTCGCTGGCTCTTTCCCATGCCTCGACCCTTTTTTTTTTTCTTTTTTTTTTGCTGCGTCCCTCCCTTGGGGTCCCGAACACGGTGCTTCTTTCAAGCCCCGGTGGTTCCAGGCTACAGCAGCGGCTCTTTCCGCGGCGTTTTCGTTTTTCTAACAACTCTCAGGTGCGGATAACTATTTTTTAGGGCCCGTTTGTCTCATCCTTTAAGTGCAAGGCCGGGCATCTCCTGTGATCGCTTTTTTGCGAGAGTCTTTCGAGCTTCCTTTCCCGAAGCGGTGACATGACACCGTCCGAGCCTCTCTCCCCCAACAGCCGACCAGTGCTTCTTTCGACAAAGTGCCCCCTTTCCCTACGGCCGGCCCTCCTTCACTTTTTTTTCTAAGGTAACTAAATCCTCGGGTCCTAAGAAATCGAGGATGGCGAGACGTATCTCCACTATGGGACCACTTTCCCCCCACCAGCCCGACTTTTCGAATTCTTCTCTGGCCCGTGCGATCGCGTTCCCAGAACGTGGACCCGTGATGAGGCCAAACCGGGTCTTTCTTCGTTTTGAGGCTGACTCCTTCGCTGGCGGTTGCGCCCGTTTTTTTTTTTGAGGGCTCTCCCCTTCGACAGACAGTATAGCGGTCCTTCCCCTTCTCCCTCTGACGTTAACAGTGGCCGCCGGGGTCCGGTTTGCTTTTTTTTTCCAGCATGTACCGGCCCTGCATGGCGAGCAAGGAGACATGGGATGAATCGACTTTCCCTTATTTGGCCACTGCTCAAGCCTTTGACCCAGTACAAGTTTTTCTAGGCCGCTCCCCCCATGACTGTCCAGGCTGCCCTTTTTTTACCGGCAACGGTAGAGACCCTTCCCCTGTTCCCCCGCTTCCGCTAGGCGTCTCAGCGAGATCCTTAGCATTGAACGGCGGCTTCCTCGTAATCCCTTCTTTTTTTCCGATCCACGAAACTGCGTTATCCCCATTCACACGAGGCCATCGAATGAAAAGAAATTCTTTCTGGACGTCTTCCCATCCTTTGTTTTTTTTCAACTGCCTCGTGATAACGGACCCCCCCCTCCTTCCCTCTATTTCTCCTAACCTGTTCTCTATATCTAGGGGATTAGTGAGCCCCGATGCAGTGGGCACCCTGATTCGGAAAAGCAATTCGGCGGAACTCTGGCCCGTCGCTCTCATCTATGGGACTAGTTGTGAATTGAATGTTTCTCTTTTTTCTTGGGGCTGATGGCTTGACCTTTTTTTCCAGTTCAAGTACGGAACTCTACAGGTGATATGCCTCCTACGGCCCTTGCTTTTCTTTTTTTTCTCCTCCTTTTCACCCCGAGGGGGGCATTTTTCATACTTAATGGAGGCTGTTGAGCTAGTCCTGGTTACTTGTCCTGCCCCGTCTCCTTCTGTTTAGCGCCCTTATTTTTGCGTTTTCCCTCCTCCTTGCTCGCCATGCGGGTTCGTACATGCGTTAGAAATACTACCGCGCCGTCCGGCTTTCCCTTCCAATGTAAACGTATTGGCGCGGTTTGCACTCCCCTTATGGCTTTTCCGCGAGCTCAATCCTTCCCCCCTTCGGTCTCCTCTGAGTTGTTTCTCCCCTCGACGGCGGTCTGGCATTTCAGGGGCATCCTCTGCCCCGGCTTTTCTCAGCACGTGGGCCCCTTCGGGGTGAATAGCGATCGAATTTCAGAGGTCACATCAATTTTCCTCCCTTTTTTGGGGGAGAGTCTTTTCCAGTGGCAGACGACCTTCCCCGAGAGCACGCACTTTCCGTCAACGAGAACAGTGGGTATGTTGATTCTATTGTCCGGTTGTCTTTTCCCTGCAGTAGCAGGGCACTTTTGAAGCGCATTTGGGTGAGACCTTTTTTTTTTTTCCACTGCATCGCGTCCTGGACCTGTCTCTGCGATGAGAGAACGGGACTCGACGCGATGAACTCTGACCTGTTTGCGCCCCTGACGTGCACTGCTGCTTATGAGAAGATAGGGCCGCGGGACTCCTTTTCTAGAAGAATAGTTTAGCCAAGAAGATAGTTTCCAAGAAGCGTTCCAGACTTTCCTCTGGGGCGTTACCCGCCTTTTCCTAGTAATTTTTTTTTTCCGGTACAAGCCCCTTTCCCATCATGAGGGGTCGAGTCCCCTTTTCTCCACAGACCAAGGCAGACGACCTGTTTTGGGTGAATCCAACGGGTGCTTCTTTTTTCCACGCCCATTATGGCCGGCCATGTTTTTGGCCACCTACTAAGCGTCTTGACTCCTCTTTTCCCACGCTGTCCCCCCAATTTTGCGGGAGCCCTGTCCAAAGTTACAAATTCAAGATTTGAACCGATTCCCCCCTTTTTCTTGTCCTGACTTGATAGGTGCTGAAGGCTTCTTTCTCCCCGACTTCTTTTCTTTGATAGAAATGGGGGCGAAGAGTTTTCTGTGCATATCCTGCCGGAGTCTGGGTGGTGGCCGGCCACCCTTTTTCCTCTTAGGACAGGCGAGAGCTTCCCTATCTGAGGAACCTTCTAGGTTGGACCCCTTCTCATCAGTCATACGCAACGGTGCGGTGACCCCTCCTCCCTTTCCCCGACGACCTTTCAGCATGGAAGACTCTGGTTGGCCTGGCTCCCGTCGGCACCATCTCCCGGCAGGACTACCTTCACCCCAGCCGGCCAACCCTTCAGCAGCAGATGCTCTTCTGTTCTGACTCCACACAGGTGATACCGTCCCCCTTTTCCTTTCGAACCCTTTTCCCTTCTGCGCCGCGGACTGGAAAGTCTTCCTCCCAAAGGCTTCGCGTTCCTATCACGCACCAGAGGCAGGAACAGTCCTTCCCCGTGAAACGCCCGGCGGTTCTTCCCTTTGGTGTCCTACAATGCTTTAGCCCTCCCCTTTCTTGTTTCAGATAAGCACGGGGACCCGGTGGCTAGGTAGAAGGCCCTATCCAGGGCAGTCGTGGCAGAGTATAATCGTTTTTTTCTTGGGGGAATCCTTCCCGGTTTCTTCCGCACCCCGCTAACGGGCTTCTGAACACTTTTCCCTTTCCCCATGGGGGGACAGGACCTTTTTCTGGGACCAGAATTCTGGATGTGAGGAAACGGCGCCCACCCTATTTTGCCCTTTCCTTTCCGACAATTCATATTCTATATTTTCCTCTTTTGGAGAGAGTGATAAGTGTTGGCTTTTACCTTTATTCTTAGCCTGTTTTCCCTTCTCAATCAGTGCCGGTCCCCCCATGGGCTCTTTCAACCTTCGTTTCAGGAGAAATATTCCCCCTGTAGGGTTTTTACTGCTTTCCTTCTCCCCTCCAGGCGCGATATCGGCTTTCCCGGCCTGGAGATTTTTAAGGCCTACCGTGTTTTCCCCCAGGTAATCGGGGCTTTTCGTGAGAAGTCGCCCAGGATTCGTCCAAGCGCCGGACGTTTTGGCATTTTTTTTTTCGTACGATGAAGTGTCTATATGCCTCCCTCCTTCTCGAAGCTGGAGGATGGCTTTTTCCATTAAGGAAGGGAAAGAGCTTTCTCTTATAGGAGAACATGTCCTCAGAAGTAGACGACCCGCTTTGCACTGGAGGCACCTCGACTTCTTTTCCCTTCTGGGAAGATGGAGGCTTTTGCTATACGAGGAACTCCTTCAGGTTGAGAATGCCCTTTTTGACCCAGACACCCGCGTCATCCCATTTTTTCGCTCCGGATTCTTCCCATGGAGGAAACTGTCGCGGTGGAGGATGAGGGAACTTGCCGGTTACCAAGCCTTTGAGACAGATCTTCCTTTCTAAGCATGGAAGAATCTTCCACGGGTGACGCGTCCCCCTCTGCTTCCGGGGATGTTCTTTGCGAAACGGCTCAGAACACGCTCCAACGAGACTCGCCCCGCTGCTCCCGCCCCCGCAGCACTAGCTGGAAGGGCTTCGCCCGGAAGTCGTGGTCCATCGGGATGTTTTTTCTCAGCTCTTTTCCTCTTGGGCAGCAATGAACCCCTTTTCTGACAAGACAAGTGTACAGAATCTTCTTAGTTTTGCCAGCTCCCCTCTTCCCGGAAATATGGGAGGTAGCTCCCTGGTAGTACTCCCCCCCCCCCCGGGTCTGCTGCATTGTCTGTGGATATGTACCAGGGTTACGAATTTTCTTTGTAGGGACAGTTCGGGTCAATTTCTTTTCCTTAGGGTATATCCCGCATTAAGATGCTGATTGCTCTTTGTGGAAGGTTCGTCCCCCCCATCACTGATCCGGGTGCGCGACCTTCCCTGTCGGCAAGGATAGTATAATAATCTCCCTCCGTGCACTTTGACCTAGGATGTCCCTTGTTTTGCCATCGTCCCGGTAGAGCATCATCTTTCAGCCGGGCCGAGCGATGACAGTTTCTTTCTTATCCCCAGCCCCTTCGCGCTTGCCGAAAGTGCCCGTTGCTTCCACGTAGGTCAGCCAAACGGAAGGATTCAGGTCAATAATCTAGGGTCGCGGTCCCCCCCGAGTTGAGAGTTACTTTTTTTTGGGGACCAGGGCAACAGAAAGGATAACGCTGTTGCCCCTTTCCTGGTTCCGCTGGAACGTGCTTCTTAACAATCTTATGGCTTTTTCCCTGACATCCGGGTCGGCCGAGGACGGATCCTGCCTTGCGTGAAGCGTCCTTTTTCGTCGCCTCTTTTTAGGCGGGCCGGTAGCGGTTCCCCTTGTTCAGCCGCAAGCCGCGCTTCTCTAAGTTACAGTGGCCGCCTCCGGCGGGCGCGCTGGCGTATGGCGACCAAATAAGTAACGGGCCCCTCTTGCGAACATGGGTGTGCACTTTTGACTGCGCAGGGACGCTTGCCTTCCGTTGGTCCCCCATCCTTTCATAACGACAGGCCGCCATTCCCCCATGGACTTAGTCCAGGCGACCCGCTGTCCATTCCTGTAGACGCCTTTTTTTCGCCTGGCCGATAGGAGGCCTCCTTTTTCTTCGTGACAGAGTGAACTGGCCTTCCCCCTCGGACGCAGCCGCAGCCCCCCGGTCAATAAACACCTTCCTCCCCCCGAGGCCTGCTTCCATTAAAGGGCGCGTCCCTCTTTTCCTTCCATCAGAAGGCTGGGCGGACTTGCCCCTGCCTACGTGTCCTTTTCTCTCTTTTCCTCTCCCTTCGATGCGACATGATTCGGTTGTGAGCACCAGCCTTGGCACCCTAAGTCGCAATTGTTACTCTTTCCCCCTCCCTCCTTTCTGGTCATCTCTTTCCCCGAATTGATGTGGTGATGTATCCTTGTTTTTTGAGTGTTGCTGCTGTTCCCTCGATAAGCGGGAAATTGGCAGCCTGTTACGCTAGGAAAGGACTTCTCTCCTTCGTTTTTTTCCCGCGGGCTCTACCGTTTTACCAGCGGGGGCATGCAGGACGCCTGGGTGGGGCATGGTTTTCTGACTCTATTCATTGTCTCCACCTTTTCTTCCTTACTGCAGGCAGTAGAGTTCTTTCGCCTTTCTAGACTCTCTGGTTGGCCATTTAAATGCTGTTTCTTCCTCCTCGACGGCCCGCCTGGGCGTCTTTTTCATTTTTTTGAACGCTCCCCCTCGATACGATATTTCATGAAAGGAGATCCTCATCTCTTTTTTTTACAGACCCGGCCAAGCTTCTGCGCCTTCAGGATCACTCCCTTCTTCCTGGGAGACGCAAGCCCTGGGCACATTGATGTGTTTCGCTCCGCTAAGAGGAACCGCAATTTCCCCCCCCCTTGCCCAGGAGGATTCCCCAAGGTCCCTCCGGAAGTCATGTCCCGGGAGTGCGCCCGCGAGTGGTCCCGAGGATTCGTTGCCGTTTTTTTTTTCCTGCCTCCGTGCCGGGACACTTCCGTTAAGAGCATAATGGTTCTGGGCAGGTTGGACCCTATTCCCGTCCTTGTTCCGTTCCTTTCCACTCGTCCTTATTCTTCTTTTCCTCGCTGCACGCGATAAAGCTTGCTTGAAACTTTCACTGGATTTGCTTCTGAGACTATCCTTCAAGTGATCAGAAAGGACATTCTTTTCGAGGCAGTTACAGCCCTCTCCCGCGGAACCCTTTTTTTTTTGAGAGTTTACCCCGCCCCGATCATAGCAAGTGTTCCGTTCCGCCCTAGTAAGCGAATCTTTCCTCACTTGGTAGAGTCTTGTCAAACATTCCTCGCCGAACCTTTTGTTAATCCCTTTTTTCGCGGCCTCATATTGGAAGGACATCTGGGCAACTACCGGCTTCTGCTTCTTTAACTTGCTGGGACTTTTTTTCTTCCACAGATTCTTTTCCCCCCTCCCCCGTGAAACAATCCAGTCGGTGACACGCCTTAATGAAAGTGAGTCCTGTCAGCTTTGAGTAGGTTTTTTCTTTTTAGCAAGAGGACCTGGTGTCCCATTTGTGAGACTCTCCATCGCCTGCAGGGGTTCGCGGTGACTTCTGACCGTTGTCCCCCTCACCGGCATGAGGAAAGGATATTGGTCGAAATTCTCTGATAGGTCTGTTTGACACCCTTCATAAGCTAATCCTCAGCCGAGGGGTCACACAGTTGGCCCCTTGCGGTGCCCCTTCACTCGGTTGCCCGACTTTTCAAGCACTGGACGCTTTCTGGGTAGCTTTCCTTTTTGGAATAATACGCTCCCCAGGCGGTTACCGAGGATTACCCAAATTCCAGCCTTCCCGCCGGCCCCCCCTGTTCCTAAGCAGCGCTGCCCCCGTCTCTGCGAGGCCTCGGTTGGCTTTCGTCTCTCCGAGAGCTCCGTTTCTCCTTATGGACACGCCGCAACAGTCTACCTATCTCCCCATCTTCTCGTTCCCTCATCCCCGCGCAGGACAGTTCCTCATTCCGCCGGAGCCAGGGACCGTTTGGTCTTCAAATTGCTTTCCTCCTCTCTGGTTCAGATCAGCCACGTTGTTTGCTCGGTAGCCGGAAACAAAGGCCGCTTGGGGCCCAGCGCCGATCGGGCGACCGGGGGCCTTCCCTGGATATTTTTTCCAGGTTTTTTTTTCCTACGGTTGAGGAGAGCTCGCCTTGTCCCGGCACTGATTGGGAGAAAAGGTAACCTTATGGCGGTGGTCTGCTTTTTCCGCCCCCCTTTTCTTTCTTGGCAGAGAAAATCACTTCTCCTCCCTGTTTTGAGAGAGATAAGCTTTGAGGAACCTCGGTGCCACAGACAAGGAATGTTCTTTATTGTCCCCCATGGGAGCAGCTTCCTAAAATATGTAGGAGACCCCCCTCCTCCTGGTAGCTGAGATCGGGGGCATGATCCGGGTCCTGCCCCGTCTTCCCGGCCGCAGACCCCGGAATGCTCTTTTCCCCCCCTTTTAACGTGGCTGATCGACCCTTTTACTTTACTACTTCCAAGGATTGTGTATCATTACGCCATGCGTTCCTCCTTCTCACTGGCTCCGCGCGGTTCAAGATGACCCCCTTTCTGCTGGGAGGACCTGTCTTCCTTTTTTTTATGGCGCGGGCCATGCCTTCTTTAACGCGCTGCGCTGAAATGGCTAGTCCTTTTTCCGAGACTCGTAGCCGACCCCTTTTTGGCCCACCGGAGGCATACTCCCTTTTTGCCTCGGGAGTCTTGCCGTTTTTTTTTTTTTTTTTTGGCTATAAGCGGAACTCATGCTTCTCTCTTAGGACTCGAAGCTCGTCCCAGCCAAACGTTCCGTCTTTACTTTCGCGCCTTTCGTCCCTTCCCGGTCAGGCGGATGAGCCGCTTTTTACTTTGCACCCGCTCTTCTGACGCTCTTTGTCTTGGGACGCGCAGTTCTTTCTCTTCTCGACTGAAGCAGGACGTGAAAAATTGCCGGTGCGCGGCCCCCTCTCTCCGGGGGGTTTCGATGCAGTTCTTGAGCCCTCCCTCCTTCTTCCGATCACCGTCCCCTCCCTGAAGAATAGTGGTTTGACTCTGATCAAATTCATGAAGTAGGCGGGTCCCCTCGTCTTCGGTGAAAGGGACGCCCTCCCCCCTTTGGACAGCGTGGCCCCAGCAAGTTTTCCTTCCTCCGATGAGTATTGCCTGACGCCATGGACCCATCGTTGTGAGGCCGCTCCCTCCCCCTCTTGGGAGTACACGAGCACAACCCGGGTCCTGCTGATTTTTTTCCCCTTTCTCTCGGAATGAGATCCATTGGCGGGTCCCGAAAAAGTTTCTGGATCAATTGCTTTTTACACGTCCTCCCTGCGGAAGATGCTGAGTGACGCGCTTTTTTTTTTTGATCTGGCTGGAGGAATTTTTATCCGGTTTCCCTTCTTCTTTCCTGCCTCATCGAGTCAAGTTCCTCGTGCAGCGCCGAGGACGGCACATCGGGCCCTTGTCCCGCGTCCTCTATCCTAAGGAGAGCCGAAGACTATGTCCTTCACAGTTACTGCCCGTGCTTTTCTAGTGAACGGAGAACTGCCCCTCTGTCCGAACGGAAGCGCGCTAGTCATGTAAATACTAACTTTGTCGGACGCCCTCTGATGCCTCTACGGTGAGAAGTTCTTTTTGGATGGACATGGGCACCAGAAACCCTCCTGCATTGCTTTCTTTTCCTCTCTGAAACAGGAACAGTGGCCTTTTCGGAGAAATCATCTCAGGTGATTAATGAGTCCATGGATTCATTTTCCTGCAGTAGATGGAGACGGGTCTTTTCTTTCGACTTTTAGTATTAGGATCGCGTTGCGCTCTCTAGAGTTCTTCCCCGGCGCACGAAGATGATGACGTTTAAAATGCCCGGCTCCTGCGTTCTTGAGTATGGCGAAAAGCCTTGTTTTTGCATGGCGAGCAAGGTTGCTCCTCCCTCAGGGACGGCGTTCTGCTCCCTACCGGGGCGCCCCCAGGAATAGGCCTTTCCCTGCAGGGCCGCCATGGCCCCCCTCTAAGATGACCCCCCCTTCATTCTTGCCAGGACCGCGTTTCCCTCGAGGCCAGATCAACCGAGGCCCTTTGGCTTTTGGAGGCGGTCCCTTTCCCCTGGTACAGGTCCAAGGCCCTAGATTCACCTAACACATTAACACACGAGCGCCCTCGAGAAAAGAAAGGTCGTCCCGAGGGCGAGTCCCGACTCTCATCTTTCCTCTTACCAAGGCCTAGTTGCTCACACTCAATCGTCATCTCTCTTATGTTCTTCTCTCGATGCTCCTCTTTTTTTGGCAACGAGTCCTTTTCAAAGATTCGCACGCCTTAGGACGGAGCTTTTTAATAGGGCAAGCGAACTCTTTTTGTTGGGCTAGTGTGTCCTCTTCTGACGTCAGTTTCGTTCTCGGGACTTTCCGAGGGGGACATGTGCTGATGCCGTTCAAAGGAATTACGCTATCCACGGATTCGCTGGCTTCTCCAGAGGACACTGCGGTTTGAGCTACAAGTCTTGGGCATCATAGTCATGGGTGTGTAACATGGAGGTGTCTCTCAGCTATTACTGGTATGGCTCCTCCTTTTATCAGTGGTTCAATTTTCAGCAAACATGTTTTGCTGAAATGCTACGGCGGAAACGGATTAGTTCGCCATAAGTCCCCCCTTCAAGAAGGTCTGGGATTGGAAAATTACGCATAATATTAGGATCCGGGTATCGGCCCTCTCCGATTTTCTGGCGGCTCTTTTCATTAAGCAGTTTCTACAATCTCTCTGATCTCCTAAGGATGAGTGCATTCATCCAGGTCATAGGGAGAAGACCGGAGGCTAGTTCCCTGCCTCTCGGGGGCGGCAACGTTTATCGCGCTTTAGCATTCAGGGGACCTTTCAGAGCTGCGGATGGTGCCCCCGGTTCAAACGTTGACTTCTCCCCCTTGTGCCTCCGAGGGCGTCGCTTCCTTTATTAGAGACCTGATAGGTTTTTCCCCGTGGACTCCTCTCTTCCCCTCGCGAAATCATGTCCGGGGTCTCCCATCGGATCGGAAATGTTGCCGGAACCCCGCTGTAGGCCCTTCTGGGTTTTTCTCGACCGGACGAGTCCGCGTTCCTTCAAGGCGTCTGCAAGGTGTATGATTCTACTTCTTTCTCGTGATCCGAACACCGTTGTGTTCAGCTTTCAGCCCTCTCACTCCACTTCTCAAGGCATATTCCGATGTCTTCTCCGCCGAGGCGGTCAAGAGCTCCTAAATGTCTCTCCTTCGCGGCCCCCCTTTGTCTCTTCCTTTTGTCACATATACACAGTGACTCGCCCGTTCTTTGGTAAACAAGAGGGTTTGAGCGGCCACCTCCTGTTCTTCACCCCAGCGGTTCCGATTCGTGAGGCAGGCCGAGGATTAAGTGTTGACCCACAGCTGTCTCCGTGGTCGCCTTGCGGGCGGCCTCTTTACCCCTTCAAGAATTTTTCCTCTACTTCAGGACCGCTTCAGGCTTGATCGGGAGAAAGCTTCTGGTCCGGGTTCTCGACAGGGGCTGCCGTGGCAGAATCAAAATCGCCCGTATTCTGGTGGCGGTGCCTCTTCCCATCATTTTAAAAGTTCTCGCGTAGTTTCTTTCTCTTTTCTCCCCAGGGAACGTTCCGATATCCGAAACGCGGTTGACCTCGCCATGGCGGCCTATCCTCCCCCATTGAAATCCGTTTGCCTTCTTCTCCCCAGAATACTGTTCTTGGTGGCTGGGTCCTCTCTGGCAATTTCATCCTCGGCAGGCGCGTCAGAGGAGTTCCCACTGAACAGCCCGGCCCCTCTCCTCAGATAGTCCATCCCTGCCTTCTGCGTTAGTCTTGTCTCTCTACGGGGACTCCCTTTTATCGCCGGCGTTCACTTAATTAAGGGCCGCTCCCGCCAGTAACGCCCTTGCCTCCCGGCTTTTTTCCGATCTCCTCCCGCGACGGAACCAGTCTTTCTTCCCTGTATCCTTTTTCCTTCCAGAATTGGCGACCCCCTTTTTTTCGCCATCACGAGTAAAGGCCCTGTTCAGATCATCACCGGGAACGGTGTCCTTCCTAAATTCAAGGCCGCTCCTTTAGCGCCGGGCTCTTTACGGAGGAAGGCCGCGAGCGCACGTCGTAGTCGCCGAAAAGACTTTTTGAGGAGAGATGCTATGTTCCCGACTGATTGGCTTTCACCAGAATGCTGGAATGTGGCGACCCCCCTTCTTTTTGTTCCTCCGCGG
>Ga0179593_1814646_pt1 | contig 15839 bp, 34 predicted proteins | sample CZODoug2_1_08_16_FD_185931 | JGI IMG/M metagenome (GOLD analysis project Ga0179593, IMG submission 185931) | Vadose zone soil fungal communities from Angelo Coast Range Reserve, California, USA - CZODoug2_1_08_16fungal (PacBio error correction) | ecosystem: Environmental > Terrestrial > Soil >... | reverse complement strand
AGAATTTTCTTTTTTCGAAAGTGTTCTCCGTTTACCGGGCCTGTAGTCCTCCTCCAGCATCTGGAAAATAGGCGGTGGCCCTTCACCCCCACCCAAGCCCCGAGGTCCAGTCCCCCCGAGACCCCGCACTTCCTTTCACTTTCATTTTCTCCCAGAGGTCCCCAGGACCTCCTTTTTTCTGAAATTTTCCTTTGTCGCGATTTTTTTTCTCTTAAACCGCCCCGTTGAATTATACGCTCACTTACGATTCCCCCAGCAATTTCCTTTTTTTTTTGTCGTCTGGCCGCCTTTTCCCCCCCCCCCCGTGCACAGGCTTTACTCTGACGGAAACAAATGTGGCCCCCCTTTTCCAGCCCCCAAGCAGAAGCCCCCCCCCCCTCCCCCCCAAATGACCCCCCCCCCCTTTCATTCATCGTTTCTCCATTAATTTTTTCCCCAGCGTCCAACTTTGGTCCCCCCTGGGCTCATTTGTCCCCTTCCCCTTTTCTTACAATTTTTCGGCTGGGGGGTCTGGAGGTCAGGCCCCCCCACAACATTTTTCTTTGAGGTTCCCTGTTAAATTTTTTCCTCCTGGGATTTTTTTTTTTTCCAGCCAGATCCCCCCCCCCAGGGGAGTTTTCTACTCCAAGGCCCCCCCCCCTTGTTTTTCTTTTGGGGGGCGCCTCTGACGTCTTCGGGGGAAAATCGCTTTCCCCACACCACCCCCCCTATCCTCCCCCTCGTGTCTAACACGCCATCCTGCAACCCCCTCTTTTCCTGCCCCGTTTGGACCCCTTTAGCAATCTTTTTCCTCTTGGGTTCCGCCCGACCTTCTTCCTTGCGAAGGCCCCCCCTTGGAACAAACCCCCGCGCCACCACTTGTTGCCCAGTGGGAGCCCCCTTTAAGGTTGCCTTCGCCCCCCAAGGAAACCCTTTTCTCCCCGACATCCCCCCCCCCCACACGCACGACCCTTTCCCCCGGGGATTCCTCTCCTCGTTTTCCGCATTTCCCTTTCCCCCTATAAGACCGCAAAGATTCCCCGTTTCCCCTTTTTTTCCCTTTTTAAATTTACCCTTCCTAACCGAACTTGCAGGGAGCGTGGTCTTTCCAATAACCCTCTTTCCCCTCCCCCCCTTTTTCCCCAAAATCCCTTCCTTGTTTTTGTTGTCGTATCCTAGCGTTGTCTTTTTTCCCCCCTGACACGATACCCCTTTTTTTTTGGACACCCTTCCCTTTTTCCCAAAAACTAAATCCCTTCCTTTTTCATACGTTGTCCCCCCCCCCCCAAGGACGGACTTCCCCCCCCTTTTCCAGGCTCCCAGGACCTTCAAAACTGGGATTTCGGGAACCCCCCCTTCTTTCCCACCACTTCTCCTACAATTTCTTTCCGCTATGCCCCGACGCTACCTCCTTGCCTTTTTTTTGTGGGGGGGGGTGGGGTGCCCCTTCCGACAAAAACCTCCTCAACGGCCAACGGTTTTTTTTTTCCCCCCCCAAAACCCCCCCCCCTTCATGGACCCCCGTTTTGGACCCCCCCCCCCCGGAAACCCCTTTCCCCCCCCCTCCCCAACGAAAACCCCCAAATTTTTTTTTCCCCTTTTCGGCTTCCCCCCCCCAACCGGGCTGTCCTCTTTTTTTTCCCCCCCGCGAGGGGCCCATCCCCCTTCAGTAGCAGTTCCTATTCTTAAACCCCGTGCCCAGACGAAACACCCCTTTTTTTTTTTTCCCCCCCCGTCCCCTCTGCACTTTTTTTTTGCCATAATCCCCCCCTCTTTTCCTCGGGCATCTGTTCGGTAGGCCCTTCCCGGGCGCCCCCCCTGATTTTTTTCCTTTCCCCTCATCTTTAGGGTTAAAAAAAGTGTTTTTTGCGCTGGACACTCCGGTCATTACCTCCTAGTAACAACGTTTTTTTAAACCCGGAGGTCCCTTCGTGAACTACCAAGGTCTCGGTTCCCCTCCCTTTCCCAGTGTTAGTTCCCCCCTTCCCCCAAAGCCCCCTCGTTCCCCAGGACTGACCAGACTGGCGTTCTTTCACTTCCACCCCTTTGTGACCCCCTGTAGCCTTTCTCCCCCCCCCCAGTAGCAAAGCTGGTAATAGTTTCTTTTCCCCCTCCCGAAACCCCCCCTCTTTTCCTTCCCCTTTCCTTTCCCTTTTTTTTTTGTTTTGTTGATTTTTCTCTCCAGGGTTTTTCGCGATTTTGATGCCGGTTCCCCCCTCTTTGATATTTTTTCCTCAGTGCTCTGCTTTTTTTTCAATTGGGGATGTGTTCTTCTCTTTCCCCTGGATGTATAACGTCGGGAAGGCCCCTTTTTGTCTTCCCAACACATTTTTTTTTCCCCCCTCGCTTGGTGTTTTTTACAAAACGTGTTTCCCGGAAATGACGTTGGATTCCTGGCCGCATCTGTCCCTCTCCTCCTTGAAAGGGTTTTCTTTTCCCCTTCTGAGTTGACCCCCTGGTCGGGCTACCCTCGAGCCCTCCGGCCTTTTTTTTCCCTTTTTTTTTCCTAGTTCCCCTCTTTTTCCTGTCGGCCCTCTTCCGGCCGGGTTGATTTTTCCCCGGCGGCTAGGGGTCTTTCTCTCTAAGTTTTTTACCAGCTTGCCGGACCTTGCTTTTACGTGGTTGGATAGGGCGCATTCCGGATTCATGTCCTTGTTTTCGGGTTTTTGGGAGTGGCTTTTTTTCGTTTTGGCCCTTTTTTTTCTTTTTTTCTTTGTTGTCGGCTCTTTTTCCCTTTTTTTTTTTCCTCAGTTCCCCCCGGTTTTTCTTTGACAATTGTAGATCCCTTTTTCATCTCCCCCCCCCCAATCCACCCTCCTCCCTTTCAGACTTACCATTCCCCCCCCGAGCTGGGCTTTTTTCCCTTCCCCCTGAAACCCTTCTCTGGTGATTTTCCTTTAGTTTGTGACCCCCCCTTTTTTTTTTTTTGTCAAGGACGGACCCCCTGTTAGCGGGTTTCATTTCCCCCCCTCTAGGCCCCCCCCCTTCCCCCACGGTTTAACCCTTTAGGCGCGGCGAGGTTTCTTGAAATTGGGGTTACCGCGTGCTTTTTCCCCCTGTTTGCTTTCCTTCAAATTCACTTACGGACTTGTCCTTTTACTATTAGGGTTCGGTCCCTTGGCGCCACGATTTCCCCCCTTCCTTCCCCCTTTTTCTTAATTTCTTTTTTTTTTTTTGATTTTTTTGCTCTTATTGGGGGACACGGGTCTTTTTTTTCTGCCTTGAAGGCCTTTGCTGCTCTTTGGCGATTTCCTTCCTTGTCGTCCTCCCGCAAGAAGCTTTTTTTTTCTTTTTAAACAAGTCGGTCCTCTGCGCCGATGTTCTGTTTTTTTCTTTCTTTCCTTCCCAAGGTGCGCTGACCAGCGGCGGATGGATTTCCCCCTCTTTCGTGGTTGACAATCGGGATCCGGTTTTTTGGATTTCCCACGTTTTGTGGTTTGCCCAAAGTCCTTGGTTTTCTCAGATTTTGGAGAGGTCCCTTTTCTTCCCCACTGTTTTCTTTATTTTTTCCCCTTTTCTGATTCTTGCTTCTCCCCCCCCTCCGCGAAAATTTTTTTCTCTGACCTCTAGGAAACTTTTTCCTCTTGTACCGGTCAATTGCTTCCCCTCTTTCCCTTTTCGTAAGGTTTCCCTTTTTTTTGCCCCTCATGTCATGGCCCCTTGTGGGTCCACCCCCCCCCCCTTTCGATGCGGCTCACTTACTCTAAAAACGATTCATCCTCCTTCTGACCATTTTCCTTTTTTCTGGGCTCCCCCCTTGGTGCTTTGTTTCGCCCCGGTGGTCCCCTTTTTTTTCTTTTCTTTTTTGCGGGGGAATCTCTAAGCACCGGCCGATTTCTCTTCTTCTGGTGTTGACCCGTTTTATTTACTGCAATTTACGAAGGGGCTCGGACAAGAGAAGTCCTTCAATTTCGTCCTTTTCCCCCCCCTGGTCTTCTTTTTTTTTTTTTTTTTTTTTCCCACCGTTCAGTACCGGCAGAATTCGCTGGGACTTCCCAGAGTTCCCCCCCCCGGAGTCGATCTTTTGCATTCTTTTTTTTTCCCGGTCTGGCGCATCTTTTCCCCGTGTTTCCCCGCGTCCCCCCGCGTTTCAATTCCGGTACTTGCCCCCCCCCTTTGACGACGATTTACGGAGCGAGCTTGCCGATTCTCCCGCTTGTTTTTTTTTGCCAATCGAAACCCCCCCCCCTGGCGCCCTAATTTGCTTTTTTAACGTGCACGATTTCAACTGCCTGGTTTCTGGTCACCATCTCTCTTTCTTTTTCCTTTTACCCCGGTGGTTTTTTTTTTGGGATGGTGTCCCCCCCTCCCTGCAGAAGTTTTTTCTCTTACCCCGGTCCATAATTTCGTCTTTCCCCTGGCTGTTCGATGCTCGTCTCCCCTTTTCCCCCTTTCTTTTTGCGTACCTGTTTCAAATGCGTCTTCGGGATCTTTACTACTTCCGGCTCCTTCGGACTACTCCCCGTTTACCTTTTGAGCCTGCTTTCCCCCCCCCCCCTTCCAATTCCCCATCGGCGGCTTTTTTTGGGAAAATTGTCTTGGGGCGGTGCAGCTTTTCCCGAATTGTTCTTTTTTTCCCTACGGACCTGTGTTTTTTCTGACAGAGGAGGTTCTTACGATGTGTCCCCCTTGCAGAGCTTTGACATACTTGTGTCCGCTTTCGACCGGCGGCGGGTTTTATTTCTGCTTGTTTCTTACAAATTTCCTTTTTTTTCCAACACAACCCTTTTTTTTTTTCCGCAATGGCAGGACTTTTTTCCGCGTCATTCTTCTTTCCAGCCCATTCCTTTTTTTGCGCCCTTCGAACCCCACCCGGCGCCCCTCATCCCCCCCCCCCCCCCCCCCATCCCCAAACCTTTCATTTATCCCACGTTTTTTCCCCCCCCCTCCCAGGTTGTCCTCCGAAGCGTCCAAAGTTTTTTTTTCATGGCAGGGGCTGCCTCCCTTTCTGTCCGAAGTTCCCCCCCTTTTTTTCGCAATTTTACCCCCGGGACCTGTCCTTCCCCGGGGGAGGTTTCCTAGTCCCCCCGCAAAAACTTTTCCTTTTTTTGGAAAGTTCCCTGAACCAAAAGGTCTGTTCATCTTCTTTCTACCAGAAACTTTTTTGTGGCTTGGGGGCGGGCCTTTTTCTTTCTTGGGGCTCAGTTGAAATCGTTTTTCCCCCCCCTGGACAACCCCCCCCCCCACCACTCCCCCTTCTCCAGACACCCCTCGGAAGTAGTTTGCCCAAAACCCCCCCTCTGCAATCCTCCTTCCTTTTACCAGTTGATGATCGCCACCCGTTCCAATGGCTTTCGGTAGCCGATTTTTTTTTATTTCTTTCCTAATTTCTTCGTTGTGTGGCGCACTTGCACTTTCTGGGGGTTCCCCCCCCCCCCTTTTTCCAGGTGGCACTTTTTTTGGCCGCAGAATTGCCCTTTCCCTCCAGCCACCCTTCCCCTTTTCCCCAAGCGCCTCACATCCCCCCCCCCAACACAACCCTCTGCCTTCTCCCGGAGCGTTCCTTTTTCTTTCTGCCCCCCTTTTTTCATTCCGCCACCCTAAGAGTACCCCTGTCTTAGCATTTACTTACTGCAGTTCCCTTCCCGCCCCCTCGGTGGAACCCCCCTTTCCCATAACTTCCTTTCATTCTCCCGCCCACCTTGCCCCTTTTTTTTTTTTTTTTTCCCCTTCAGAGCTTCCCACTGACCGCTACCCTTTTTTTTCTTTTTCCTTGGACAAACCCCCCCCTTTTTTTTCCCTTGGTACACCCCCCCCCTAATTCCCATGTCCCCCCCCCCCCCACCCCCCTTGGCAATTACGGAATTTGGCCAAGGGACGTTTTCGCCAAAACTTTTTCCCCCCCCTGTGCACCACCCCCCCCCCAAACTTTCCTTTTGGAAAACAGCATTTCCTCTTGACCCCCCTCCACCCCTTTTCCCCCTCTTCCAATTTCTCCCTCTTACCTGGGGGACCCCTCCAAGCTAACACATTCTTTTTCCCCCCCCCACGTTTTTTCCCCCCCCCCCAGGTCCCAAGGCCCCCCACCCCTTTTTCCTGCCAAAGTCCCCTTCACAGGGCCCCCCCCCCCTAAAACGTCCCCCCCTTTTCCCCTGAGACTAGGATTTTTCCACGGAACCCTTTCCTCCTTGGTCTTCGGCCCCTCCCCATTTTCCTAGGCCGGTCTTTTTTCCTCAAACCCCCCTGTTTTTTTTTTCCCACCCCTTTGGGCCGACCCACCGACCCCTTTTTTTCCTGGGGGCGGAACCTTCTGGCTTGTTTTTTTCTTTGGTTCTTGCCCTGGTTTAGCGCCTGCATTTCATGCAGTCCCTCCCCTTCGCCATTCTGGTGTCCCCCCCCTTTTGATGTGGAATTTTTGCCTCTCCGCTCCCTTTTTTCCTTTCCCTCTCCTTCCTCCCCCCTGTCGCCCCCTTTCCCAACTGTGGAACTCCTTTCGGTTCCCCCCTAAATCCTTTTCATTTCCCCCAACACCGCCGAGGGTCCCCCCTCCTTTGTCAATGGACCCACCCCCCCCCCCCCCCCCCCCGTGTTTTTTTCCTTTTTCTGCAAGTCTTTTTTCCCCCACTTTTTTCGATAGCGCCTTTTTCCCCAAATACTTCTTCTTTTTTTTGTTTGTTGTTGAGCTTTTTTGTTGTCGCGATTTTTCCCTTCCCTTTGATGCACCGTTTTTTTTTTCCCCTTTTACTTTTTTTCACACCAGCTTTTTGGAACCTCCCCTTTTTTCCCCCCCCTGGCGTTGGGAATGGGATTTTTCATTATAACCGGATCTTTTTTTCTGTATTTTTTTAATTTGCGCTTTCCCTTCCCAACGTGTTTTTTACGTTGGAGAGCATCTTCCCGAGTCCCCCCGCCCCTTTACCTCTCCTTCGCGCAAGGGGAGGGTGCCCTTTCCCTCCTTGGGGACTGCCCTTTCGATGTTCCCTCCCGGGGATTCCCCCCTTTTCCTTTTTAGTTTCTTTTTCCCTTGGTTACTGCTTTTTGTTTTCGGAGGGGGGGTCCCCCTCCGGGTTTTCTTTTTTACCTGAGACTCTTTTTTTTGCCAGTTCCCTCTTCCGTTTTTTTTGAGATAAAAACCCTTTCGGAACAAGGTCTTTTTTTTTTGTTAGGAACCCCTTTTTCCCCCCAGTCCTTATTGACGGTTTCGGTTTGAGTTTCGTTTTTTTCCTTTTTTTGCATTTAGTTTTTTGAAAGTCTTCTGACCCTGCTTTTCCTATTGTTCTCATCTTCCTTCTCTCTTTGTCCCTTCACCACACTTCGCTTTACCCCCCTCTACCCCCTATCTTCTCACCCCTCCCCGCCCCTTAACTCTGTTTCCCCCACCACCTTCCTCTTATACCTATTTTATTCCCCTTTTCTCCCTCCTTCCTCATGCATCGGCACACTACCCCTCACCCCCCCATTACCCCCTATTTATTCCCCTTCCTTCACCCCTCTCTTTACCCTTTTTTTCCTCTGACACTGCCGGCCCCCCCCTCCTTCCATTATCCCCCTCCCCGACTTTTTTTTTTTTTTTTTTTTTTTTTTTTTTTTTTTTTTTTTTTTTTTTTTTTTTTTTTTTGGCTACTGGTTGCCGCGGGCCTGTTTTCCTTAGCACTTTTTTTTGTTTTCTCTTTTTTGTCCCCCTTTTTTTGATCAAATGGCTTTGTCCCTTCAAAGTTTGGGGGGCCCTTTTTTCTTCGTCATTGGACCCACCTCCTTTTCCCGCAAATTGTGGGGGTGGCCCTTTTGGCGCGGTTCTTTTTTTTGTCAAGGACCTTCTCCGTTTTCCTGGGTAGGCGGTCAGTTGTACGGATTTGATACTTGACCCCCCCCCCCCCCCCTTTGGACCCTTTTTTTGTCCTGGATTTTTTTTTTCCCCCTCGCTTGACTTTGTCCCTTGTTGATGGTCGACCCCTAACGGGGAAGGCGTCCTTTTCCTTTTAGGTTTTTTTTCCTTTTCGAACTTCTGGCCCCGATTCCACCTCCGGGGGAGGATTGGCTGTGTGTGTTTTTTTATTTTTTTTTCACTTTTTTGGGGGCTGCTTTTTCTGCTGGGGAGGGCCGATTGGTTTCCTTCTTCCCCCTCCCCTTTTTACACCCACCGGTTGGGATTATTTTTCGATACCCGAAAAGATGCCCCTCCCTCTTAGGTTTCTCTTTTCTGTTTCTTGCCACGCGGTCTCTCCCCCCAGAGTGGGCCGTGTCTCCGGTCCGGTTTTTGGGAGCTCTTTTTTTTTCCTGTTTTTCCCCCAGCCTATTTCCGATCCAAGGAGATACTTTCCTTTTCGTATTCTTTCTTTCCCTTCAACTTTTTTTCTTTTTTCTCAACTGTGCTCTTTTTTTCGGTTTAGGCCCTTTTCTTTCCCCTCGAATTTTCAATAGATGGTCCTTCTCCCCTTGCTTCGTCAGGGCATTTCCTTTTTTCAGGGAACCTTCCCCTTTCCCTTCCCACCCCTTTTTTGGATTCTCTGCGGCTCCCCTCTTGGAGAACTTTCCCCTCCCTGCGCGAAATTTTTTTTCTTTTTATTCTGTCCTCTTTTTGTTTCCTCGTTTTCTTTTTTTTTGTGGGGGTGCGTTCTTTTTTCCTCCGGGGGAAATCGGGCCTTGGCCAACGGCCGACTTTCCTATGCGGTCATTTTTTTTCTTAGCTTTTATCCTACCGCATCCTGGCGTTAGCGAATGCGAAATTTCATTCTGTGCCCCCTTCCTTCTCTTCCCCGTAGGTTGTTTTTTTCCGCATCGGGGCCTTTCCAAAGGCCCTGAACGCCTTCAACCCCTCCCTGCCCCTTTCCAGGGCATTGGTGGCTCAGCAGGCGCCTTTTTCTGGGTAAAAGGTGACCCCTGGAAGAGGACTCGTGGACGCGCCCTACTGCTGGTTCTTCCCAGGATTTGAAGAAGGTTTAGAGGGTCACTTTCTTTCCTTCCGGAGATTCTCCACTCTTTCTTTTGTGCTTCTACCACGAACGCTACCCTCCAGGTGCGGGTCCTTCGAGATAGGTTACCTTTTTTTTTTGTTGGGTGTGTCGACCGAGAGGGGCGGGGTGAAAAAAGAAACCCCCCTCCCCCCCACCCCCCCTCCCACCCCCCCCCCCCCCCCCCCCCCCCCCCCCCCCTTTTTTGCAGTTGATAGTGCTTTTTTTTTTCCACCCTTTTTTCCCCCCCGTTTGCCTCGGCCAGGGATCTTTCTTCCAAAACAGATCCCCTTTTTTTTCTAGGTGTTCCCCCTGAGTTGTTTTATCTTCACACAGCGTTTTCTTCGGACCCTCCTTTCGAAGGCGAGGCCTGTGTGCGTTTTACCGTTCTGCTCGGCGGCGGGCAATTCACCCCTTCCCCCAAATTTTTTTTTTTTTTTTTTTGTTTGTTTTCCGGGATGGGGCTTTTAAGTCCTTTTTTTTTCCCCTCCCCCGACCTTTGTGGCCCCTTTCCCGTTCCTTTTTTTCTCAGGTTATTGGCACGGGGCATTTCCCCCCACCCCCCCTTGACCCTTTGCCCCCTTTCTTTTTGTCCGCTGTCTTTTCGGACACTTTTTTTTCCCCTTGCTTTTTTGTATCTTTTTTTCAACAACCCCTTTTTCTTTGCAAATAGGCCTTTTCTTTCTCGTCACGTTTTTCCCCGGTGGTGCACAGAGTTTTACCTGGCAAACCCGCCGTCCCAAAACCCAGCCCCTTGTCCAAAACCTCATTTCCTCCCCCACTCCCCCTGGAAATTTCGGTCTTTTTTTTTTTCCTCGTTTCTCCATTTCAGTGATTCCTCCCCCATTTGGTCCCCCCCCTTTCATGCAAGGGCTTTTTTTTCCTCCCTGAAGACTCCCTTTTTTTTTGAGGGATCCTTCCCCCCAAGATTTTTTTTTTTTCCCCCCTCCCGTTTCAAGGTTCTTTTTTAGGGAGCTAATCCGTTCTTTTCTTTTTCGTGACTTTTTCCCCCCTGATACGCAAGGATTCACCGGGGGATTTTCCCTTTCTACCCGAAACCCCCCAGGTCCGTGGGGTTCATTCCCTTCCTAGTGGGGCTTCCAGAGAGGAAATTTTTTTTGGGGAACCCACCCCCCCCCCCCCACCAGAAACCCCCCCCCCACACAGGATCCTTTTCTGTTCTGCCCACGTTTCAACCCATGCGCCCGCCGCAAAGTGTTTTAACCAGGAACCTTTCGCATCTTTTCTTTCGGTTCCGCGCAACGTCTTATTTACGTGGCTTCTTATGCAAATCAGGTTCCTTTTTCACAAGCTCCCCCTCTTAGGCAGGTTCCCGCTTGCTTTGCACTTTTGGCCGCCCCCCTTGGGTGCCCTTTTCCTCTCACCAGCCCCCCCCCACAACACACGCCCCCGGGAGATTTTTCCCAAACTCTTTTTTTTTTTTCCCTCTTTTAATTCCCCTGAAACCCTTTCCTCTCGAGGTTTCAAATTTAATGTAATGCCCTTCCACCGACCCCCCCCCTTTCCGGAAACCCCCCTTCCAATCCTTTTTTTTTCCCCCTCCCCCGCCTACCCCCGCCAAAATCGTTTCATCGTTTTGCTTTTCCGTACAAACCGGTCCCCCCTTTTTTTTTTTACGAGCCCTTTCCGGACACTCTCCCCCCCCCCCTTCACTTTCCCCCCCCCCCCCTCCTGCTCACTTTTCAGGACCGCCTGGCCTTAGAAGAAAAGCCCCTTCCCCCAGCAACACCTAAGTCTGTGCCACCCCCCCCCCCTTCTTTCACATGTCCCTTCCTCCTCACCCACTTTCCCGGTTTCCTGCTCCGGCTGTTCGCGGGGAACCATCCTTTTTTAAAACCCCCCCTTTTTTTTTCCCCCCTTCCCCTTGACCAATTTCCCCCACACCCCCCCCCCCAAAAAACGGTCCCCCTGGGACGGAACCGGAACCCCCCACCGGCCCTCCCAAGCTCCTTCTGTCTGGGCTTGCTCAAACTTTGCAAAGGCTGTCCTTTCCTTGCGGTTGTTGGTCCTCCAACCGTTTTTTCCCGAGGCCCTTTCCTTTCCCAACAAGGTCCCCAAACCGGGGGTTTTTTTTTTTTTTTTTGTCCCCCCCCCCTTTTGTCTCCCCTTTTTCAAATTAAGTTTCTTCTTTTTAAAACCCCTTCATTTTCCTTGCGGATGGGGGTTTTTTTGCAGAGTGTGCCCTTTTTTTTTCCCGCCCCTTCGTTCCATTGCGTGGGGATTTGCCGGGGCCCTCGCATTAGCAGGGTTTTCCCCCCCAGGCTTTGTCCGGGCCCTAGGGTGCTTTTTCTGCACTCTCCGCCACGTCATGCTAAGCCGGGGGGAAAACTCCTGCACTTTTTTTCCCCCTTTTTTGCGCCAGCGGCCCTCCTCGGGTTCCTTCCGTGAAAGACCCATGCCACCTTTTTTCCCTCCCGCCTTGTTGGTTCCCCCCACCCCCCCGCGTGTGGGCCCAGGAGGCTCCCGGGCCCCTTTGTGTTTCTCTTCCAACTTCCCTCTCTTTCCCTCCCTTTTTTCCCCTTTTGGTTGCTGTTGTCTTTCTTTTTTTAGGGTTTCGCGCTTGGACAGATTTTTTTTTTTCCTGTTTTCTCCCCACAGCGTTTGACCCAAATTTTTTTTGGAATGGGGGATGTTTTCCTTTTGGCAATTAATTCTCTCCCTTGTTTCTTTGGGTTCTTTTCCCCCACGGTGGAACTTTTCTCCGGGAGTCCCGTGGGATAACCTTCTTTTTTCTTTTTTTTACGTTTGTCTGCTCGTCCCTGGGTCTTTCAGCCCCTGCCCCGCATCCTTTTCAACCCTGATTGGCCAAGAACGCTGTTTCTTTGAAGTCCCGTCCTCCCCCTTCTCCGCCTCTCCCCCCAGCCGCCCCTCTTCCTTAAATTGCTTTAGGTGTCTTGGGCGTCGCCTTTTTCTTTTTTTTTTTTTCACCTTTGGATCCTTTGGTTCCCCGTCTTCTTCCGGTGGTGATCCACCAGGCGCTTTTTTTTTTTTCCAGCGTTTCTTTTTTTTGTTGTTTTCTCCAGTTTCCATTGATTTAGTTGGTTGAGTTTTCCCCCCCCCTTTTTTTTTCGTTTTCCCCTTCTTTTATTTTTTTTTTGCGCTTCAGAGGGAGGGTTCGGCCCTTTTTGAAATTGTAGAGCAAGTTTTTCCTCCCTTTACTCTTTTTTTTCAGTCTTCCTTTTTTTTGTGGGTCTGCTTCGTCGTTGGTCTTTTTTATTCGTCCTTTTTTTGTAAATGGTGGGGCATTCTTGTAACCCCTGGCTTGTCCCTTGTTTTCCCCCCCCGTTTTTTTTCAACCCCTTTTTTAGCGCGTCAGTTTTTCCCCCCCTTTTTTCTCCTGGGATACTGACCCCGTTGAGGTTCCACCGAGGGCTCTTTCCCCCTGGGTTCATTTGGGTTCCCCCCTCTCCACGGGGAGGTTTCTTTGCAGTAAATTAAACCCCCCCTTTTGGAACTTCTTCCCCTTTTCCTGTTCTGGTTATTCCTCCGAGAGTCTCCCCGGATTCAAACTTTTTTTTGGGGGGAGTTTTTTTTTTTTTGGGTCTGTGGCTTCCCTTCTTTCCCCTATTTGTTCTCCCCTTGCAGGCTTGCCTTTTGGATTGATTGGTGCCGATTTGCAAGAATACCCCCCCGTTTTTTGCATTCTCCCCGCCTCTTGATACCCCCCCTTTTTCTTTGTCTAACTCTTTGGTGCCAGATGTACGGTACGGGAGGAAAATCTTTTTTTTTCCTTCCTTATTTGCCCTCCTTTCCTCAGTACTTTCCGGTTGTTTTTTTTTTTTTTTTTCTGTCCCCAGAGAAGTTTGTTGTTTTTTTTTTTTGCAAGGAGATTTCCCGTTCTTTTCCCACTACTTCATTTCCGCGGACCCTTTTCTTTCGATTACATTTTTGGATATGGCCCCCCTCCGAGACCCCTTTCTTCGGGACTACCCTCCCCCTCCCCCATCTGCCTTCCCTTTTTTTTCGGGCCGCCCCCCTTTTGCCTGGGCCAAAGGGGGACCTTTTGAGGGCCCCAGGGTTTTTCCCCCCCCCTTTTTTTGGACGATTTGCGGCTTTCCCCGAAAACGTTTCCTCCTCGTGCTCCTTTTTCTTTGGATTGGGGCTTTTTGCAAGGGGATTGTTTTTCTTTTCTTTTTTTTTTTTTTTCTCTCACCTGTTGGCTTTTTTCCCTCCTCCCGTGCCGGCCTGAGGAATTTTTTTTTTCCCCCCCTTTCGATCCCCGTTTTTTTTGAAGCCCTTTCGAGGACCAAAGGTGTTTTTTTTTTCCTTTTCATGTGTTGGGTAGAACGCCCGTGCCCCGTACTCTTCCCCCTTATCATTTTTCCCGTAAGGGGCCAATTCGGGTTGAAGATTCCCACGCTTCCCTCCACCCGCTCCGATTTTTTTATTCCCCCCCTGGAATCAGGACGCAGACGTTTCCTTTGAACTCCTTCGGGCCCTCCCCTCCTCTTAGGTTTGTTTCCGCCGAACGCTTGGTGAAGAGAGAGGTTTTTCCCCGCCCGGTTGCGGTGTCAACCTCCCCTCTGGTTACTTATTTCTCCCCTAACTTTGGTTCCCTTTTTTTTTTTTCTTCCATACCACGCACGTCTTTTGGGGGGGGACCCCCCCCCCCTATTTTCCTCCTTCCCCCCAGTGGCGACGGATTCACAACCGCACCTTTTTGATGTGCGTTTTTTTTGTGTTGTCTCTTTTCCCCCGGCCACTCCACCCCTTTTCCCTTTTTTCCCCTCACAGTCCCTTTTTTTTTTGTTAGATTGACCCTTTACCAGTGAGTCTCTCCAGCTGACCTTGGTTGCCTTTTTTTTCTTCCGGCCGTCCCCCCCTTCACAGACGAATTTTCGAGACGACCCTCCCCCCGTTAACGTTCCTTCTTTTTCTCCTTACCCTTTCTTTTCCCCCATCGGCAGACGGTGCGGTATCTGGCTTGGTTTTTTCCTTTCCCCCCAAGCGCCCCCCCCCCGGGCCCCGGAATGCCCCTTCCTCCGGTCCTTTTTGGCTTTTTGCCCCCGGGTACATCGCTGTGAAAGTCGCTCTTTACGGAGATGGTCTGTTTTGTTTTTTTGGGATTTTTTCCATGTGCGCCTTTTTCTCCCCAAACACATTTCCTTACCCGACACCTTCAACAGGGGAGTTGTAATTTTCCCCCTCTGACCGCCCCCCAGCTTTTCCCACACCCGCCGCGGCGACCATTCCGGCGTGCCCCCCCCTTTTTTCAATCCTTTCACCCCCCCCCAACTGACATTTTCGGCCCGATTTTTTTCTCATTTTTCATCCGCAGCTGTTTCCCCCCCCCTACCCTTTCTCCCATGCAGGGGGGGCCCTTTCCCCCCTTGCCCTTGACGTTCGGGGGGCAAGGGGTTTTTTTCGCAAGGGTTCCCCCCTTTTTCCTTATTTGCCCCATTCCCTTTTCGTTTCTCGAGGCTCCGTGTCCTTCAAATTTCTAGGGATGTTTTTCTTTTTTTTTCCCAACCCCTCAGCCTGCCCCCCCTTTCCGTTCATCGTTTTTGTCCTTTTCTAAATGACCCAGTTTGAGGTTCCTCTGAACCTCTTTTCGTTCTTTTTTTTTTTTCACCCTTCGTCTGCACCCCCCAAAAACGATTCTCTCACCAAACCTTCCTTGTTTCTCCAACACCCTCCCCCCCTCTTTGTCAATCCCTTTTTTCAGCCCGTGATGCTCCCCCCATTCGGCGACTTTTTAATTGGTATCTCCTCCTTCTCTGGCGGGCTTTCCCCCCCCCCGTGTATGGGCAAAGAGAAATGCAATTCTCCGAAGGCCTTTTTTTCCCTAAAGGCCCCAAAAACTCTCCACCACCGTCCCGGCTCCCCGCCACCAAACCACACCCACTCCCCCAGCCGTTCGACAACGTTCCTTTTTTAGAGGGCGCTCCAGCCTCCCCCCGGTCCCAACGTGTAGCGGTGCCGTGTTCCCGAAAAAGTTCCCTCCAAGTCTCCCCCTGTTTTCCTCCCTGCGGTGGACCCCCCCTTCCCCCACTACCCCCTGCCCCCTCCCCAAGGAAGGCCTTTTTTTCCCAGTGGTCCCCTTTATCCTTTGTTGTTCGTTTTTTCCCCCCCCTGACCCGCTCCTTCTTGACACCCGGCTTCCGGTTCCACCCCCCCCCCCCCCCCCCCATTGTCCCACCTTTCCCCTTTCTTTGCCTTGGCACTTCTTCCGGCCCAAAGCCCAGTTCCACAAAACTGTGTCTTTGAACCCCCGTCCCCTTTTCACTCCCCCAACTTTCTCCCTTCCCTTTCGACCCTGGCTACTCGACACCCCCCCCCCTGCCCTTTCACCGTTGTTCCCCCCTTTGTACCAACCCCCCTTTCCCCTTTTCCCCCAGGCAAAAGTTCAAAACGAAAGTCACTTTTCCCTTTCCCCCCTCCCAACTCCCCCCCAAATAAAAACCCCTAACGTACCCACTTTGCCCTCGGTCCTTATTCCCCCACCGCAGGATGCTCTAGAAGTCTGGGTTTTCCTTTGCCTATCCCCCCCACCCCCGTGAAAGCTTCCCATTCTCCAAACCTCCCCCCAACACCCGTCTCCTTTTCCCGTTTTCCCCAAATTTTGCCCCACCGAAACCCCCTCTGGGAGGAAACCCATGATCCTTTTTTGTCTTCTGTTTGGCGCTTTCTTCGTCCCCGGTAGCGTCTTTTTTTGAAGGCCGGGCGTTTTTTTCCCACCTTCGTGCCCTCTTCTTTTTTTTTATGGTGGCTTTGCCTCTTCGCTCCCCCTCATTATCCTACCCAAAAAAGTGCTTCTTTCCAACTTGCTGTTCAATTTCTCTTATAATTTAAATCCCCCCCCCCCCCCCCTTGTTAGAGCCCCCTTTAAATTAAAACCCTTTTACTGAATTTGGTTCTTTTTTCCCCTCTCACATTGTGCCCCGGCCCCAAGGCTTTTTTTTTTTTCCAAAAATTCAGGGTTTTTCATTTTTGCAAACGCAACCTCCT
>Ga0179593_1385342_pt1 | contig 15839 bp, 32 predicted proteins | sample CZODoug2_1_08_16_FD_185931 | JGI IMG/M metagenome (GOLD analysis project Ga0179593, IMG submission 185931) | Vadose zone soil fungal communities from Angelo Coast Range Reserve, California, USA - CZODoug2_1_08_16fungal (PacBio error correction) | ecosystem: Environmental > Terrestrial > Soil >... | reverse complement strand
TTTTCCTTTTTGCTAATGATCACTTTCCCTTTTTATTTTCGCCCCTCGCTCTGCCCCCCTCCTTCCTAGCTAGGAACTTTCTTTCCTCTTTTTTTTTTCCCTCCCCTTTTGCTCGCTTTTTATTCGTCGATCGGTCCTCACGACGTTCCTTTTGGTTTTATTGATTTTTTCGCAGGGTCTCTTTGGTCCTGTTCCTTTTTTGCAGTTGTTTCTTTGAATAAGCAGCCTTACACTTCGCCTCTCTCCCCGAGGTTCGTCTCCTCCCCGTCCCTGTTCCAAGTGTGGGAGGTTACCTCATAAGATCGAAAACCCCTCTTCCTTTCTTGCTCCCGGGTTTTTTTTTTCCCCGTCGTCCGGGCTTCCTTCACTGTCCCCCTTTCTTCCCCTGCATGCTCATGGTTTTCTTTTTCTCCTTTCCCGTTTCCCTCTGGGCGAATGCTTTTTTTTTCTTTCCCATCCGGCCAGTTCTCCTGAGGTGCGGTCCTTTATGTTGACACACTCTTGAGTCATTGTCTTCCCAAGACCGCGTTTCTCTTGGTTTTTCCTGTTCCCCCCTTTCACATGCAGCTCATCAGGAGCGTCTCTCCCCCATTTTCGCTTTAATGGTCGTTGTGTTCGAACTCCGACCGCAGATGAGACCCCCGTCTTTTTTGGCCTCTCTGGCCGGTGCGGCCTGCGCCCTTTTCTACGTTTTCCCCTTTTCTCCCCTTCCCATCCTCAACCTTTTCTTTTTGCTGCTGGCGGCGCCAGGCTGGCAGGCCAAAGATTTTTCCTATTTTCTCTCGATGAGCCCTTCTCCTTTTTGGGTTCTAAACTCCCTGCCTGCCCCTCATGGCGTCATCTCCTCCTCTTCTGGTTTATTGCTCTCTCTCTCTCTCCGGTTTCTGGCCTCTTCCGGCGGGCAGCGGTTTTTTTTACGCTCCTCTTTACCGCTTTCCCTAGGTGGTCAGGTTTCTCGTTTCTTTTTGTTTCTTTTCTTTTTTTTTTTCTTTCTTTTCCCTTCCCCTTCCTTGTCCTCCACTGCTCGGAAGCCGCGTTCTGCCCTTTTCCCTTCTTGACCCCTTCCCGTCACCCTATAATCCCTTTTCTCTTTCTTTTTACGCCCCTTTCTTCCCCTTTTTTTCAGTTTTTCTTTTTTTTTTTTTTTTTTTTTTTTTTTTCCCGGACCTGTCTTCCCAATAATGTTGATACCACCTCCTTCTGTCCGGCGGGGTTACCTCTGCTTCTTTCTGTTTTTCTCTTTTGCGGCTTGCTTTGAGGCAAGTTATAGTTTGTTTACCACCTTCTCTCTGCTCCCAAGACCATTTTCCTGCGCTTCTTTTTTTTTTCCCTCTGTTCGCAGACCATCCCCTTTCTACCCTCCAGGATTCAGGTTTCCTTTTCCTCCTCCGGATTGTTCTTTTCAACAAGCCCCTACCCCCGCTCCCTCGATCCGGGCACATCTCCCAACGGCATTTTTCTTTTTTTCCCCGGGACCCCCTATCCTTGCAGCATTCTTGGTTCTGCCCTGCGAACGGCTTTTGGTATCTTTCTTTTTTAATCCTTCTTGTGGTTTTTTTTTTTCCTTTCTTTCAATTTTCTTTTTTCGTGGCAAAACTGAAATGACTCCATGGTCTATCCTCTTTTCCTTTTTTCTTTTCCTGGTGAACCCACCGTTGGATCGGAGCTTGAGTATCTCTTGGCAGGGGGTAGGATTTCCTCTTGTCCTTCCCGTGGTAATTTCCGGCGTTATGCTTCCCTTATGGAGTTTTCTTCCTTTCCTTCTTCCCCCTTTGCTCCTGGAGGACACACTCATATAGAAGTCCCCCCCTGGGTTCCTTTTGAGGAGACCTTCTCCATAGTTTTTCTTTCTTTTTTTCCCCCTTCCTGAATCTTTAATAGACCCGAATTGCCCAAACTACAAAGTGACCCAGAGGTTTTTCCTCCTCTCCCCTATGTCCCCATGCTGACTTTATCCCTCATTTTTTTTTCTGATTTTCTTTTCCTCCCTCGCCCCCCAGTTCTTTCGTAGAATTTTTCCCTGGACGTCTTTTTTCTAATTTTTTTTGGTACCGGCCTGGGTCCTTCTTCTCTTCTCCCCGTCCTACCGAAATTTGCACCCACGCTCCCCCCCCCAGAATACTGACACCCCCTCTCCTCCCCCGCCCATTTCGGCTCGTGCCCAACTCCTCTTCCCTCCAGAGTTGGCCGGCCCGAATCTGGATATATATCGCCTTCCCGTCAATTGGGCTTTCCCCCCCCCGCCGACCTGATTGTCTTCCATTTCGGTTCTCTCTCCCCTTCTTCCTCATTCTTCTCGCTCACCGCTTTCTTCCGGCTTTCCCCCTTTTCCGTGGCGCCGCAATCCCTCCACCCCTGACCGTTTTTTTTGTCTGACAAACCTGTTTTTTCTGTTCCTGTGGTGACTGCGAAAGTGGAGTCTACTTTCGATCAGGACTGACCAGTCCCCCATCTTCTTTCCTTTTTTTGCGGTCGTGCTTTCCCTTCTCTCTTTGATTTCATCCATGACCTCCCTCCCGTGAAGTAACCAGTGAGAGATTTTCGTGTCCACCAGGATCCAACGTCCTTTCGAGTCATTTTTTCCGACACGTTCATGCACCCCATCACCTTGGCGCCCTTCCTTTTTCCCTCTGCCCCCGTGATGGACATTCGTGCTGTCCCCCAGGAAAGAGTCCCCAATTTTAAAGAAAGAACGCCGTCAAAACTTTCCAGTCCCTGGATTATGCTTTACGTTTCTGTTCCGCATTCCCTCTTACGGCGCGGGTCCACCGCATGCCGACCCCCCTTCTGCTATCGCGTTCTTCCTATGTCCTACCAGCACTTTGTTTCTCCTCTTCTCTTGGCCCTGGAGGACTCGGACCGTCTGGCTTCTTTCTCCCCTTTTTTATGCGTTTTTTCCCTCCGATTCGGTTTTTTTTTTATCCGCTCCTAGCGTTCATCCCTTCCAACCCTGCTTTGAGTTCTTCCCCGTGAGGACCGTTTTATCGTTGTGGGTCTTCCTTGCTCCCCCCCTTTTCTTGCAAGTTCCCCCCATTTTTCCTTCCTGCTTTGCTTTTTTTGCTGTCCCAGCGCGAATGTTCCTTCCCGGCTCTTGCAGTTTTGCCCTTTTACCTCTATCTTTCCCTTCCTTTTTTTTTAGATGAGCTCGAAGTGGGCTACTGCATCGCGGCACCTTCTCCCCTCTCCCTTCTTTTACTCACCCCCTCCTCTTCCTCTCGAGGCCCCGTTCTTTTCCTCCCCAATCCGCCAAGTTTCTCTTTTTCCGTTGCTTAAGGTTTTGGAGGATTTTTCTGATTTGATTTTTTCAGTTTCTTTATATCGGACGGGCTGGAGGCCCTTCCTCCTCCCTTTACACTTTTTTCTTTTTTTTTTTTTTTTTTGGGGTTTGCTTTAGCTCGAGCCGATTTTCAACTTTTTCATGTTTTTCTTCCGCACCCAGTGATGCCCGGTTGCTTCCCTTTATTCCCACCGCTTTCCCCCTCCCTTTCTTGAGGCATGCTCGGTTTCCCGCGTCATTTTCTCTTCGGGACTCCGACAGTTTCTTAAGCATGATCAGCCATTCCGCCCCGGTTTAGTTAGCCTTTGTTTTTTTTTCCTTTCTTTTTTTTTACTCCTCCTTATGGGCTAGCAAGAGGGATGCGTTTTTTCCCCGCCATGTCTTTTCTTTCCCCCCCTCACGCGACCACGTTTTAAGTCAGAAAATTTCTTCTCACGATTTCTGATCAAGAGCGGAGTCTCCCCTTCGAGGTCATTTGTTTGATTCTCTCACTTTTTGCTTCCTTAAGTCAGTTTCGCAACGACCTTCTTTCCTTTTTCGGTTCCTCGTTTCCTCCACGTGTTCCTTTGCGGGTATGCAAGGTTTGTCAAGTCCCCCCCACTTTTTTTTTTTTGCTTGGTTTTCTGAAAGGATGGGCCGTCCCCCCCCTGATTTTTTTTTTTCTTCTTCTCATAAGTTCCTTTTTCTTTTTTCTACCAGCCCCTCACTTCTTCCATGTTTCGATTCTAGGGGAGGAGAGCGTTCTACCTCTTTGATAGGAATACGGTCCTGAGGGCAGCGGAGTGATGTTTCCGATCCTCTGCTTTTTCCGTTTTTTTTCTTTTTTGTTGTTAGGATATTCTTTGTTTTTTCTCTTCTCTCCCCTTTCTCCAGTCTTCCCTTTCCCTCTTCTTCGGAAGCCCCCACTTGATTTCGTCAATCCTGTACATATAAGTAAGGCGATTTCCTCAGCCCCTTCCCCCCGCTCAACCCATGAAACTCCCTTGAATCCTGGGTCGGATCACCCATACATCCATTCTTCGGTTCGTTTCCCCCCGTTTTCTTTCTTGTGGGCCTTGCGCCTTCTCGAATGGGACGCTGGAACAGTCTTGTCCCCCCGCCCTTTGAACTCCCCTCCCGTTTGAAGTATTGATCGTCTCCCCCCAGATACTTTCTTCCGAGCCGTCCGTCTTTTTTTTCGGCCGCTGGCTTATCTTTGATCATATTTCCTCCAAACTCCCGCTGAAAGGATTCTGCGTGGTTTAATCTCAAGCTGACTGTCCAACTTTCAGAACTCCCCTTACCATCACTTCCTCCCCCCCCCCGAGTAGAACCTCTAAGGAAGGGTGATATTTCTTTTAAAAATGGACTCTCTGTCCACCTTTACCTTTATGCCTTCTTTTCGAGCAATTTTCCCGGTCTTTCCTCCCTCTTTCCCCTTCTATTTTTTCTCTCTCCGGTTCGTTCCTTAGCATCAATCAAACCTCCCTTCCTCATTTCTCCGACTTCTTTGCTCTTTTTATTTTCTTTAATCTCAAATGCCTGTTGTTTTCTCGTTTCTCCGTTTCTTCCTGGGGCCTTGGAGTTTTCCCCGGGTTGCGGTGTTGATGATGAACGCTACTTGAAGATGAGGTTTCCCTTTGTTTGCCTTTTTCTCTTCTGTCTCGACGGGACCCCCCTCCCCCTCTAGTTCCCCTTTCCCCCTTTGCCTCTCCAGTATGCTGCTTTTATACTGGCCTTCTATTCATTATGCGCCTGCTGCCTGCTTCCTAAAATTCCATCCCCTCAGCGTTTTTGCCTCCTCTTCTTGCTTTTTCTCTTTTTTTTCCCGTTCGTTTTCTTTTCTTTAAAATGCCCCCTCCCCCCCATATAGTTTACATTCCCGTAGTTTGCCAGGTGTCAATTTACCTTTATTTTGGTACCTCTCTGGAGGAATGATGATTTCGCCTTCCCTCCCCAATGCCCCTTCCCCCCCCCACCTGAATACTCTTTGAAAACAGATTTCACTTCCACGAAGGCTAATCGTCCACACACCCCCCTCTTCCTTTATTTTAGTCAGAGGCTTACTCCGACTTCCTCCGCATCCCCCCTTGGAACATCTCCTCCACCTTTTTTCTTGATGTTAGCCCCCTCCCTTTCCGGAATAGCGTGTCTTTTTTTTTTAACAGATCAGTAGCTTGGACTTGCAAGCGCTCCCCCCTCCTTTTCCCAACTTCCTTTTTTTGCTTCTCCCCCCCTTTTGCACGTTTTTTGGAGTTGAGTGCGGAGGAGGACGAAGTTCATTGCCCATTTTTGCCTATTCCCCTTTGTCCCTTTTTTATCCCCGGGGTTCAGCTATGAGTTGTCGATTCCTTTTCTTCCTCCTTCCCTCGTCCCGTTTTTTAATCTGCAATGGCTATTTCCCTTCTTTCTCTCACGTTATGTTTCCTTTTTTGTACGCCCCACTTTTTCTTTTTTTGCTCTTTTCCCAGCAACTTGTCGCCGAATTCGCCTTCTCCCCGGCCTCCTTTCTTTTCTTTTCGAGCCGCCCTCTCTTTTTCCCTTCTCCGAAAAAATGTTGTCTGCTCTTTTTTCCTCCCCTTTATGTTCCGCCTTTCCTTTGCTACCCTTCGTCTCGTTTCTTCACTCCTTCCGTCCCATCTCTTTTTCTTTCCTCTGATTTATTTCCGCAGCTTGTGCAGACCCTAGTGATCTGAACCTTCTTTTCCCGTTTGGCGAGAGCTTCTGTTTTTTATCGTCGTCGTTGCACTCTCCGGCAGGATCTTCTCTCCCCCCCTGATCCCGTTTTCCCCTTCTCCACAGGTTAGTTGTTTTTTTTTCCTTTCCAGGCCGTGTCTGATCTGCGGTAGATCCCTTTTTTTTTTAGCTTGACCCCTTTCGAAGCTTTTCCCTGGATGCGTTTTTTTTCTCTGGTCTTTTTCGAACATGCTTTTTTCGATAATACGCCCCTTCATTTCTTAATTTTTTTCCCCCCCCCCCCCTTGTTCACCCCCCTCCCCCCGGGTTTTGTTTTTAGATCTTGTCTCTGCTAATTTCGTTCTTTTCCATGTTCGTTCCCCCCCTTTTTTTTTGCTTTTTGACGCAACCTGAGCCCTTTTTTTTTGATTGGGCTGGGCTTTCCAGTGCCCCCCGCTTGAGTAGCCCCCCCTGATTTCTTTTTCCTCCTGCTGCTCCCTTTTTTGTTTTTATTGTCTGACGCTGTATCAGTTTTTTCCTCTCTCCGTCGTTTCTTCTTCTTCCCACGACTTCTGCCGCCGCTCGCGCGGTCCTCTTGCCCACTTTTCAGTGCCCTCCTTTTTTTTACACCTTGTCGGTTTCCGGCGCATCCTATCTTGAGCACCCTCCCTTTCTTGCCCGGTTCTTTTTTTTTCGGCGCCGGCCCTAGAAAACGGTGCATTTATCACATCATTTCCGTCGTTTTTTTTGTACTTTCGTCTGCGCGCCGTTCGCTTCCCTACTTCCACGCTCACTTTAGTTTCGTTCTGGTCCTTTTTTTTTTCCCCCATGCCTTTCTTCTTTTGTACCCACCGTGCTGGGTAATAACATTTCCTAGCGCATCGACCTCTCGTCGATCGCAACTTTTCTTTCATTTTCTGGATGACGATCAATTTTCATTTCCTCCTCTTTCGGTTTTTCTCCCCCTCCTCTGGCCGGTTTTTTTTCCCCCGCATTTGCTTTTTTAGTTCCCTTTCAGTTTCACTTTCGTGGCGGCCTTGCGGTTCCCACGGTTTTTCCAAAGCTACGCACTCTTTTTCTCTTTTTTATTCTGAATGCAGCCGGTGAGCGTCCCCTCCCCCCCCGAAATTCTCCCCCTTTGCTTTCCGATGTCGAGCGTATATCTTCGTTCCTCTCTGGAGTTTTGTTGATGTGCCAGATGTCCCCTCTTCCTTTCTTTTGATAGTTGTTTTTCCTTTCTTCTTTTTCTTTTTCTTTTTTCCTTTTTTTTTCTTCTCTTTCCCCTTATTTACGCCACGAAGGCACGACCTGCCCTATTTTAAGCCTTTTCGCTTTCCACTCTGGTCCCCTTCTCCCGGTTACCCTTTTTACAGTAACTATTAATTCCTTTAATTTACGCCGTTCACCTCCCCTCTGAAATTTTTTTTCCTTTCGGCAATCATTACCCCCACATATGGAAGCACCAGAGACAACTCGGACTTGCGGCCCCCCCCCGTGGCAGCAGGAGCCTACACACCTCCCCCCCGACATGGGCACGCCTTACCAGAGGCCACACACTCCTCCCCCCTCCCGAATTTTAGTCTGATGTTGACCCCCCCCTTTGGACATTCTGCACCCTTTTTTTTTTCAGTTTCTCGGAGAAAGTGATAATTTCACTCCTTCCCCCCCCCCTCCCTGCTTCCTTCTTCTTTTCCCTTTCTCCCGCAATTCTTTCCCAGAACAAACTTGACTGAATCGCATCCGGAGCAACATCCTTCAAGTCCTCCCACGGCATGTGCTTTTCTTTCAATTGGACGATAGCCCTTCCCCTGTATCCTTCTTAATTCTTTTTCTTCTTCCTCCTTTTTTTTCCTTCCTATATGATTCTTTTTGTTGGGTTGAGATCATGTTTGAGAGTCTGTCGTCATTGGCACTCACCTCATTATAATTTTGGAGACGACGCGGTTGACCCCTCCTTCCTTGTAACCCCCTTTCTTCCCCCATGCCTGCTTTTTTAATTCCTTTTATGTTGGGCAGTTGTTGCTTCTTTTGAACCCGCCTTTTCCTCCCTTTTTTCCTCAGTAATTTTCTTGTGTCTTTTCTTAAGTCTCTGCTCTCTAATGAGGTTCTAGGAACGAAAAGATCTTAGAGCTTCGTAGGGTAGCGTTTTTCTCCGGTCTTTCTTCAGGCTGGACTTGTCCCGCCTGGATTTTTCTGTTTAGCGGCGCCTTTCTGCCCAAGGCCCCTGCCGCAGCTTTTCATGACCTCTTTTTTTTCTTTTTCTCCCCATGATTCATCGGTGGTTAACGCCCGATTCCTCGTTACCTTCTAGTGTCCATATAATGCCATTTGTTTTTTTCACTTTTAGACCGTTTTCTTTTCGTTCTTTTTTTTTTTACCGCTTTGGACTTTCTTTTTTTCGTCGTTCTTCCCCTCTATCCGCCGAATTACTACCCATGATACTGAACCCCCCACAGATCACCTCCTCCTCCCCAAGCGGAAATAGGAACCCCATCTCAATTCCCCTCCAGAGTTTTTCTCTTCTCTTCCGGACCTCCTTTCTCCTCCCTTTTTTCTTTTTCCGAGGATTGTTTTCATTTCGCGTTTATGCTCAGTTCCCCCTTCGGCAGGAGCTTACCGAATCGTTCTCGTCCTCTGACGGGGCCCCGTTTCTCCCCAGCCGCAAAGACTTTTTTTTTCCACAACCTGGTTCTCCCTTCATGCGGGCTTCCGCCGTCCGCCCCGGCATTCTTTCTTCCCTTTGCGACCTGCCTCCTTCCGGTATCGTCAGCCATTCCTGCGAGAAGTTGATCGGAACCACGACCTCGACGTGCGACCTCCCTCTTTAGCTCTGCTCTTTGTCCCCGAGATGCGTTTTTTCCGCCATTCTCTCGTTTCATCGTAAAAACCAATCCCTGCGAATTCAGTCTTGCGATCCCGTACTTCTTTTTTCTTCAGTTTTCCCCTCCCTTTTCGGCAGCCGACAGAAACCGCCGGAAAATTGTCATGCTTTCCGCCACCGTGATTTCGACCTGTCCCGTCGCCTTCTTTCCTGGGCAACTCCCTGCACGCCTCAATCTTGTGGCCTCCCTTTCTTGATCTTTCCCCTTTTCTTTTTTTTCGCACCCTTTTTGCTTCGAGCAACTTGACATGACCCGACTCTGGGAGCGGCCTTTGCAAATTTTTTTCCGGTCCTGCTCTTTGGATTACTAAGAGGACTTCCTCCCGATCCTAGTTTCCTCCTCTCCTCCCGCTTCGGCGAGTAACGCCCGTGGACTCTCCTGTGTGTTTCAGCCTCCTCACCCTGGTTTCAAGTAAAGGGAATACCCGTTAGCTATGAGGGTTGCTTCACCCCCCCCTGCCCTTCTTTTTCCCTTCCTTTGCGATTTTTGATTCCCCTATCTCCGTTTTTTAGAGAGTTTTTGCAGTTTTACTGCTTCTTTGCCTGATTTCGTCGCCCCCTGTTTCTTGACTCCCCCCTTTCCTGTTTCAGATGCTTAAGTTGGGACTGCAGCCAATTTTTGCCTTTTTCTCCACAAACTTCTTTTCTCTTTTTTCTGCGGATTGGTTTTTCTCTGATGAACTGGTTTTGCCTCATTATTTTTGGGCAGGTAGGTTCCTGATTCAATGTCTTCTCTGTTTTCCTCTAGCCTTCCCTTGTCCTTTCTTTGCTCCCAACCCCCTGCCTTTCCCTGAACCGAGGATAACTTCCCTCCCAATTTGCTCCCCCCCCACGATCGTTGTCGTTGTACGACGGCCTGTGCTCTTGTCAGTCCTGGCACTCGCACAAGGTTTTTCCCGGACCTATTTTTATCTTTTTTCTTCGTACTTCGTTTTTCCCCCTTCGTCGAATGTTTCCCCTACCTTTTTCGGGCTTTATTTTCTTGTGCGGTGACAACTCATGCGGGAGTCATTTCCCCAAGACTTTACCCCCCCTCCGGTTAATCTGGGGCAGCTTTAATCTTCTAAGAAGTATCTTCAATGAGATAGCAAATTCTAGGGTGTTTTTCCCTCTTTCACTTTCTTTCTTTTGAGTCTTAGCTGGCGGCGCATGTTAGAGTTTCCCCCTTAAGACCCCTCCTTCCCGTTTCTGCCAGGTTTTGTAATCCTCCCCTTTTTGCTTGAGGATCCTTTTCTTCAACCACTATCTACTCTTTCTACCTCTTTTCTATGAACCCAGGTTTTGCACTGAGGAAAACCAATTGGCCCCTTCCTCTTCTCCCAGATTTTTCTCTTTGAGGCGATCTCCTTTCTATCAGTTGCCTTGTTATCCTTCTCTGGCTGGGCAGCGTTTTTTTTTCCTTTTCCTCTGCGATTTCCCTTTTTGACGTTCATTCCTTGTTGGGTATTCTTTGTTCTTATTTTTTCTTTGGTTCAGGTCTCTTTTCTTTGAATCACTCCCCCTTCGGTAACGCCCTGATTTTCAAGCCCCCCTTTTTCCCTCCTTCCCTTTGCACTTTTGACGCAAGTAATATTCAATTGGCGGTCTTTCTTGCCTTCCGCCCTTCCCCTCTCAACAGAAATTCGGACCTGGAGCAAAGTAATTTTATAACCCCCTTTTTTCTTTCTCGACCCACTTTTCCTCTTTTTTTTGCAGGCGTGATTGTCTCCAGTCGGCAACTCCCCTTTCTCCATCCGAAGTTTTAGGTCCCTCTTATTCCAATCCATGTGACCCTTCCTCCCCCTCTCCGTTTTTCTTTTTGTTGTTCATGTCGATCATACACTTTCCTCACCACTCCGCTGCTTCCTTCTCTGCCTTCATCTTTTTGGCATTCGTGCCCCATCAACCCTGCGTCGGTCTTCTGCCCCTCGGCTCCCCCTCCCCACCCCGTCCTTTTGGCTTTTTTTCATGTATCTGTATCCATTTTATGGCTTCTCGTCACCCCCCCCCCCCCCCCCCCACCGTCTCCCATGATTCCTTTATTCCCCAGGTAGTGCGACTCCCTTTTCCGTGGACTTGGGCACCCTCCCCTCCTTTCATCCCCCCTGTTTACCCCTCCCTTTTTCTTGTGCTTTCCGTCAACTCCCCCTCACGCTTTGATCGTTGAGGCGCTTTTCCTCCGATCGTTTTATTGCTTTCCATTTTTTGTGCGTCCCGCCCAATTTTTGACGGAGGTTCCTGCCATCCGAATTTCCTCTATGATGCTTTTGCTTTTTTCTTGGCTGCCGCCGCTCGGGTTAACGCTTTCTTAACATTGTACCCTTTTTGTCCCTCTTTGTGTCAATATAGGCATTTTTTTTTTCTCCGTTTTTGGTCTTCCCCTTTCTTCTTTTCCCATTTTTTCCTTCTTTTTTTTTTGACAAAACTTCACGTTTCATGACCCGCCTACAGGCTTTTGATCGGGTATCCCCCCTCTTGTCCCTCCCCGTGATTCCGAACTTTTCTCGCTTCCTTGGATGACCGACCCTTTTCCCCTTTATACTTTCTCTTCCCTCTCTTTCCTTTCCCCCTGTTCCCGCCCTCTCGGGGTTTACTTTTTGGAGAAGTTGATTCCCTTCTCATACCGAACCACCTGACAGAAACCCCTCCCCTTGACCCCCCCCCCTAATCCCCTCCAAACCTTGAACGCTTTAGACTTACTCGGCACCCCATCACTCCCCCGCTGTCCCCTCCAGCGGAAGGAGGCCGAGATTCCTTATCCGTTTTCCTCCCTCTCTACCTCCTCCCCCCCTTTTTTTTTTTTGCAACTTGTCTATTTTCGTGGAGTCACGCTCACCCCCCCTTCTCGCGTGCATTCGTCGACAGACTTCTTTTGACGTCATTTGGTCCTCCCTCTCAATTAAATTTTTTTTTTCCACTTGTCCTCCTTTGCGTTTTGCATTTTTTTCGGCGGCCCGCCCCTCCCATTGCCCTTCACTTCCCGCTCCTTCCTTTCGAAACGCGATTACGGTTTTTCGTCTCTTTCTTCTGTTGACCCGATCTTGTCTTCTCTTGTTTTACCTCGACTAGTTCTTGACCGTGACCTGTTGACTCTTTTCGTCTCCTTTTTCCCTGATGACCCAGGATACCCCTGTCCTTTTCTACGAAATTCTTGCGCCAAACCTTGGCGCTCCCTTCCTCCTTTTTTTCCCGTTCCTTTCCTTTTCTTTTTTCATTCTCCCGTGAATGACCCGCCAAAACCGTCTAAAAATTTTGATCATTCCCCCTCACCCGTTCTTTTTCTTACGAAGGTCCCTTACCGAGACCAGGCAGTCGTTCCCCCCCCCTCCCCCTTCAGGCCTATTTTTTGATTTTTTGTTGTCTCGCTTTTGCGGCAGTGCTCCGGCCCCGTTTCCCATGCACTTGTCTTCCACTCGATGGAGAAGATTTCAGAAAGTCTGATTTCATTCTCTTTCGCCCCCCTCATCCCTTCTCTTCTTTTAAGATTCCCCAGTGCTCTTTGGACCGAGCGGTCGCTTCTTGTGGGTCCCGCAGTTGCACCCGCTGTTCCTGAAGTGGAAAATAGCTCCTCTCTGTCTGCGGGTTTCCCCGTTTCCTCCCTTTTTCGACCATGATCCTTCTTTCTCCTTTCCTCTTTCCAGCAGTAGCCCTCTATTTTTGTGAGCTGATCGTGAGTCTCCCTGCATCGCTGTCTTTTCTTTCAACATCCCCTGTTGGACCGCAACCCGCAGACGGGATTCCTCTTTTTGGCTCATCTTTTTCCCTGAGGTTAGCCCACACCATTGATGTAATTCCGGTCCCTTCCTTCTGTTGCAAGCGGGTGGGTCTATGGATGAAAGCGGTCTTCATTTTACGCCTCTCTCGTTTTTTGCTTTCTTCCCTCCGCCTTCCTCTTTCGCGTACAGCTTCCTTTAATACATTTTTTTCGGATTTTTCCGATTTTTCCTTTCCCCCCCCTGGACCCTTGGAAGACTCCCGTTGAGACCCAATTTTCTTCCTCCCTGCTTCCTTTTTTCTCCTTCGTTGAGTTTACCGCGTTCTCTTCAACCGTTTTTGGAGTAACTGCATGATCCCCCATCATCATTTTCCTTTTTTTGTTTTTTTCTTTTTAGTCTCCCCTTTCAGCGCTTTGCACCCCGTCGCTCATTCTCGTTGCCAAGGTTTTTGAGTGTCCCCTCCTGCCACGGCGGATCTTCTACCCAGAACGCGACCTTCGTGCCTGGGGCCCCCAGCAGGTCCCCCCATCTTTTCGTAATCCTCTTTTGCCTTCCCTTTCTTCTTCCTCAAACGATCACCCGCAGTTTCCAACGACCGTCCCTGTCCAGTTTTGCAAATCAATCGTCTTTTTGTCAAGGCGACCCCCTTCGCGCATTGGCTTTCGTTTCTTGTCATCACTCCCCCCCTTTTTTTGGTCTTTCATCTTCCCAAAGCGGGTCGATACGATGCGCGCTCTGCCGTATTGCTTTGCTACCCCAGCCCCTTAACATGTCTTTTCATCATGGCTCCGATTTCTCGTGAGCTTTCGGTATTTTCCTATGTTTTTCTCTCTTTTGTTTGCCTCTTGTTTGTTCTTTCCCTTTTTTATAGGTTGGGTCATTGTTCTGTGGTTCGTGTTTGGTTGTTTTGCGTGAAGAAGTGAATACCCCTCTTTCGTCCCCTCCTGCGCTATTTTGGAACACTTTTGGGGTGGGTGTGTTTTTTGTGTGATGTTTCCCTTTTTTTTCCCCGTACACTAGGGTCCCTTGACTCCCGGTCTCTTCCAGGAAATCACGTTGTCGCCATCATGGATACCCCCCAATGTTTAATGAAATTTCGGCAATTCGGTTTCTTTGCCGTCCTCCTTTTTTTCCTAATGGTCCCCCCCCCCCCCCGAGCGAGGTCCTTCTTTCCCCCAGCTTCCTCCAAGCCCGAAGTAGCCGCTGTCGAAGCCAAGTGATCCACATTGTTCCCCTTCTCTCCTCTCTTTTCTGGTTCTTTTGAAGCGTAATATACTTCTCATCCTCTTCGATTATCGTTCTCATTCCCTCCCCCCTTCCTGGGAAAATCGTTTCAACTTAACCCCTCCATCCCCCTCCTCCATCCTTTCTCTTTTTTTTTCTCCCCATGACCCCTAATGGTCTTTGAGTTACGGAAGATCGTCCGCCCTGTATCCAGATTCCCATTAGTGAGTGCCCTCGTCCAGCCCCTTCCCTCCTTCTTCCCTTTTTTTTTTTTCAGAGATAATGCGCAGTTCGAAATCCCTACTTTTCATCTATTTCCCGTACCTGTTCCTTTCGATCGTCCCCCGTGCTACGAGAACCCCTCGTGGATTTCGATTTCTTTTTTTCATTTCTTCTTTGGGGATTTCTTTGAACTAATTGGTTAAGGACTTCGTGTATTATGCCCCCCGCATAATCATGCATCTGTCATTACCGTTCCTTTCTTAATTATTTTCCCTCTTCCCAGTCATTCCCCCCCCCCCAATTTAGGGCTCGCCGTGTTCCATGGTCCTTTTCAGGATACTTTTCTATTTTTTCTTGTCTTGTTTCCTTCGACCTCTGTTTGTACTCGCTTTCCTTGTTCCCCCCATGCCATTTCAGAGCTTGTCAGACCCGCCTCCGGCCAGATTTTGGTCTTCTCTATTGCCTCCCCCTTCTTTTTCCCCCCTTGATGCTGCGTCACCATGCCTAATTCCTGATATTTCCCATTATAGTGCTCCCTTTTTCCTCTTCCGGTTTTCCCCTTTCCCGCGTTTTTCCCGGGGTTCGGTACCGCGAGGATGGAATTCTTTTTTCGTTCCTCCCAAGAATATCTTCCCCCTCTTCAAAGCTTAACCCGTTCAGTTGCCTATTCCTTCCCACCCCTCTGCCCGCCAGGATTCTTTTAAAGAACTTCTTAACTAAACTCCCGCTCTCCCCCTATCCCCCGCTTTCGTCCTTCAATTATTCTTTACTTAGCCCTAGGATCTTTTCTCATTCCCCCCTAGTCCCCAGATCGTCGCTTGGGCCGTGGTCGCCGAACTCCTAACGACTTTTTTTTTGTCTTTCCCTTCATCCTCTCCTTGTTTGATTGTTTCTTTGCGTCTTTAACCCCTTGCAGTCCTTTCTGCTCCCCTTTTCGGCTCTTTCCATATGCTTGAAGTGATCGTTCCTCAACGACTGCCTCTCCCCCCCTTTTTTCCCCGCTCTTGTCAGTTTTTCAGGATTTTCTTTTTTTCCCCCGGAATGGTCGATTCTTGGGTCCTCCCCCCTTCCGCCGTGTCCCTTCGTTGAAACAAAGACTTGGGTCCCCCTTTTCTCCCTTCTTTTTGGCGTAGCTTTCATTCTTTTTTTCAGCCTTTTTCCCGTTCCGTCCCATTTTTTTCTGCTTCCTTCCCTTACTCCCCCCTTTGTTCCCTTCGACCCCGTCCTGGGCGGACCGTGGTTTAACACCGCCCGATGCTCAATCTTTTTTTTAAGTGTCCCCGGTTTTTTTTCCGCAAGCATTCTTTCCCGCCCTTTCACTTTTTCTTTGACCCTTCCTCGGTCCCCTTTTGGCGAATCCTTCTCAAGTTTACTTCTCTTTCGTGATCCTTTTTCCTACGACTTTTTTTTTCTCACTCATTCCATCCCACGCGCGCCTGCGGCGGGGCGCTGCCTGACTTGGGGCGCCGCGCCGCCCCCCCCTTCTGTCCTACCTTTCCCCCTCTTCTTCCGATTCTTCTTCCGGTGCAAGCATTTGTTTTGCCATACCCAACCCAAAACAACAAACACCCAAACACCCCCCAAAAAAAAGCCAACCTCAAAAAAACCACACCCCCCACCCCCCCCCCCCCCCAAAAACCCCCCCCAACCCCCGGCCCCCTCCCTCCGACCCCCAACCCCCAAGACCCACCCCACCAAAACAAACACAAAAAAACCCAACAACCCTCCCCCCCAACCACCCCCCAACCACAACCCCCCAAAAACCCAGACCACAAAACAAAAAAACACACCAAAAACCCAAAAACAAAACCACCCCCCAACCCCCCACCCCAAAACCAAAAAAACCCCCCCCCCCACATTTCAATTCTCAGCTCCTCCCCCTTTC
>Ga0179593_1347659_pt1 | contig 15839 bp, 15 predicted proteins | sample CZODoug2_1_08_16_FD_185931 | JGI IMG/M metagenome (GOLD analysis project Ga0179593, IMG submission 185931) | Vadose zone soil fungal communities from Angelo Coast Range Reserve, California, USA - CZODoug2_1_08_16fungal (PacBio error correction) | ecosystem: Environmental > Terrestrial > Soil >... | reverse complement strand
CCCCTTCCTTCAGGTCATCTCGCACCGGAAACTCATCCAACCCCTTGCAATTCCCTGTCCCCTTCTTTCTTTTTTTTGGGTTTTTTGGGTTTTTTTTGGTTGCTGTTTAGAGTTCCCTCACCCTAACGAAAACCTGATTCCACTTTGCCCCCCCCTTTTATGCCAACGCCCGCTTCCCCCGTCTCTTTCCCCCTGGTGTTCCCTTTGGCGCTCGTTTTCCTCTCTTCTACTTTTTTAGGAAGAGAGGAGAGCCTAACGGGCGTCAGTCTAACTCCCTTTCCTCTACCGAGTAACTCATTTGAGTCCCCTTCGATTGGGTTGATCATGATGGCTTCTCTTGTCAAATTTGCACGTCCTCTTTCTTTCTCTTTAGGATGAACCCCAGAGTTTATCCAACCCATAGAGATCCTGCCCTTATTTGAGAGGTGTAAGTATAGAGCCTATGAATCAGCACCTCGTATTCTCCACACTATTTTCCCATTTATCGGCAGGTCTCTCCTTCTTCTTTGGGACTGCTCATGAGAAGAGAGCTTCCTCTCCACAACTCCCTCGGGTCCTCCCCTTCCTCCTCCCTATTGTACTCAGTCCTTTAAGATTGAGCTCCTATTATGGGCTACATTTCGAGGATTAGATCATGACCCCCCCCTCCCCCCCTTCGACTCCCCCTTCTGAGTTTCCCCTCTAAAGTCCCCTCTTTCCCCGTGTTCTTACGAGACACTTTTGAAAGTATAGCTCGGTGTCAGGTAGCACGGCTTTTCTTTCTGCTCCCCGACTCTTTTCTTACATCCCCGAGGCCGTTGTACCTGACATCTTTTTTCCCCCTTTCTGTGGGAGAGAAGCCAGTTCTGTAGTCAGGCTTCGGAGAGAAGGACAGATTTTCTGAAGAGGTCCCCGAACCCTCCCCGAACAATTTCCCCGAAACATCTTCTTTTCTTTTTTTCTTTTATTTATACCTTCCCCACCCTCCTCCCCGTCCACTCCCTTTATTCGACCCACCTTCCCCGAAAATGATAGAAGTAGGAGAAGGGTATAGACTCGGTTCTTTCAACTTATTGCTAGGGTTTTTTTCCCCCGATGAATACTCTTCTTGACAACATTTTTTTTCGTACTTGACATGATTCCCGGTTTTATCCCCTCACTATAGTAGGCGAGGCAGGGATATGTTCGTGAGTTCCTCTTTTCCGTCCGCGTACCTTCCTCTTTTTTTACTGTGGACCCGTTTATCCAGTATCTGTCCGCCACTCTTTTTTTCGTTTCCTCTCGAAGGCGAGCCAACTTAGTCTATCTGTCATACGATTCTTCTCCCTAAGTCCCGTCCCGCCCCACTATTGCCTCCTGAGGCTCATGGACTTTGAGTTTGAAAAACCCGCTTGGTGTCCCCCTCCTCGTTCTTCTCCGAAACCCCTCTCCCTTATGTGCTTTCCTGTATTGCACTTTTTCTGCTTTTCCTCGTATCTACCCATAGAGTCCAGAAAAGGAAGCCCAGCGAGGAAATTTGACCCTCTCCTCCTGAATTCCCTTGTCACTCTCCTTACTTATCCCCTCGTTTCCCCGTAGCCCTCTTCTTTTCGGTTTTGCGAGTTCCTCCTCTTTCTTGCGACCTTATTCTTTTCACGGTGATAGACTAGGGTAGAACGCGCTACTAGGCTCCCACTTTCGGTGATACTTCTTTTTCTTTTTTTAATTGACTGTTCGTCCTAAGCATTCTTTTTCCTCCTAATTCCTCGTTCCCTTTAGAGATCGGGAGATCATCTGTGAGAGATGGATTGCGAGATTCCTTTGAGGAGTCTAATTTGTCCCCTTCCTCCCCTCCTTTAAGTCCTTTGCTGTCTCCCCTAAGTGCTTGACTCGATTGGAGAAGTTTGATGCTATCTTTTGTTTTGGGATTTCTTCCTCTGCGTGGCCCCCCAGTTTCCTCTTCGTTTTTTCTCGCATGGATGAAGCTATTTTTCTGAAGGGAGATCACTGACGAGCCCCTTTCGCCTTTACTTTTCGCTCTTTCTATTCGCCGACATCGCCTGCACTGATAGCAGTCCAAAAAACCCGTTTGCCCTTCTGCTATCGCGCTCGTTTCTTTTTTCTCGGCCTGCGTTTTACAAGTTGTACCCGTCTTTTGTTCTTCCCGTTTTGGGCTTTGGGCTTTCCTCCCACGCCTCGATGAGTGTCGTTTAGCTTGAATGCTTTTTGCTTCCAGAAAACTTGCCGGGTCCTGATTGCTCTGCACTTCAAAGGTCCCTCGCTCGTCTTGCGCATCAATTCCTCTTCCTCGTTTTCCCCGCGAGCTTTTTCCGGCGCGTACGTTTCCAAGAAGCAAAAGAGGTCATTTTTCTCCTTTTTTTGTTGTGGAGATCTCTTCATCCGTAATTTCTCTTTCCCTTCCCCTCTCTGCCCCTCGCAAGCCCTTTCTTTGAGATTGACTCTTCCCATTCTCTCTTCCCCTTTCGTTCTCCGTATCTGAGCCGCATTTTTTCCGCTTCTTTTCGGAATAAAGAACCTCCCGATGAGAATACGGTGAAGCCCCCCCAAAGCCTCCCCCCCCAAATGTCATTCCCACTTGTTTTACAACCTCCTTCTCATCGCCACCATTACGCGACAGTGGCAAGCCTCCTCATCTTCTTCTCCCCCAAATTTTCCCCTTTCCTTTTTTGATTGCTCATTGCCGTCCGCTGTAGGTCCCGCGAGGATTCCTACTGCGATTGCAGCCCAGGTCGCTTCCGTGTAACGGAAGGTGCGAGAGTCCGTGATAATCGGCGTTTTTATGATCCTACGTTCCAACTCTTCTTCCCCCCTTCACCACCTGCGTGCAGGTCAAGCTCCCTCCTACCCCTCGTCTGTCAAGATCGCACTTTCCTCCCGGAAGATAATAAACGCAGTCACGGTTAGTCGATGAGTCGACCTCCCATAGAGTCCAGCCCTTCTTCAAAGCCCATCCTCTCCAGCACCCCCTATTTTTCCCCACTTCGATCTCTACCCCCTGACCGAGCTTTCTCTCCTCCCCTTCTTTTAACCGGTCAACAACCCCAAATTCCCATGACCCTTCCTTTTGCTCCTTTTTCGTCTTTATCTATCGCTTTTTGTCTGACAAACCCCCTCGATCCCAGCGTGAAGAAGAACATTGAGTCCTCTCATGGAGTTGAGCCTCCCAATAAGAGCTTCACGTCTTCTACTTTTTTCTCCTCTTTCCTGTCACCCTAAGCTTCATAATTCCCACCCCCTATTTTTGGCGGTCGCATGTATTTTCTCAATCTATTTCGAGACGTCGGTACTAATAAGAATCCTCCATTTCTTGGGATTTTTTTTTCCTTTACCGCACTCGATTTTTCCCTCAAACGTCTCTGTCCCTTCCAACTTTTTTTCCCTCCTTGAACCATGAGACTGTGATCTTTCCCGACGTTCTCTCTTTCCTTAATTTTTACCTTCTTTTTCCCGCTCTTCGTTCGCCAGCGTTTCCTCGAGTGATTTTTTCGATTGGTAGGAGTTAGCGCGCTCCCCGTCCACAGAAACCAACTCGTACCTATCAGCGCCTTTCTTCTCCCTTCACTACCCGCTTTCCTCACTCAGCCATCCTGTCTTCCAAACTGGTAACTACACGTACCTCCTTCGGTTTGTTTCCGGGGCCGAAAGCACGGAGCCATTCCATGTATTCTTCCGTACCCGCTCCCTTTCTTCGTGGGTACAACTGTCCCTTTGCCGTAGAGTTTTTTCCCCAAAACCCCCCCCCCCCCCCCCCCTTTCCCTCTCTCCCGAGGATGTTGTGGTCCTTTTTTTCTGGTTCCCCTTTCCTTCGAATTGTAGCGCAGGTTCGCCGGGGGTTTTTTTCCTCTGGCTTCGAGAGATGGCGAGATGCTGATTTCCTCAAGGAACGCAAACTGTCCCCCAGGCCCGGTGGTCCCCCTCTTTTAGCGCCTCCCCCTTCTTGGGCCTCCTGAGTCCTCTGCGGCACACAGAGCACTTCTCTCTCTCCTTCTGTTTCTCGGAGATCCACGGGTTTTCATTTTTTGAAGCAATGTGTTTTTTTTTGCGGTCCTCAATGAATGGGCCGTATCTTTCCCGCGTTCTAGCGCCGACCCAGAAAGATTCTCCCTCCAATCTTAGAAGGTCTCGAAATAACATAGGACTCGGCTTTCCAGCGACCTTGGTTCCGGTTTCATTTAAGTCAATAGCCTCTTAGCCGAAAAGGCTTTGACCCCTCTACTTGCTCCAAGTCAGTACTCATATTTTTGACCTCCTCTTCCCAGTCTTTCCTCCTCGCTCCTCGCTCCAAACTTTACCACGCAGCGACAGTATCGTGGCTGAGGGTTAAGAAGGATCTCATCCCCTCCCAAAGGCCCCTTTCACCTTGTCAGTTTTCACGCTCGTCTCAATTTAGGGGCAACACTGAATTAGAATAAAAGGAGTATTAGTTCTTCGGTTCAGACAGCTTTTTTCTCGACGCTCCACCTCTCCAGCGCTTCCTAGAGCGCCAAAAGAGCCGCGGCTTCCTGCGGTATTCCCTTTGAGAACTTACCGAGCTGTTCTCTCCCTGGGTTCGGTAGGTACTTTTAACTTTATCTAAAACTTTTTGGCATCGTTGATGTCGCGTGCGTTTGGTTTTTTTTTTCAGTCCGTCCAAACTTTCCCCGGACGTCTATATCTATATTTCCCATCCTTTCTTGTTGGTTGTACTATAAGGCCGCCGAAGTAATAAGTCAGCCCCCCCCTCAATCCCCCCGTCCTTCCCTCCCCTTTCCTTACGAGTGTTCTCCAGAGGATCGACAAAGTTTTTTTCCCTTTATCTCACGGGATTGCCGTCAACTCCCTCTTCTCCCCCCTGTTATTTGCACGAGTTTTCGCAGGCTGACTGCTGTATTCGTGGAAGCAGACTTCCCGGCGCTACCGCGATTTCTTCCTTAGCCTTCAAGCATGTGAGGCACTGAAGCTTGCTTTTTGTGCGTCCAGAAATGGTGGATTAAACTGTCTTTGGGAATGCCCTACGAGATGCCGCGTCTCCCCGTTTCTTCTTACTCCCTCTCCTTTCGGGGTGCCAAGTTTCTTCTCTCCTGATTCCCCCCTTTTTTTAGGCCCTCCAGATATACCCAGTTCCCGGCCTGCCAGGGCTCGTGTATGACCTGTCCCATCTCTTCTTCGATTTTCCCCCTCTCTTCCCCCCTTCCCCAAGTGGGCTCGGGCAAACTAATCTGCATCGTGCATCTGTAGACGGGTCTTCTTCCTCTGTCTGGTTTTTCTCCTTTCGCGCCGGTTCGCGACGTCTTTCCCTTCCATTCCTGACCGCAACCTCTGTTGTTGTATTTCCCCTGTCCATTCAAGATCCTTTTACGAGAACTTCTTTTTTCGTCATCGAAGGGGGCATTCGCTTTTTTGGAGGCCTCCAGCTGTCGACTTTCACCTTGCCGTGTTCAGGAAATTGTTCGGTTTCTTTCGGTTTTTAGAGAAGAATCCTGACATCAGACGTTCGAAATCTTCCCTTCGTTTAATCTGATCCCCCACGGGGACTCTTACCCGCAACTGTCCCCCCTAATTCCCGGTCTCTCGAGGACCTCCACCCTTCCGGAACTACATATGCGACCACGACCGCACACTTTTGATAGAATTCCGGCCCTTGTTTACTATTGTTAAGTCAATTCTGGATTCTATTTGGTTTTCCCCCCCATGTAATACGATCCGTTACACACTATTTTTTTAGTATAGACTGATCCCCCTTTTTTTCCGTCCCCTTATTAGAGGAGGACAGGCTGAGTTGATCGATGATTGTTTTTCTTCCTTCTGGGCATTAGTTTTCTGGCGCTGCCATCCCTGTCTTTTTACCCAATCTACACCCTTCTCAAAGAGGGACTCAAGGTATTTTTCCTACTATCTTTTCTTTTCTTTCAGAGTTTTTCTGCAAGCGTTATCTTCTTACCAGTGATTCACCAAATTTTATACGTTTCTCTCTTTGCATTATACTGTTTGAGAAAGCTAAGAGCTTTTAGATTTCTTCGTGGCTTTTCCCCCCGATTCCGCCTGTAAAATATAGTTCTCCCAGGACCATTTAGCCGGAGCTTATTCCCTTTGGTGTGCAAGATGTTCTTAAGATGATTAGGTTTTTCTTACCGTAGACCTCGTCTTTGACTTGTGCTCTTTTTGCATTTGCGGTTAGTCGCCGCTTTTTGTTTTCGATAGTCTTCTTCACTTCGTTTCCTAGAGGTGGTGGGTTTTTTTTTTTTCAATGCCTTTCTCAAGCCTGTTCCTCTTTTTGTGCTACTGAACTCGTGGAAGAAGTTTGACGACCTTTCAGTTTTTCTAATTCCTCGTTCCATTGCCCGATAGGCGTTGGGAGACTCTTTGCTTGTTTTCCCCTTGAGCCGTTAATTTTTTCTCTTCTTTTTAGGCTGCCTTTGTTTTTTTTCGCTCTCACTATTTTAAGGAATGTACGTAGCGGAGGGTCTGCGCGTGTGCCCTAGAGGCTGGCCACTGACAAAGTTGTTGTGTTTATGCCCATCGTTGGCCGTTCTCGTCAGTGGTGACGAAGTTCGCCTCTGGGTTATCGCCGCTCCTTTTCGCGAAACATTTCTCCTGATCCGGTGCTGGCCCCTCCCCTCACGCGATAATCCCTACGTGAATATCCCGCCTGGTAAAGAGTTCTCAGCCCCAAGGAAATTGGCCATTTTTCTCAGCTTTGCGCCACGGGAGCTTTCTTTTCGCGGAAAAGGGCTCCTTTGAACAGCGCTTCGTTTCCCTTTTGGGGGCTCCGGGTTCTCGATTGCGGTCCCCCTCTTTCCCTTCGGGTGATTTTTTCTTCCCTCGTCCTCCTGCCCTTCGGTTTCTCGAGCCGCGGCTCCTCCATGGCAAGAGATCGAGCGACCCTATGTCTTTCGGATTGTTGCCTCGCGATTCCGGCGATTTTTTTTCTGATTCAGAGGTCCCTTCTTCCCACTGTGTTTGTTGTTTGTCTTTTTCCCCTTTCGTCTTTCCAAGCAGTACGCGCCTCTTCCCTTTCCGCGAGACATAAGCTCGTCATGGGAGTGACGACTAGAGCCTTCCTGCCGACTTCCCTCCGCCTCGTCGGGTCTCCCCCCCCGCACCCGTTCTGACCCTCTTCGAAACTGCATTTTATGCGTTTCCTCAGGACAAAAAGCAAACCCCGGCCCCGAGCCCCCCCCCCTTAAACTTTTTCAATCCCTGCGAGCCCCCCCCCTGCTTCAACTCCCCCTCCCTTTCCATCTCCATGGCCCTTTAATTTTGGTTTTGAAAGTTCTATTAGGACATCCCGATGGCAGTACAGGTTTCCCCTTTTTTTGACTTTTGTTTTTTGTGACAGTGTTTCTTCGCGGTTGCTCCCTTCGCACATCTTCGATAAATGAGATCACCATCGACGCGACTTATTTTCTAATCCTGAAGGCTCCCAATCGCGTCCTTTCCCCTGACCTCTACGTCCCACGGCTTACCTCCTTCTCCTGACACCCCCTCTTAGTCCTCAAGAACGCGTCGTTCTTATCGAGAACTACAACTCACAGCTCATCTTTTTTCCTGCCTCGCGCGCCCTGAGCTGGCCCGAACGGCTGACTTTCTTCCTCCCTCTCGTAGCACCCCAGCTTTTCGCACCTAGAATTAGGGTCCCGGCTGAAGAGATTATGCTGGTAGAACCAGAGTTTAACTCCGACTTGTCTCTTCAGACTATCTCCGCAGCACCCCCATACCTCACTCTTTCTCTGTCCACTCACTGAAGTTCTGACTTGTAAAACCGACCCGTTTGAGTGATTCCTCTCCCGGTCAAGCCTGTCGTGGAGACCTTTTTTCGATCTTTTTGGTATGGAACCTGCTTCTCTACGCTCTTTTCCAGTTTCTCCCCGAACTTTTGAGGCGGGATCAACGCCTCCACCCTCCTAAGTTTTGGAACCGACGAATCGAATTATTTTCGCAGCTTTTCCACTTCCTCTGAGACGTACCGTTCTTCGGTACTCACCGATTCGCTCATGAGTTTCAGAAGTTCTGGTTTGTTCCGAGATTGGTGAGATTCTCGACACACCCTCCTTCCCCCACTTTTATAAGCTTCTTTACGCAAGCTCCATTCCGCCTTTCATTCCCGGCCCCCCTAGGCGTCTATGACAACCGTACCGCTAAATTCTTTGGAAACCCCGTTGACATTTCCTTTTCACCCCGCGAATTCCAGCGCCTTCCTTCCCCTCTGCCATATTCCTTTGTTTCCCTTACGACGTGGTGGTGGTTTTTCTCAGTTTCAGGTCGCGTTCATCGACCTCAAAGAGGCTTTCGCTTGGTCCCAGTTTCGGGTATAGGTCTGTTTTTAACCCGATTCCTTCCGCCCCATGGCCGCCTCTCCTGACGCTCTTTCTCGACCCCCGAAAGTCCCTGCAAAAAGTTTACACTTTTTCCTTTTTCGCTTTATCAGCAGAATGCCTTTCGTAGTCTTGAAGATTCCCCGATCCAACTTCTCTGCCCTTCTTGCCTTTTTGTAGAGGTCCCCTGATTCAGAGTCATTTCACTCCTTTTGCCTGGATCTCGGCTCCTTGTGCATCGTTACCTTTTGCCAGCCCCATAGTACATCTCTCCCACCGCCACAGGCGCCATAGTAGTGGTTTGCATCTTACCCGGATGTAGCCCGAGCTTTTTTTCGTACGCTTACTCGCGATTTTTGACTTTAATTTCCCCGGCAGGGCCCCGGTCCAGAATTGTTTACGATCTCTTACTTCGAAAGAGTCTCTTCGTGCTTGAAAACGGACCCCCCCCCCTACGATCCGTTTCCTCCCTCTTTGGCTCTTTTTTTCGATTTCACTTAACAGTCCCATCACAATTTTACACAAGGTTTTCCGGGGTCAAATCGGGCCATTTCCTTCTTTTTTTTTAGTTCTGCGACTCCGTTTTCGACGTTTCCCCATTCTCTAGTTCCCCTCCATCCAGCTTCTTAAGAGAGCCTTCCACGCCCAAAAGAAGGGTCTCGCGTCTCTGCTCGGTTGCATTCCTTGCGTGAGTCTTTAACTTTTCGAGGGTACCCTCTGGTCCCCACATGGCGTGGCCAGCGTGGCTTTGGAAGTTTTCGTTTGTATTTTCTTTGTAAGTTTAGCCCTTCCGCTACTCTCTTTTTTTTTCTTTACCCCTCCGTGTGGTTTTTTCTTCGAGAATCCAGGCCGCAGTATGGTACTATACCTTCCTTCGTCGTAACCCTCTCCCGTTCTTCACGCCTGTTTTCGGTCTACCCTGGACGCCCTCTTCCTGACAGGTTGCTTGCGCCCCGACGTTCAGATACCGCTAGGCTCCTATGGGCAAGAGTTTTTCTATCTGCCCGCCTGCATTTCACGTCCGATCTATTTTCAGACGTTCGCTCTCCTTTTATACCGCAGGCTGGAGTTTTTACTGGCTTTTTTTTTCGAAAAGAACTGTCTGCTTCCCCTTCAAAAACTTTTTTCTGTGTTCTTCCTTACGTAAGGGAGGCTGCCGCCTTGATCCCCCCTAGCGAGCCCAGATCTGAGAGTATGGTTCTTTTTTTATTTGATTCGGTAATTGCGCGCATCCTCTTGTCTTTCATTCCCCCCATATCACCAGTAGCCTTGGCCAGGTATCGTTGAGGAATTCCTCCCATAGAGAGTCTTCGTTCTTTAGTCCCTTTCAACAGTGGTCTTTTTTTTTTCCCCGTCCAGCTCCTCTGACTTTTGTTGTATAGGAATTATAAAGAGACCTTGTTTTGATCTTTGGGTTTTTTTCGGCTCGCGACTGATGCGTCCCATTCTTAGACGACACCTTGTTAAGTGTTCCCATACTTCCCCAGAGACCTTCTGCGTAACTTTTAACGGCGGCTCAAAGTAGTCAGTTTTTCTTGCCTCCCCAGTGATAGGTTATCATTATCAAGTTTTTGTAATCTCTTTCTGAAATTTCCGTGGTCCGCGACATTGTTTCCATTTTTACATTCGGGGGGAGGATGAAGGACCTTCTGCCATGTAGCTCTGCCATTGCTTACGAGCCCACGGTCAAATAGAAATCCCCACTGGTCCCATCGTACATAATATTAGGTTGACCCGGTTGAATCTTTACGTAACTCCATTCCCCAGCGGCCCCGTTGGGTAGTTTTCCTCTTTAGGAAAGTCGCGTTCCGTAGGCTTTGGGACAACCCTTCCCGTCTAAGGAATTACCCCATGTGTCAGACCCTTTCTTCGAGTGAGTGCGCGGGAGATGCTCTCCTTGGAGATTGTCATACTTTCCAGTCTTTCTAGATTTGTTCTTTCTTTGGTCGGCTAGATTCTACTAGCTTTGTCCCATTCCGCGCCCTCGTACTAAAGCTGGGAGTCCCAATCCGTCGCGTAATCGGTCTATGACCTTAGTTTTCCTATGATTTTCCTTTTCTGCTTCACTTCTTTCTCTTTTTTACGTTTTTCGTGGTTTTGTCCCCAAGATGTCCGGCTCTTGTGCTTCGTTCTTTTTGCACCGAATCCCCTTCTGAGTTCAGCTTAGTTTATTGAGTTCCACGTCTCTCAATAGTCTTGGACCCGCTGCACGCCCTTTAATGTTTCAGATGCGGAGTAATTATCCCGGCTAATTTTCCATTCAGTTTGAACTTCTGAGTTAGGGGCGGCCTCTAGAGCTTCTCGCTCTTTCGACATAGTATTACCTCATTCTATAGCTGTCCGAAATGATACTCTCGTTTAACCGCCCTCGTAGCTTTTCCATGTTGGGCCTACTTCACGCGTTTCCTTCTCCAGCCCTGTTAGTAGTTCTCTTATTGAGGTGAGATTTGGCTGGGACGGTGAAATGTTTCCCTTATTTAGAGGAGTTTCTTATATTCTTTCGTGCTCATCGTTGAGAGCCGATTTCCTTTTTGTACTCGAGGAGGGATCGCTCGTTTTCTGGAGGCCTCTTACGCCTCGGTATGTCCGTGTTTTGCCTCTTTCTTTTCTCTTTGTATGTTCGAGTTGCAACTTCTATGGGGGAATTTCCGCTGCGCTAACGAAGGATCCGACCGTTTTTGCTTTCCCCCTCGCCGCGAGTCGTTCTACCATCGCGACATCTACTTTCCAAACACCCCCCCCCCTGCGCCGACCCGGGAATGTTCCCATAATTTTTTTCTCCTCTCCGCTTGCGTGACTTGGTGTCGTCCAAGTCGTTTTACACTTTACCTCGTTTCTCTTGTCCTGTTGGCGTCTTGGGCTCGCCCTTATTTGTTCGAGGTCCCTTGGTTTCAAGGCGCTGGCTTTTTCACTCCGGCGTCCGACCTGGACCGAGAGCCCTTCTTTTTTCTTCTTTCCCCCCCCCCTGACCTCTTGTCATATAGTGTTCAGGGGTTTTTTTAGCGCAAACCTGCCGAAATACCTCTTTTTTCTTTCTCCTTCCGTGTTGTTTGATTTATGATCGTTTGCTTTCATCCCTCCCCCTCTCCCTTGCCGCTCGTGTCCCACATAGAGCACCGCGCTTGAGATTCCTCGAATCCGTGCCGTTTCGGCGCCGCTCCGGCATTTTTCGAGACGCAGAAATACCCAGATTCATAGCTCGTTCCGAGAGCACCAAACAAACTTCCACGCTACCAGCGCGGGTCAACCTTGGTAAAAAGCCTTCGCCTCCCCCCCCTTCCCAAGACAGCGAGTTTTTATAGACCCTGTCCCCCTAAGTTTTTCTTGCTTCTTTTCCCTCTGTTTACGTGATTTAGTTTATTTCTCTTGCCGCACGGACTTCTTTCCCTGCTCCTTCCTTTCTCCTCTGGCTTCTCCTTAGCAACTTCAGACTCTCATCATCGAATTTAATCCCTCAAACCATTCTAGGAGCGCGCTGCGTCCCAAGCCTCGGCAACACTCTCTCACTTCCTCCCCCCTTCCCCCGCTAATTAACAAAGCGGTACCTTTTTTTTTTTGACACAGATTATCTCCTTCTCTGTCAATTCAAGCCTGAGAAAGGATGCAAGACCTCTGGTCTCCCCCCAGCTGCCGAGCGCGCCCTTCCCCCGCTCCTTCTCGCCTCCTTGCTTAGAAGCGTACCGTCGACAGTTGAGCATTTTTCGAAGCTAGAGGTCTCCTTTTTTCGAAAAAGCACCTTTGAATAGACTCGTCTGTTCTTAATGAACTCCTTGCACTCCGCCTCCCACTCATGATAAATGGTTCTTTTCCTTTCATTAAAGACTTTCTTTCCACTAAGGTATTCTTTCAAACATGGGACAGTACCATTGTAAGTGGGACCGTCCTTTCTAGCGACTCTGTAATCTCCCCCCAGAAACAACTCTCTGGTGCGATAACCCTCCTCGAGGCTTGCATGAAAATGCTCTTCAACCTTATCGTAGTGTCACTTTTTTATCCGCTCAGCGTTCCCTTTAAATTTCTTCCAACTTCATTCAGGTAGACAGATGCCTCTCCGTTTTCGCCCCCCTTTTCTTAGGTCTAAGTAAAATAGTCCCTAGACTCAGACTTCCCACAGTAAGCGACCTACGTCTTGCGTATGGCACGGTTTGTTGACCTTTTTCGACATAGCGCCCCTTCCTAAGATGTTCTGCAACCTGGGTACACTGTCCCTTATACCCTTAGTGTTTAACCTTAAATCTTTTTCTTTCCTCGGTGGCCCCTCGCGACGTCCAGTCCCCCTTCCCACTTCCCTCTTCAGAAGGAAACCCTGGCCGTAATGCGCCAGTGTTTCAGGTCGTTTCTTCGTCCCCTTCCCAGGAGGGCATTACCCTAAAGAGTATGCTGTCCAAGTTTTTTCTATTTCCCCCTTTGTTGCTATTCCGCCACCTTTTCTGCGAGTTATTTCTCGCACCGGGAACACCCCCGCCAGATGAGTCCTATTCATGCATTCGCCCCCACGAATGTCCCTACAACATGTACTTCCCAGGCAGTCTATCAGCTGTGAGCAGACGATCGTCCCCCTATCTCCGTCGGAGGCAACCCCCTCTAAATCGCTCTTATTGCTGACGGTTAGACTGTAAAATTTTCACTAGATTGCATTCTTTTTGTCTCCCAACGCCGAGTTGCGGACCTATGGGGAACGTTCCTTTTCAGTCTGCCTCTTCTTATTAAATCTCTCGAACAATTCTAGCCCCCCATCGTAGACTGTTATATTTCACCTACCCACGAGAGTTGGGATTCTTTCCTCGACTTTGGACGTACTAGACGTAATAGCTGCTTCTTCCCCGTTCATTACAATCATCACCGGAGAGCCCTCTACTCATTGTAGCCACCTTTCCCGAACTCTTCCCCTTCCTGATGCAATAGAGGAAGTTACGGGTTTTGCGTCACAAGACCTTTCAGCATGTGTCTAAGCAGGAGCATTCCCTTAGACTTCACAGGCACGTGACCCTGCCGTCAGTCCCCTTTTGTCCCTTCTCTTTCGAAATCCTTTTCTCCCCAAGATAACTAAGGGCTTGAGATCTCCTTCCCGTTAGAGACAGTCTCCAGAGGAGCTTCAACCACTAAAGCGCGTCATCTATACTCCAACGTGCCCTAAGGGGATCCCATTTTCGAGGCTTTTTCGTGGCAAGTCATCCCCTTGTTCTCTGGTTAGCGTGGGACTTTATTGTCGAAAGTTAGTATTAACCTCGGCTTGTCCCGCCGTGATGGATTAGCGTTTGGAGGGTGTTTTTTCTTACTTATGGCACGAGCTCCTCTTCCTTCCTCAGTTTTTTTAGCGCGCTCTACGGACGCTTTTTCAGCTATACGTCGACCTACAAAAGCCAATGCACCCCCCCCTTTCAAACGAGCTTGGTGGCTTCTACGTGCGACTACTCTCCCCCCCACCGCTTGCACGTCCTCCCATATTACCCATTTTGCCCACTCTAGTTTCGCTTACGCTCCTGTCTCCCCTTGCTGGGAAGGTGTGGGATAAGTTTTTTCTGATGTCTTCCCTCTCTGAGACGTGGAAGGCCTCCTTTTTTTTCTAAATCGCACCTAGGTGTCGTCCTTCCGATTGTTTGCTTTCCCCCGGAAAGGTTTCTCTGGCCGTTGCACAATGTCGTGTATGTGCCGAGTTCCTGTTAATTTCTCGTCTCAGTGCCACTTTTCGCTTCCGATGAGAGATTGAGTGGTGTTTTCCAAGTTTCTCGTCGCTCTTCCTCTCTTCCAGTACTTGTCTTTCGCTAAAAGATAGGGCACCTGGCCGCCCCGTTGATGCGGGGCATGAGCCTTGGGTTTTTCCCGACTCTTCTTTTCGTCATTACGGCACAGTGGCGGACCACTGATTTCCTCCTGAACTTTGTTATCGTTTCCCGCCTGACCTTCCCGGGAAGATTTGGGCGAGAGTAGAATCTTTCTTGGCTCGTTTTTCCCTAGAGGCTTAGAGAGCCTTAGTAACATTAGTGCTCCCCGCAACCTCCCGGGTGTTTGGATTTACAAGCCATTCAATCTTCTTCCTCTGATTATCGGAGTATTAGTCACCATTTCTCGATCTGAATTGCTTGGTTGCCCTCCTAGTCCATTCGAGCGCTGTTTTCTCTTGAGTCGCTTTTTGGTACTAGCCGGCCCCCCTTCGTAAGTTGTTTTAGCGGTAAAGGGGGTCTCAAAGTCAGCCTATGATCCATAGCTGCGAGCATCGTTTCTCTGTCCTTCTTCCATTCTGGTGCTAAACCCCTTCCGTTTAAACTAACTCTGAAATACCGGGCCTTAGAGGAAGCTAACCTCCTACACGGCACGGGTTTCTCTTCTCCCCACGCAACCACTGCTTGAAGTAAGGCCCCGACTTTTCTTTTTCACTCTATTTAATTCCCTTCGATAGGCCAAGTGTCCCTTATTTTATAAGTGAAAAATTTTTCTCAAGTTTTACCCCGTTGCGTACAGCTGCGAGTGGCGAGGCTCGTTCTTTCTCTCCTCTAATTGTTCTCTTTGAGACGCTCTTCGTTGTACGGAGTGGGATTACTCCTGTGACCCCCCAATCTACGGCCACATTTCATCCCACGAGGCGCCATTGAGTTATTCTCACTCTTTAGGGTCTCAACCTCCTTTTTCCGCGCTGCGTCCCGGCTCTCCTTCGATTCCTTTTCTTAACCAAAGTGCTACAGTTGTCGCTAGTATGCACCCCCGACTCGAGTTCGTGCGACGTGACCTCACCAAGCTATTATTCCGAGGCTGCCTTGGCGTTTTTCCGCCCGGTCTGAACCAATCTTGTCTTTTCACTCTTGACCGCCTGGCCTCCCCAATGGTTTGCAAGCTTAGCGCATTCCTTCGGTTGCTCCGTCGATTACTTCTCATCCAGGTCCAGTAGTTTGCGGAGTAGCAAGAGTCTTCCCCAAGATCGCCATAGTTTCTCCCTGGCGTGCTCTCGGTGTTGGGGGTAGCCCATTTTTCGCGGGACCCCTTTCCCCCCTTCTAGTCAAAGAGGGGTTGGGGTTTATTGACGTCGTTCTTGAAGACCTTTTTTCGTATTGTAGAATTCCCCGTTTCAGGGCGCGCTCTTCTCTGTTTTGGTGCCACGGGATGTCCATTTTCTCTCGTGCGAGTCATTCCTCCCTAGTCGGAATATTTTGTTTTCGATCTGACTTTTTTTGGTTATTAGATGACCTTTATGGCCGGGATGATTGCCTCTTTGTTTTTTTGGTCAGGCGGTTGTCCCAGCTTTTTGGATTGAATCGTTTTTTGCCTTCTGCTTCGCTGGGATCCATCCCTTGGACGCCGTCTTTTTTGATTTTCGAGCAGCGCCTCCTCAGTCCCCACTGCTTCTTAAGAAGTTTCTCCCTGCGTTCGTCTCGCGCATCGTCCGTCATCGTTCAAGATCAAGTTACAAAAGACAAAACCCCCATTGGCTTCCCTCGCTTCTGCCGGGGGATCTTTCCTTTTTTTACAGGTCTTCCTTCTTTCCCCGTTGTTGGCTTCTTGTCTCTTCACTGCATGGCGTGTCTTTGTGCAAGTGTCTTAAGACCCTCTGGAAATGCGTCCTCCTACCCT
>Ga0179593_1530510_pt1 | contig 15841 bp, 25 predicted proteins | sample CZODoug2_1_08_16_FD_185931 | JGI IMG/M metagenome (GOLD analysis project Ga0179593, IMG submission 185931) | Vadose zone soil fungal communities from Angelo Coast Range Reserve, California, USA - CZODoug2_1_08_16fungal (PacBio error correction) | ecosystem: Environmental > Terrestrial > Soil >... | reverse complement strand
TTCCGAAAGTCGTTGTCCCCTCCTTTTTATGATACCCCCCCGTGGTATTTTTTTTCGAATATGAGTCGCAATACTTTCCCCCTCTCCCGACACTTTCGAGCCAGTTCCGGAATATCCCGTCTTTTTCTTCAGAGAAACCTAGCCCCTTTCAGTGAACTACTTTAACCGCTCTTGTTCCCGTTTTCCCCCTTTTCCAGGGGTGAAAAAATCCCCCTCTTTTCATTTTTAGGCCCCCAGCATTTGTTGGAGAGCCCGCAACTTGTTTTTTAGGATTTGAGGGCTCATCAGGGGAACCTTAAATGGGGTCTGGGGATAGGCGCCTGTGGGCCCATTCTTTTGTCTGCTTAGGCGCCTGTCTTTTTGCTCTGCCAGTCTTTTCCACTTGTTTTGTTTGTTTTTTTCCCACGATGGCTTGCCTTTCCAATGATTCGAGGTTGGCGCGCTTTCCCCCTTTTTTGGGTGACAGGATCTCATAGTTCACGGCCTTGCGTTTTGGAAAATAAGTGCTTTGATAGTATTGGATTTTGTCTTTTCCGCCCCCTGAACGGAGGTGTTTTTTTTTTCGTACTCCCTTTTATGACTTCCCGTTCCTCTTAAAAGCTTTACCCCAGCGTGTATTTCCAATGAGTATGGTCTTTTTCCTCTTTTATAATAAGTTCCCTTCTCATCTGGGTGAAGATACTGTTTTCCGTTTTTTCCTCCCAAAAAACCCCCCCCCCCCCCCCGGATTATATTGAAAGACGGAGGCGGCTCGTATTGAATTGGGTGCGTTGTTTTTTTTTTTGCTTTTTTTCCACAGAAGATTGGTTTTTGTTAACCCCCCTCCTGATTCTGTCACATTGTTTTGCTTTCAGATACCTCCTTCACTACCCATTTGCCAGTGGCTTCCTGAGCTTATTTCCCTGCTGCCCTGCATCTGTGGGCGACGTTGTTTTTGACTCTTTTTTTTGTTTCCTAAGGAAAGGATCCCTCTTCTAAGGCGGGGTCCCCCACTCAGGGCCGTCCTGCACCGAAGGTTTGCCCTGGAAAATAGTGACTTGGTCTTCTGGTCCATTTGGGACAGCCTGACATGATTTCCCCCCAAGGGAAGAGGCTTCAATTCAAATCGCCCTACTGAGCCTGTTTTTTAGGGGGTTTTGATTACGGACCCATAGGATGTTTTTTCTGGATTTCTCTGTTGCTTATCCTGTTTCCAAGATCCCAAGGGAAGTGGGAGTTTTCCCCTTCCCTTCCAATTAACTCTCTCCCTTGTACCCCTCTCCTTCTTCCCAACGAAAAAGAGTACCCCTTGTTTCAGACTTTGCCCGGGCCCACGTACCCCCAAATCCCCTGATCTTTTCCCTTCCTCCACTTTTTTTCCAGACCAAAAAGTTCCCCCCCCCTGACCCCCCCTTTCCATTATTGTATTATTTCCCCGACTCTGGAAATGTCTTGCGTCCCACCTTTCCTCCCTCTCCCCCCCCTTTTTCTTGTCGCCGTAGGAACTCCCCCCATTGTTACCCTAGCTTTCGCCCGACGGCTTTTAGGCCCCCGCTGGTTTCTTTCTAAATTGGCATCTTACTAGTATGGGATCCCAGGGGTTTTCTTTCACATAGGGCTTGGCCGCCTCTACATCTTTTCCCCCTGACAAGCTTTTTTTTTTCTCTTCGCCAATTGCAGCGGGAAGCCTCCTCAACGGCTGCACGTTACTATCTTTTCTGTTTTTTTTTTCAGAGATTCCTTCCCCCCCTTCCCTGTGGGATCTGACTTCCAGGCACTCCCCCGAGAGAATAGATGTCCCTTCCCGAGCAGGTTTGACGGAACCCTGATCTTTCCACTTTGAGTAGATACTGCCCACCCGGGTCAAGGGTCTCAGTCCCCTTGATGTAATCTGACCATTTTCCTAGCTTCGCAGGGTTCTTCTCCTTCCCTGAAAAAACACACCCTCGCTTCGCCTATTTTAGTAGTTGTTTCTGCCTGCCGAGGGTCTGGTGTATCCGCCCCCCCAGTCTCTCTTTCCAGGCCAAATTTTTCCCCCCATTTTGTCCCGCCCAACCTTTCGGGATGTCAGGATTACGTTCCCTGCCCTTGTGTTTTTTGTCGGGACCAGTATAACCTTCAATTCGTCCTTTTTCATAGAATGTTGGAAACCCAGCAAGTCCCCTTCCCCCCCCTTCCCCAACAGACCCTGACCCCTGGCCGTTTCGACTTTCTAAACCCTTTTTTTGCCGCCTCTTTTCTTCCCCCGAACAAGTTGGTTGTGGCCCCTCCCGACAGAGGAAATGCCGTGAACCATTCGGTCTGGGATATATTCTCATTGTTAAGAGATCTTTGAGCGAGTATGGTTGAAGTCTTGGATAGCCGATAGAGCTGTCCCCCCTCCTTCACTCCCCTTCTGGGAGACGTCCGGCGAGTGATCTCTCCCCAATTCCCTTCCATGACCAGGATAAAGCCCCACCCCTGTCTTTTCTTTGGTGAAGGGGTCAGCACCGCTAAATTTTCTGGTTGAAGTCGTCGCCCCTTTTGGGTTTTTCCCCCGAAGACCTTTTTTTCACCTTGTTTTCCCTTTTCCCTGCTGATGGAGGTTTTTCCCTTTTGGTAACCAACTCCTCTCCTCTTTCACTTGCTTCCCTTCATCCCTGCGTAGTCGCTGATGAAGATTAGCATTCGTTGTTGATTGGACAACCACCCGTTCACCCTTTCTTCCTTAAGCATTTAGCAGTTTTGCAGCTGATGTGAATGTTCAACTCTGCTTTCTCTCTATTTTTCCGTAAAGTCGGGGGAATTTTCCGTTTTATTCGTCTCGGATTCCTTCCTTTGCCCTCCGACCTCCCTGCGCCCCCCCCCCCCCCCCCCGATGAGCATAGGATGCTGGTTTCTTTATGAAGCCCCCAGCATTGCGCGGCCCCAGGCATTTCAAGAATGTTTCTCCCATCACTGGTTTTTCTCGGATCCGCCCCCTCTTTTCCTTTAGAGGGGCTGCTGAAGCTCTTTGAGTCTTCCCCCCCCCCTCTTGACCGGAACCGTTGAGTACATGGTATTGAGCCTTTCGAGTTTCCGTTCCAGATCAGTAGATTTCTTCTCTTTTTCCCCCTCAACTTTTGTTTTTTCTTGCCCTCGAAGGGATAGTCCCCTTTTACTTCCTCCATGGTGATGAAACTTTCCAATCGAACCCATACTTTCGCTTAACCAGGAGGTTATTTTCTCTAGGGAATAGTCCGGCCCCCCCACCCTTCCCTTTTCCCTTCTCCCCCCTGTTCCCGCTTTCTTTCCCGCCCCCCCCCCGCTCCCTCTACCCTTCCTCCTGTCTCTGTATCAACTCTTCACATACCGATTTTCCGTCCCACACTTTACTCATTTCCTCCCCTCCATCTTTCCTTCCCGTCACATTCCCCTTCCATACCCCCCACTCTTACCTTCTTTTTAACCACCCTCTCTTCCCTTCTCCACTATACTCTCCCTCTATCACCTCTTTTCCCCTTCACCTATTTCTTTTCTCTTAATCACTTTTCCTTCCTCCCGTTCTAACCTTTTCTCGCTTGTCCCCTGCTTCCCTCCCCCACCTTCCTCATCACCTGCTCCCCTTCTCTCCCCAGCTCCCAGTTCATTTTTCCCTTCTTCACCCTTTTCTATCTTTCCCCCTCCAATTTTCCACTCTGCTTTCCTCTAATTGATTTCTCGGACCTCCGTCATACCCTTTGTCTTACCTTCTCCGCGTGGTTGTTTCCTTATAATCATTTCCTTTTCTTTTCCAACTGACTTTTCTCCCTCTTCCGTCTTGACCCCCTATTTTCCGCACCAACGCGCTTTTGTCCCTTCTTTCCTTCCTCTTTGGTTTTGCTGCAATTTGCATTAGTTGGGCGGGGTCCTTCCTGGGTTAGTATTCTTAACCTTTTCCCCAGGCCAAGCCTTCCTTCGTTTTCCCAACCAACTTGTGAAATTCGATGCATTTACCTTTTCTTCCCCCCGTAGTTTGTTTGTGGCCATCAACCCCCCTTTTCTCTTCTATCTTGCAGAATACTTTTCCGATCGTTTTTTCCTTTTTTTTTTTTTTTGCGGACTTTTGCGGTGCCCTTGTCTTTCCCTGGCTGGCCATCCTGACCGTTTCCGTCCGACGCGTTTACCTTTTACTCTGGGCTTCGGCTTACTTTTAATTTTTCGTCCCTGCTCCCTTTGACTTATGTTTAAGATGTTTACTTCCTCCTTTCTTTCCATAGATTGTCCCCAGCTTTCTTTCGGTCTTCCAGGACTCCTCCACAAAACAAAAGTCTTCATGCTCTTTAGTCCCCCTTTTCCACCTTTTCTTTTCACAGACATGCCTCGTGCGATTCAATTCCTCCTTTATATACCGGAGTTGGTTTCAGGTTCCTTTTTTCTTTGGGACCCTTCTTTTTCCCCTTTTTCCCCTCCGAAAACCCTTCTTTCGGTCTTTCCTTCAGCTTCCTCCCCCGGAGTCCTGGGGTTAAAACCTTTCTTTATCCCCGCGTCTTTCCTTCACGGCCCCTTCCCCCAACCCGTGCTTGTTAGTTTTCCCCTTGACTCTTTGGGTCCCATTTAGTACAATTGCCCTTTTTCCGAGCTTTCATTTCTTACAGAACCCCATTTTCTGCTTTTTGGTGCATGCGGCCTCCCCCTGTTTTCGATTTTTCCCGTATGAAAGGCGGCCTTTCTCGGTTCTTTAGGCATCCCCCCCTTGGTTCTCTTCTTCTTTTCCTTTTCCGAATAATTGATCCCGTCCTTATATCCCCTCCCCTGATCCTATCTTCTCCCCTTTTTGTCTGAATCCCCGGTTGTAGGTGTAGAAGACCAAACTCCGGGGTTCCTGTCTTTTCCCCCTTCCCACACGACCCCTCCCCTTTTTTGTGAAGAAATTTGTTGTAGTTTCTCCCCTTTCCTCTTTTTTATCTTTTTCTTTAGCCATTCTTTTTTAATCGGAAGTGGGCTTCCTCCCCCCTTTTCTTCCTCCCCCGGGCGGTCACACCGGGGCCAAAGCTTACCCTTCCGTCTGGACTGAATACTACTGAGGGCCCTCTTCCTTTTTTTTTTCCAGCCCCTTCTGTGCGGACTTACCAGGTCTCCCAGGCCCCCCCCTTCTGTTCTATGAATTTGTTCTCCTGACTTTCCCCTCCCCCTTTTTGGGATGGGCTAGTGCCCCCCTCCTTGCCGTTTGGTCCCTGGATCTTTCGTTCCTTTTTTCCCGTTTTTTAGAGAGACCTGGGTGCATCGTGCGTTGTGATTTTCGGCCAAAGTCGCCTTTTGTTTGTTCATTGTGTGATGGTGCGCTGGCAGGTCCTATTGGATGTTCGCATTCGTTTCGTCTCCACCCCTTTTTTCTTGGTCGCTTTCCTCTCTTGCTTTTTTTCCTCTTTTGCAAAAACATTCCCACTCTTTCTCCCCCCCAGGACAGGTCTCACCTGTTCCTGCCTCAACCTTCTCCTGTCCGTTTCTGGCCATTCGATTCAGTTTCTGATCCTGGAATGGCGAATTTTTGGATATTTGCCACCTTTCCCCCCCTGGCCCCTTTCCCTCTTTCAGGCTCCCTTCTGGTTTCAGTGGCATTTGCGATTTTCGTTAAATTGCATCAGGATTTGTTTTTCCCCCGAGTTTTTGTCAACAATCCCCGCGCGTTTTCGCCATTTCGGCCCTTTTTCTGCCCTAGCGTGTCTCCTTTCAATCGACAATCTGTCTTCTTGCGTTCCCCATCTTTTCTTCCTCCCCCCCTTAACCCCAGCCAATTCCCTTCCCCCCCTCGTTGACTCCAACCTATGCCCATATCGGCCGCTCCCCCTCGTTTCATATTGGCCATGATTCGCCTCTCATAGGGGGGTTTTCGGAGTGCAGGCGAGGCCTCACTCACCCGTCTTTTCTGCTTCTTCGTTTGCCCTTGATCGTACCCCCTCCCCTTTTTCTCCGTTCGACGCCGCAACTTTCGTTTCCTCCAGTTTTCATCAAATTCCTCCCCCCCCCCTTGGGTTTTTTCCCCACACCGGCTCTTTTTTCTGGTCTGATCCTCCACCCTTCGCCCCCCCCCCCCTTGGCGCTGGAAGGATCCTGTCCGTCCCCCCCCCCCTGATGCCCAATTGGCCACTGGAAGTTTCCCCCGGGCCACTCTTTTTTTTTTGGCCGGACACCCCCGATTCCGTGTTCGCCCCTTTGTCTCCCTTTCCAGCCTTTTTAGCCTCCTGACCCTTCCCCTTCAACGCCCAACCCCTCCCCGTTGTCTTTCCCCCCGACCTGGCGTTGTGGAGGTCTTTTTCTTATGTTCCTTTCAACGCCGGTCACGTCCCGCTCCTTTAATTTTTTTTTTCCCTATTTTTTCAAATTTGGTCACTTCCCCCCCTCTTTTCTCTGCATCATTTTTTGAACCCTTCTTTCCGGCCCACCCCCTTTGGAGGCGATTTGCTTGCTTTTCCCCCTTCGATTGAGAACCTGCCTTAACCACGCCCCTTTCCTCTTCCTGTTTCCCTTCCGACTTTCTTCTTTCCCCCCCCCCCCCCCCCCCCATTTGTTTTTGTTGTTTAGCTACTAACCGTTCTATTTTGAATTTCCCGCCTGAGAAGGTATTCCTTCTTTCTCTCCTTACCTCCTCCCCCCCCTCCCCGACCAGTCTACCCCCCCCCCAATTTTCCCTTCACAGACGAGACCCCCCTCCCCCCCCCATGTAACCTTTTTTCTCAGCCTCTCCAGATTCCCCTCCTCTTTTTCCCTTTTACGAACGTTTTCCCCCCCTGAAATTGATATTTTTCCCCCCGGAATGGCACGTTTCTCTTATAGTGAAAATTCCACTTTCTCTTCCCATAACCCCAGGTTTTGATCCCGGGACCTCCCATTTTTTTTCTGGTTTCAGTTTCTCTTTTGGTGATTCAAGATTAAATTGGGTCAAAGTTTTTTGGTATTCCGCACTTTTTTACCTGATCTTTGCCATTTAGTGTGGTCTCTGGTCTTTTAAAGTTTCGGTGTCGGCCTAGGAGGCCTTCCCTCTGTCCAAACTTTCCCCTTTCCCCCGACCCCTTACCCAAACCCTCTGGGAAGTGAGACCTTCCCCCCTTGGTCGCTCGTTCTTCTTTTGGTGCGCTCTTGTTGCAGTCTCCTTTTAGGCCCCAACCCGTATACCCTTGGTTTTTTCCTTTTTTTAAATGGACCTCCCTGGATTCGGCATTGGGCCCCATTTTCTTTTTCCCCCGTTCCCCCTGGGTTTTTTGGGCTCCTCTGATAGATCGTCTCAAGGTCGTTTTCCCCCTCTGCACCCCTAGTTTAGTTGCATTCTTCTCTCCCCTTGCAGTCCCAGATTATATTTCTGTCCGAGTCCCCTGACCCCCCCCCCTTGTGTGTTCGGTGCTACTTCTTTTCCCCCCTTTTCAGGAATTGCTTTTTTTACGCTTCCTTTATGAAGATTTTAATTGTTTTTCTTATCTCTTATCACCTGTCTATACCCCCTCCCTTGAGAAGCGGGGAAGACTGGCTTTCCCAACTCCTCATGGCGGTTTTTGTGATCTCTCACCCCTCTCGTGTCCCTTGTCCCTGCCCCCGTCTTTTTTTTTTTCTTCGGGAAAAAGCTCCTTTTTCGCGTGCCTTTTCCCCAGCTTTCCCCCGACCCTCCCGGCCTTCCCGAGGTTGGTACGTGGCGGGCCCTTTTGTCTTTTTTTCGCAGAACTTTTTCTTGGACGGCCGCGGGCACTTACAATTCAAACTTTTCTACCAGTTTCCCTTTTTTTCGGGGTTTGTAATTTCCTTTCTTTCCGATTTTTCCCCTTGGTCCTTCCCGCTCATGTGGTGTTGATCGTTTTTCAAGCAAGGACCCGTTTTGCTGGCCCCCCTATCGCCCTTTTCCCCGAAAAGCCTTTTTGCCTCCCCCCGCTCATCAGTTGCACCTGCTTTCTCTCCCCCAGGTTTTCTGGCAACTTCCCCTTACCAACCCTTACCCCTTTTTTTCCAACGAAAACCTCTTCCCCTCCTTTCTTTTTCGTAGATTATTTGCCGCAGCCACCCCGGCTTATTTGCTAAAATTCTCTCTTGGAATTTTTTTTCCCCGGTTTTCTTTCGGGTACTCGAGTATGACCGTCTTTCCCTGGTTGAGTCGGCTCGAGGGGATTCTTTTGCACTCCTCGCATTCTTATTCGGGGACCCTGTTTTTCCTGGCCCTGATCTTCCCCAGTGTAGATTTTCGTGATCCCCCCTCCGCTGAACAGATTTCACCGACCCTCTTTTCTTTCTTGGGTTGCAATTTTGACCCTTCGCCCCAACTTTTTCGCCTCTCTGCACTCTTCATTCCTCTTTTTTGTCTTTTCTCATTTTTCCCAGTCTTTCGGTGCGGGTTTTTTTCCCCTGCCAGGGCATGTTTTTCTGAGAGCCCCCTCTTCGCATCGGCAGTTCTCGATCTGTATCTTTCACCTCTGCCCTTTTTTTTCAGCCGTGTTAGATCCCCTTTTATTCGACACACGGCCTTCTTTTCAGCGTACCCTCTTTTTCTTCATTCAATCGTGGGGATTTTTTTTTTAAGTCTTCCCTCGGCTCTCCAGTGGTCGGTTTGTTTTGATGGAAGACACGTTTGTCTTTTTGCTCTTTCCCTCCCCATTGATGCAGCCCTCGTTTTTTTGATTACGAACTGCCCCAGTTTCCCAGCCTTTTGTCAGGGCCTGTAAGACTGACCTGAGCCCTCCGCGGGAAACAGATGCAGGCCTTCCCACCCCCTGTCGATCCGTTTCCCCAAGCTTGCACTCTGTATTCCTTTTTTAGTTTGCCGTCCCGATTTTTTGTTTTCCTCCCCGTTCTGAGGCCATTCCCTTTTTTTTTTTTCCATGCGCCCGACCACTTTTTTTTTTGAGAGGATTCCGCTTTGCTTTTAGGCACCTCCTCTTTCTTCCCGGTTGTCGCCTGGCCCCTTTTTTCTTTCCTCAGTCTCCCATTGTACTCTTTTTTCGTCCGACATTCTGCTGGCTTTTTGCCTACCCCCTGCTGCTTTTCCATTGCCCGACTTCTTGAAGACCCTTTTTACATAGTGACCGTTGCCCGCTCCCCCTTGGCGTCCTTAGTCTTTTTCCCCTTTAGGACCTTGTTCCCCAATGCGTTTTCTTCCCTTCGTTTTTTTGTCCGTTGTCTTTTTTGTCCTGTCCATTTCCCCCCCTCCCTTTCTACCTCTGCTGGCTTGGAATTCTCTCTTTTTTTTTTGACCCCCCCCAGGGCCCCGATTCTCGCCTCTGTTTCCTGTCCCCTGAAATGGGACTCGACTCCTCCCCCTTTCAGCAGGATTCCGTTCAAGGAGTGAGTTCCTCTTTCTCTCTTCCCGTTTGACCCCCCCCTGGTTCCCCCTTCCCTTCCCGTTTCCTCCGGCCAAGCCCCCTCCGATCTTTCCTTCAAGACACATACCCCCTTTTCTTCTCTCTTCTTTTCTTCCCCCCGGGCCTTCAACCCTCTTTGCGCTTTTCCTTTGGAAACGCCAACTCTTTTGTCTTTCCCTTTTGAGTTTTGTTTCGTTTTTTTTCTTTTTCGCTTCCTTGCTTCATCCTCTCCCTAGTTTGGCGGTATCGGGCGTATTTGAGTTTCCTAGGGTTCCTCGGCGTAAAGTCGTCTCCCTCCTCCTTTCTTTTTCTTTTCTTGCCTACTCCCTTTCGTTTTTTTCTATGATTTTCTTACTGTCCACATTATCGGCGTCCCGTAAACCTTCCCGGTTAGTCCCCCCTCTCCCTCTCCCTTTGATCTCTTTTGCCCCCCGGGCAGAGCCGCTCTCCCTAGTTTCTCTCTTCTTTATCCCCCCCTTTCTTTTTTTGCCAACCTTTGAGCCCCTGTGCCCCTTTTTTGGGGCCTTCTCCCCCAAAGAGGGTTTTCCCGCCCTCTTTTTTTTGACTGGATGCCCCCCCCATTTTGTCATTCCCGGTTTTTTTCTCCTTTCCCCTCCCTCCTCACTTGACCTTTTTTGCTTTTTTTTCAAAGCTATTCCTACACGCTTTGACCTTTTTCCCTGGTTTGGTGGGCTGTCTTTTAGGTTTTCGGTCTCAACCTTGGTCACCCCCCCCCTTTCTTCGTTTCTGGCTCCTTTTTTTTTCGACTCGTATACCCCCCAGCGAGCTGTAGGACCCTTGTTGGGATTCCCCGTTTGACTTTCCCCCCCTTTTTCCGCGTCCTTTCCCCTCCTAGTGTTTGACTGATCCCCCGTTCCTTGTCCCGCCCTTTTTTATTTCCCTTTTTCGGCTGCTTCCTTTTAGCTCAGGTCCCTGTCCCTCTTTTTTATCTCCATTAATTGTTTTTATTTTTCTTTTGCCGCTCTTTTCTCTTTTCGCAACCGTTCGATGTCCTTACCCCGCCCCTTGTTGCTCTCTTCCTTCCAAGACGGTGTTTTCTACAAACTTTTGTAAAACGAACGCAGGATCGGACCGGATCTCCTCCCAATTATCTTTAAGGCGGGTCCGTCATTCTTTGATTTTTGCCCAGGTTTTTTTTAGTGATTTCGACACCTCCTTCCCTTCTTTTCCCGTTCCTGGTTTGATTTCCCTTTTTCTTTTTTGTGTTTAACCTTTTTTCCATGCTCCATGTCATGCGTCTTTTAACTTTCCCCCTTTGTTTTTTTTCGTCGCGATGCTCTGTCCGTTTGGTCGGTCAATCGCCACTGGTTTTTTCTTACTTTTTTTTTTCTCTTGTATTAATCCTCCACCTTCTTTTTTGGAAGAGGCAACAGTTCCTAAACCCCCTTCCCCCAGGTATTTTTTTTTTTTTTTTAATTCCTTTTTCACCATAAATCAGTCTCCTTGTTCCCTTTTTCGATAATATTAGATCCCCGTTTTATGAGAAACTTTGTTCCTTTTCCTAACCTAATCCGGATTTTTCAATTTTGTTTTTGAGATCCGTTCCTTGGGTGTGCGTCTTTTTCACCGGCGTTTGTTGTGAATTATTGGCTCTCCTTCCTCCCCCCCCAATCCTGATCTAAAAACTTTCATTTCCTCTTTTTTCTTGTGCCTTTTCTATTAATAAAACTACTGCCGTCTAAGAGAAGGTTTTTTGTCTCTGCCCCCAGCTCTTCAGCTCACCCCCCCCCCAGGGTTACCAGTTTTCCGTTTCACTACCCCTTGAGGCTTGCCACCCCTCAATTTCCTTTGGAAGCTTTTGTCCCCTTTAGGTTCCTCCCTTGCTTACCTTTTTTCTCCTTGCGACCTCTTGAATTTTGTCCTGCTGAAATTTGCTTTTCCAAGCATTTTCCCTTTACGCGGGCTTGCTTGAGATCCTTGATTTTCCTAAGTTGGTGGGATTTTTTTTTGAGTTTCGTTGTTTTTTCATTTTTCGAGAGCTTTTTCCTTTGTTACTCCCCCGTTTGACTTTCCCCTCCCATCACTTTTTTTCTTTTTTTTGGGTTTTTTCTTTCCTTTGATGTGCACTCGGGGTCCCTCGGCCGATTGATGTTCGGTTTTTTTTGCAGGCCTATACCTGGGTTTGCCATCCCTTTTTAGTGAGAGATTTTAGAACTACCCCCCCTTCTATTTCCTACAGTTTCCCCCCCCCTGGCATCGTCGCTTAACACCCCAGAGAACTTCCCTTGTTTTTCGTCTTGCCTCGGTGGGTTTCCATTGGATTGTTCGTCATGTTCCCCTGCATTTCCCCCCCAATCCCCGGGTCCCCTCGACCTTCTTAGGTGACTTTTTAGTGGTTGCGGCGTTTTTTTCTTTTTCGGCCAACTGACCTTGACCATTTTGTGAGATTTTAGGCCCTTTTCTGCTCGTAACCCACCATTCGTCTAGCTAGTTCTTATTTCCCTCTTGACTCTTTACCTTTCCTCCACTTTTGAAAACGGTCTTGCAGGTTTGATTTTTTCAATAGGCTTCCTCCCCCCCTCCCCCCACTCCCATTCCCACTCACATACCTTCTCATTTCATGTCCTCTTTTAAATAATATTAGGCAGATCTTTTCCTCTTTTCCATGATTGCATCTTTTAAGGAGGTTTTAGTTTCTGCCTTTAGATTTTTCCCTTACACTTTGCCCTTTTTGTTCCCTCAGTCTTCGTTTCCTATGAGGAACCCCTCTATGCAAGTTCAGTCCCACTTCAGCTGTGTGGGCGCTCCCCCCCCTCCCCATTTAGATCTCCCCCCATCTTTCCCACCGGCTTTAGTTTTCGTTTTTCTCTTATGCACATTCCTTACCTCCTTTAATTTGAGGACCCGAATTCTTGTTGGTTGCCCCCCGGCCCCTGATTTTCACCACCCGTCCGGGGGCGACGCCTCCCCCCACGGATCTTTTTTTTTTCGTCCTTCGGCCGAGGTACCCCCTTTCCCAAGGCTGGAGCCATTTTCCCTTTCCGTTCCCTTTTTCCCCCCCCCCCCCCTTTTTTTTGGCCCGCTTTCGACTGCCTTTTTTCCGCTTTTTTGTTTGGATTTCATTGGACCCCCCCCCACCTGCATTTTTAGGTTCCCCCGAGCATTCCCCTGCCCCTGGTCCCCAATTGAATTGTCCTGTTCACGAGGGTAATCTGTTTGGGATCCTTTTGGTTCTTTAGGTCGTGTCTAGAGTTATAGATAAACCTCTTGGACCAGTGTATCAATCTTGTAGCCAGGAAGAACGTGGGGATGCTGCCGAAAACTGCGTTGGTAAAATTTCCCCTCATGTTTCCCCCATACGTGACCCTTTTTTTTTTTCGTCCTATTCCCCCTGCAAGGTTTTTTTGTTGAATTCGATATACAATCCCCGTCGGTTTTGCAGGCTCTCCTGCTCTTCTTACTTCGCCTCTCGGTGATTTTTCCCTTTTTTTTTGCGTCTGCGAGCTTTTTTTCCGCACATCTGCCGGAGTCCCTCTTTCCTTGGATAGGGACCTTAGGCTTTTTTTTCAATTTCCCTTCGATGTTTTCCCCCCTCCTTTCGTCTGGGAAACCTTCCCTTAAGGTCTTTTTAAGCCCCCCCCCCAACTTTTCTTAAAGGCCGTTAACACGGGCCCGGGTTGTTTTCCCTGTTTCTTTTTTCATCCTTTTGGGTCTCCCTTTAAATGTGGTCTCATTTTTTAGGCCCGCCACGATGGTCCATTTGGGGGGAGTGCCTTTTTTTCCCCTGCTTTTTTTTTTTTTGTTTTGGAAGATGTTCCTTGCCAAGGGAGTTCAATTCGATGTTTAGTGCCCGCCCCCCCCCTCCCTTTGTTTGGGTCATTTTGGGTTTTGTTGCTTTCCATCTTTCCGCAAACCGTGTTTTTCAGTTAGTTTTTTTGACTTTGTTCAATTGATTGTAGATTTTTTTTCTTTGGTTCCTATTTTCAAACGCTTTTGTTTTTCGCCCCGATTTGGTCGAGATTCAATTGTTTGTCGAGAGGCCCTGAGACACTTTTTTTCGGGGAGCCTCGGGGTGTATGATAGATCCTTTTGGTAATCATTCTAGGAACAGCCTTTTTTGATACCTTCCCACGGTAGAGGTCGTTTTTTTTTTTTTTGGGACGTTTTCTTTTTTTTTTTTCATTGCGATATTCTTTATTCACTTTTTGGAGTGCTTTTTCGTTCTTTTCAGCAGAGAGGCACATGGAAGATCCTTTTCCCCAGCATTGCTTTCTCAGTTCATATCAAAAGGATTTCCGTTTGGATCTGTCCAGTTCCGTCCCGGTTCGCGATGTTTTTTTTTTTTACGAGGCTGTTTTTGTTTTCCTTTACCGTCCGGAAAGTGTTCTGGTTTGGAGGTAGTCGTTCTTTTTTCGTTTAGTTGGTGAAGGTTCCTAACCCCCCTCTGCTTCTCCCCCCCCCCCCCCCCCCCCAAGACCCCCCCCGCTTTCTCCAGCTTTGGTCCCATGTAATTTGGGGATTTTTCTGTTTTCATTATTCCCATTTTACGTGGAAACAGTCTCTACCCACTCTTCTTTCAATTTTTTGCGTTTTTTTTAGCGAAGCTCGTGGATGTGTAATTCCCAGATCCGCCCCCTTTTTGGTTTTTTATTTTGTTTTTTTTGGATAGCGTCGTTCCAGTTGGCCCTTTGTGCTCCCTGCTGACCTCCCCCAGGAACCTCCCCCTCTTTTTTTTTTTCCGTCCCCATGCCCATCCCAGCCCCAGGGAAGTTGTCCCGTTTCCTTCACCCCCCCTCTCCAATCACCCTTAAAAATGGCCGACCCCCTTCTGTCAACACGCTTTGACTGGTCGTTTTGTTTTTTTCTCCATGGCCGTACCCGAGGTTGATCTTGAAAAAATTGATGATCAAATCTCGACCGTGTCCCGTGGTCCTTTTCCTCGGTTTTCAGTCCCGCCTTTTTTAAGTTTTCATCCTTCGTCCCCCCTTCCCCCCCCTTTTTTACCTATTTTTCAAGTCATAGGAGCGTCTTTTTCTGTTTTTGGTTTCATGAATTATAAATTACTGCTTTTACCCGTTTCCTTAGGCCCTGACCAATTTTTTCAAACGACCCAGGCTGTTTTTTTTTCTTCCCAGCCTATGACAAGGGAACGTACCAGCGTCAGAGATACGGTGATGGGCAATTATCACCCTTTTCTTTTGTGGTGTGGGCTCTTAAAAGGCGAAGAGGCTTTTGCGACTCCACCTTTCCCCAAATCGTTTCCTAGCTTATCCGTGAGAAGGAATTTTCGCCCCCCCCCGGCTTTCAGTCGTGATTCTTTAACAGACCCAGTCCCCGTTACACAGTTGGTTCCCTTTCTTGATTAAGTTAAGCTGATCTCCCCTTTTCTTAGTTCTGATCTGTCTTCCAGGAAGTTGAAATGAGGGGGCGCTTCCGGACTGGCGTCGTTTGCTCGTACGACTCCCCTTGGTTTAATTTGGCGGATGGCCTGATTCCCCACAAGGCGTTTTTCCGGGCGCATTTAAGTCCCTTTTTTTCCGAGGACGCCCTTCGTTGCACTGATCTCGGCGGAACTGAAACGCACGTATTTGTTTTCCTTTTTGCTTTTTTTTTCGACTTTCAATCGAGTCATGATCTCCCTTTGGGGACACCCCAGCCCCGCGTGTTCCGCCCGAAGACTTTTCTTTAATCTTTTTTGCAAAGCCGGCCGTCGTCGGTTGACGTTCCTCCAAGCCTGTTTCGAGGCCCTCAGCAGCGTTCCGCGCCCGCGCGAGTAGGCGTTCCCTCTTCTGTTTCGCGTCTCCGTGTGCAATCCCTTCCAGCTTTTTGGAGGCACCTTCTTTTGATTGAATAGAGCATGCGCTTGTTGATCGACCCCTTTTTTTTCCTGTTTTCTTTTTTTTTTTGTTTTTTTTCCCGATTTCGCTTTACACCCGCTGATCACAATTTTTTTTCAACCATGGACCTGACTTCCAGTTCCCTCTAGTGTTTGTTTATCAAGGGCCTCCGCCTTTTTTCCACCCCCTGGCAGTCGTTAGCCCTCTGAGAAAGTTTTTTTTTTTTCGGAATGTCTACGAGTTGGAATTCGGTTACCGTGGCGCTTGCATTTATGGGTTCGGTTTCCTTTCACGCCTTACTACCCAGGGGGGGCCGTCGACTTTTTTCTTCCACGGTGTTTCTCGATAGTCGCTTTTCCGGTGGCACTATTCCCCCCTCCCCCCCCGAGGTTTTTGACAACAAAAGCCCCCCAATTTTTTTGAGAGAATTTTTTTCATGAGATGACTGGTCCTCCGTTTTAGGATCTGCCTGCCCTTCTACCGGAAGGTTGCTGGCCAGTTGCCTCTCGTTCTCTTTCCACCTTTCAGAATTTGATAAGGCCGCCAATTTGCCTTTAACACCGTATCTGTGGAACTCCGGTTTTTTTTCCGCGGGGGGAACCCTTGCTTTTCATGCGCGTGACTACCCCGTTGGCACGTCCCCCATTTGGCCTGATTCCAATAGGACGTAACGAGGGTCTTCGTGCTGCGGCATCTGAACTATTTTTTCCCGAGGGACATCTTTTACCTGGACCGGGATTTGACTTCTTTGACTTCCGCGCCGGCGAAAAATGTTCCCCTTCCCTT
>Ga0179593_1673597_pt1 | contig 15842 bp, 29 predicted proteins | sample CZODoug2_1_08_16_FD_185931 | JGI IMG/M metagenome (GOLD analysis project Ga0179593, IMG submission 185931) | Vadose zone soil fungal communities from Angelo Coast Range Reserve, California, USA - CZODoug2_1_08_16fungal (PacBio error correction) | ecosystem: Environmental > Terrestrial > Soil >... | reverse complement strand
AGAATAGAAATTCACGCCACAACCTTTTTCCCTCCCCCTCTTGACAACAGCATTATGTAGGTTCGTTCTTTCCTATCCTGCCCCCTCTTCTTTTTCTTCCCTTTCGTCTCTTGTCTCCTGGGAATTGATAGTCATTTCGGCCTTTTTCCCTCCCCCCCTCCTTTCTCACGAGACCAGAAGAACTGCGCGTAGTTTTCGGAAAAGTATGGGAATTCTCCTTCATTCCCTTTCCTTTCCCTCGGACCCCATCGCTGTCTTATCATCAGCAGCAGCCCCATGGACTTTCTTTCCTCCCTTTAGGGGGAAAGCGGATTTCCTCCCCTTTCCCCCCTTTGGCATCAGAGAGATCAACGCACACCATACCCCCTCACATTGCGAAATCTGGCACATTCTTAATAGCGCTACCCATTTCTTCTTTTCCCCCCCCCCCTCCTTTACATTTTGACACGTCTTCCTTTTCCCTTCCTTTCAAATTCAGACAAGAGGATCCTTCCCCCCCCTTTTTTTCCCCTCTCTCCCTAAATTTATTTCGATCCGTTCCAGTTACAAATTGAGGACGAGTCGTTTTTCCCTTCCCTCCGATTAGAGTTGAACCCCCCCTCCCCGAGATGTTTCAGAGAAGCACTTTCATTTTTTGTGGGTTTTTGGGTTTTGGTGTTTTGGTTTTTTTTTTTTTTTTTTTTTTTTTGTGTAAAGAAAAAAACGATCCTCCTTCCTCTTTTTTTTAACTAGATCGCTCACGTCGAAGTCCGCACCCTCCCCTTTCTCTTTCTTTTCTCCGGGAGTATTGATAGGCCTACCCTCCTGGGTTAGCAAAAAGGTCATGTTTTCCCCCCCCTCCCCCTTGCTACTTCATGCACTTTTACGAATGAAGTGACCTCTCATGCCTCTCACCTCCCCTCCTTCCCCCTTTTCGCGTACAGGTGATAGGTCCGTCCTTAAAAGACAAATAAATACACCTCCTTTCCCCTCTTCCTTTCACAATCCCCTTGTCGCCCGCTCCGCCATATGGCACGTCTCCTCCCTCTGCTTCACTTCTTTCTTCCCTTCCCTCTTCTTACAGGCAACCGGGTCTCTTTCATCAACACCACCCCCTTTTTTTCCTCCCTCCCTTTTTTCTCCCTTTTGTGAATCTAGTGTATCCACACTCCTTCCGGATGATTCGGTCTTCTGCCCTCCCCCCACGAAAATAATCTTTTCCCAAAGTGAAAACCAGAAAGAGAGCTGTTTTCTCTCCCCCTCTTCCCGTAGTCCCCAACCGCGCGGCCACACGGCAGTGCCTTGCTTTTTTTTTCCTTTCCCCCGTTTACCGGTTTCGTTTTCATTCCACGTTATGCTTGCTTTTTTTCCTTTCCCTCCGATCCTGTCCGCTCAATGCACACCTCCCCCGACCACATTCCCCTTCCTCCGGGCAAATCTCTCTCTTTCCTCCTCCTCCTTTTTTTTTCCTTTTTCTTCCCTTAGTCCTTGGACTTGTTTCGTTTTCTTTTCTTTCCTTTTCCTTCGTGGCCGGAAACAGGCAAACAATCAGCCGCATCCTTTTTTCTTCGATGAGAACGACATTTCTGGTAAATAGCGTTCCCCGTTCCCCCCCCTTTCGTTTTCCCGCGCGGTTCGTACTAAAGTCCTTTCTCCCTCCCCCTTTTTCCCCTTCTTGGTTTGTTCAATTTTTGACATTTCATGGGCCGACCGGTGAGGGACTTTTTTTGGTTCAGCATCGCGCACAGGTCCCTTTTTTTTTCTTTTTTCCTTACAAGAGAGAGGCAAAAAGTTTCTACCTCTTCTCTTTCCCTCCCTCGGCCACCTGTTGGTGGTGATCCTGCGCTTCTCCTTTCTTTTAGCCGCTGTATGCTGGCGGGAAAGCCGATTTCCTTTTCCTGTCGGAGCGGGCGGACGGTGATTTTTTCTCCCTTCCTCTCACAGCTTTTGGAGGGAATTTGGCGGGTTTTTTTTCTCTTTTTCCTGCTTTGAACGCGTGGCCGAAGTTTCTTCCTCCGAGTTCACATCGTAAACGTGCAGGGAGCCGCGCTTCTTCCCCCCTCTCTTTTTCTTTACAGGTAAATTCTCCTTTTTTATCGGAACTGGTGGCGACGCCGATCAAGAAGCCCTTTCCCTTCGTCCCTACACGTGGTTGAAGGCGTTTTCTTTTCACGCGATCTATTATAGAGCCTTCCCTCTCCCCCTTTTTCCGGCGTGGCAAGCTTCAAGGCGGCCTCGGCCCCCCCTCCTTTCCCCCTCCCTAAGCCCTGCTGGAATATCCGACTTTTTCACTGGAAAAGGAGCGAACAGCTTTCCCCTTCCCCCTCTTTTTTTTGCCAGATCCGCGTGGCGGAAGTGGAGCACCCTTTTTCTTTTTTTTATGTGCAGGAAGGAAGACGTGGTCCCTTAATGGGTCTCTCTCTTTCACTATTGCCAGATTCGCAATGGGGAAGACAAAAGGGTCAGGTTGTCGTTTTCTTTTGCCAAAGTGGGCGGCTAGCGCTTACTCCCTTTCCCCCCCCGTTAGCGAAGCGAAGGCCGGGGGCTCTTTTTTTCTCTCCTCTCGTTCATCTCCCAGTATATGACCAAGATGCATTTACCGGACTAATTCCCCCTACTTTTCCCCCCCCTCATCTTGACGCCCTAAGCGCATTTTCCAACGGTTGGTACAGCGCCCGCAGGCGAAACTACTCTTTTTTTCCCCCTTCCCCCCCCCCCTTTCTTCCCTTTTCAGTTTTAACCATTAAGTTCACAGCGACCTATGTCGCTTTCACTTCCCCCTCCTTTTCCCCTCTTTTTTCAAAGATGGTTTGTTCTCCAGCGCAGGATTTTTGGTTTTTCTCTTCCTCTCAGAACGAGAGTTCGCGACCTTCTCCTCTATTTTCCCCCCTTCTTTTCTCCCTCTTCAGAGGGCGAAGTTTCGCTAGTCTAGATTCGAAGGATGTCGCTCCGAGTTCGTGACTTCCCCTTTTTCCTTCTTCACGCCAGCTTTGGCAAGATTTGATCTCTCCTTTCCCTCCCCTTTCCTTTTTTTCACCCCCCAAGTTTTCCCGAGCAAGCCATCTTCTCCCTTGTTCCTTGAGTGACCGGCTCCCCCCTTTCTTCGCACTGAGAAACAAGAGCGCCATCTTTTTTCCCTGGTGCTTTTTGGTTGCCACCTTGATGAAAAAGGTTGCCATTGTATCTCCCTCCCTCTAGCTCCGTCACGTTGAGTAGAAGCCTTTTTTTTCCCCCACAGTTTAAATTAGAGTTAAGGATTTCCCCCTTCGATGGCAGAACCACCTCTTAGGACAAACGAAACCCCCTCCCCCCCCCCCCTTTTACCGTTGGCCAGCAGCACGGATGTTTCCTCCTTCCTTACCTCAGAGTCCATGGTAACAAGTCCCCTCCCCCTTCCTTTTTTCCCCCTTTTTTTCTTTTTCATCTTTCTCAAAGAATGGACGTTGCATTCATTTTAACCGCTTCTTTCTTTCCCCTGGTAGGAATTAAGGAGACTTCGCCTTCTTTTTCCTTGTGTATATAGTAGACGCTCTTCCCTCCCCTCCCTCTCCCCGCTGGATGTAAGCGCTACGACTTCCTCAGCCGCGCGCGTATTTCCCTTCCCTTCCCAAGGCCCCTGTGGACTGGAGTTCCGGTTCCCGGTGTATGTGTCCGCCAGCAAAGAACTTCCTTTTCCCCCTTTTTTTTTTTCCCCCTTCTCCTTCAGATAGTGCGTCACGCAAACAACCCGAACTGTCTCCTTTTTCTCTTTCCAGAGTCGGGTCTGAAAACTACCCTCCCCCCTTTAGCGCTGTGCAGGCCACGAGGCCTCCTCCCCATATTCCTTTCCTGCTTTTTTTTTCACCTTGGCGTTGGAACCGTCACTCCCTTTTCCCCTTTTTTTTTCTTTAGGAGAAACCTGCCCCCCTCTCCCCCCAGAGACGAGCAAAAGAGCTCTCTTCCCCTTCTTTTTTTCCCTTTGCCATTCCTTGTCCGTACTTCTAGATCGAGGAGAACGCACCGTTCTACGGCTCCCCCCCTTCTCGTTTTTTTTGTTACGAATCAGTTAAAATTCCCACTTTCTTCCTGATAGGAACCCAGCGTTGACAGGGCTACCCCGAATTCGAGAGGAGAACAGGAGGCGGTCAGTTGCTGATCTTTTTTCCCCTTCTCTTTCGATGACAGATGTGGAAAAAGAAGCCTGAGACCAGAACTCCTTCTCCTCCAACACCAGGTTTCCATTCTCCTTCTTTTTTTTTTGAAGTTGTTGGTTGGGTCGTAATAAGATATACGATTGCCATTAAGGACCTCTCTCTTTTCTTTTTTTTTTTTGAGGAGAGATGTCCTGTATTGCAAGCGTAGAGCTTACCTCCCTTCTCTACGGGCAGCCTGAACACGCGCGATAATGGCACACGTTTCCCTTTTCTTTTTCTTTCTTTCCTTTGACAACCATTGATCTCCGCGCGGAACTATACAACCTATCTCCCTTACTCCCCGCTTTTCCTTTGTCAGCAATGTCAAAAGCGTGGGTTTCCCTTTTTTAAAGCTACTGGGGACCTTTAGCGGAGCTTCCCCCCTTTCCCCCCTCTTTTGAGCTCGTAGAACGATGCGGTCGCCTCGCTTTTTTTTCTTAATAATGGCAAAGCGGATTTCCTTTTTCTCCTTTCTCCGATATGCTTGCCGGCTCGGTTTGCGGCACCACCCTCTCCATTTTCTCCCCTTTCCCCCCCCTTCTCATTGGAAGTAGCTTTGTGACGTTCCTTTTTTCCTCTGATGAAAATGGAAATCTCTTTTTCCTCCCTTTTTTTTTTTTTGGCCTTACCCCGCGCTACGAACTTTCCCCTGAGAGAATTTTTGTTTCTTCCCCCAGAAAAATGGGAAATTTTGTCCCCCCTTCCCCCTTTTCCAGTTTCAAGTTCGGGGTTGTTGCGTGACCATCTTTTCTTCTTTCCCTCTCCACTCTTGAGGAAAACTTTTTTTCGGAACAAAATAAAAGGAACCTGTTCTCTCCCTCCCTTTCGCGTACATGCGCCTACTCGTGAGAGCTGCGGTTTTCTCTCTTCACTCAAGAATGGAAAACATTCTCTTTTTTTAATTAGGTTAGGCTCTCTTTCCTCACTGACCCTACGGCAGCCTTTGAGTAGCGGACGTTCCTCCTCCCCCCTCCGGTGGAAAAGCGCAGCTTCCCTTCTCCTTTCGGGTGGGAGGAGATAAGTGCACCTCCTTTCTTCTTTCCCTTCTTTTTTCTCTTTTCTGCACGGTTTCACCAATGGAAAAGCGGAGGGCTGCCTCTTCTCCCAGACGTTTCACAAATTCCTTTTGTATTTGGTTCGTTTGTCCTTTTGTAAGCAGTTTTTTCCACTTGGGAAATTTTTTCCCCTCCCTCTCCCTTTCTTAGTTTCACTCAGGATCGCTCTGCTCAACACTTCCTTTTTTTCCCCTCTGATAGTCCAATGGCAACCTTTTCTCAGCAACAAGGAGCTTGGTCCCTTTTTTCTCCCCTCGCTTTTTGTTTCTCAGGGCTTATCCAATCCCTCTATCTCCCTTTCCCCTCAAGTGACACATTTCTCCTTCGCTGGATAGGGAAACCTCCTTCTTTTTTTTTTCCCAACTAACATAAGAGAGCTTCCACCTTTTCCCCTCTTTTTTCTTTTTTTCGTGAGACTTCAACCCTTTCCTTTTTCCCCGCGAACTCCTTCGAATCATAGATCTCTCCCTTCCTCTTTTCATATCGGCACCGCCGTGGACATCCGCGCGCCATGATCCGACGCGCGTTTGCGCGAGCTCCCTCCTTCCCTTCCCTCCCCCCACCCTCTCGCCGGAGAAAAGACCCTCTTTGCACACAGCATTCTGTTTTTCCCCATAGTCGCTGTGAAATTATTTTTTTCCCCTTTTCCTTTCCCTTTTTCCTGATAGTTTTTTTCGTGCTGCTGGGCGGATGTACCCCACGCCGTTTTCTCCCCCCTCGACCAAGACGACCTGCGCTTTTTCCTCTTTCTGATTCGAAACTCTTTTTTTCCTCTTCTCCGATATTTCGAGGAACTCGATTGTATTCTCATCATGCCCTCCTCCCTTTCCCCCCTCTTCGCGAAAGGAGGTAGGGGAAAGCGTCCCCCTCTACAACGTTGGCATAAGAGCTCTTTTTCTCCCCCTTTTTACTCCTTGTCGTTCCACAATTGAGGAATCTGGCCCATTCTTCCCTCTCCTCTTTCTTTTCCTCATAAAGATTAAACTTTTTTTTTTTTTCCCTAACGCTCAAAGAGTTTCCTTTTTTTCCCCCCCTCCCTTTTTTAAAAGTTTTCCAACCATTCTCCCCTCTTTTTCTCCCTTTTCGTTCCGTTTAAAGTTTCTCTGTAGGATATTAAAGAAGGGCTTTCTCCTTTTTCCCCCTTCTTCCCCGTTATCTTTTCAGCTGGACGCACACTTGAATTCCTCCCTTTTCCCCCTCCCATGGAATAGGCGCGCGCGAAATCTTTTAAGTCCAGAAAAAGCCTTTTCCCCCTTTTTCCCTCCGGTTTCTGATCGGAGTCGGGCCACCTTTTCCCTTTCCTCCCTTTTTTTCCCTCCACCAGGGAAATTACAGCCCCCTTTCCTCACAAGAAGAGGAGTCTCACTTCCCTTTTTCCCCCCCTCCCGGCTCGCACTTCGGCCACGCGTTCCTTTCCGTTCATGTTCTCTTTTCCTCCCAAATCCCTCCACCAGCTTGAACGATGCGCTTTTTCTTCCTCTCCGCAATTTGGCCACGCTCATACATTCCTTCCCTCTTTTTTCCTCTGGATTCCCCTGCAACCGGGTCGAACCGTAACGCGCCGGAATCCCCCCCCCCCTTTTCCCCCCCCCCTCGTCATGGATTCGATATAAATTTTCTTTTTTCATACAAAATAATTGAAGGAGAGGAGGGAACTTTTCTCCTTTTTTTCCAAACAAGAAAAATAAATCGGTCGGCCCATGTCCCCCTTTTCCCCCCCCCCATGGAAAAAAAAGCAATCAGTTCCCCTTTTTCCCCCTTGTTTTCTCTCCCCCCCCGAGAGGAACAACGGAAGGCCGTCTCTTCCTCGATTTAAGGGTTTTAGCTTCCTTTCTTTTCTTTCCCTTTTGATTCCTGTGCACTCCGAATAAATGCTGGCGCTCAATTCCACTCACCCCTTTTTTCTTCCCCCCCTTCCCTTACGAAGGCAAATCTCTCTATTTTCCTCCTCCTCGTTTTCTTTTTCTCCCCCTTGGAATTGTTCGTTGGAGGTGGATTTCTCGTCCTCCTTTTCCCTTTCCCTTGCCCCCCTGAAAGGAACAGGCAAAACCCTCATCCCGTCCTTTTAATGAGAAAGACATGTACGCGAAAACCTCCTAACCCTCGCATCCCCGGCCGGAAGGTTTCCCTCTCAGTAAATTACACTCGGTTTATCTAAAACAAGCTCCTTTTTTTTTTTTTTTCCCCTTCCCTCTTTCCAGAACGGAGGGAGTTTGGTGTGGTAGCACTCGCGCACGTTCTCATTCTCTTTTTTCCCCCTTCCCTCGTCTGCCACAAAAGTTATAAAGATGGAGACTCCTTCCTCGCGGCCAAGGTTTTTTTCTTTCCCCCGGGGGTACGGTTCGACCCTTTTTTTTTCCTTCCTCTTTTTGATTGCTGGCGGGAAGCCGATGATTTTCTTTTTGCAAGAGGGCGGAGGCGGGCGGACCTTTTCTTTTTTCTCCCTGTGAACTTGTGGAGGGATTTGGAGTTTTATTCCTTGAGAATTTTTTCCGAGCAAACGTAAAGGCCCTTCACTTTTCCTCTTGTCAAGCGCACTTAAATTTTCCCTTTCTTTCCCTTTCCTTCTCTCGGCCGACTGCTGGGATCCGAATGCGATTTTCTGTGGAGTTAAATTACCTGGTGGATTCCCCCCCCCCCTTTCCGGTGGCGATCCTCTTTTTCCCTTTTTCCCTCATGGACCCGAACGTGGTGACCTTCCTGGGAACGCGAATTATATTTCTTTCCCCTCCTTTCGGGGTGCGGGAACACGTCGCTGCCCTGCTTCCCTTTTTTCCCTCGAAACATCCGGACTATATGTTCCTGTGGAATAGAACGACTCTCTCCTCCCCTGAACCGGATCGGACCCTTTTCTTCCTTTCCTCTTTGTTTGGAAAAAAGGGTGTCCTTTTTTTAAGTGGAAAAATGACGAGGGGTATCGTGATGTGCCGTGAACTTTCCTTTTTTCCCAAAAGTGGAAGATTTGATTAAGAATTTTCCCGGTCTACCTTTCCCTGGGCCACCAGGAGTTTAAGGTTGGTACGTTTTTTTGATTCTCCTTTCTCTTTTCCTTCTCGTTAAGATATAAGATTTAAACTCCCCCCTTTTTCTTAATGGGGAGGTTTTCTTTCTCGTGCTTTTTTTTTCTCGAAGACAATCGAGTTTTTCACCAGATTGCATTACCGGCCCTCCTTCCCCCCCCCCCTGACTAGCCTCTTGGAAGCCCTAACGAGCAGGTCGTCTTTTCTTTTTTTCTTTTTGTTCACAGGCACAAGCAGCCGAACCTTCTTCGTGAAAGTTAAACATTAAGTTCCCCCTCCTCCCTTTTCCTCCCTCCCCCGGAAACCGAATGTTGGGCAAAGGGGTCGTGTTCCCGGGTCTCATTACTTCTTTTCTTTCTTTCCCTTTATGCTCTTCAGACGCGTCGTCGCGGATCATGGCGCGCGATTCCCTCTCTTATTAAGAGGTGTAGAAGTTTCGCTAGTCTATTCTTCCCCCCCTCTTCTTGTATCTCACGAGGGGAGACTTAGTTGAAGTTTTCTTTTCCCTCCCCCCCCCCCCTTTTAAGATTTTGATCTCAGGAGCTTTCCCCTTTCCTTCCCCCCCCCCGTCGCCCAGAGCCACGCCAGATGACGATCATACATTGTCCCTTTTTCTTCCCTGTCTTTCGAGTGCTTTGACAGGAGTCTTTCCCCCCCCAAGGCGCCAAAGACTGGTTTTTCTTTTTCCTCCCCCATTCTTTTTCTTTTTCAACCCTATGATGAAAAGGTGGAAATGTATATCTTCCCCCTCCCGCTCGTCACGTTGACGCTAGAAGCCCCTCTTTGAGAAAATAAGGTCCATCTCTTTTCCCCCTTCTTTTCGATCCTCTGTGAATAAACAGATTATGACCACGCCCCCCCCTCCCCCCCAGTTAAAGTTGGAAAGCCGCCCCCTTCTTTTTTTTTCCCCTCCGGCATCCCTCAGAGTTAAATTGGTAACAAGTCCCCTTCCTTTTCCCCCTCTTCCCTCCTTCTTCCTCCTCCCCAAATAATGTCCCGTTTACCATTGTTAAGAATCTTCTCCTTGGCCATTCCTTTTCCTCCTGGAATTCCGCGACTCACCTCCTTAGACGCCTCCAGATGCCCGAACTCCCCCCCTTTCTTCCCTATGTTCATTCTGGAGGGTAAGAGATACGCCCCTCCCCGCCCTTTTTCTTCTGTAGGATGACCTGACGCTACCAATTTTTCTCTCAAAGTTTCCGGTGTGTCTTTTTTTTCCTCCCCCCCTCCCCCTTTTTTTCCCTTTTTCCTACCGGTCGGTGCTCGCCAATGAGTTCGCTTTTCTTTCCCCCCCCCCTCCCTTGAGCAATGCCCCGTCGGGTCCATCTTTTTTTCTTTTTTATGAAAACTAACCGACACCCCCCCTCTCCCCCTTTCTAGTACCTTTGCGGGGCAACAGAGGAATCCCCCTTCCTCTCCCCTCTTCCCTCTTGGAAACTAGATTTCCATTTTCATCATGCTCTTTTTCAACAGTAAATAAAGATACTTCCCTTCTCCTTTTTTTTTTTTTCAACCGCAGTTCGGTTGGGTGTCCTGCAAACCTATCCCTTCTCCTCCCCTTTCCCGGAGACGGAAGGACGACATACGCGTGCCATTCTTTTTTTTTCCTTAGAATGAGGTCCCTTTCCCCCTTCCCCCTCCCTCTTTTTTTCTTCGGCTGTTCTTGGGTCCGCCTCCGCTAAATTACCATGTATCTTCCCCCCCCCCCTCCTCTAGGAACCAGCGTTGACAGGGCTCAACGTCCTTGCGTCAGGGAGCTAGGTGGTAATTTCCCCCTCCTCTTTTCTCCACGCCCTCTTTCGAAAGAAACGAACAGTGCCCAGCAGCGTTCCCCGTTCCCCTTCTTTTTCTTTTCCGTCGATGGTGAAGGTCATGTGGTTGTTTTCCCCCCTTTCACATATCTCTATTTTAAGAATAATACGTTGTTTTTTCTCGTCCTGTACTTTTCACTTCTCTAGAGCTTTACGAACCAACAAAGGAACCTCCTCTATTGCTCTTTACCCCCTTTTCCCTTCCCTTGGACTCTTGCTGGGAAACGGGTTCGTTCTGTTCTCCCCTTCCTCCAGAGAGGAAATATACCCCCCTCTTCCTCTCGCCTTTTTAGCCATGTAAAAAGAGGTTTTTCCTATCTGATCTTTTTCCCCTTTTAATTTTAGCGGAGGAGGGAACCCATACCTCTTTTTCTCCGGGAGTTAGAATAGATCGCGAATTCCCCCCTCCCTCCTCCCTTTTCCCTTTTCCCTTGTAATTCTACTTGACGATAGCGAGTGTGAGGATCTTTTTTTCTTCCCCCCCCCCTTTCTTCTCCTCAAAGAAACATGCCTCCCTTTTCTTTTTCCGGTTAAAAAGAAAAGTTTGTATCCTCTTTTTCTCCCCCTTCTCCTAGGTAATATGGATATTACGAGGGTCCTTCACCCCTTCTTCCCCCCCTCCCCTTTTAAAAGGAGTATTTTTCTTCCCCCAGAACTCCTGTCACCTTTCCCCCCTTGGCTGTTCAGTTCGGGTTGTTGAGGGACCATCTCATCTTTCTTCTTCTTTTTCCCCGGCAAAGTATTCTTGAGGGACGGAACAAAACCCTCTTCCCCCCACAACTCCCCTTTTTTTTTCCTTTTTTCTTGGAAGAATCATCTGTATGAGCGAGGGGAGGAGGTCTTATCCTCTTCCCCCTCCTTCCCCTTTCTGTTTCGGTGCGGAATTCGTTCGGCATCTGGTCCTCCCTTTCAGGCAGAGTTGAGTAGGTCTTCCCCCCTTTTCTTTGGCACCCTCGCAGCTTATTAACAATGGCACCGTCCTTCTTTTTTTTCCTTCCCCCCCCCTGCTATGAAATACGGAAACAGTCGGATTCCCCTTCCCCCCCTTCTGATACTTTAATTCAGGCGCCACCTTTTTCCCCTTCTTTCCCCCGGTCACTTGTTTGTATTTTGTTTCTTTTTCTCTTTTTCCTGCAGGCGGATCGGCGGACACTTGGGATCCTTTGAAAAATTAGTTTCCTCCCCCTCCCCCTCTTTCTTCTCCTTCCCCTCTTTTGCTTCTATAACAATGGCCCCCCTCGGTGGAAACCCCCTGAGATGGGAAAATTTCTCCCTTTTCGATCTTGTTTCTCAGGGATCTCTGCAACCTTCTTCTTAGCCGGTCACTAAACCTATGATCGGCATATGGCGTTTCTTCACCACTCGGCGGGGGTTCCCTGTCACGCAGTCCGAGCTCCCCCCAAGACGTGGTGAGTGTCTTTTTTTCCCCCGGAGTATTCCTAGGAAGGCGACCTCCTCTCATCATCTTTCCTTCCTTGCCCTTCATCCGCTATGGTAATATATCGCACGCGTGGACTTTTCTTCCGTTCTGAGGGAAGCTCGATCGCGAAATCACTCCCCCCCCTTTTTTCTTCCCCCTCCCCCACTTTCTTTTCCGGTTCGTGCCTGGAATAGCGCCATCTTCCTCCCTTTCCTTTTTCCCCTTCCTCTCCTCTGGTCTCATTGGAATGATAGTCAGTTTCGGCTCTTTTACCAAAAAGAGTTTTTCCCCTTCTTTCTCGTATGTTCAAGAGGCTGATTCGGAACTTTTTCCCTTCCTTCTTTTTCCTCGTTTAAGATACTGGCCGAGGAACCTTCCCTACGACGACCAAGGTGCCTCCTTTTCTTTTCCCCTGATATAGTAACGCTAGCCGACAACGTTGGCTCTCTCTCTTTCCTCCCCTCCCCCCCCTTCTCCGTTGTAGTCACAATTGCGTTTCCTTATAAATAGCAGATACCCATTCTTTTTCCTTTCCCCCCTCTCATCTACCACATAAAAGCTAAAAGGTCAGTTCCCTTCCGCCACCTCTTCCCCCCGTTTCCAAAACAGCGCCTTTCTTCCTGTTAGATTAAGTTCCCTTCCCTCTTTTTTCCCTCGTCGTATTATTCCAGCATGGTTCCTTTTTTTTTCCCCTTTCTTCCGAGATGTTTAAGATGCCGCACTGACTCCTCCCCCCACCCAGGGAATAGGCGCGCTTCCTCCCTCTCCCCGGTGAACAGCAACGATTCACCACGTCTGTCCTTCTTCTCCCTTTTTTTTCTTTTTTTCCCCCCCCCCCCCCGTGCCGATCGAAGCCTGGGTTCCTCCACCCCTCCTCAATCGAATTAGGATACAGCCATACTTTTTCTTCCCGTTACCCCCTCCTCCTGCGATGCAACTTCGGAACACGAGTTCCTGTCGGTACCTTTTCCCCTTTCTTCCTGCTCGACTCACCGACCAAACCCTCTTCCTTTTCGGTCGCACAAGCCACCCTGTCCTCCCCCCTCCTCCCTTCCCCCCCCTTTTTTTCTTGAATATAGTCTTTACCAGCAATAACAAGCGGCTTCACCGCACGGGTCTACCTTCTTTTTCCTCAAAACACACCACCCCCTTTTTTTTAGCGTATAAATAGTTAGAACCTTTTTTTCCTTTCCCCCTAATTTCCGCAGCTAGGGAACGTGCGAGATGAAACACACGGTCCCCTTCCCCCCCCCTCTTTCCAATGTCACAAAATTGAAAAACAAGCCTTCTTCCACGAGTGGTAGAATTATTTCCTCCCTCTCCTCCCGTCAGGCCGGAACCCCCCCCCCCTTATGGAGAAGGGTGCGTTTTTTCCCTCCCTATTTAAGGGTTTTCTCTTTTCCTTCTCCCCCCCTTTTTTTGCGTTTGCATGTTCTGCTGCCACTCCTCTCTTCCCTCTCCCCCCCATCCCCCCCCTCCAAACGAAAAAACCTTCCCTTTCCAAGAGCTCTATGGACCGAAGAATACGTTGTTTTTTTCTTCTTTTTCCCTTTTCTTGTTTTCGTTGGAGGTGGATTTTAGCTCCCTTTTCTTTTTTTCTTTTTTTCCTAGAGGAAAGGCACCCCTTTTTTTCCTCAAGGGGAAGGAGCCCTCCCTTTCTTTCTTTGTAATCGAGTTTAACTGCCCCCCCTTTTTCTCCCCCATCCCTGAATGAAGGGCGCTTGCGTTAGTAAACCCTTCCCCTTCCTTTTCTATCCAACCAAGCGCATTGAATTGGTGTTCCATTTTTGTGGCCCCTTTTTTTTCCCCTCCCCTTGAGGGAGTGGCGGGTTTTTTCCATCGCGCACAGTTACATCATCTCCTCCCTTTTCTTCCCCCTCTTTTTTTTCCTAAGTCCCGATCCATGAGCGCGGCCAAGGTTGTTTTTTTCTTTTTCCTCCGTTTCCGGTTCGACCCGTTCTTTTTTCTGGGAAGAAGATGATTAGTCTTTTTCTTTTCCCGATGGCCGTTTCGAGCGGGAGGACCTTTTTTTTTTTTTTTTTTCTCCTACTACGAGGAGCATCGTGAAAATCTTCCCCTTTTTTTTCGGTGATTCCTTTCATGTCCTCGGACCCCGAGCAACGTACTTCTTCTTGGCCGATTTTCTGACTGATGGTCAAGTATTCGTAAAAGGCAGGAGCCTCTCCCCCTTTTTTCCCTTCCCTCCTCTTATGTGGCGGTATTTTTCTTTTTCAAACCAAAGTTCTATCCCCCTTCCCCAGAAGATAAAGAAGACCCCCTTCTCTCCCCTCAGTGTTGAAGGCTTTTCCCTCGATCATTTCGCGCTTCTCCTTCTTTTCCACGCGTCGCAGAGTAAAGTCTCTCTTCCCCCCTTCTCTATGTTTTTCAACGCGAAGCCTGCTTTTCCTTTTCCGATGAAGAAAGTTTCCTTCCGGCATTAGAACCTTTTAATAGAGCAACTTCCCTCCCAAGGGTGAGGGTCCCTTTTTCTTTTCTTCCCTTCGCGTTTTTGTCGGGCGTGGATGTGCAAGGAAGAAGTGGCACCCTTTCTCTTTTTTTCAGAATGTTTCTTTCCAGGTGCAAGATTTCTCCCCCTTTTTTTCTTTCCTTTTTTCGTTTTTTTTGTCTTCGATATGATGAAAAACGTTTTCTTTAGTCCCTTCCCTTTTTCTTTTTTCCCCCCTAAAGCAGTTCGAACCTTTTTTGATGTGACTCCCTCCCCGTATTACCCAGATGCCATTACGGAAAACGAATGTCCCCCTTCCTTTTCCTCCCTACGAGCAGGTCGTCTTGGTCCTCTTTTTTTTACAGAGCCCAGAGGAACGAACCTTCCCTTCCCCTCTTTTTTTTTCGTTACACCATTAAGTTCAAGAGACCTCTTTCTCTATTCCCTTCCTCCCCCTTCCCCCGAATGCTGTGACAAAGAGGTCTGTTCTCCGGGGTCTTAGGGATTTACCGCTTCCTCTTCTCCCCTCTTTTTTTTTTTTCGATTACCCGGCTTTCCGATATCTTCCCCCCTTTCCCTTAGAGGTGTAGAAGTTTCGCTTCCTTTTCTTTCGAAGGAGGTCGTCTTTTCCCTTTTCTTCAGTCGTAAAGACAGACAATCACACTTTTTCCCCCCCCAATTTGATCTATAGGTAGTTCCCTCTTTTTCTCAACCCAAAGAAGAGTGTTAAGAGACACTCCCTCTTTCCTTTTTCTCTTCTTTCCGGATAATAGTTTCTTTTTCTCTCCCTTTCTCAACAATAGCGAAACGACTGGTTCCTTTTTCTTCCCCCCTTTCCCTTCCTGTTTCCCATTGGATAGCAGAGCACCGCCCATCTCCTTCACCTTTTTTCTCTTCCTTGATCGGATGGACCTTTCTGATTTCAAAGTGTCAGCCTCCCTTTTCCTCCCACCCCGGACCAATACAAACACGTTACCTGTTCCTTTCCCTTCCTTTTTTCGCATGAATTAAAGGCATCCCTCAGATTTCCATTTTCCTCCCCTTATTTCATAGCATGAGGTTGCCACCTTCTTTCTTTTACCCAACAGAATGACGTTTCCATTGTTATAATCATTTCTTCCCCCTTTTCTTCGTAATAAGGAGACTTCCGCCTTCATAAGGTATGGTATATAGTCTCTCCTTCCCCTTCCCTCATTAGCCCTGGCTGCAAACCCAGATTGTTTCCATTCTTTGTATTTTTCCTTTCCCCCTCCCCTCAGCCGAGCGCCCTTTCTCACAAAAGGCCCCTTTCCTTTTCCTTTTATTTTTTTCCGGCCCGCAAGCATAAGTATGCCTTTTTCCCCCCCTCTTTCTCCTCTTTTCTGATTTGAGATGGCAAGCAACCCTTCTTCCTGCCCGTTAGGGTCCCTCCTTCCCCCTGTTCGAAAAACTCCCCTCCCCCCCCCCCCTTTCCCCCTTTTTTAAAAGTTTCGTAGCGCTTTTTCCCTCCAGGATTTACCGCTGGAAACTAGCTTTCTCTTTTCACAACTGCTACTCCAATGAGCAGGGTTGCTTTTTCTGCTCCCCCCTTCCTTTTTTTTCTCACCACGAGCAGGCACACGCTCTTTTCTTTCTCTCCATAAGAGTTGCAACTGATGCTTCTCCCCTCCTCCCTCCTTCTTTCCGATTACCCCCCACGTAGTGAGGATAAGGTATGGGTTCCTCCTCCTCCACACCTTCCCTCTTCCTTTTTTCCTCCCAACGCCGATCGATAGGAAACCCACGCGTTTGACCGTTCTCCTTCCCTAGAGGAGAACAGGCGGCGTAAGGGATCTCGTTTTTCTTTCCTCTTTTTTTTCTTCCCCCTCCCGCGCGACTCAGAAAGAAACGTTGCCCATCTCTTCCCCCCCTCCTTTCTTTTCCTCCGGTTTCGGTGAAGCGGGTTAATGGTGGTTTTCCC
>Ga0179593_1534778_pt1 | contig 15842 bp, 22 predicted proteins | sample CZODoug2_1_08_16_FD_185931 | JGI IMG/M metagenome (GOLD analysis project Ga0179593, IMG submission 185931) | Vadose zone soil fungal communities from Angelo Coast Range Reserve, California, USA - CZODoug2_1_08_16fungal (PacBio error correction) | ecosystem: Environmental > Terrestrial > Soil >... | reverse complement strand
TGGTCCTGGAAAAATATATCCGTGTCGTCTTTTTTCTTCTTTAGATTACCCTTTTGGGGGGCCCCTTTGTCAATAGTTTTGGGTTGTGGCGCCTTCTTTGCTTGCCCCATGAGGAGGAGTTACTCAACTGCAATCGTTTCCTTTTCACGAAAATCGGTGTCCCCTCTTAGTCTCCTTCAAAGGACCCCATCCGTGGCGTACAGTCGGAGATCCCTATCCCAATGTCCTCTTTTTTCTGATTTTGAAGAGTCCGTCTCATTTCGAAAAAAGCAATGGTCACCCTTTCCTCCATCCCTCCTCCCCTAAGTGTTTTTTTCTTGATCTATTTTCTTCTTTCCCCTCCGTGCTTCGAGTTTTCCCCTTTAGCTTCGTTTTCCCTGAACCCCCGCATACTTTTGGAAACCAGCAGCACGTCCCAGAGCGAGGGAGTCACCCAAATTTTCCTTCCCCCCCCTTCGTGACTGCCTCTTTGAGCCGCTTTTGTTCCGGTCTTCTGATTTTGGCATAAGGTAAAGCACGCCACGCAGGCAGCCCGAATTCCTCCTCCCCATTCATTCCTCGACCTCCTCCTTCTCCCCAAGTCCGTTCCACTGCGTAATTCTCTTCGGCCGATTAGACGGGAGCTTTAAGAATCCTCTCCTTCGCGGATTTGGTTCGTTTGTTCACGAATTTTATGATTACGACTCCTCAAGGTCACAGATAGTTGAGAATTTTGGACGCAACCGGGACCTCGGTTTCCTCTCCAGAATTGGCGGTTTCTAGGCTGATTTCTTTTTTCCAAAGGAAACCAAGGTCAAGTAGAGAGTTCAGGCTCCTTCTTCCTCCGCCACTTTCTTGATGGTCCTTTTCCCTGTACGCTCCCCATCGGAACACTTGGTTATAGATGTAACGGGGGGAGAGGCCCCTGAATTTGTGCATTGCGCCTTTTTCCCTCTTCTTTTCCTACTCCTCTGTTGTTTTTAGTATCTTCAATTATGAAACCCAGTCGGATCCAGTCTATGAATTTTACAGCGAGCCATCCCAAGCAATTTTTGGCTCTTTTTCCACTTACATTTTCCCCTCTCATACTCCCCCCACGTTCATCGAAGGCCGAGAATTGTGTTCAATCCCCCTAAAACCCTTACCCTTTGTTTTAATACAATCCAAAATCAAATAAATCAAACCCTCTCCCCCCCCTTACGGTGTTCCCCTCTCTATCTAGGGATCTGCTCCCCCCATTCTCAAAAATAAATTACCCACCTGAGTGGAGGACTCAACTTGCACAACCCTTTCAAAAAATCTCTTCGACCCATTCTCTAGCTTCTTCACAAGCACCTCGTTTATTTCGAAGAGAATTACGCCCAAGTAAACATTTCTTTAGAAAATTTGGTTTAGGCTTAATCTCTGGACTTACAATTTTGCTCCTGAATTCCCCCTGGTTTAGTGACGGGCATCGCCGCTCACACCTCCGCTTCCTCCGGCCCTTTTCCTCATGGTCTTCGGATTTGTTTCCCGACCCCCCCCCTATTTGAAACACTGTGGCGTTATGGATAAAACTTGATCTTTTCTTTTTTTGTCGCCCTCAGATCCCTTTATCTCCGTTCTCCCCCCGAGCCCCGCTAAATCTTAATCTGACCTCCGAATACCCTGCGCCGGTTGTATGTCAATTGTTCCCCTTCCCTTTTTCCCCAGACTAGAATGCCATCTACCTTTACACCCCCCATTTATTGTCCTTTCGTCGTCGCTCTACTCTCCCGGTTGGTCCTGGTACGATAGAACAATCCCGCTTTCCTTTTGAGTCGCCTTCAGTTTCTCGCTTCCATCCCGCCGAAGACTTTCTCCTCGCACTTTTCGACACCACCAGCGATGAACCACGATGAATGCCCGTCCCTCCCTCCCCCCCCCCAACAAAAAAATCCTTCCTGACATATTTTTCCTGCACCCCCTCTCCTCCTTCTTGAGCCGAGTTGCGATCATAAAGTTAGGTGAAGACCTTGAACACCCATAATCCACCCACAGAATCCCCCCCATTCAAACTTTAAATCGCCCCCTGGAAGTTTCGAATCCCCCCCCTGTTTTGACTGAACCCCTTTCTTCTTTGACTTTCCTGATTTTCTTCTCACTTAGCTGTAGCACGACAATTACCGAGAATTCTATGCCTTCCTCTCCTCCCCTGAATCGGCCAAGGATTTTCTCTCTCGTTCCCCTCTTTCCTTGGCATCCGATTTTTCGAATTCTTTCTGAAACGGGGTGCCTGGTTTTTCTCTCCACACCCCCCCCCCAACATTCACGGATCCATTTTCCCCCGACTTTAGATCACTAAGCGCTTCGGTTTCCAAGCTTTTGACGACTCTCTCTATCCTGCGCCTCTTGCGGTTTTTTGGGCGTTGACCACTCCAAAGGTGACTTCCTTTTTCTCTTTGACCCCGGTAGAGATCCCTTCTCTTCTGCCAACCAGTCCCGTTCCCCCTCGCAGACTGCGTGACTTGGTAACTTATCCCAGATTAAACCGACAATTAGCCTCCCCTTCACCCCAGGTTGAACTCTTCCCCCTTCTACGCGATCAAGAAAACTTGCCTCACAACTTCCCCCTCCCCCACCCCCCCCCACACAAGTTTCTTCACCTTTTGTTAATTCACCAGCCTGTACCGCGCGGCACTTGGTTGCCTCCCTCGTCGAGCCCGACTCCTCCGAATCGACCCCCTCTTAACTTTTTGACAATGCTTCAGGACGTACCGGCCTTCCTCGTCCCTTTTTTTACATCTCTATTATTTTTTTTCTTTACCTCTTCGGTTTTTTTTTTCCTGCAAACCTCCCCTAATTTCGCAGGGAGAAGCGGACCGTCCACCTCTGTTCATCGTTTATGCTTCCGGAGTTTTCGGTCCCCGGGACCTGCGGGGGTGGGGTTGTTCCCAAACTGCGCTGGCCCCAATCCGGCACTAGAGTGCGTTCTTCACCTGCACGACCGGCTTCACGCCTCACATTTCGCCCCCTTTTCCCTGAAGTCGTTTTTCGCTCAAGTCTGATCGATTTTTCGCCCCCATAGCGTTCAGAACCGCGCGGACAACTCTTGCTTTACCCCTTTTTTTTTTTTCCACACAACCCCCCTTTTTTTTTCTTTTCTTTGGCCCAGGAATGTAGAGTTGAAAGTGTTAATTTTTCCTTCTTTCAATTTTCTACCTCGAACAGTCTTATTTGTCATTCGCCATACCATTGATCCTTTCCACCTAAAACCATTTTTTTAGTTCCCCACTTCTCCCCCCCTTCTTTCCGGTTCCGTTCGGAGGGCCACTTCACCCCTTCTTTAATAATCCCGGCTAGAAGCAAAAATCTCAAACCTGCGTTTCATGTCCCCCCTTTCCCGACCGTTCTAACACCCCTTCTCCCCCACTTTTAATGCCGTGAGGGCAAAGTCCCCCAAAAAGAGAAAGCCTCGCCCCCTCCCTGTTTCAATATCCCCATCGCCGCTCAATACCCCTATGGCCCGTTAGATAATTGAATTTTTCTGTCCTTGCCAGTTTAGCTTCAAGAAGTTTAAAACTCAATCAAGCTGGTCGTCCACTCTCTTTCCTCTTCCCCCTCGTTGTCGTTGTTTTCTTCGTAGCCAGCTCGATGGCTTCTCTTTTCCGGGTTTAACGTACGCCCCCCACACCAAAGACATTCCTTAGACGTCCTTTTCTTTTTTTAGTCTGGTTCTTGAGTCTGACCCCTGCTGATCGTCTTTCGCTGTTTTTTGAGTGTGCTTCCCTTTGCCCGATACTGTCCGAATTTTTTAGTAATGCCCTACCCCCTCTTTCAGATCTGGATTTTCTCTCGAGCTCGATTTTTTGAATTATTCTCTACCTGCTTTTCACGGGCCTCTAATGCCTCGCAGCAGTGGCGAAGTTAAAACCCTTTTGCCCCGGTCCCCCCTCCCTCCCCCCGCCTCAGCGTGCGAGGATTTTCCCCTTATCGCAGAATAACTGTCTCCCGTTAAACTACTCCGTCGAGCTCCACCGTCTGCAGGTCCCCCCTGGTTCGGGTTCCTTCACCCGCGAGTTCAGACGAGGAATTTCCCTTTTTTTCTGGCAGCGTGACTTGGTTCGAACTTGCTTTCCCGAAAACCTTCGGGAAGTGGCGCTTTTCTTATGTGATTTGCCGTTCTGTCTCTCCCCTCTTTCCCTTTCGACTAGTATTCCGTATTGGCCCAATTGAAGTGGTCCCTCATCCTCCCGCCCCCCCCCCCCAGGACCCCATCTTTCCTTCAATATTGTCTAGGCATGCCCGATGAGTGCGTGTTTCTCAACCCATTCTTCCGCATCGAACCACCCCTTTTTGGCCCGGTTTTATTGATTGCTTCGCTTCATTTCCAAAATCAACGGTTAAGTTTGTTTTGGGGTGTTTTTTTCCGGATGTCGATGTTTCCTCTTTTTTCTTCGACCACTAAACCCTTGCCCTATTGCTTGGCCGGCGGAAGCTACGAAAAGTCAACGTGTTGGGGGGTTGAGGTTCTTCCACTCTTAGCGCCTCTTTACTTCTTCCCTTCTCATGCAACCTCTGTCCCCTTTTTAATTTTCGTGACCTAGACCGGATCAGGTTTCTGTGAGCGGTTCCTTCCGTTCGGAACTATTTCCTGGTCGGGTTTTTTTCTCACTACTCTCATCTCTAATGTGCGTCCATCAAACGATTATTTGTCTTTCCCATTACCCCTTCACAGTTAGATGGCGGGAGCATTAAGATGTGCAACGGTCCATTACCCCCCCTTCCGAGGTCTCCTTCCCATATGACGTTTTCTCGCCACTGAGAAGTTGGTAAGGAGAAACTTTTACGTTCCGTACTTTCCCCCTCCCTAAATTCATGACCCGCATCTTCCCGCATGATCAAACTTTCCTTTCTCTGCCCTGAAGGTGTAGATTTCACCCCCCCTGAATCGGTTCTCTTTACTTTTTCCCCACCCGTGGCGGACGGTGGGAGTCCTCTCACGGTTGCCACTGACTGACCGGATGTCCTTCTTGTTGCACACGAAGTTAGATCAATCTGAAACGAGTAGTTGGATTTTGTTTTATCCTTCAGCACTTTTTCTCATCAGAATCCCCGTTTTTTACCCGGTAGATTAACCGAGTAGCCCAGCTCTGACCTTTTGACCCTGAAACTCCCCTTTTTGTCCTTGCTTTGTTTTTCTGTGGCCTCTTGCGGCCGGTCAATACTGGTGGTGCATGCAGGAACGTCCAGGCGAGGTTAATCTGCTACTAGTCCTTCTCCTTTCCAAGAAAATCCTTTTCCCCCGTGGTACCGTATTTCCTTCACCGGCCCCACTAAGTGGAATTCGACTCTCTCACTTAATCTTTGGCTGGAGTCTTTTGTTGAAGTTGGTTGGGAAATCTTACCCCTCCTTTCATCCTCCCTAACGCCCTCCCGCCGCGGTCCTCTGATCTTCCTCCCGTCGCCCCTGCGCTTCCCCTTTTCTTTCTGGTTCCCGGCAACTTAAATACTGTTGGCCAGAAGTCCCCAAGGTGCGTACAATAATTACAAATCCCCAAATGACTTCGCGTCTCTTGGGGTACCTCTCGTTTCCACTTTTATTTGACATGACCCTTCCCTCATACCCATTCCTTGCCCCAGAACTGGTTTCCTTCCTGTCTAAATTTGCATGCCTCTGACTTTCGCCGTGCCACAATCGGCCTCCCCGGTTTCCCCCCCCTTTGCTTGACTACTTTCTTTCTCTCTTAGACTGAGTTATCTACAATGCTTTGTTAATCTTTTGTCCCAAGTTCTATTGAGGGCACGTTTAACGCTTTTGATGAATTCCTCCCTCATTCCTCCACAGGGCCTTTTTTTTCTTTTATCCATTGTGACCCCCATTCTCCCCTGGAAGATATCCTCCCTGGGTGCGCACCATCGGCCCCTTTTGCTGATTAGGGTTGCTTCCCTTACTACCGAACCCCCCCAGGTCCCTTTTTTCTGGATTCATTAGTGCCTTCGATGAGTTTCCTCTTGCGACCTTGTCTGTAACGTTTTACCTCCCCTTTCCAAACTTGGGATTTCATCGATGTATTTTTCCCTGTAGCTGGCTGCTTTTTTGAGACGTCGATTCTTTTCCTCCGTTGTTTTAGAGCTATTTTTTTCACTACTTATGAACCCCACTTCCTGGTCCTCTTCCCCTTCACGATCCTCAGCCGCCCAATTGTTCCGGATAAAGGTCCCTTTCCCCCCCGCCCCTTTCATTCGAGCCTTCTTCCCCCTCCTCCATGAAAGTGGGGGTCGTTTTCCTTCCTTAACCATCAAACCCCCCATCAGCACCTGTTACCTTCCTATCATGTTGATGATGCTTCTAACCCCTAACTCCCCCTCGGATCTCCCGGTCCTCATCCCATTCGTGAACCCGTAACCGCGTGCCCTCAGGTTTTCCCAAAGCTTCTTTAATTTCTCCTCGAAATTCTTTTCATTACCTCTTCCTCCCCTGCCACACTTGACCTCGGGTTTTTTTAAGCTGGCTCTCTTTCTGAAACTTTTCCTTAATTCCTTTCCCTTTTTCCTGCCTGTGTTCTTCATCTTTTGAGTATTCTTGCCACTTCCTAGAGTGCTAACACAGACGCCCGGATCTTTCTTCCCCCTCTTTTCTGTTGAGGACAAATCCCTCTCTCTGACCCTCCCTTAGATGATTTTTATCCCCCTTTTAGTATTTTCTTAACTAAGAGAAAGTTCAGGCCGACTGAAGTTTTCTTCATCTAACGAAAATCTCTCTTCTGATGGTTTTTTTTAAGGGTGTCCATTCTTTTTCTCTATAGTGTGTCCGTCATGAAATATTAAATCAACATGAGCTCTCCAGCTTTCAATGAGGTAATTTCTACTCTACAAAACGGCCCTCACCGATTTTTCAGTTTAGCTCCTCTTGACGCGCGTGGTTCACTCCTCCCGCAATGCCCTTCCCCCTCCACCCCAACCACACCCCTTCTTGCCCCGCAGTCCTATCCCTTGCCAAAACCACCCTGACTCCCCCCCCCCCACATAGTTTTTTTAGTTCTGCCCCTAAAACGCCTATAGGCGACTCCAGGTATATCACTCCCTTGCGGACTCTCCCCCCCTTCGACGCAGCACCCCCACACTACCCTTTTACATATTAATTTTTAACTTCGAAAGGTGGTGCCCAAAAATACCCTTTGACTCTTAACCATTTCTCTTCTTCTCTACTCACTTAGACTGTGCCCCCCTCCCCAATTTCAGTGAGCCTTAGTCCTGTTCATCCTGAGCGAACTCCCAGACCGGAGTGGAGCATATACCTCTCACAAGTCCAACCCTTCCTTCTTAGGAATTGTTCTCTGCGCTGCCTATCCCAAAAACTTTTCCTTTTATCTCCTGGTTTCTCTTCCCCTCGACTCACCGGTGTTCCACTCCTCCCCTTTGCCTAATCGTTCTAAAGAGCATGCCGTCTGCTTTCCTCAAATACCCATGATTATCTTTTCCTCTCCCCTGTACCGTCCTTTAGATCTCCCTGCCTCCCCCAAAAAGCCTAATTCTCTCCCTCAACCGTGTTGTAAAGATACAGCCCCCCCCTTATCTTCCCGACCACATTTTTGTAGAATTTCCTTTGCTGGAGAGCACTGCTCTTTCCCCCCCCCCCCCTTTTTTGACTTTTTTGGCTTCCACTCTCCCCAGCAAAGACCCCAAACGTGGAATTTTACGGTCACCCTCCTTCCCCTCTGCCCCTTTTTTCCGACGCGGCAAGAACCGCATTTCCGAAACTAATAGCCACCTTATCTACAGGTGAGTCTTTCACCGAGTGAATCCCTCCTTTCCCTCAAACCCCTCAGTCACAAATTTTTTTTTTCTTCCTCTCTGCTAGAATCTCTTCTGGTGATGGAAAACCCCCAAAGAACGTGACTGAATCGTCCCCCCCTCTACCCGGTCCTTATGGGACTGTTCTCTTTCCTAAGAGGGGTTTAGCTTACACTCTTCCCCATCGATTCTCCCCAATACTCCTAAAATTACCCCCTTTACCCTCTATGCAGAAAGGCACCCTTCACGCAAGGGGCGTGTCACGTTTCCTTCTTTCACCCCTATGTCTAAACCCCACTCTCAAGAGTTAAGAACCGGACGGCGGCGGACCGCAACTCGTTTTACCAGAAAACCAGTTTCCAATGGCCATGTTCGTTTGATGGAGTGGAACGGGACTTCTTTCTCCCCTTGGACACCTCCCTAGGACATTTCCTTTCGTTCCTCTTCAATTTGAAAGTTTTACATAGATTTTTCCCCTCCCCCCTTAGCCGTTCAGTTCTTTTCTCTCCGTGACACCCCCCCTTCCTATCTAATAACTTCCAAACGCTAGGAACAGGTATCACACGGCCCCACCCCAAACATCCCTCTTTTGGGGCAAATCCTCCCCCGTTTTTCGTCAACCAAAAACCCCTAGTCCCTCCAACCCCTTAATGCAGCGCTTATCCCGAACTTCCCAACCATACCCCCCCGTTTTTTCCTTACTCTCCCCCCGTGCTGCCTCTTCCTCTCCCTATGTCTCTCTCTTTTTTTGGTTCCCGTTCCGGACACGCCTTTTCCACGAATCGAAGCTTTTCTTTCCCTTTTTTCTTTTTCCTACTTATTGGAGAGACCAACTCTCTATTTTGTACTTTTCGGTTGCCTTTTTTCTCCTCCCCGTTTGAACCTCAGGAGCCTTTCCTTAGGGGTCCCTGCGATCCTAGTCCATGACATATTGATTTTTCTGTTTGTGATCTTGATTGGAACTTCCTCCCTTCCTTTTAGCGTGGTAATTCGCCTACTTTTTGAAGAAACCCTTCCTTTCTTTCCAAACGTGCCTGGATTACGTGGATATGTTGGACCGGATGTTCTATTCTTAGCCTTTTTTCCTACCCCGCAACCTTCCCCTTATAGTTCGAAGTTGATTCTGGAAAACTTTTTTTGGCCTCTTTTGCACCCCTTCATAAAAGTTTTTCTCCGACAAATTCACCCAAGCCGTCTGAGGTCCTGACCTGACCCAGCCCCCTCGACCCTTTCACCCCCGGCTTCTCCTCCCACTGCTGCCTTTTTGTCCCTTGGTCAAACTTTTCCGATACCAAGTCTGTTGGCCTTTTCGGAACTTGACCCTGTTCGCCCTTTTCCTCAGTTCTTACCGCAGTCCTCCCTTGGTCAAGGTCCTCTCCTGCTTGATGGATGGCGGCGTGACATCTGGCCGGAACCTCTCCCTTACCTCTCTCTTTTTCCAGCGTCCGGGAAAGAAGCCCGTCCCCGGCCCCCCCCCCATTACCGGTATTTCTTTCTCCCTTCGAAGCTCTTGCGTGTTGTTTTTGCATCACCCCCCTCCGCTGTCCCATTCCTCAGTCTCGCAAAAACATTGTGGAACTCCTGGAAGGATGTCTGACCTTTCCCCAAGTATTTGTTGTTTGTGTTTGTTGATTTCTCGTATTTTTGCAATGATGGTCTCTTGCCGATAGACCCCACCTTCTTTTCCCTTGAGTGCCGGCAAAGTCCCCGGTTGTTTGGGCTGATAGGAATACCATTCTCAAGATAATTTTTTTGTATGCCCCTCTTCCCCCCCTGATTTTCGTGAATTTCCCTTTTTTCCTGACCCCCTATTCGTTTATCAGGTTTCTGTAATTCAGCACGTACTAAGCTCTTTTCTTTTGTTTTCTGAGCCTCCCCCTTTTTTTCGAGATCTCCACCGGGCGAGAAATCAAAGTTGACTTTCTTAATTTTGGTGGAAGTTGCCCCTCCATTTTGAGCACTGGTAGATCCTATTTCTCTTTCTTCCACACTTGTTCCCATTCTTTCCCCACCTTCCCTCTTTGATCCTCAGGAGGGGAATCCGTCGACGATGTTGGTTCAGCCCTCTTTCTAAGCTTTTTTCAATTAGCCCCCCTTCATTTCCTATTGTCAGACTTTTTAACGAGTGGTCCCCCCCCCCCCCCCCCCCCCCTTGGCTTTTTCCAATGCAGTTGTCCTTTCAGGGGAAACAGAGCTTTAATTTTTTGAAAGCCGAAGTTTCTTTCTCGCTCGCCGGGTCCCGGACTGCACGTTGTGGGCACCACACCGTTAGATCCAGTGGCCCACTCGAGTTCAAGTTTTCTTTCCGTGTGATCGCCCTTTGTTTCTCCCGTTCCTTTTCGCACCTTGCTGACGATCTCACCCTGGAGTCGCCTCTGTCGGTAATGGGCAGACGTCCCCCTTTAGAGTGCCCTGTCTGCGCGCTCTCCCCCTTCTTTTCAACGTCTGGTTTTGGGCTATTTTCCTCTTTTTCCCGTCGCTGCGGTTGGTTCAATCGCTGAAATGGCTCTCCCACATCCCGTTTCGAGTCTCCAATTTACTTTCCCCAACACCCCAATCTTTCGTAAGTCTCCAAGGTCAATCTTGATCCCGATCCGTCTTTAGCCCACTTGGTCACCCCTTTTTCCCGTCCCTCCACTCGCCCGAGCTTGACTCCCTCTCTTAGCTATCTCCTTGCGCTCGGAAACGCTCTGGTGCGGCAACCAATATCTTCCCCTAACCCCTCGCACGGTTCCCTAGCGCGGTTGCCCTTTTCAACAATCCTCACCCCTGTTTTCCGGCGGGCGCGCGGTGTGAGTGCGTAGGCTGGCACTATTGTCCTCTCCCCCCGAGTCCCTCCATGGCATTCCTGTTCCTCCCCTTTGACTCCTCTTTCTTTGCTTTCAAACGTCTCCGTAGAGGGAGCTGTGGATGTCATTTTCCAATTACTTTTCCTCCTCTTGTGAAAGCTTTGCCCGTTGAGTCACTTATTTGTTTCAGTTTGTTAACTCATTGATGCCGCCTCCGCGAATTGCGTGGTTTCTCCATGGCGGGCCCCTTTCAACCGGATCGAATCGGTGTCGCAGATTTGCTTCTGTTCTTGTAGTTTTTTTGTGCTTAATTCACCGAAACCCAAGGTTCGGTGTCGCCGGTTCTCCTTTTCCCCTTTTGTTGTGGAAGGGTCCCTTTCCTGTGGTCCCCACCTTTCCCCATGTCCCCCACGTTTCTGATGGCCGCTGTAAGTCCTTTCTGATTGTGAAACTTTATTTTTTCCGCCTGTCGTCGATTCCTCCTTTTTTTTTCTTTTTTTTGTTGTTAGAGTTTTTATTTTTTTTCATTAGCACAAGGCAGTCCCTGCTCCTTACACGTCCCATGTTCCCTTTTTTGCCGCTGTGTTTCAGCGTTCATTTTCTCACCCCTCCCTCGCATTTCATCGAAGGTCACGAAGGCAGTGGAACCTCCTATTTGGTTTTCTTTTCCTATTGCACCCTCCCACCCCCATAAAGGCCCCCCCGCAGCCAATCGGTGCCTCACTAAGGTCTTGACAACTTTCCACCAACCCCTTCTGTACGTCTTGACTGTCTTATTCACAAATGCTCACAACACGTGAACTAGTTCTCGCAGGCCCAGCTGAGTCTTTCATCCCCCCCTTGCGAGTTTCCCCCCCCCACAACCCGTTGTCTACGGTCTGCAAGTCCGAGAAATTTTCTCCTGATGTTATGTGTCTTTTTCTTCTCCCTTTTTTGAGCATTCTTTTTACTCTCTCGTTTCAAAACGCCCAAAGCTCGGAGCCGAGTTGAGGATTTCAATCCCCTCCCTCTGTTTTCCCGCTCGCTTTTTTCTACAAATTTGATAGGTCTGTTTTCCCCTTTTCAAACTTCTTGAGGCGGCACGGGACAGATACATCGACCCCGAATCAGCTCCTGTCCCTGGATGTCCCTTCCTTTTCACTCGTGGTTCGACGACTTGTTCACGTGTAAACCTCTTCCCTTACCACAGATTTCAGTTTAGCAGCCCTATTTCCTATGTCCTTCTCTTCTCCCCAAAATTTCCCCCGGAACCAGTTCGTTGGAGTTGGTGGCAGTTAGAGGCTCATCCGCCGCAGCTTTAATAGGCACCAACCTCCTCTGCACCTCGGCACCCCGCCCCCTCAAACAACTGAAGGCAGGATCCATATGGTTTCGTTTCCCCCTTTTTCCTTTGAGACTATATCCTCAGAGGTTCCTATCATTTCCCCATTTGAGCTTCCCTTTGGAGAGACCCAACCCTCTCCTGATCAACCCTTTTCCAAATACAACGTTTTAATCGAAGCTTTCCCTTTCCCCGTTTTCCCCCACCCCTCCCAACCGAGTTGTAACCCACGGCTTCGATCGAGATGGTCACACGCCAGTCCCCCCCCTCCCCTTTCCCCTTCGCGCACTCCCTGCCACACCTTCGATGTTTTGCGCTCTTCGTTCCAGACCGGCATCTCTTTTTTTGATTTTACCAGAGCTTCCCTTGTGTTTCCCCCAACCTCAGTGCCGAAAAGGCTATGCTTCAACATAAGCCTTTTCTCTTTTGACCCTCCATATAGTATAATCAGTCGCCGTCGCCGTGTTTGGTTTTTTGGTGCATTCCTTTCCCCAACAAAAAGACATTCAATTTTTCGCGTTAGCCAACTCCATTGTATTCTCGGTGCCCATCCGCACCCCCCTCGCGTCACTCGAGTAGAATTGCATTAAGTCCGACAACTTTTCATCTGTTAACTCCTTTTCCCAACCTCTGTGGACATATGTTCCCTTCTCCTTAGCAAGAACCTTCAGATCTACATCTAAATGATTACTACCGCCCACCACCCCCCCCCTTCCTGGAATCGTAGGGGATTCCAGCCCCCCCCCTCCCAATGCTCTGTTTCATGAGAAATAAAGAAGGAAAGTCCCCTCTTTTCATCGTGAACTATCAGTCCTTCCCATACAGCCTTCCCCCCTCCCTCCTCTTCCCACTTTTTCATTGCTTAAATACGGCGGGCTTTTTGATGCCACACGGGCTTTGCGTGCCCCCTTCAAATTCTCTGGCACCTTCTTTTGTCCTTCTCGTCCGAGGGCGACAGATTAATGTAAACGCCTTCAAACCCGGTCTTCACCGTTCCTCCCTCCCCCCTTGAACTTCCCTCCATCCCCATAATTTGGTTCCGGCCCCTTTCCGTTCAGGTTCGCTCGGTATGATAGACCCCGAACAATTAAACCGCCAGAAGGCCCTTTCCCCTCGTCAACTCCGTGAGTATCCAGAACACCAGTTTTCCACATGTTGACACTTATCCGGCTCGCTCGACGGGCTACTGGGTTCGAAGGGATTCCGGACTCTCCCTCCCTTTTTTTGATTTCGTGCTCTGATTCAAAAGGTAAACGAAACCACCTGATCCCCTTCCCTAAGGGACTTAGCATTTCGGAGTCCGTTACCAGTGATTACTCCTGTTCCCTCCAACGGCTCTCAAGGATCAAGATACACTAAGCCCAAATTAAGAGCTTTTTTCAAACCTCTCAGTCTTCAAAACCATTCCCTTTCTTTCTCCCACGGGCTCATTCCCCACAAAATTCCCCCCTCTGCATCTCCATCCCTTGGTTTCATAATCGGCAACCTTGATCGACTCCTGCCTCCCCCTGGCTGCCATGAAGTTTGTCCCGCGAGTTAGCCGGCCAGCAGTCACAAAAAAACCCTCTGCGCTTTATATATCCTTTAGTGTTGTTGTTTTCTCTCTCGATCTCCCAGAGGCGAGGCTCTCTCCAGGCGTGTCGATCCACGTCTTCTCCGTAAAAATTGGATCGGCAATAGTTGGGTCTTCCTTTCCAGGTTGTGTTCCTGAAACCTTTCTTCCCTAGTGAGTTCTGCGGACCTGAGCCCCCTTATGGGGTGTCTGACTATGTTTTTGAGACGGATTTCAACCTTTTCTTTTCTTGGAAGGCTTCTCGAGCCTTTTGACTTGATCTAGAATTGTGCAGTCCTCCCGACTGTCCCGATCCTCCTCATGAAGTTGTAGTATGGAATGGTGGACCGCTTGCTTGTTACACTTTAAGAACCCACGTCTCTTGACGGATCCTCCTACTACGCGGAACATCCTATCCCCTTATCTCCTAAGATGAGCTGACGTCCAAAATTTTAGAATCTCTCTTTTTCCTCTCTCCCCCCTTTTTCTGCCTCTTCCGATTGTTTTTCCCGCAAATAGAGAATTCCTAAAGAAGCAACCGAGACCTTCTGCATTCTTGAGTGGTCCCTTTTTTTTCCCGTCTTTCCCAAGCGGATGATAATTCTCCCTCCTTCTTTGTTAGAATATAGTTTTTCCAGCTTCCTATGGAAAGACCCAAATGCAAACACTTCCTCATTCGCATTTCCCGAATTTTTCCTTCTCCCCCCTCCAATTCCGTATTGTTTGTCCCCCCCCCCAAGGCCGTTCCCCCCACTCTTAAGAAGATCGTGTTGTTTCCACAACACTTGTGGAACTGAGCATCGGTGCTTGGTTCTTCCCCTCATCCCAAAGTTAGCCCGTAATTCATGGGCAGATAGTTTTTATCCATTTCGAAAACTTTTTTCACGAGCTGAATTGAGTAAGTCCCCTCAAAGATCCCCGAAAGTTTGTGCTCCGCTTTTCTAGTTTCTCTTTGAACCGCCTTTGGAGATTCCCTTTATTGATCTTAGTCCACATGCTCCCCACGGTGCGTCTTTGGAATAGCACCGAAAACTTGTATCTGGTAGTTAGCCCCCCTCTTTCTCCTATGTTCCCCTGCTTTTGGTTGAGGCCCTTTTTTTTTCAACAGCGCCGTACCAACACGCTCCTCCAACTTATTCCTCTGGGGTCTTGAATCTGACAAAGATCCAAACGGTAGAGCTTGAGCTCATTTACCTTTCCTACACGGCAATTCTTTCCCCCCTGTGCAGAGATTCCTTGATTCTATTCGGGGGGAGATAAGTTCGTCCGATTGTGTCTCAACGTCATCAGAATCCTCTTCCCCGAATCATGCCGGACACTCTTGCACGTTCTTTCCACCCAACCTCCTTCCTATTGTTCCTCGAAGTTTCCTCGTTCCTTTGAAAACTTCCCAGGTGGACTTTATTTCGTTTTCCCGTTAGGTGGAGCGAAGTTCGGTTCCTCTTTTCAATTTCACGTGGGTTTCGGTTGGGGTCACCCCCGAAGTTCGAGTTTCATGGCCGTTTAAGTTTTGTTTGTTCTTCATCTTTCCCTTTGGTTTCTTTCCGGTCCTTCGCAACTGTCTACCCTCTCAACTCGTTCGACCTCTTGTTAGACCCCGTAAATGTGGGGTCCTCACCGTTTCTGTCTCCTTCTGCGCAGTTGGTCAACTGATGGTTTTTCGATTTCACTACGAAATTCTCGGTTGAGTTCCTAGTAAATCCGAGACCAAAGGTAGTGCCGTCTTCACGTCCCCAAATCCTTGTAGTAGCGTCTCGCCACTATATTTTGTGTGTCATATATGGCTTTAGTCCGATTTGCACCTTAACCGCCTTTCCGTTCCTCATCCAGGCCCTTAGCGGTTTCTTGAGTCGACTTTCTCCGTTCGAGCGATCGAAGTTATATGCCTCTGACCAGACTTCATTTGGATACCCCCATCTAGCCAGGTGCGCAAAGAGTCAGGTGCTGAACAAACTCATCAACTGGAGAAGAAGATTTGCGGGTTCTCCCCCTTGGTCCCTCTCATTTTTTCCCTCACCCCGACATGAACCTTTCCGTCGGCACCCTTTGCTCCTTCCCTAAAGGCCGCTCACAAATTCGGCGGACAAGGTCAAGGTTCTCTTTAATCTTCTCGCCATCCCCCCCCCAACCCCCCCCCCCCCCCCCAGCTTGTACTTCAATCGCCTGAGAACTCCTCGGGGTTCAGTTTTGTTACTATTCTAGACCGCGGTCTCGCGGACTTGTCCGAGGTTAGACCTTTCCCTGCATACCAGGATAGAAGGTCGCAGATGGCTTCGGTCTTTTTTGGTCTTTTTGTAAGGAACGACCCCCCTTTAGGTTCCTTATCAGCGGTACGGCGTGAAAAAGTTGCGCTTCGGAGGAGCCGTTACGCGCCCATCTTCCACAATTGCGTCCTCCGGTACGTGTTTCCTTTTCGCGGGACCTCTTTGGGGAAGCGTATGTCGCT
>Ga0179593_1491893_pt1 | contig 15842 bp, 22 predicted proteins | sample CZODoug2_1_08_16_FD_185931 | JGI IMG/M metagenome (GOLD analysis project Ga0179593, IMG submission 185931) | Vadose zone soil fungal communities from Angelo Coast Range Reserve, California, USA - CZODoug2_1_08_16fungal (PacBio error correction) | ecosystem: Environmental > Terrestrial > Soil >... | reverse complement strand
CCGCCTTTTTTTCTCCCCCCCTTTTTGCCCGTTTTTTGATCCTGTTGGTCCGTTCTGTTGTAATCTCTTCACCGCCTTTCATTAAGTTATTCGACAAGTTTCCCTTTCTTTTTCCCCCATTTTCGGATTGACTTTGGTTCTTTCATCGCCTTTCCCCAACCCCTTTTTTCCATCCTATGTGATTTGAACTTTTCAATCTCCTTTTGTTCTGTTCATGAGGCTCCCCACAACTCCCCTACCTGTATATCCGTAGTGCTGATGACCCATTGACGCCCGGAAGTCTGTTTGTTGTTTTGATAGGTTTCAATGATTCTAAACACAAGCCCTTACATTTTTCGCGCCCGAGTTGCTACTTGCTTAGACTTTCCCGCCCTCTTTATTGTACCAACCGTTTCACGTGTTAAGTCCCTCCGTTTTTTTTGTTATTTTTCTTTTTCTTTTTCCCCAAGAAATTCCACCCATACGCCAAAGTGGCGACCCCCTTGAAATGCGGGTTTTTGTTGCACCCTTTTTTGGTGTTGTTTTTTTTTTTCCCCCCTATGCACTTTTACCGTATTTGAATGTTTATTTTGACTTTTTCCCTTTGAATAGTTTAATTCCTCTCTCCTCCCAACACTTTTTGCCGTTTTTTTTCTGATCCCTTTTTTTGTTTTTGTCCAGAGATACCCCCCCACAACCCCGTTATTTCCCCGTGTGACCTTGAATTACACTTAGAGCATCCCCTTTCCTCTATCCTTTGTTTTTTGTTCAGCACGTTTAGCTAACCGCCCGTAGACATGTTCCCCCCAATGACACCAAACCGTTCCTCCAACTTTTTGGGTTGGCTGTCAGAGACCCCCACCAAGGCCCCCCCCCCGTCCCCGCCCCACTTTCCCACAGTTGTTTTTTCTTTTTTTGATGCGCTAGTTTCCTAGCCCCAAAGCCACTCTTCCAACTGGCCAAACTAACAGTCGTCAGTCCCTTTATCTATTGCTCCTCAGTTTTGCCCCCCCACTGCCCAGTTGGGAAACCCCCACAACCCAACCACAAACCAACCTTCCCCCCCAACAACCCCGTTCCAACGAGGGCACTTGCCCCGACATTGAATTACACCCACTCACCCCCACGGAACAGGTTGTTCCCTTCCCACACCTGGAAAAAACAGCCGCGTGTTGTGTCTTTTTTGTTCCTGTTTTCTGATGATATCCTAAGAACCTTCAACCCCCCCTGGAAAACCCACCCTAAACACGGTTTGAGTCCTGTTTACCGAAACACAACCCGAAGCGCCATCGCCTCAACCAACCATGACGGACCGCACCCCGCCGGAGCGTGCAGAGCCATGTGTCCAACACCACCCTGTGGGACCCTGTCCCAAGTTGACCCAGCATACCCGAGACGCACCTCTCGTTTGGTCTTCCCCCCCCCACGGTTTGATTCTGTTGAGTATAATTGACTCTCCCTCCCCTTTGCTATCCGACACGACACCTGACCGTTTAGATTCCGAGCCTCTTAGAGACACCCCCAACCGTCTTTCACCGAACCACCGGGGCACCTTCTGATGATGGTTCCCCATATTTCACCCACCCCCATTTTAAGTCCCCCTTCGCACACACCCCTCCGCTTTACCAGGTTATTTATTCCTTTTCCCCAGGCTTAAGAACACAATGGCCACATCACCCAAGCCAACCCCCCCCCCACTGGTCCCCCTTCTTACATTTAAACGCGTTACCCGTACACAGATCCGGCCTTCCCCCCACCCCGACAACACCTGGTTTTTCAGGGTTGTCCCTTCAGCTCCTGGGAACTCTCTGTTCTCCCGGGTACATCAGGCCCACCACCCCACAAAAGGAGTCAAACAAAATAGAAGTCTTTCCAGATAGGTACGTCATAGCGCGAGGTGCATTTTTTTTGCATTGGAGGAGTCTTGTTATGGTGAGTATCCGCTGGACCTCTCTTCGAGCCCCGGATCCAGCATACTCTAAACCCGCGATGTACGCAAGATGTGGAAGCAGCCAACCACCCAATTCCCTCTTTCAACATACCCTTTTTTTTTCGGGCGCTTTCCCAACCCTGCATAGGCCTCGTTTTACCGACAAGGTTTTCTTTCACCCATCGCCAAACAAAGGAGCCCCACCAAGCGAACCCGACTCTACTCTAGTATCGAGTTACGCCCCAGCATTGCCAAACCCTTAGGCTCTTTGTCCCAGGCTGTACCGCCTCATCCACTTTTTCACCCCCCCCTTCCCCCCCCCGAGCCGGTTAATCCCTTCCCCCCCTTCAATTTTGAAGTGTGGCCTGCTCTTTCCACGCCTCATGGAATTTTTTTTAAGCCCTCTCCTAGCCCTCCTCGACCCTTCCCCATTCCCCCCCCCCCCCGTTTTTTTCCCCACTTCCTCACACCACTCCATATTCTGACCCCCCCCCCTGTACCCATGCTTTTTCCGCTTATTCCCGTGCATTTGTTGACCCTAGTGTCCGTCTCACACCAGTAATACTTCTAGTTGTGTGAGGCTATCTTCCCCCTCGTGCCGTAAGGCGTTCCATCCCGCAGAGAAACCGCCTCTTTTTTGACGCCTTTGTTTAAGTCCTATTTTGTCCCCCCACAATTTCTCATGCTCCATGGCCAACACTCCTGAGCGACCCATTACCTCGTTATTTTCTTCCGTAGATTAGGAGTAAACACCTTTTCTCTCATCGTTAGGTCGCCAGATTAATAATGACTCCTTTCCCCCTCCCCCCCTTAATGACTCCTCTGCCCGCGCTGTGAATAATTTTTCGTTTGCGCCCAGACCCCCATTTCTCCACTCATTAACCATCCCTCTATACCAACCCTGTTTTGTCGCCCCACCACACCCCCCTTCCCATAGAACCCCCCGCGTTTCCCCCCCCTCCCTCATTTCTTCACCACGTCTTCACGACTGCGCCGCTTTACGTTGTCTCTTCTAATGGTTGGCTTCCCCTTCATTACCGTCTACCTTCTCCTGCCAAACAGCACACCGTTCACTGTTGAATATCGCGCATTTTTTCCCACAGGACCCCCCCCCCGATATCCCCAGGAAATTTTTTATATTAAAGGAGAAGAATGATTATGAACTGCCTCCTATTTCCCCATCCTCCCCATCCTTCTGGTTTGTTTTTTTTTGTCTCAGCCTTAGAAATTAATCTTTTTTCACTTTCTCTTAACGAGGTACAGCTTTTTTTTCGGTATCAGCTCAGCCTTCCCCCCTTGCACCCAGGATCCTCAAGCTTTTTTCCCCTTTGCAGTTTTTCTTTATGCTATAGCTCAATTTATTACCCGTGTCCCGCCCAAACCAGGTACTCGATCCTAGATACTACTCTTCCTCACCTTCTAAAGAATGGTTTTTCCTTTATTTAGTAACCTCCCCCCGTCTTCTTGTTTAGTACCTACTTTAATGTAAGCTTTGTGTGCTTTTTTCGACTTGTTCTTAATTCTTCCCCCGATTTTGTGTCATCGAAATAACCTGACTGCCCCCCCCGGTCTCCTTGACTTTTTTAGATCCGATGCTTACTTCATCGATCGACTCCTGATTACCCCTCACCGATTAAGAGCTTATTTTTTTTTTTTTTTTTGGGCTTAACTAGTTCATATCCCCTACTTAATTTACGTTTTTTCTCTTTTGCCCCCCCTTGTGGGATTTTGATGATTCGTTTAAGCCCCATCGCCCCAGATTTACCGCTTTCCCAGTTGACTGTCATTACTTGCCCTACTCCGCCCGACCTCCACATCTCCGGTCTTCAAGCCCTTTCTTTCACTTTCTGTAACCCCCCCACCTTTCCGTTTTTCCCTGCTGTCGATACCTTCCGCTTTTGAAAAGCTTTCGTTCTTTGTTCTCATAGTCCCGCCAAAGGTTACCTGGATTGGTTAAGGAAGTGACCTTCGTGGTTACGCCTCGATGATTTCACATAGCCTCCTCCTCTCCTCTGCCCCCTCTTTTTTTTTAATCTCTGAAAAGGTCCTTGCAGTCTTCCGACAACGATCGGAAGTGTTTTTACAGGACGATGCCTCTTTTTTAGTAGCACCCCTTTTTTATCGCTTGACTGCCCCCCCATTTGCATACCTACTTTCTTCTGACCTCCCACCCGTTTTTTGTCCCCACTCTTGGCTCCTAGATATCTGCCTATATGGGTTTTTTTTGTGTTCCCTTGGTTGGACCCCTGATATGTCTAATCTTTTTACATGCCGCCTACGAAAACCCAGCAACCCACACAAAGAGGTTTTCCCCCCCATCTTTTGAAAAATATCCTATTTTTTTTTTGTTGCCCTTCCCCTTTGGTACCTTATTTCCTTTTTTTTTTGCTCCCTTCCCCATTTCCCTCCCGCAGAGATTTTTTTTTCGTCAACAGACCCTTTTTTTTTGTCGTTTACTTTTCCGTTACGTGATGGCAATGGATGCAAAACCTCTTCCCCCCCGCGTTTCTTTGGCAGACTCGTTTTTCTCACATTAACCTCTCGCGTGCTTTTTCAAGCCCCTTGTCATTTGTGTAAGTATTTTGAAGGTTTTTTTTCTATGTCGGAGCGCCGAACCATGCAAAGAGCCGTTCTTTTTTTTCCCCCCCCCCCCCTCTGCTTTGTGTCCCCCCCCTTGTTTGTTTACTGCTTGCTATTTTAATGACTTTTCTCCACCCCTTGAAAGCTTGTTTTTCCCCTTTATGCTTTACGTTCCTCACACAGTCCTCCTTTTCCACCCCTTCTGGCGCCACTTTTTTCTTGTTTCCTTGTACCATTTTTAAAGGATTTGGAATCCGAGATCCCTTTTTTTTCCAAAACCCTCTTTTTCGATTTACTTGAAGACAGCCCCTGGTTTAGTGTTTACCCTCGTGTTCTTGCCCTTCCCCCAGACCCCCCATCCCGTGCTTGCGTTAGTATATTAGTCTCTCACTTCCGGTGTGTTTCTCTCCCCCACCGCTACTAAACTCACATTTCCCGTTTTTTGTAGTTTGTGTATTACCCGGTTTTTAATCATTTTTTTATTCGATTTCTCAGACACACCACCGTTTTGCGTTGATATGCTTCTGGATTTGATTTATTTCTTCAGACCGACCGCCCCCCGGGGGATTTTTGTGACAGCCTCCACCAGCGCAACTTTGAGAACTTTTTTTGTTGAATTTGTTTTGCTTTTGAACTGCGACCCCTATCACTGGGGACCCCCAGCTGTGGTCGTCGTTGCCGGGCGGTTGCCTTCCTCCTAACTATGGCCCACAACCCAAGAATTTTTTCCCTTTTTTCTTGCTTATCCGTGGGCTTGTTTGGAAGATAGAGAATCCATGGGGGGAAGTCGACGATGACAAGCCACCCCCCTAAGAAGCAACAACCAAACTTTTTTTGTAGATTGTTGCTAATCCCCGAAGTTAGCTTTAGCTCGTGGGAGTCATCTACTACGCTTCCCGGGTTTGTTGTGAGAGAGAGGTCCTCCCCGGCCTAAACTTCCAGCACATCATTACCACGTCTAACCCCCGGTTTTAGCCCCTTCTCCCTAAACACCAACCCTTGACCATGCACCCCCCCCCCATGAAACCCCCCACACGGCTAACCAACGTTTTGTTTTTTTTGCTGTCCGCTCCTTAGGACGCACCCTCAAACTTTGCCCCAGCCAATAACCGGTCCAAACAGCTGGATTCTTTCGCTTCTGTCCCCCTCCACCTCCACCCCCCACCGGCCACCCCCCCCCCCTTTCCGCCTGTGTGTCTCTTGCCTTTTTTTTTTGCACAAGACCCCCCCCAGGGTCCTTACAACGGAAACACCCCCCCCACGGCCTTTTTTGACTTCTCTTATAACACATTACCATTTTGAAAAAACCAACCACAGTGCCCACATTTTTTGTTTTAGGTTAAGCTTGCACTTTACATGACTTTTACAAACCCCCCAGTCCCTTGACCCTGTAATCTCCAAACCCCCAATTCCCTTTTGGTTCAACACCCCCTTAGTTTCTTTGCATGCGAATTAAATGTCCACACAACCGGCGTTCAATCAAAAAAAGGTCCCCTCGTTTTTTGATTTTTTTCACCCCAGACGCAATGGAGAAAATTATAACTTTTGGCCGCAACTGCACGGAACCCCCCGCAGACACCCTGGGTAATGCGCCTTTTTTTTTTTGTTGAGACCCCCCCAACCCCCCGGAGGCCAAAAATCCCAAAACGGAAAAACGTGGACTGTCCTACATGCGTGATCTCTAACACCCCCCAACCTTTAATCCCTGCCCTCCGCGTCTCCAGAGTTATTTACTTCGTGCTTTCCCCCTTGCACCACCACACTTCCACCTCCCACAACCCAGAGTCCCCCATACCCCCTTTCCTTTCAATTCACTCTTTTACCCCCCCTTTACGGGCCACGACACACACCGGTTGGAACTCCGTTTTCCATTCCCCTCTCTTCACCCCTCCCAAGCCCCCCCAACATCGGGATGGTCTCTTTATGTGCTTTGAGTTCCCACTGAACTCCCCCCTCGCAAGCCCTGTCCTCTCCCCCCTCCCCCCCCCTCGGCAAGATTTTTTCTCACCGATTTGCTGTTGAATTGGTGCCACAGACGTCCATTGCACTTCTTCCCTTCTCGATGCCCCAAACCCGCGCCACAACCCAAGACAGTATTATCTCAGGGTATGATATTTTTTTTTTTTTGAGACACCTTGCCGTCCCAACCCCTCTATTTTTCGAACACTGTAGACCTAGCATTTTTCCCCTGAACCTCCCCCCCCCCCGGCCACCGCGGGTTAATTTTTTTACATCTTAGAATGAAAGTTTGACCTTTCAACCCTCCCGACTTTGATACCTTTTATCTCCCTTTCTCCTCCTCGTAAGTCAACCCGTCACCACTAAGCTAAACCACAGCTCCGAAATTAATCTTACCCCTCCTCAGTCTCTTGTGTTTTTCCGAGCCCCCGTCTTTTTAGATGAAAGTTTTTCCTGCAGTGAATTTCTGTGTCCTATGCCCTGTAGTTTTAGTCCTTTATTATTTTTTTTTTTTGCCAAACTTTACTTCCCCCCCGCATTCCCGGTCCCTATTCATCTCGTTCTTCTTTTTTTTCACCGGATTTTTTCCTCTACCCCTCATTTAACTCACGCTCACGCCCCCCAACTCGACAGTAAACCCCTCACTATCTCACTTCCCCCCCTGAGTACCCTCCGGTTCCCCCCTCTGCCGACATTTTTTTCGCGTGGGTATAATCTTGCCTGCATTCCCCGCCTTCCTGCCCATCTAAGCTTTCCACGATTGCTGTTTTTGCAGACTTGCTTTAGCGATTTTCACTTTGCCCAAATTCCCAACCTGCTTCAAACGTTTTTTTTTTCGTCCCGCCCCCCCCTTCAATTAGACTGTTGACTTTCCCGAGCCGAGAGAGGACCCGTGTTGACTTCAAAGCCGAGCCTCGCGACCTCTCCTGTTTTCTTGCACTTAGCCCTATACCAATACGAAAGCAAATACCCCCCCCCAAGACTTAAACCCATGGGATCTGCGCCGTTAGTGTACATTACGAGCTTTTCGTCAGCAGTTTTGTGGGTGGACGTCCAGCCCTCTCACGGATAACAACATGCATTTTTTTATCCGATGCGCATGAGTTTAGATTGTGAAGATTGCCCCCCCTACCTCTTTTTTCCCTTTTCTCCCTTCCCTCCGTTTTTTTTTGCTGAGTTCCTTTTTTCCCCTTTTCCCGTAGAACGGCGGCAGCCTTTTTTCTAGTCCGCGTACACTGCCTAGACACATGACTACTACCCATCCCACGCCCCCCATTCAACACCATCCCACATTGAAACAGGTTCCCCCTCTTTGAGCAGGATCCTGATTCTAACCCCCCCTGGCCTCAAACCCCGTTTCATGTCTCCTCTAGACGTCTTTCTCACGGTCTTAATGCTTCTTTTTTTTTTTTTTTTTTTTTTTTTTTTTCCGATTGCTATTTCAAGGTTTTTTCGACCTACTAACTCTGTCGCTCAGTCTTAGATGTGAGTTTTTTGCAATTGCCTTTTCTCAAGATTCCACTTCTTCCCCCCAGTCTCCGTTCCCCCCAAGATTCCCCTCTTCCTTCTGTTTGCTGACCCCCCTCCTAGCTACCTCCATACGATTTTTCGTCTTTTTTTTTTTTTTTTTTATTTCTCCCTCGAATATAATCGCTTCCTCGTTCCTTAGAGTTGAGGATGGCCCTTGCATTTTCGCTTCTTTGCTTTTTTTTCCCTTAGTTTAGCCAACAACTATAAGCTTCACCCCGTCTTTAATATTTTAATGTTAGACCCCCTTCCTCATCGACCATTTCCCCCCTCTTCATTTTCAATTTATTCCACGCTTTCTTTCCGGACCCCAAATGTTCCCCGCCCCTTTTTTGGCCCTTGAGCTTTCCCAGAATCGTTTTCTGTACAGCTTGGCCGCCTTAACGGGTTGTTTTTATTTTTTTTTTTTGTTTCGCGCTTTTTTTCCTGGTTCCTGCGTCTTACCCTCTTAGTTTGAATTTTCATCCTTGAAGCCGTCCGGCGTATGTACATGTTCAGACTTCCACTTCTAAACCGCCGTTGTACCATTGCCTCTTTTTCCCCCCCCCCTTCTCCCCACTTTTAAAAATCTGGCCACCCTTTTTAGAGATATCCCACATTGCCCTCTATCATAAGTTTTGGGATCTGTCTGCCCCCGATGCTCATTTCTCTTGAATGTTCTTTTTCCCTCCCCCTCCCCCCACCGAGCAGTTTCCCCAACCCCCTTTCTTTGTTCTATTTCTGATTGAAAAAGATGCTCGACGTTCTGTTCCTCGACTTCTGATCCCCAACGATTTTTGCCGTTTGTCACTTTTCCCCATAGCCTCCGCGAAAACAATCCCCCCCCTGGTTCTTTGTTTTGAACTCTCTCAAGACCGCTTTGTCTTTTGTTCTACCCAACAGAGCGTCTTTCAGTCCTCTGTCTGTTTTTATTTGCATTCTGTAGTTTTTTTTTTATTCTGAGCTTCCAGAATACAGGTTAGACACGTATTGTCGATGACCTCATGCTGTTGTTTTTGTGAGAATTTCCCCCCTTTCTTTTGCCCCTTTTTTTTTTGTTCCGTTTTTTTCCGGAGAAAACCCAAGCGACCAAGTCTTTCCCCCACGGTTGTTCTTTGTTTCTGGAAATACCTCGCTGGCGCCCGGAAGTTTCCTCCCCCCAACGTCTGGCCCCCCCCCCTTTTGTTTTAGCGTCTCAGGTATCTTGTGTCTTGTTCTTTTTTTTTATTTCCAATTCCCCCAGGAACTTCATGACCGCTCGTATTTCCTTTCCAGATGCATTCCCCCCCCCCCCCCTTTTTTATTGTTTTTTTCTTAAAGCCCCCTGCTTTACCCCCGCACCCCCTTTTGTAGTGGTATTTTTTTGTAGTTTACCTTAAAGGATGTGTATATATAGCTCAGTCCAACACCTTTTTTTCTTGGACAACCAGTTTTTGATCAACTATCCAGACGATGCATCGTCTGGTTTTCTTTACCCCCCCCAGTTTTTTTTTTTTTGATTCTCGCCCACGGACCTTATTGCTTTTTTTGTTTTTAATTTTGTGAGTTTTTCTGCCCCCCCTTTTTCTTAACAGACCCCGTGTATGAGAATTTTAGTTTCTTCCAATCTCCAGGTAAACCCTTGCGTTTTCCTGACCCCCAATTTTGTTTTTTTTTTAATATTTTTTTTTTTTTTTTTTTGGCATGCCCAAAACTTTTTGTCCCCCCTTGTTTAATTACTCCGTATCTATTTTCTCTTTTACTTTCCCCTACTACCAGTTTTTTATTTTTTTTGAGAGACTATCAGCACTCTTTAAGCCTTATCTATCCGCGGGTCGTGAACTATTGCACCCACGTACACACCCCCCCCTGTTTCTGTTTGGAAGGGCCATCCATTGATGACCCCAACACAGATGGCCCCGCCCTGTGCTCCGCCAACACCGGCCCCAAGGTTTTTTGCCTGTAATTAACTCGCGAAAGCAAGAAATTGGCCCAACCCCCCATTGAAAAACGTCCAGCCGGGGGTGTAGCTATGGGTCCTCATTTCCCACACCCCCCCCCAAAGTTCACCCCCCCCCCCAAAAACACGGGTCCCCACTCGTGGGAGCACCCCTTTGACCGCCTTTTTTGAACCAACCCCCCCCAGGAACTGGTTATTCGCCGATGTGGGATGTACTTCCATTCCTTCCCCCTCCCCCCCGACACCACTGTGTTGTTTATGCTCCCTCCCCCGCTCTGCAACCCACCCCCCCCCGGCACCCCCCCCCCCAACGGAAGAGATTTGCTGTTTTCACCCCTCTATTCCCTAACGCCCCACAAAACCCCCGCGTCATCGCACTGTCTTAAGGTTATTCATGGTGCTCTCCATTTTTTTCCAAACCCACCCCCCCCCTTCCTCCCTTTTCCCCCCACGGCCAGCTGCTTTTTCTTTGCCTCCTCTAGACACACCACCCCGAATTTGGTGCCTCCCAGGCCACCGGTGGTTAATGAGCCTGTTGCTCCCCCCACCAGACCCTACACCACCTGGCCCACTTTTTTCTAATGCCGCGAACCCCAACCCCCCTGGATTTTTTTCCCCATCCGCAACCTTCCTTGCTAAAGTTTTTTCTAGCTGATCCTACACCCCCCTGTTTTGCCCCCCACAAAACGGAACCCGTGCGTATTGTGTCTTTTTTATGAACTCTCCTTTATTTACCCTTTCTACATGAAGCCCCCCCAAAGTTTCTATACCTGTTTTTTTTAAGGAGCCTATTTCTTTTTAAACCGTCCTTCCCCCCAACCTAGGGATATGTTTTTTCCTTCCACTCCAGAAGACAACCTTCCATCCTTTTTTCCCCCTCGGTCACCCCCCCCCCCGCTCTTTCCCAAACCCGTTGTGTCATCGAGTCACACTCCCCGTTCTAAAGGGACCCGACATCCCCCCACAATCCCACCACGGCTAGATTCGCAGGGATTTTCTACTTCTTTCGCCAAGTTCCCCTTTAGTTGCAGTTTTTTAGTAGAGACCCCGACCCCCCTGTTTTTTTTTCACTTACTGCCATTACTTCCCTTCAAGTTTGAAGTCCGTCCCCAGCCCTCTTATTAAATCTGCCGAGCGACTCACCTTCCACTTGTCACACCCACCGTCCCCCCCGATACCCAATTGCCCCTTTTCCCTATATTCCTTGTCAGTTTTCTTTGTTTCCGCCCCGAGTCCGTAATTGATAGTGAAAGCTTACACTTTATCTCGGTAGTAGCCTCCCCCTCTTCTTTCTGTACACTCCCTCCCCCCCATCCCCATCCCCCCGCCTATGAAGCTTCTACTCCCCCCCCCCCCCCCCCCCCCTCTTTTGCCAAGAATGCCTCCCCACTCGCACTCCCCCTCTAAGAAGCGACTCTAATATTTTTCACTCGACTCGTACCCATTCAGAGCCTCCCTGCCGGATCATCAGATGAATTTTTTCCGCCGCGACCATTTCATCCACACATCTGAAATCCCTTTCTTCCGCCCGAATGTTCAAGGTGGCCCGATTTTCTCGCCCCCCCCTCAGCCCCCACTGCGTCCCATTTCTTAGTCGCCAACCCCCTTCAATGCCTCCCTTTTTTTTCCTCTACCCGACTCTGAATGAAAACTTGTCTTGTTTTATTGTCCGTGTTTTTAATACAAGCCCGCGTACACTCGAGATTCTTTCTTTCCCCCATTATCAAACAAAACTGGTTCGATCTACTCTCCGCCCAATCCCCTTGATCGGATTCCCCCCCCTTGTATCAGCTTTCCTTCGGCTCCCCCCCCCAATCTATTCTGTTCCAGTTGTCCAAGATTGTCCATACCCCGATCCGCAGTTATTCCCCGATTTCCTTCTTTTTTCCTCCTCCCTACCTTTGTTTTTTTTTTTGCTCAGAAAGTATCCTGTTATTATCCTTCCCTTGGGTTTTGCCAATTTAGAGAAGTTTTCCTGCTGCTACTCTCCTAGCGCAGTATTTCCCATGCCCCTTCCCCTTTTTTGTGAAGCTAGGTTTTACTCCTTTGGAGCCCCCCAAGTATTTCTCCTATAGATCGCTTTACACTCTTTTCAGAATTCTTTCGCCCTCCGGGATCCGGTTTGTTCACTTTTTGGCCCCGAAAACGGTTTTGCTGAGTGAGCCCTTATATCTCACCTTTTTTTCGCCCCCCCCCCCCCCCCCGTAGTCTCCCTTCGTAAGTCTCTTTAAGACTTGCCATTTTTCTGCTGTCTGATACAGCTCCCTACCCTCCCCTCATCTTCCAGCGAGTTTGTCCTCTATCCTGATTGATTTCTCGCATTATGCTGAGACTTTCCCCGGTGTTTCTTTTTGTATAAATTTATTTTCGCACATCGAGTTTCACTCTTTCAAGCGATGACTCTTCCTTTTCAACTCTTTGAGAAACACTACCCATATCAGATTCCCTCTCCCCCTTTCCTCATGAAAGAAGACCTTTTTTTCGGTCTCCCCTTCATTTTCCCTTTTTTTCGAAGTCTTTATGGAGGTTTTTTTTTGACCCCTGACTTTTTTTTTGGGAGGCGTTATGGGATTTTTCGCTGACAATCCTAGCCGGAGGGCTTTGACCCCCTCGATGGAACTATTCTTAGGACCCCATAGGACTGCAGGAAGTGAATAGGTACATCACTCTTCCCCCATAGGTTCTTTCTGCCCCACCTATCCGGGTAAAAGCTGAGACCCTCCCGTCGCTCAGCAACCAGGACCCCAGACCACGTTTGCGACACGGAGTCGATTACAAAGTAGAAATGCGATATAATATTTTTCACTTTGATGCGAAAGACGGGTCAACTTTTTTGACCCCAGAGTTAGTGAATCTTCTGTGACTCGCACGCCCCAACCACGCTTTTTTCTTTAGTTTGTTTTTTTTTTGCCCCCCCCCCCAAAGTTTACTGATCTGTTTCCCCTTTCAGTTACTCTTCCACGGTTTTTTTAATTTGGAGTTTTCCAGACTTTCTCATCTGTTTTGCTAAACTTTTTTCCCCCATCGTTTTGTACTTACATGCTCCCCAGTTGTTATAAAACCGAGCCAGCATTTTCATCCACCAACCCCCACCCCCGAATGCCTTGCCCCCCATGGTTGATTCCTTTTTTCACGAGTTTTGTATGTATAGATTATGCCAGCCCAGCCTACCTAAGTATTTTTTTGCCCCCCGATCTGTGTGTTTATTTTATTTCTATCGTCTTCTCCACCTTTGCCCCGTTTTTTTTCGGATTTTGCCATAGTTTGCCTACCACTTTCATCCAAACCACCCCACAACCTCTAGGAATGTGTTTCCCCCGTTTTCATTACATTAGTTATGAGAGCCCCTCCCTCCCCCACCACCGCTGGCCCCTTGTATTTTGACTTAAGTACGGTTTGTCGCTTTCAACTTTGTATGCCACAGCAGCCTAGCGTGCTTATTCTAAATTGTGTTGAATTTCCAGAGCTTTTCAAATCACCCCCTTTTTTCCTTTTTTTGGTGCAGTTTGTATTTTTCTAGCATGACGTTTTAGAACCTTTTTTTTTGTTGTTCATTTCATTTTGAAACCCAGCCCCCCCATGTGCGGTTAAGTTTTTCACTGCCGCAACATCTGACCCCGTATGGAAGTGTCTGTTGTTCTTATTGTTTGTTTGATGTTGCCCTCAACCTGTTTCCCCATACACAGATTTCCCCCGTCCTTATTGTTAGCCAGTGTGTGTTTTCCCTAAACGTTTGCGTTTCCCCCCACGACCCCTTTTCCCAGTGATTCATTCTCTACAGTTGTTTTGTTTAAGAGTTGCCGTCAAACCAGTTTTTTATGGCACCCCACTTTTTTGATGCTTGACACGAGGATCTCCCCTTTCCTTCCAATGTTTTTTTTCTGGGTTTGCTTCTTGGTCTCCTGAAAGATACCGGGCGTGATGTGCACCTTAATCCAACGAGGTTTTGCTTGGAGCTCTTGCTGTCTGAAACACACCAATCCCTCCCCCAGCCCCCACCGCCCCCCGGTTTCCTTTCCTCTCGAGCCTGTTATCACTGGCACACCCTCAAAAGGCCCTAGTGTAGTGTGTCCCCCCCCCCACACCTAAACCCCCTGCCCCCCCACACCCCAACAACCCCTTGCCCCCCTCTTTCCGATTGTCTCTTGCCTCCCCCACCCACCGGCAGTCTCTTACTTAACACCTCTCCAACCTGTGCTTCGTGATTTTTGTTTTTCTTTCCTCACTCCTCTTTCCCTTTCCACGAGAACCCCACTCCAAACCCCGGTTTGTTTTTCACTCTTTTTTTTGTTTGCAATTCCACAACCCTCCCAGTCCCATCTCACACCACCCCCTATGGTTGCCCCTGTTTTTTTTTTAGGCTGCCCGTTTCCATTCGCAAACCCACCCGACACCAGGTTCTTCCCCCCCTGGCCCCGTGATATATTCTTTCATGTGACCGATTCCTCCCCATCCGACTGTCTAGAACCTAATTCGCGTGTTTTCCCTTTCCTACTAGAGAACCCAAACTTCCCCACCGAAAAACTGGCCCACCACCCGAGTTCTCCTTATTTTATCCTTAACAACCCACAACGGCAGAATCCTCCCCATACGTGTAGTTTCTACAGTTTTTGCCCTGCCGACTCCCCCTAGAAAAACATCAATCTTCCCTTAACCACCCAGCGTTCTTTGAAACCGCCCCTTCTTTTACACACGTTTTAGTTCTTCCCCCCCCCCACTCCCTCCAAGTCACCCACCCTTTGAAGGTTTTTAAGAGCGTCTACCCAACGCCCCCGGCTTCAACCCCCCCTCTGTGATTCTGGAGCTTTTTCGTTATCCGTCTCATCCTTTTCCGCCCAAAAGGGTTTTCGCCTCCCCCCAGCCAACACTATCCCACATTTCCGACCCCCCAGTGTGAGCTGGGTTGATTTCCCTTTAAGATTCGCCTTTGCCAAACAATGGAACCCCCCACACCCCGCTCTATAGCCTGGCTTCTATATTCACACCTTACCTGCTTGGTAAGACTTCTCATCGACCCCCATCGTCACCTCCTTCACGTCCTTTCCTCTTCCCCCCCCAGCTAAACGAGAGATCGATAAACCAAGTTCGGATTTTCCACCCTGCTTTTGCTTTTTTGTGATTTTTACAGACCGTAGATCTAATTATTCCATTTTCCTGCGTAACCTACTACAACACACTTCCCCCCCCCTTCCGTAAAAGACACGTATTCTATGTCCCTGCAGAGTACCTTGATTTCCTATGTTGGCCCGAAGACCGGGACCTTTTTCTGCAGCGAGTGCAGTAAAGTGAAGGTGTCTGGACGTTGAATTTTTCCTTGGAAGTTTCCTCCTCTGAGTTGAGTTCACCGTTTCCCACCCAAGTCCCTTCAAAGTTTTTCCCCCTCCCTCTTCACAACGAGTGCAAGCCCCCCCTCTTTTTATCCTAAGAATTTCTCCCTCGTTTGTTCCACCCCCCCCCCCCTTTTTTTTTCAACTCGAATGACAATTTTCCTCGAGTAATCCACCCCTCGCTTATCTCTCCCAAACTTTTCTCCCCCCCCCCCCCCCCCCCCCCCCCGAAGTCTGTTCCCCCGTTGCCTGAGAGCAGCGAAGAAAAATCTTTCAGCCTTTACTCTCTTCAAGCCCTACTACTTGTGAAACATTTGACCGGACCGTTTTTTCCTTACCCCTACTCAGCACCCACCCTTTCCCCCTTGACTAAAAAGTTAGCTCCCACCACAATACCCCCTTGACGTACTCCTAACCTAATTTCAACCCCCCCCCCTATTTTCATTGACTGTTGCCTCGGTGTTCGCCCCTAATCGAGCTCGCGTCTTACATGTTTTTTTTATCTAAATCGAGCCTCTCATCCAGGCACACAGCCCCAGTTCATTTTCCATGTTTTCGCGCCTTCGCCGACGCCTCATCTCTTGACAGTGCTCTAAGGCTTCCTCCATTCCTTTGTATTGAA
>Ga0179593_1554302_pt1 | contig 15843 bp, 20 predicted proteins | sample CZODoug2_1_08_16_FD_185931 | JGI IMG/M metagenome (GOLD analysis project Ga0179593, IMG submission 185931) | Vadose zone soil fungal communities from Angelo Coast Range Reserve, California, USA - CZODoug2_1_08_16fungal (PacBio error correction) | ecosystem: Environmental > Terrestrial > Soil >... | reverse complement strand
GGAGAGCCCAACCCCCTTTCGCGTCCGTCCCGTCAATGGCGTGCACTTATGGTCTGCGAACTCACTCTTTTCCCCCCTAACACGACCTAACAATGGCTCCTTCTGGGTCCCACATGATCGACGTTTTCCTTCCTATCTTTTTTCTTTCCTCCTCTTTTTTTTGCTCTAGATTAAGTCGCCAAACTAGCCGGGTCCATTCAACCTCTCGGCCGACGCTTCCCATCCGAAAAGGCCCTAAATTGTTGACGTATCGTGTCCACGTTTTGTTTCCTTTATACTGCCTTCCACTTGACCGACCAAGCAATTATTACATGGAGAGGTTGCAGAAACCAGTCTTTCACCGCACCTCCCGCCCTATGGGGCTACCCCGCCGAAGTCATTGTCGTTCTGATTCCCCAATAACCTCCCGCTGATAGTTTCTTCTTTTTCTGGCTTTCCGGTTCTCGCGTTGATTCAACCTCTTGCGGTATTTTGCCTGTCATTTTTTTGCTCCCCCCCCCCTTGCTGACCTCCCTACTGGTAACCCCCCTTACGGTGTCTGTGGGACGCTTTTTACAAATGGGGATCAGGGGGCCCATTTCGGGACTCTTTTTTTGCTCCCTTGTTCCTCACGTGTGCCACCGAGCTCGGCGTTTCCGACCGTAGTGTACGTGGTTTAATTGGTTCCGCTACTTTTTCCTTCCGCGACCGCTCTCAAATGACCTCTGGCCATCTATCCCCCCGATCCGCTGGCGCTAGGGCACTTTTTGTTCTCTTTTGGTAAAGTGAGCGCTCTTTACCCGGTCTATTCCATCTTTTGTTGCCCTGTCCCCTCGTGTGTCTTTTTTTTGGACCCGACTTTCCCCCTTCCCTATTACAGTCGTTGACGCCATTCCACCGCTGCTTTGGTTTCCCCCCCGTTGTTTAATATCGCCCCTTGTGCTCCGGCCCGCATTCTTCGAATCCCCAACACCCTTCTTTTATTGGTCCAGATGTCTTTGCTTTTCTCTTCATTGAGATTGTTTGATCTTAACTTTTATATGATGCGTGTCCCTCTTGCCACTTCCGTGTTGTGGTTCCCACTCAGGCCAACCACGTCCCTGTCATCCACGTTTTGGCCTCCTTCAGGTAAACGCAAACCTGGATGACCCCCTTTTGACTCCGCCGACCACCCCAATTCACCGCCTTTCAGTGCTACCCCTTTCCTTGCGCCGGAGTCAATAGCAAGTAATTAAAATGAGTTAATTCTGCCTACTTGTTTCTGTGGTGTCCGGGCACAACGTCCTCCTCGCTTCATGAGTGTTACCTGTTTTGACCCCCAACCCGATTAACCCTCTCCGGTCAACTTCCCTCTGAGACGTCCCCGTGTCTTCCCGGGTGATGTAGGTTTCATCTTGTGGCTCCATTTATTGCCATCCTGGTGGCTAAATGTCGTTACAGGGTCTTAAAAACGCCCCCCCCTTTTTCTATTGTGTCCATTGTCTATTTTTGTGCGTGTTATTCAGCAGCCCTTTCTGCCCCACACCTTCCGTGCCGCGACACCCCGGCATCTACAGTGCGGCCCGCCGCCGCCCCCTTTCCACTAAGCACCCATTCCCCTGCCCAGATTGTGTGGGAGGGTACCCCCGCGATGATGTGGTTTCATTCCCCCAAACACCGCGGTGGAAGATTTTATTTTTTTTACTTCTGAACGTAGCCTTCCCTCCTGGGCCTTCTTCTCCCCTCCCTTCATATAACAATACATCCTGTATTTTCTCTCGTATCCTTCAAGATTGGCGGGCGTCTTGGTGTTTTATTTTTTCGTCATACGTTTGGAAATCACTCTGTCACGCACAAGGACTTTTTATGAAGATTTTTTTTCTTCGCTTCTTTTAATTTCCCCCCCTCCCACCTATCTTCGTCGTCCGTCGCCCCGTTGGGCATTTGGTTTTTCAACTCTCCAGTTCTTCGGAGCTGATCAGGCGCTTTCCTTAAAGATAATAGGATCGTCGACACGTCTTTCTTTTTGATGTACAACCCCCCTGCTTGGTAACCCACGAAGACATGCTCTGCTTTCCTTTATTAGCCTCTTTTTCGTTCAGCCAGTTGCCTGGGGGCTCAGATCCCCTTAACGGCTCCCACGTTTACTTGTGTGATTTCACCCCCTCCTTCTTTTTCCCTGCTGACGAGGCGATTCCTTACCCAGACCGCTAATAGATTGTCTCCTACTGCGCTTTGATATTTCTTCTCTCCTTTTCTTCCTTGGAGAAGCCCGATAGTATTCCCTCATTGTGTGTGACTCCCCGGTCCAGACAGGATGATTTTGGGGTACACATTCTTATCCAGTTCCTGCCCCTTCCGCGCACGTTTAGCGAGCCTTACCCTTTTGGCGTTTCTTTTGCCTCAGTTCTTGTCAAAATGAGCTCTCTTCCCCCCTGTTGATCTGTGCCATCCTTGTTGAAGGTCCTATTTTTCTGCTACCCCCTCCTTCTTTTCGAGAACTTTGGCTTTCTGGAGGCCGCGGGTATCACAAGAATACAGCCCCTCACCGCCATCATTCCATCTGGATTTGTCTTTTCTTACCCCATATGCTTTGCCCACAGTTATTCGCCTCCCTCTTGTCGGCAACGAATCATCCTCCTCTCCTCTGTCCCTTCAGGAGTAAGCCGTCTTTTTTGCATCTCTCCCGCGCGTTTAGGTCTTTTTTTTAATCGACTCCTCAGGCTTGTCCCCACTGTGCCGAAAGCTCTACTCATGATTGGTACCCCCCGCTTTCTTAACATAAACGATCACGCTTGTCACGAATTAGCGCGCCTTTGTCCCCTGAGGTTTGACAAGCCATTTGTGTCCTCACTCTCTGAGCATTACCCCGCCCTGAGTCAAGCGAGCCGCTGCTTTTTTTCGCCTTGTCCCTAACCGGAGTACCAGCAAAGCCCTGCCTAGAACGATTATTTTTGACCTTTTCTGAATTGACTAAAACCACCTTTATTCTGCATCACGAAGAGTCAACGTCCGCTTTTCGTTCAAACGGATTTTCATGTCTCCCATCGCCACCTCAGCCCGGCATTCCCCCCCTCGTCCTCGCGCAAATCAGCTGGCATTATCCTAGTTCCTGATTCGCCATCTTAGTCGGCGCTGGACCTTACCCAAGACGAATGTTCCCCCTTTGTTTTTTTTAATTCCCCAAATCTTGGCTTACCCCGCCACTCCTTCGCGCTACTTACTGATTTAGGTCCACACTTGATGTGTCCTTGCGGCTGTCCAATGCAACCCTTGTACAATTCTTCCACTTGTGTTCTTCTTCTCGGTGATTTTTAAGGGCGCGTTTTTTCCTCGCTTTACCCTAACCCTAGTTCCTGACTTTTGCCCCAGATCAGCCCGCCTTGTTTGTATACTTTCCCCCTCTCCCCTTTTCTCATCCGGTGTGAGCACCGAACCCCACCTTTTCCCAAAACGGAGTGTCTGCCCTCATGACCTTGTCGTTGGGTTGCTTTTGTTTCACCCCCCGGGGAAATAGGACTGGCTGGCCCATTCTTCCCCACCTAAAAACGGCGTTTGCCAATTCTCCCCGCGCCCCCACCCTGCCATTTGTTCTTCCTCCCCCCGGCCTAACGCTGACGTTTCTCTCCTGAAAGGTTTTGTTCTGGCCCTTTTTTCGTTTCAAAGTGGTCCTTGTGCGGATTGTCCCTTTTTTCCCAGCACCCCTGGGTTTCCCCACTTTTTTCAATCCTGTCTGTGTGTTTTTGGCAGTTTACCCCCCCCCGCCACCGTCGCAAGTGCACTTGCGGGTTCACAGTCAAATTCCCTATAGGGAAACCCCGTCATCACAAGTTCCCAAGCGGATTCCACTGGCAATATGTCCCCTGGTCATTGGTTTTATTTTTACGTCAGTTCGTACCTTTCCCAACCAGTCTTATATTTGGTCCCCCCATTCACCCCTCTGGTGCACCAACCCATTTTTTCCTTTCTCGCCGCTGTCTAGAAATTTAGTCGTCCACCCCCCGCAGAACTACATTCTGTCAGGGCGGGGTGCACTTATGGTCTCGACTCGGAGACCTTGTACCCTCTGGGCCCCAATCCTTTTTAACGACGATAGAACCCTTTGACCCTTTTTCCGCCATCTTATCGTTTAACCAAATTTTTTGCCTGGGACCTGGTTCCTTCCCAGATAGTTGCACCTTGGTTCTGCCAGGCCCTTGCCACTCCGTGCACGCCTACGCTTCGTCAAATGAAGCTTTGACCCCACCTTTAGCCACAAAAGCCGTACTTAACTGGCGGCGGCACACTTTTTTTCCCCCCGACCCACCGCCTTGATGCCCCGACTCCTTTCACTTTTCCTTTCAAGTAGTGGCATCCGCTTGGCTTTTTTTAGGGAGCAACGCATTCGGCGCTCAACATGGTTCTTCCTTTATCAATCTTGCTCCCGACACACCCACACCACAACCCACCACGCCCCCCCCGTGTTTCTCCCTCTTATAGCGTTCCAGATTTGTTGGAACTCCCTCCCATAACAATCGGATATATACAGGATTGTCTTTGCAAAAAGTCGTCTTTTCCTGGTATGGTGTCTTCTCCGGACGTTCTTTCGTTCTCTTAAATTCTTTCCCTTTCCTCCGGAAGTTTAGACTAACTCCTTTTTCCCCGACTCCGCTGGCCGGCTGTTTTGAGCATTGATTTCCATTGCCCCTTCCCGCAAAGACGATGTTGGGGACCCTTTTATGCTTTTGTTCACTTATTATCTTTTCTTCCATTCCCTCCGTTTTTTTTTCCTCGATAATTTCCCACGCTAGCCGGGTCCAGCTCTTTTTGAGGCCGATCGCTACCCTCAAGTAAAAGCTCCCATTTTGTTGTTTTCGTGTGCCCAAGGCGAAGTCTCCTCCCGTCTTACGACGTTTGACCCCAGACTTATACCGGAGAGGCTGACTTCCCACCGCATTGCAATCCTAGCCGCCCCCTTTGGCGATGACCGTGACATCATTTGCGGTTTTTTTCCTTGTGAGCCAAAATTTGGTTTGGCAGATGTCTAAGGTGCGCCGGTGCTGTTGCGTGACGTTTCCCGTTTAAATAAACTCTCGCCCCCCAATTTTGCGCCTGGCTGGGTAGGCTCCCCCTCTTTCCTTCCCTCGAGACCAGACAGACGTTCTTTGTGTGATCTTCTTTCTCTTTTTTTGAACACACTTTTAGCAGTCTGTTTCGCCTGCCCCCCTTCCCATTGGTTCCCCGGCTTTGTGCGCACCCCCTAATGGTGCTGACCGAGCTTGGTCTTCCCTTTGACCCGTTAGGTGTTGCCGTGGTCTCACAAGGTTCCCCTTTCCCGGTGATTCGTTCCTCTTTCTTTTCATTTGAGGCGAAATCCGCTGGCTTTCGTTCCACCATAGATTCTCCAAAGTGCGCCCAGACGTGTTTTTTCAAACGGTCTCTATTTCCACGAGTACCAAGGGTTCGCCGGAACATGTCAGGTGATTTCAACTTCCCCCATGCATCTACATTCGGTCTGACATTTGCATGTTGGTGGTTGCCCGCACCCCACCTTTCCGGCTGTTGTGTCCCCCGTAAGGCCTAAACTGCTTGAATCCCCCCCCAAACCCCTTTTCCCCTTCTTCTTCCTCCTTGTAGGTGCCGGCCACGCTCGAGTCTTGTTTTCTGTTTCAACTTCCCCTGAATGTTTTATTTCCGTTGAGAGTTGCCCATCCGCTGACATTGGGCGTTTTTCCTACGCCGCCCGCTGTTCCTTTTTTCCATTTCTTTTCCTACACCCCTGTATCGGAAAATTCATTTTATCTTTTAATCTTTCTTTTTGCAGGTTGATCACTCCATTCCCTTTTACCCGACGGGCACCGTCGCTACCCCCTTCGTCCCGGTTTGCGCCGCCGCACCAATGGCCCTTCCGTTATTGAAGTGAAGCTGCCCCACTACTGTTGATTTTGTTGCGGTTGTAAGAACTGGCATCTGCCCGGTCAGCGTCTCGGTTTTGTCCAAATTTTCCCCCCGCTGTCAGCGAAACGATCACCCTTTCAGCCCGCCGCTGCCGTTTTCGCATTGTTGACAGACTTCGTTTTTCCGTGTTGCTTCCCCCCCCTTTATTCTTCCAGATTTTGTTCCATTTGAAGGCACTCGCGATATCAGCCGTTGTTCCCTGGGATCTGGTTCCATCGCCTGTCAATTTTTCTTTTCCCTCGATTTGTCGCCGAAAAAATCACGCCCCTGTTCCCTTTGACCCCCAACATTGGCAGAATTCCATTTTCCCCGTGCCAATCATTCTTCTTCCAGCCGTCGTACAACGTGCTGGTCTTGAGCCAGCCCCATTTGTGGGGAATCACCACCCTCCGGTTTCCATCCTCTTTTTGCAGATTATACTTTTGTAGTCCTCCTAACGGGCAGGTGGCGCCACTAATATGACCCCTCTCCCTCAAGCTGATTTCCTTCGCTTGATTTTGGCCTCTTTTTTGCAGGAAAATCCTTGGCCGTGAAAATCAGTTCCCTCCCCTTCCCTTTCCCAAATTAGAATCGTGATTCGATTGTGTTTTATTCCCCCCCTCACTGAATCTCGTAGATCCTTCCTCCGCTGGGAAGTTTTGTAAAGCTAACAGGTTCGTCACTTAACTGCGGCGTCTTCTAGCGTGGTTAGCCCCCTCCTTTAGATAACCTGTAGAGAAGGTTTGGTAACCCCCCCCCCAAGTTTTCAGACTCTGTCCCAAGCCTGACTAATGCGTCTTGTCTTTCCGAATGTATGAGGACTCCCACACCTGTGTGGGCGCACTTTTTTTCGCCGGCGGAACGGTTCCCCACCCCCCTCTAGTTCCACGTTCTCCGTAGTAGAGCACAGATCCTTTTTTCTTTAATTATAGTTCCGTATGATTTTTTTTATCTTGCATTAAGCCTCTGGCGAAGCACTTCTGATTAAGGTCCATATTGTTTGCCCTCCCCCCATCTCTCCCCTCTTTTCCTTTATAGGTTTTTGGTTTAACATTCGTTTCCCCCCCCAAGCCCGCCTCAGCCCCTCCCCAGGCGCGAACCTACTTGCGCGTTAAATATCCGGCGGCGCGCAATCCTTTCCTCAGATTCGATCCTTTCCTCTCCTCTTTGTTTGCTGATCGATCTCATCTTTACCTCCCCTGAACGACTTCCGCCGGCTATCTTCCCCCCTACGTCTTTCGCGCCCCTGGGGGGGTTTTTTTATCGGCTTTTGGATACTCATTTTTAGCCCCCACCTTCCACCCCTCCTGAGCTATCTGGTTCGGCAACCAATATTTGAAGTCCCCGACTTTTTCCCTCTCCTCTGTTCAGCGGAGACGCCTCATCTGCGCGCTGCCTAAGGCAGGAGCGCTGTCCTTCTTTAAGGACTAGCAGCGTGCGTTTCCCCCCCCACCTTGTTCCTGATTCATTCGTGCCATGCCGTGCTTTCCCTCGTCCCTTATTGAGAAATATTTGTTAACATTCGATTCCCAATACGCCTTCTCAGAGCGTTTCCCCTTCTCTCCATTCTGACAATGTTTACCCCTTCCCGCGCTTCCCTTCTCCCTTCAATTCTGGACGCGTACCCGCCGCCTTTGTCCTCCCCCAGCTTCCGGTCGAACCTGGAGCAACGCCCCATGCCCCATTGTTGACCACGCCTACCTCCTTTTTCACTGTCGACTGAAATCACCCCGCCTTCCCCTCGACTTCCCATAAAGGACTGTTTCCTTGGTTTCCCCCTCCATGTTTCAAAAGGATTTCTTCCTTGCTCACACCCCTTCCCTCCTAGCGCACTACAGTTCCTATCAGTTCCATGCCTATTTGGTTCCCCCTTTTGCCTTTGGTAGGAGCGAAGTTAAAAGGCTAACCCTTTTTCACACAATAAACCATTTCACAAGCGTTTTTTGAAGTCAAACATCTCACGACCAAATGTCGCCCATTTCATAACCGACTCTTTTTACGACCAAGATTTTGGACCTTCCCCCCCCCCTTCCCCCCCCCCCGGCTAACCTGGTTGCCCCTGTCCTACTTTCCTTCCCCTTGGATTCCCGGCCAACGGTTCCTCCCCGTTCCAGTTTTCGCTTCCCCTTGTGAAAAACACCTTTTTCTTTGACTTTTCCCAGATCCCCCCGTTCCTTGGGTTTGATCTTCGGAACCCATTGAACACAATGCCTCTTTCTTCATACGTTTGGACTTGAAACCTCCCTTCCCCCTGGCCCCACACTCTCGCTACTTGACCTTTTTGGATAGTTTGCCTTTCCACTTCCGCTTTCCCCCCCGTGTCCCTTTTTTTTGCTGGCCCTTTTACACGGTTACACCACGTCTTTTTACAGCTTCCCATTCGTTACTTCCAAGGATGGTTCTTTTCAATCTTCTTTTCTCCTTGAAAGGACTTTTTTTTATTTTCTTTTTGTGTAGGGAGCTCCCCGTGTGTCATCACATCCGTATTACGTTTTTCCGATGGAAGCGGCCCACTTTTCCTTTCTGTTGAGGACCTCCCTCTTTGTGCTGAATCGCTTCCCGTTCCTTTTCCGTTAGGTTCACACTCAATGCCTTTTCTTGAACTCGCTCCCCCACAATCGGCACATGTAACGCGAGTTCGTGTTCGGCCCACCCTCTTCCCCCCGACGTCCTTTGTTTTGTGATTGTTCCCTTTCCCCCATTCTTTATAGGAAGGTGATTACCAAGTGCTTTCTTCCGCGTTTTCCCGTGGGCCCAACCCACCTTTCACCCCTTTCAGGCCCCCTGTGCGACGCCTTATAGATCTTACATTGCAATTTCGCGTCACAATACCACTACCTACTCAACTCTTATGGATCTTTGTGTAGGGGCCCCTTGTCAAAATATCGTGCCGGCCCCCCCTTTCCCGTCTTTTCCCCCCCCCATTACTTTCAGCGATCAGTTTTACTATCAATGGCCATGATCATGGGGGTTCTTGTCCTTCCAGGAATAATCCCTTATCCGGCCCCCCCCCCCACCCTCTTAGGTCATTACTCAGTTTCTTTGTTCCGCAAGTTGTCAAACCGTTGCAAAACAGCGTTCTTACCTTTGTTATTGGAGCTTGCACCAACGTTCCGCTGTTCGTTTTAGCTAGATCCTTTTTTCACTTATGTCAGATTCCCAGTAGCTTTCTCTTTTTCATTTCCTGACGTTTATCCCCTACCAGTTCTTGCCCCCCTTTTTCCCCCTTCTTCATTGAGCGATATAACCGCCACTCCCGCACGTGTGAGTCCACCCCCCACTTATTGGGACAAACTCCCCTTACACGCTTGCCATTACTTCCTCTGATTCAGCTCAGTATTTTTTTTTTTCGTTTCAGATTTTGTCGTTCTTTCTTGTATATTTTCCCCCTTAAAAGCGGGCTATGGGTCGCTCCTTCCCACCTCCCCTTTGGCCCCCCCTACCCACCGACAATGTAAGGCTTTCTCCCTTGAGGTTGCCGGGCCAGCTTTCTGTTTTATAACCCCCCGGCTCGTTCTATTTTCCTCCCTCCCTTTTTTTTTTCCTTTTTTTTTTTCGAAGTTCCAGTTCGCCAAATATTGTCAATTTAGACCTTGCTGGCAGATCGCAATGCCCTCTTCAACTGCCCCGCCATTTGAAGTGTCGTCTCGTTGCCAACGCTTTCAAGTTGGCCGCCATGCCCTGTACGGGAATAGAAGAATTATTATTTGGTGACTCCTCAGCCTTCCCAAAGCAATCCGCGCCCTCTCCCCTGTTGGCGTCATCCATAAGGTGAGAATTGGCCGTGATTGTTCCTTTCTTTTCCCCCCATAAATGGCGTTGCCAGCTTGTACTTCTTCTCCCCCTTTTTTGAGTTACGGTTATATAGAAGGACCTATGCTCCCTTGTTTAATTTCAGTCTGATGCTTTTGGCAATCGTTGCGAGTCAAGAATGCATCTTAATTGCCCTGACTTTTCTTCTTTTTGGGAGCAGGTTTGCCTCCCGAACACGACCCAGTCGGGCGGTCCAGGACCTTGGTAGGTTTGAGAGTATTAGCCGCAGTCTTTGTTGGCCGTGGCCCCGAACCCAGGTTTTGCCTACTTCCTTCCTAGAGCTCCCCACTGACCCTCTAGACCCCCCTCTCTCGGGGACCTGCTTTTGCCCTATCGGAGTTTATGGTACTATTTGTTCCACCCCCTTTAATCCTAGTCCCCCTTTTTCCCTCCCTTCCCCTCAGTTTGTGATTGATCGAACCTGCATACGTTTCGCGCCCCTGGAGGACATTTTTGTTTGGTGCAACCCCAATCTTCCACTATAGCTTGTTGAATAAGGCCCGAATAGGTAACCTTGCTGTTTTTTTTCCCCAAATCAAAAACCCACCCCGTCCCATTTTTCGTTGATTGTCCGTACCTCTACTCCTCCTCGTTGCAAATTGTTTTGATTTCTAGTGATGCTCTAAACTTGAAGTTGCCGGTTGACCCACGCCCTTCTCCCGTTTTTCCGCTTTTTTCCTCACTGTTCACACCGGCAGGTGTTACCCCCCCAGCATCCTTTTCCCGAAGATAGGTAAACTCTTTTCCCTTCCCCAGCAGTGGATGATTGACCCCCCTGTTTGCTTCCTCCCGCATTCCTGTCCCCTCCCTCAAGTCTAACAACGTACGCGTTTCGCTAGGCCCCCTTCCTTTTTCTGTGTGCAAAAGTCCAATGCTTTTGATTGTCGTGAGCTTCCCCCAACCTTTTTGGTGTTGCCTTTTTAAAAATGAAAGTCGGTCACGTGTCCAGCGTGCCATAGCGGTTTTGACACCAGACCGTTCAACGATCCCCGCCCCCTTAACCCTATTGAAGCATGCCGGAATCTTCTTTTTCCAGCTTTTTGGCCAAACCAGATCGTAGACTTGTTGTTTCCGGGTTCCTTTATCTACAACCTCCCGTTTCCGGCCTTTTTTCACCATTTCCTGGCCAATTGTTCTTCAGTACATTGCGTCCCCCTCCCCACATTCACCTCGGGGCCTTACTTTTAGACGGCCAAAACCCCTTCTTCCTTTTGTGGCCCGCTTCGCATTTCCCATCCCTGTACTGCCTCTGTCAGAAAAGTTCTCTTGAGGGTGCTTGTTCGGGAGACAGCTATTATCATTTGTTGTTTTCCAAGTAATTGGCCGCCTTTTTTTTATTTCAATTCTTCTTAACTCTCCCTTTCCACAGGTAGTCCCTCCCGGCCTATATACTCCAAGTTTATTTTGAGGACGACGAATGCGGTGACTGTATTTTTTTGTTTTGCTTTTGGCCCTCCCCGGTTTAAACGAACTCCTTTTCTGAAGCTCGTTTTATTCGTCCTTTCTTTTGTTCTTGTACCCCCTGAATTCTTTTCGTTCCGAGTCGTTTCAAAGAGGTTCTCCGTTGTTTTTTGTACCCTTCTCCATCACGGCCTTAAGCTTTTATTTCTGCGTTCCCCTTCCCATTCCCCCTTTCCCAACCCCCCCCCCGGTCCGCCTTGAATGGTCATGTCGCTCTCCCCGGAGTGTGAGGAAATTTTTCCCCCTCCACGAGGAATTTCCTGCAGGATGCGTTTTTTGTTCCTTCGACGCTTCTCTCGCGTGTTTTTCCCCACGCTTTCCACTCTTTTCCCTTTCTCGATTCGCAGTATTGGGCCCTTCCTGTAATCCCCCGTTCGGAAAAGATGCGTTGCCATCTGCTCTGCGATTCGATTACCCCCCTCCCTCCCCGGTTCCTCTTCTAGCTCGGCTCCCCTCTGATATTGGCTTTCTCATTCCTTCCAGCTTTCTGCCAGATCGTCTCCAGGCAATTAGGGCCCTCTCAGATATCCTTAGGTGCCGCGCTGGTTTTGCTTTTAAAATTCTTGATCCCCGCCCCTTTCTACCCTCCCCAAAAGGCGATCACTCCTAGTGTTGTCTCCTGCTTGATGGCGTCCCCCCAAATTCTTTGTTTTCCCTCTTTGATCTTCTCTCATTTTCAAGCTTGTTTGAGTCGGCGCTACAAGTATTAAGTTCTTTCGGCTCGCTCTCTACCCCCCTATAGGACTGATCCTGTGTCCCTTATTCTGCTTTTCTCCAAAAATTTTAAGATCCCCCCCTCCATCCTCCCCCCTATCTGTCGATTCTTCTGTTCGGTCACCTATGCTCCGGCTTTTCCCGACCGATTATCCCTTTTCCTGATTTTCTCCGTGCTAGGAACAAGATCTTTTTCAGCATTTTTCTTTTCTAGGTCTTCCAGACTCGCCTTCTGTGCATCTCCCCTTACCGGCGTTCACCCCCCGCGGGCCTTTTATCTCATTCCCTTCCTTCTCGCCACGGCCCTTGCCTGGAAATCTATTTCCGACCATTTTCTCCCCTAGTTGGTGTTGAAAACACGATTCTCTAATCGTTCCACTAATGCTGGTCTCCCGCCTGCTTGCCCTATTCTTGCTTGATGAACCCTGCTTTTTTTCATCCCCCCGACTCAGGTTGCCGCTCTCCCTAGGAATCTTTCCCGCTCCTCACTCACGCTCTCAGTTCCCGTCTCACCTGGTCCTCTCCCGTCAAGACCCTTTTTCCTCCTCTTTTGTGGCGATATAGAAGTATTTTCATGTGGAAGTAACCAACCCCCACTGAGAGACCCGAATCTTCCTTCTTTCCTTCTTTCTGTTAATTCTGTTGCCCGATCGTTTCCACATATTTAATTCTCCCCCAATCTCCCCCCAAGACGGCATTCTCCCCCCCGTCTCCTTCTTGCCCTCCGTGTACTTATATAGACGCTCTCCCCTGTTTTTTTTCCGGTTATTGAGCTTTTCTTTCCTGAAAGTTAACTAACCCTAAAAAGAGCCACATAGTTGTTTTTTCTTTTCCCCCCCCCCACTTCTCCTCCCCTGGTTATCCCCGCCAATCACCCTCTGCTTCCGTTTTATTCCCCCACTTCTTTTCCGGGGCCCCTTCCCCTTTCTTTTGAATGTCCTTTTGTTGGAAAACCCCTGGACCAATTCTTCCCCCTTGGTTTGGAGGATCCGGCAAGGTGAATTGATTTTTCCCGTTGGTAAATCTGTTTTTTTTCCCACGCCCTTTTTAAGTCCCTGAATTTGTCACGATACATTCCGCAAGCCAGGGACCCCCGCCCCCCCCCTTCACTGCCACCTGATCTTCCCTCCTCCTTTGACACGACTTTCAAACTCCCGCAGGCAAAACTGACGAACTGAACCTTTTTTGGCTTCTTCCCTTTCGGTATCTTTCTGTGCGTGGGCTTTGTCAACAGGAGTTTTTCCCCGCTCCTTTTCTTTGGAAGGATCGTTTCCATTTCCAACTTCAAACCACCCAAACCGTAAAACCCCCCGGCGTTTTCCCTCTCCCCTTCCCCTCCCACCTTTCTTTCACGTTACCCCATTCCCCATGGCGATTGAAGTCGACAACCTCATGGTTTCGCTACTTGACTTTGTTGCATTTGGCGGTTTCTCTGATCCCCCTGTTCCATCCGATTCCCTCTTTCTTCTTCTTTTTTCCGTTTTTACAAGCGAAGTTGGCCCCCCCACTTACCCGGTATTTGCTGGGACCCCCAAACTTTCCGGTGGTTGCTTCCTTTTTCCCCCTCTTCACCTCCTTCTGAGGTTCCCCCCTTTTCCCCCTTCATTTTTGAAGATAAGGGCAAACAGCACCTTTTTAGCCCCCCCACCCCCCTCTTGCCACGTCTGAGTACAGTTACGGCAACTAACTCTTCCCCCCTCCCCTACTTTGTTTTTCTTTTTTGATTCCGCCCCCCAATCCTCGTTCCTGAAGGTATAACACAAGTCTTCCTTTTTGGGATCAAAACCCAATCGTTTCGTGGTCACCCCCCCCTTTGGGTCAGCAATTTGCGGCCTCCTGTTATATTCAGGCCTTCTTTTTCCCCCACACGACTCCCCTTTTTCCCCTTGGAATGTTTAGGAACTTGGGATTCTTGACATCGGAGCCGCGTTTTAAAATCCTTCCCCAATCCCTTGCATCTCGCCCCTGTGCCCTACTCCCCCCGGAGGTGTTGTTAAGTATTCCATGGCATATCCCTTCTTTCTGATCACGGGTCCCCCGTTTTATTCACCTTGGTTCCTTCGGAACACGGCACAAACCTACCCTTCCGCACTACCTTTTCTGCGTCCCCCCCTTTCCCGATGGACCGTTCCGCCCCAATCCGGCACTTTTAATTGCCCGGTAGCACAACTGTATCCTATCGCGCAAAAGTTTTACTGATAGACTCTTCCCCATGACTTGCCGTTTTTTTTTGTCGATGTCTTTTTCCCCCCCCTTCGGATTTCACTCTCGATGTTCCTTTACGGAACTGCATTGGCGAGTAAACTTTACCAGGTGGAGCATCTTTTCTTTTTTTTTCAACTCGACCTCCACATTCCCCTCATCCCCCTTTTCCTGTCTGAGTTTTTTAAACCTCCAATTTGATTGGAATCATACATTACAACCTGAAGGCCTCTTTAACTGGACTGAGCTCACTCCACCCTTAGGCGGCGGTCTGTGGCTGATCCAGTCCTGGTTCTTCGCATTCAGCCCCCTCCCGTATTTTGCAGTTTCCGTCCCGTCAATGGTTCCCCCAGCTTCGGTTCCACATCCGCAACACGAAACACGACCTCCCCTTTCAACCCTTCGGTGCATTTTCCTTCTGGGCCACTTTTCGAGCGGCCTCTGCTTGTATTCCCTTTCCCTCCTTTCTTTTTTTTGGACGGAACTTAATCTATTTCCTCCTCCTCTTGTCAAGGCTCCCCCCACAAAGCCATAGTGGCCGTCCCATTTCCCCCCTCGTTTCTCTCGCATTCCATCAGCCACTCCGCGATTGTTGACCTGTTGCCGGGTTTTTTTCTTTTTTCTCCCCCCAAGTCTTGAAGTTGCCTAAGCTGCCTCATTCCTTCTACGGCACTCAATTATAAGTGAGGCTGACTTGCCTCCACCAGGTCATCAAGTCCCCCCCCCTGCCCGCCACTACTTCTTTCTACAGCAAATGTTCGAATTGCTTTTTTAATGGTAGGAGTTCCCCCATAAATTGTTTCGTCCGATGATACTTCCTGCGCCCGGTGCTTTCTCTCGCCTTTCCTAAACTCCCTCCCCACAGTTTCCTTTTTGCGCCTGCCCGAATGCTTTTTAGGACCGACCCCATTCGTGGACCCTAGGAACATCCGCCTTTTCCTCTGAATACGGACACGGAGTCGTGGTATTTTTCTACTCCTCCCCTTTTTCGTATTGCGAGCCAAAAGTCCGTGGGTGTGGGGAGGGCCGGGAACGGCTTTTTTTTCGTCCACTGTTACTAGTTCCCCCTTTAGTCGTGCATCTGGTGTAAGTTTTTCCTCCTCACAAGGTGCCGCTACTTCCTTGACCCTGCGACCCTTCGCCCCATCTCTTCCCTTGTACCTTCCCCCCTTCCGTCTTCTTAGGTAACGAGGGTGCTTCCTTGTTCACCCGTGATGGGGGCCGTGCCCCCCCATCAGAGGGGATTGTCTCGAGTCACTATGATCCATAAGGGTCGAACGTCCCATTCAAGGATTCTTTCTTTTTTGACCTCCTCTTCCCTTCCCAGCGTCTTCTCCCCCTGGCTGAACCCCGTTCCCTTTTTTTTTGTGCCCCAAGCAAAAGGAGTGTTTCTCCAATATAGCCCCCTTTTTCATGTTTTGCCTATCTTCCTTTCTGGAACTGTTCCAAAATCACCCCCCCCCGTCCGTCTTGTCAGCTTTTCTTTGCCTTCCCGGGGCCCTTCTTTCCTTTTCAGATGGTTTGAAATGGAGACCCACGCTTTTTCCTTCTTTCCCCTTTAGACTCCGCTCCCTGGAGACGTGGACCTCTTGTTAATCACTGCAGCCCAGAACGCGTTTTCATGGTCCACCCGCCCACCTTTTAATGGGGACATCGCTGTAAAACCTCTTTTCCAGAAGCAAGCCCCTGACTCTGAGACACTGTTTTATCGGCCCGACCTCCATCACTTTCAACCGCCCTTTCAATGCGCGTCGCTTTTGCGGCCGCTCAGGCCCCCCC
>Ga0179593_1404152_pt1 | contig 15843 bp, 21 predicted proteins | sample CZODoug2_1_08_16_FD_185931 | JGI IMG/M metagenome (GOLD analysis project Ga0179593, IMG submission 185931) | Vadose zone soil fungal communities from Angelo Coast Range Reserve, California, USA - CZODoug2_1_08_16fungal (PacBio error correction) | ecosystem: Environmental > Terrestrial > Soil >... | reverse complement strand
ACCCTTCGATTACCCCCCCCGCGTTGATGTTTTTTATCTTCACACCGCTTCTCTTCATTCCAGGGGCCCCCTTTTGTTACCACTGATTTTTCCAATGTTTTTTGCGCCGTCTTCTGAAAATTTCCCCTTGCGGTTTTCCGGGCACTTTTCTCCCCCTTGTTTGGTGCGTGAAAACTAATGTCGCACTCGTACCTTTTATTCCCACTTTTCGGTTTTTCGCAACAAGGCCGACGTGTCCACTTCCACTTTCCACCACCACTGATTTGAATCCTGTTTTTGGCCTCTGATTTTTTTTTTTCCCTTACTTTGTTATTTATTGTTCTTTGATCTAAATCAGTTGTCCTGATTTCTTATTTTTTTTTCCTTCCCCCACATGTGGGAACTGGTTTTTTTTTCGTCAACGGCACCTTCTTTGTAGGGACCGCTTTCGCCCCTGCCACATCTTGAATTTGAGATCTCTTTTCCGTGTTTGTTTTTTTTCGGAGAAGATTTTCTTTCGAGTTTCGGGTCCCCGGAAGTCCTTGGGGCCCCTTTTCGCTCCCCCAACATTCTTTCCCCCGGTGAAGGCCGGGTAAGACCCATCGTCCTTCATTCAGGTGGGTTTTTGCAATAATGGTCACACCTGTTTTTTTGTTCTTTTTTCCCCGTTTTGAGAGAGGGTGGTTGGTTTTTTTTTTTTTTTTTTTTTTTTTTTTGTTTTTTGTTTGTGGGGTTTTTTTTTGGGGTTTGTTTTTGTTCAGTTCTTTTATCTTGAAAGTTCTTTTTCCCCTGTGATGAACGGTTGGTTTGTCCGAACGGTTTGTCAAGGCCACTCCTCTTAATTAGCCTTAAGGTGAACCGAGCTGACAGTCTCCCGCGCTGCTTTTTCGTTTTTCTACTGGCCGTTCAACCCCTCAAAACCATTTAAATATAACTCAAAAACCTTTCCTGAACTCTAAGCGGTTACCAGGCATTAGTAAACCCTTCCCCCGGGTGTGTTTGAGTGGTATGGATCTCTTCAGACAGCTAACAAAGTTTTCCCCTGGTTTTACCCTTTTGTAAAAATCTTATTTCTTTTTTTCAGGCGTAAATCTCACTCCACACCCAACAAAACTACGCCCATGTTTCGTGCTATCCGCCCTCAAGCTGCCGGTGTGTCCCTGTATAACGGCCGTTGTATTTTTTCCGTTTTTCAGTCTTTTTTTTTTCCTTCTTTGGTCCGGTCACCCTATGCAGGTTTTAGCCTTGGGCCCCGGTCCCCAGCTTTTTAATTTGCCCCCCGCTTACCCACCGTTTTCTTTTGCGTTTTTCCCCCCTCCTTAATGGTTCAAACCCCTTCTGGCCCCCAAGACTTTTGCACGTGTTGCGGTCCGCCAAGACTCCTTGGCGCCCCGGAAATGGTCGTCCCTCCTTGTGTTTGCGGGAAATATGTTTAGCAATTTTGCCCCCACCTGTTTAATCACGCCCCCCGCATTTGTGCTTATGTCTTGCGGAAATTACTTTGTTTGCATCTCTTCCGGCTGGCACTTTTATATCACACACCCGTGCTTTTTTCTCACCCGCTTTCACGTTTTTTTTTGGTTGTCGCTTTCTCCCTTTCCTCTTTCTTGCACTTGGAGCCCACTCGTGCGAAAATTTTTGGGCTCCTTGGCAGCGGTCACCCCCCGTGAAACCGGTTGTTGTCCTCGCATGGTTTGTCCGTGGGTGTAGCGCCCCCCCCCCCCCTTTTGTTTGAATCCCCACCGAATTTTTTGCTCCCCCCCCATCGCGCCTTCTCCCCACCCTATCTTCACCTGGTGCCCCATTGTGTTTCTGAGGTCGTTTCTTTGCGGTAGCCACCCCCTCCACGATTGATTTCGGCCCCCTCTGAGCGTTTTTTCACTTCAACCCGGTCCGCTCCAGTTTCACCTTCCGTTTATAAACTCGTAGATTGTTCCCCCACTTGGTTTTTTTGTGTCATCAACAGTTTTGTTTTAACCTCTATTTAGTCCTACTGTGCCCAGTTTTTCTATAAAATGTTTTATTGACACCCCCCAATGGTCGGCGACTTGGTTGCATGATGTTTTTTTTTTTTGGCACGTCCTTTTTTTTTAGGCGCCTGGTTTTTTTGACTTGCCGTTGCATGCCCCACCTTTCTGGGTAACCTTGCCGGGCTGAAGAAACCCCCCCGTCCCCCGGCCCTTCCGAGTTTGTATTTTAAGCCCGTGTTAAGGATAGGTGTTTCAAGGGGGGTTTTCCCTCTTGTGTAGTTTCCAAGGCCTTTTTTTGTGGCATTCTTCCCCGGAGTTGTGTCTACACCCCAGTTGCGATTGGCCTTTTTTCGTTCCGAGGGTCCCAAGATTGGTCCGTATCTTCCCCCCCAAACTTAAGTTTTTCTGCGGGGCGTGCACCTTGATTTAGCCCCGATTTGCGGTTTGAGTGTAACCTGACTTTTTTTCAACCACTTTAAAAGTGTTTGCCCTTGTCGTTTGCTGTCTTTTTGGACTGACGGATCTGTCGGTTTTTGTCTCTTTAAAGGGTGGCCCTTTTTTTGCGGACAAGACGTATTTCCCCACCCCCAACTTGCGATCTTGCATTCCCCGGCCTTTCCTTTTTTCGAAACCCCCCCCAAGTTTCTTCCGTTGATCCTTTGCTTGGCTACCCGGCACTCCTGGGGTGCTTTGCCCTTTCTGCCCCAGAGAATATCTTGTTTTTTTTACCCCCCCCGTTGACCCCTTCTGTTCTGCTTCTCCCCGGGTTTTTCCCCCCGCTCTGCAACTGCTTTTGACAACTTTTTTGGTTCCTTTTGGTGGCGGGTTTCAGCTGGGGAAAACCTGTTGTGGGCCTGCTGCTTCGCTTCCTTAAACCGGTTTCCGGACCCACTTTATTAAAGCGGTTTTTCTTCCACTGTGCGCCCTTCCCCCACCCTTTTTTTCGTTTTCCTCTGCACCCCCCCGTTGCTTTTTCTGATGTTTGGCTTTAGCTTGTCCCGCGACGATTTTTGCTTTCATATTTGTGTGTTTTAATCTACGCTGGCCTGGATCCCCAAACGTTTGTACCCAAGGGTTGTCAAACCTTTTTTTTGCTTGTCGTTCCTTTTTTTCCTTCACCTTTTACCACTTTCCTTTTCCCCCCCGGGTCTGCGTTAAGCTACCTCCAACGCTTTTTGGTCAAAATATCCTTTTTTAGTTTCCCCTTTCTTTAAAATTTTTTTCGGCCGGACCCCGGCCCCAACCCACTTGTCCCCGCTGCGGCTTTCGTTCTTTTTGACAACTTCGGGGGGTGAAACTGTGTTTCCACCCCCCTTGATACCACTTGTATGAGTAATTTCTTCGTCAATTTCCACCTTCTGGGGTCATTGCCCATTTCATTCCTGGGCCCCCCCAATCCCCCGTCAGACAAAGAGTCGTCCCGCCTTGGTCCCCCGGAATTCCGTTTATTGCCTTGCGGTGCCCACTCCCTTGCCCGTTGCTGGCCCTGTCCAGGGGTTCCCACTGGTTTTTTCCGCCCCGGAAATTTCGTTCGGGACGTTCAGGCGCCCCGCACACTCTCAGTTCTTTTAGTCTCTCTTTTTCTTTTCCTCTCCTCCGTTTGGAGATTCTTTTTTCCCCCTCGGTTTTTTTGGTGCCTTACGTCCACGAGTTGACCGTTGCTGCCCGAAAGTTTTCCCCCCATTTTTGTTGAAAGCAGGGCCGAATGAACCCAATCGTCCTGAATAGTTTGCATTGAACCTGGAAGTTCTTTGTCGGCGTTAGCTGGCCACTTTGTTTTTTCTTTTTCTTCGGGTGGTGTACAAGTGAATTGGCCAGGATGGTTTGGTTGTTGTAACAATTTTGAAGAAATGCTACAAGCCCTTTCCGCTCTTCTTTTTTCCTGAATTCCCCCTTAGCCTTTTGTTTTGCGTCTTCCCGATCCTTTGCCTGCAAACAACCCGTCCCTACCCCAACCCCAATTGCCCCTCTTCCCTTGGTGAGAAAGGCGGTTAATGCATCTTAACCGTCCCAGGTGTTTGTGGGTCCCTCCCGTGGTTTATTTTATAGGTTAGATGTTTCAGTCCAAACACCCGGTTTTTCGGCCCCCACACCATCGATTTTACTGCATTTTTGAGTAAATACACCAAACAAACCCAATTACCTTACCTTTTTCCACGTTCGTCTGTCTTCATCCGACGCTGGCGGATGGTGCAGTTAACCTCCTGGGGTCTTTTTTGTTTTTTTTTGACCCGTTTTTCCGCCCCTAGTCTTTTGTCTTGGTCACCTTGTCTTTTTTATCTGCTGAGTTTCCCCAGGTTTCCCAAGCTGGAACCGCCGCGACCGGGCCCCAACCCCTTCCAGTTTTTCCCACCCGCCTTGGACCATACCCCGTTACGGCATTTGAACGACCCCTTTGTTTGCTTGCAGACCAGCCATTCTTTGGGCCCCCCCCCCCCCCCGCCGGACCTGCTGGCTGTGCGCAATATGTTCCTGTTGGCAAGCAACCTTATCACCTGAGGCACCGGCTCATGCGCGTATTTGTATTCCTTCCGTCGTTGTGCATCTCTGCCTGGCCACGTTCCCAACCCCCCTCGTTGCGCTTTTTTGTTCCACCCGTTGCAGTCAGTACATTTTGCTTTCTGTGCGTTTCGAACCACTTCCCGTTTTATAATTGATGCACGCTCGGCCGACATAAGTGTTTGGAACCTTCCGTTTCGTGAACCTGCGTTTCCTTCATTTTCCCCCGCTCTTTTTTTTAATTTTTGTCTTTCATCCCCCCTGACTTTTCCTGTTGTCCCCCATCGCTTTACTTATATACAGGTTGCGTTTTTTTTTTTTTTTTTTTTTTTGGTGTTTCCTTGGCTTGCCTAGCCCCCGCGGTTTTTGACCCATCACGATTGCGTCCTGTTTCAGCGCTTTCTCGGCAACACCTGCTTTCGTTGCTCCAGTGAATACATTATCTACCAGCGTGTTGTTTAGGCCCCTCTAAGTCCCCTTGTCACCTTGGCTGCCTGAGTTGGTCCGCCCCCATTGACACAATTTTATGCTTTCCACTTGGTCGCTCACTGTATTTGGTCATTGCTCTTCCCTCGGGTTTGCGTGCAACCGTCTGCTGCTTCTTGGCCATCCCCCCCTTTGATTGGGACGCGTGTCGTTCAGACGCCCCCTGCCCCTTTTTTTTTTTTCTTGTCCTGAGAGGTTTTTTTCACGAAGTGCTCTGGATTGCGTGCCCTTGTCGGTGGATTCCCGGTGTCCCCCCACTTTTTTATTATTGTTCGCGGCATGAACGGTTTCATGTTTACTTCTTTTTGGCAGTCCATTATCCCCTTAATTTGCCGGCTGCGTGGGGTTTTGGTGCATTCTCCAGAGGGCTGTTTCTTCACGTTCCCCCCTTCCGTCCAATTTTTCCGTGACGTTTGTTTTTTGCGGCGCCTTTGGTGTTTTTTCCTGGTTTGGCCCCCCCTTTAATGTTTCTGCACCACGCTGCTTTATTAGCCTTCCGCATTGAAAAGTGTTCCCCCCGTGATCAGTTGTGCTTTTTTATTACAGTTTTGTTTTTGCTCCCCCGCAAAACCGATTTTGGCGGCTTTTTCGCGCCCTCAATCTTGTTTTTTTGCGGTCACTGCCCACAGTTCCCCCCCGTTCCTTTCCCCACATTTCATTTCCGTGTGACCCTCTGTAACCTTTTTTCCCCTCTGGTCCGTTTGTGTTTTCCAGCTGGTAACCTTGGTGGCTTGCCCCCCGCTTTGCCTCAAAAAGGGTGACCGGACACCATGTCCAGAAAACGTCCATTCACTTTTCAAACGGTTTCTGAACGTCACCCCTGGCGTTTTGTCCCCACTCTATTGATGCGGATTTTTCTGACCCCCCTTTTTCATACGGTGGTTTTTTCCAGTTAAGTCTGATTTCTTGTATTACGCTTTTCTTTACCCAATCGATTTTTTTTCAAACCCAAAACACCTTTGTCCCAGGCCCAACACCCTTTGGCTCTTTGGCCCCAATTTTCCTAATCCTATCACATACCCCTCTTCGACAACCCCGGGGAGGTAAGGTATCTTAAACCGGGGTTCTTAGGGCTTTTTTCGTTCCCTATGCCTTGTTTCCCTTTTTGGCAGGTCCGTCTTTCCGGTTGTTTTTTGACCACTCTCCATGCCTGGCTGGTTCCCTCGCTCCTTTAATTCCGGGGGAAAAAACCTATACATATCTTTAGAAATTTTTTCCAATTTTGGTCGACAAGTCTTTTTACCACTTTCATTCTTTTTTGCCCCCCACTTTTTTCCACCCCGAGTCCATAACCTGGCGATTTTTCTTTTTTCGATGTGAACTGTCCACCGGTACCTTTTTGCCCTTCTCCAAATTCAGTAAGAGGTTTTTCTTTGGCCCTCCCAGTTTTGGGAAATGGTTTTCCTTGGCGCCCATTGCATGTATCTTTGGCTTTTTTGCTGGTCCCCCGAAAAAATTCCGCCAAGATCTCCTCATATCCGGTTTTTGTTGTTGTATTTCCTTATGTCTTTCCTTTCTCGTTTTCGTTTTTGGCGCCGAGTTACTAGGGGCCCCCGGTGGCTTCTTTGCAAACCATTTCTACTTCCTCACTGGGTCGAAAGAACATCTGTCCCCCCGATGCGATTTTTGCAAGTCCCCTTTGACCACAATGTTACGGATCGTTCGCAGTTTTTTCAGTTTTTCTCTTTATGTCCTCTTTGTTGCCCAAGTGGTTTTTGCCATCTTGTACGGCTGCTTGTTTTCTCCGCCAGTGTTTGAATGATCTAAATACTTACTTTCCCGCCTTATCAAGGTTTTTTTTTGAATCTAGCGGCAGAGGGACTGAGCTGCCAGTCCTTGATTCTTCCCCCCCCTCAAAACAAACCCTCTACAAACTCAACCCAATCCTGAAGGAGAGCCCGCGGTTAAGTCATCCGCTCACCTTTTCCCGCGGGTTTGATGGAGGTTTTCTGTTATATTCCCCTGGCCAACCCCCCCCCCGCCCAACGGTTCCTTTCCCACCCCCTTTTTAAAAACCCAACCTTTTGCAGGGCGTTTAAAATTCAATAAAACCCCTCATTACCAACGTTTCGTTTCGGGTTCGTCCGCCTCCCCCTGCTGCATTTTGCACAGATGTACCCGTTTTCTTTTTTTTTTGCGCAAGGAAGTTCCGGCTTCTTTCTTGTGTTCGGTCACCTTTGTTTGATCTTTGGGCCAGTCAGGCCTGGTTTCCAGTGGTCCTTTTGCCCAGCTCTTTTTTCCCACGTGTTTCCTCCCTTTTCCCCCCTTCAGCTTGGAAACCACCTTCCGACCGGCCACCCGTTGTTGATGGTTCCCGCACCAGATTATCTTGGTCGCGTAAGTGGGTTTGGAGGTCCACTGCACCCCCCTTTTTCCCACGGCTTTGTGTCCTTGCGCCGCCGGGACCCGCACTTTCGTTTTTTGTGCATCTCTTTTTCCCTTCTGGCCCCCCCCCTTCCCCAACTTTTTTTTTTTTTTTTTTCTCCGCCCCCTGTGTCACGTTACCCCTTGGTTTTGTTGTTCGCGTTTCCTACCGCACCCCGGCTATGACCATCGGATGGCTTCCGCGGTTCAATTTAGTTTTGTTTTTGTTTGATAAACTTCTCTTCCCTCGGACCAAAACCTTTGCCTTTTTTTTCTCGGCCCATGGCTTTTCTTTGGGGTTGTAGCGCCCGGTGACCCCCCCGACATGTTTTCGGTTTTCTCGTCCTTCTACCACCTAACCACTCCTGGTTAGGGGTTTCTGAGGTCCCCTGCGTTCCGGGTTCTCCAAATTTTTGCCTTTTTCACGCGCAGCGTCTATGTTTGTCGCCACCCACGCTTTGCTCCTTTGTTTCAAACATTATCTTAGTACTGTAGACTCACTGGTTTTTCCGGTTGGAAAGTGTTTTCTCCCCCCCCAGTTTCCCCCCAATTACGCTTCCTCCCTTTCGATATTTATTGTTCCCCCTGTGATTTTTTTCGCCTGCTGGTTTTTTTTTCTGGTTAAACGACGGTCTGCGCGGATTGCAGCAGCCCCAATATTTTGCTTGGTGTTTACCGCGTTCCCCGCGGTTTGCCCCCTTTTCAAACCCAGACAGGCACGATTTTTTTCTTGTTTACTCGATTGTTTTTTTAGTTGACGGGGCCGCATTCGTCTGTTTTTTTCGGCCCAACCTTGTCATGTCTGTGGCCGGTTTTGTGGTTGTAGCTTTAACGTGAAAAGCCATTTGGTTCTGTCCCCCAGGCCCGGTTTCGTCTTTGTTTTTCCGTCTGGTCGTCAGTTTCTCCACCACTTAATCGTCGTCGCTGTGCATTTCCCCTTGCTCCACAGAGGGTGTTTTGTTTGTGCTGTCCATCTCTCCCGATTTGCCCCCCCTCCCCTTTGGACTTGTTGTCCGGGGCGTCGTTTTTTCCTGTGGTGTGATGCCCTTTCACTTTTTTGGCCCCAGGCTGCATCAACCCACCCGCCGGCAAATTTCCCATCTCGCCTTCGCTTACCAAAAAATGGCCTTCGTGCTTCCGTTTTTGTTCTTTCCTACTCACTCTTGTCCCAAACGGAACGTTCGTCTTTCCCCTCCCCTGGAATATCTTTTTTGTGGGGACGTCCACCGTTCCCGTTTGCGTTCATTGTATTTTTTTTTCAATTGTTTCCCGCTTTGAACCCGTCTTTGTCTTGCCTTTTTTTCGGGCGTCCCAGTGGGAACACCCCCAACTGGTGGCCTTGTGCTTACGTGCCAACTTAATAACCTTTTTTGACCGGACCCACATTGAATTTTTTGACCCTTTTTTTTTGGTCCTCAACCTTTTTGCGCGTGCGAAATTGCCCTTCCCCCCCTTTTATTTCTGCCCCTTTCCGGGTAGCCTTAATTATTCGGTGCTGTATTCGGACCACCCCATGCCGACTTACTGGTTGCTTTTACCGTCTTTTTTTTTTTTTTTCTTTTTTAATGATTATTTCTTATCCACTCGATTTTTTTTTCCACAACGTTTTTACCCAGGGGTCACCCACTTTTTGTTGCTTTGTGGCCCATCTTTCCTCACCTCCCCCACCTTGAGTTCAACGGTAGGCGGTAGTTTTTGACCTAGGTTTCTTTATTTGGCACCTTTGCGGTTTATAGATCCAAATGTTTTTTCTTGCGGCCGGCGCATTTGGACCCAACCTCTTCCTGCCGGCCTCCCTTCGTCCCTTTTCCCCGGGAGAATTTTCCGTTTCCACTGTCACCGTTGTGTCCAGACCACCCTTTTTTCAAGCTGAGTTAATTTTAGCCACTGTTCGGTCTGTCACATGTTTTTGTGCCATCTGGCCATCCACTTTCCCATTTTTGTCCCTTACCAATCCTGGTCCGTCCGGCTTCCTTTTCCCGGGAAAGTGACTGTTGTCTATATGGCACCGCTCCCTTCTAATCAGTGCGATGTCTTCGCCCTGATCAACAGGTGGGTTCAATGGTTTTTTTTGTTTCGGTTGTCAAGTCATTCTCGTATTCCCTTTCGGCCCGTCCCCATCGTTTTGAGTTTTCCAAGTCGATACTTCTCTTTGACGAGCCACTTTGGTTGTTCCCCCCCCCCCCCCCCCCCCCCCCCCCCCCTCCCTCCCCCCCCCCCCCCCCCCCCCCCCCCCCCCCCCCCCCCCCCTTTGGCCCCCCCCCCCCCCACCCCCCCCCCCCCTTTCCTTTCCACCCCCCCCCCCCCCCCCCCCCCCCCTGCCCACCTCTCCCTGATTTTGTTTTTTTACCCGTGACTTCCCCCGACCTTTTGCTTTTTTGCCGAAAAACATTCCACCCCTTTCAACCGTCCCTACTCCTGCTTAGTTGCCTACCTGTTTTTTTTTTTTTTTTCCCCCATTATTTATCGCCGATTTGCTCGCCATTTTCTTAGTCTTGGGTTGGCCCAAGTTGGTGGTTTTTTTTTTGAAAAAGTTGGTCGGTGCTTTTTGCGGTTTGAGATACACCCTATACTCCCTTCCATTTGTTGTTCCCGGATCCGACGAAGAGTTGCCAGCTGCAGAGTTCTTGAATCCCCTGCCCCTCCCCCCCCCATTTCAATTAACTCAAAATCCTATAGAGTTAGAGGTTTTTCTGGCTAGTAAACCTGCCTCCTTTTTTTTTGCCTTCGAAGTGTTTGCTTTTCCAATGGCCGCCCCAGCCCACCAAAGGTTTTTCTGTTTTTGATTTTTGGGTCCCCCCCCTCTTTCGATTCGAGAGTCAATCTCAACAACCCCATACTTCAGTTTGCGGTTTCTAATCCTCCTCAGCTTGCGTGGTGTTTTTTTTCATGAGTAACCCGGCCGGTTCTTTCGAGCCAGTTTATTCCGGTTCTCTTCTTGGTTCCACCCCTGTTAGTATTGCATTGTAGTTTGGGCTTGTTTTTTTTCAGCTGGAGTGGTCCCTCCCGTTTTTTTTTTTTTGCGCGGCCCCAACCGTGGCCTTTTCATTCCGTAGCCTTGTTGGCCTCCCACCACGTCACGCCTATTGTTCGTGTTTGCCTTTCCCCTTTAACACAAGATTCCTTGTCGCGGTCAAGCCGGCACGGCTTTTTTTTTTAAACTATTGGCCGTTCTTGACCACGCTTTTGATCCCCCGTCCTTCATTGTGCTAATGCGCCTGTGGGGTCTCGTCTTTTTTCCCTGGCCTTTTTTTTCCCCAACCTTCCCGTTTTCAACACAATCCGTGTCGTTCCCCGCCGTCACTTTACTCTTCTTTCTTTTGTCGCGTCCAGCACCCCGCCCGGCTCTTGACATCAGTGCTCATCCCTTCCTTTTTTTTCCCCTGGTTTGGGATTCCTCCCAGTCGGGCCTTTTTTTCCCCCTGGCATTATAGCATTTTGCCCTCTGTGTGTTATTTCTCCTTGAATCACATTGACATGTTTTTGGTTTCAACAGCTTTTCCCCCTTACCACTCTTCTGTTGCATGTACTGGGGTTTGTTGGGCCGGTTTGCCCCTTTTTGTTTACCTCCATTCACACGACTTTATTTCGGCCCATCTCGTTAGCGTCCCTTGCAAGGCACCCATCTGTTTCCTGTTTTTTTTTTTTTTCAACCCCATTATTTCGACGTTCTCCCAATTGGTGCTTTGCAGGGACCCGACCTTGGGGTAATACAACACATTTGGCTTGTACATTATTGCTTCCCTTACTGTTGATAACATTTTTCCCCCACTGTCAGCGGAGTTCTGGGTTTTCCTGTGTCACCTTCCCCCTCTTGCGGCTTTGCTTTGCCTCAGGGAACCCACTTGACTTTGGTGATTTCACCCGTGGCGTCGTCCATTCCCCGAAACCCCCCTTGTTCCTCCCCCTTTTTTTCGTGGTTTTTTAAGATAGGTTTTTTTAGTGAAGTTTGCGACGAGGTTTTGGTTTTTATCCCCCAAACCGTCCACATTTGTGTTTCTCCCCGGGTTTCTTTTACACCCCTGAAGCCTTTTTCGGAGGGGTATTCCTGTTTCATTTGTGCCCGCTGATTCCAGACCCCACACTTCAATTTCTTGCCCCTTCGGGCCGTGTTCACCCTTTGTTTTTTGGCAGTGCTTGCTTTTTTTGAACTTTGGGCCATCCCGGACCCTCACTTTTTTTTTTCTTCTGTTGTGGGCGAGCGTTCTGGGTTTTTGATGCTGAAGGTTTTGTTGTTCCAGGGCGGACCAAGTGTGCTTCCCCCCCCCCCTGCGGCCTCCTATTCCCTCCGTGCCCCCCCCTATTGCCCTACCAAAAGTGCCCATTTCACCCTTTTCCCCCCCTCCCTCTTTCTACGTTTTTGCATTTCATTCTTTGCAACATTAGTTTGCGCTTCGCTAAGACTATTATTTTCGGTGTTCTTTTTTTTTCAACACCACGTGCCAGTTTTGCGTCCGTAAGCGGTTCTTTTTTTGTGTTGACCCAGTTGTTGTACCGCGGTCGTCTGTGGTTGCGGGTTGCGTTACCTTTGGGTTTTTTCTCCAAAACTGGGTGGCCCCCCTTTTCTTTCTCCTGCTTTTGCATAATACAAACCCCGTGTTCCCCCCTTGAGCAACCCCCAGAAAGAAGGGGAATCTTAAACACTTTTGGCTCGACTTTGTCCCTTTCACCCTCCCTTGTGCAGCTGTCTTCTGGTTGTTCGGAACCGGTGACTAACTTCTTCTGCCCCCCCTTATTTTTTACTTGCTTTTCCGTTCTCAAAACTCGATTTTTTTTCAAACACCTGTGTTTTCCCCAGGGCCCACCTTTTGTGGCGGCCCTACCCCCTCCCTCCCGTTTTTTTTGTTACACACTTTTTTTTCGGTTACACTGGCCCTGGGCCTTACCTTCTTTTCTTTTTTTTGTTGCCAACAACATTTTTTTCTTTTTTTTGGAGTTTTCTGCTCTGATTTAAAAATGGTTTCTTTGCTTGCCGGGAGTCCGTTGACCCCCTGCAGTTTGCGCTTGCCCTCTTCGGCTCCGTTTTGAATTCCGGTGGGTTTACCCCAAACTTTGATTCAAATGTTGTACCTTTTCCCCTTCTTCCCCCATTTCGGCGACCAGTTTCGACCACTTATTTGTTGCCACTACCCTTTCCATCATTACATTCCTGTTGTTTGTGCCTGGTTTCGTTTTGACCCCTTGCGGAACTGTCCTGTCCACCCCTGGATTTTGCCAAATCATTTTTTCTGTTCTTCTTCCGGGTCCCTTAACATGGTTGCTTGTAAAAATGTTTTTTTCGCTCCCCCCCAAGTTTGGCCACACCGGGGGTGTTTTTTTTTTTCTTACCCTGTTTTCGTGTTTCCTCCCGAAACACCGAGTTAAGAGTATCTTCTTCCTTCCTTTTTGGTGTTTTTTTTTATTTTGGGTTTTTGATCTCCTTCGCCTTCGGGGGTTTTCCTGTTCGACTGTTTTGGCTGGTTTCGAAACCCCACCATTTCCCCCCCTTGGCAATTTGAGCCCTACCTCTCCTCCCCCTTGCAGCTCCCCGCATTGCATGGTCCCACCAGTTTCCTGGTTTTTTTATCTTGCTCGCTCTTCCAGGATTGTCCTTTTTTTGTGACCCCCCCGTTCTTGTTTGCCATGTCTCAGTGGGTCGCCCTGTCGCCGTTTGTCCACCTTTTTTGCCATAAAAAAGGAAAAAGACAAGACCCCATTACCTCAAATTCTTCCCAAAAGCCCCTCGCTCAGTGTTCTTTCTTCCCCGGAGGGCTTACAGAAGGGGCCCCGAGTGTCAGATTTGTTTTCCCAACCCCTTCCGAAAGAAAATTTCCCCCACTCCCTCAACCCTTTCCCCCCCCAACTTGCCCTTTTGAAGGAGAGAATCTTGGTATTTTTTTCTAGCCCCGTCCCGTTTTGTTTCTGAAGTGCTGACTTTTTTCCGATGGCCGAGCCAAAAGTTCCCTTGGGTACAAATTTTTGACCCCTGACCCATTCCTCCCAGGTGAAATCTCCCAATAGAAACAAATACTTTACGCCATTTTTTCGTTTCCTGATCCAGTGTTAATCAACGAGTGGGTTGATTTTTTTTCCAACCCTGCCGGGGTCTCGCGCCAGTTCATTTGTCAGTTTTGGTGTCCTGTCACCCCTTTTTATCTTTCCAGCGGTAACCTGCCACGGCCATTTTCCCAGTTTTGCAAGAAACGGGTGCGTATTTTTTGTCCCCCACTGTGTCCAGCGTCAATCTCTGCTTGTTTACCCCTTTACGCATTACCTGCTTTTCCCCGGCTAACAATTATTTTTTTTGTTTGCGCCCCGGTCCTTGCTGTGGGCACTGCCGGTAGGTTTTGTAGCACCCCTCCCCCCCTTTCCAGGCACTTTTGTGTTTTTGTCCTTCGCCGCGGAATGTCCACCCCGCGGTGGGTTTCCTCTTATTCGGGGGGTCGGGTTGGCCACCCCCTTTCTGCATTCCAAAACATTTTTGTTTTCGTTCCACGCAGTTTTTTTTTTCACTCCACTGTGCTAGTATTTTTCTCTTCCACTTCCCCCGTTTTTCCATTGTTTAACGCCGCCCGGTCGAAATCATTTGTTTGGATCTTTGACCAAGCAGGGAACCCCCCCCCCTTTTTGAACCGTGTTCCATTTCTCGGCCATGTTCCTGTGGTCTTGCTGCCGTTCCCCCCCCCTGCCATGGCCGGTTTTTCCCCCGTCGCCTACTCCTTTTTTACCTCTCTGGGGTGAAATTTTTGTTAGTTTTTTTTTTCTGTGGCCGCCCTGCCGGGTTTACCCAAATCAACGGATTGCTGCGGCACCTGCAGTTTTTCCCTTACCGTCACCCCCCGTCTCTTTTTTCCCCCCCACTTGTCCACCATTATTATACCCTAGGAAGAGTATAGTTTTAACTTGGCTTTCCTGTTCGTTTTTTTGCCCGTCCCCGTTTCCACAATTAAGTTTCCTACCCAACTGTATCACCTTTGTATTTTTCTTTTTCCACAATTTTTCTTTTCGCCGCTTTTTTTCCTTTTTCGATGCGTGGGCGCGAATTTTTGCCGCCCCATGGGTTTAATTTGCTCTGTTTGGTCCCCCGGAGCGTTTGCATCAACCTTCCCCAACCCCCCTTAAGCCAGAGATTGTTTTGGTATCCGATAGGTTTCAGACCGTCGCGGATTTCTTTTTGAGCAACCGTGCACTTGTCGGTGGACCCTGCGGTTGTTTGGCCTTTCCCCCCCCGTGAAGACTGGTTTCGAGGGCCCGACATTTTTCGGAGGTTCCCGGTTCTTGACCCACCACCAACCTGATTGCCTCTTTGCTGCCTCCTGACTGCCATTAGCCTGTTTTTTTTTTGTGTTGACACAATTTTGCGAATACCTCCAAGCCATTAATTAACCGTGCTTTTTCCTTGGTTTTTGCGTTCTGGTGCTTTAGATTGTTTTTTTGTTGATTTATTGTTGTTTTCTTTTGAAGGTTTGTTTTTGAACAGCGGAGCCCTTTGTTTGCCCCCACTATTGAATTTGGCATCTCCGCGGGCCGTCCTGGATGCACCCCACCCCCATTTTAATACGTGTCATCATTTGTTTTCTTAATCCATTTTTTAAGTTTGTTCCACAGGCTGCCCGTGCCTTTTGCCCTCTTACCTCGTTTTTTCTTACCAGTTTTCTTCTTACGGGTATTTCCCCCCCCGTTTTTTTTGGTCCAAATTGAAGCTGAGTTTTTTTCCTTTAAGTTGGTCGCGTTTGGTTGTTTTGCTCACTTTCTTTGTTGCACCACCACTTTTTTTCATGTTGGCCACCCGCTGAAAATTCAATTAACACTTTTGTTTTTTCGATTGTGCACCCAATTAGCCCCCCCTCTTGAAGCGGACCTTCAAACCCTGGCTTTTTTTTTTTTTTGTTTTTCAAGACCCGGTTTTCCGTTTACTTAATGCACATCCCTGCCAGCTGATTTTGTGTTTTTTGTTTTGGACAACTTTCGATCAGAAACGGTTGGCGTCCCGTATTTTTTTTATTTTTTTGATCTTGCTACTTGATTTTTTTTTTTTCCCCCCAAACTTGTCAACTTGTGCCAATTTTGGGGTGGTTTGCGGCCATCTTCTAACACTATCTACCACTTTTTTCCCACCCTTTGGAGGCGGTTAAGTAAATAATGCCTACCCCCCTCTTCTCCCTTTTGTTTTCCCATTTTTTTGGGAGTTTTTAGATTTCCTTGTTCTTTTGTCCGTGATTCGGACCCAAAATCTGGCTTGCTCCCTTCCTTCGTCCTTCTTTTTTTCCGGGTAACCCCTGATAAAATTGCTCTCCCTTTTTCTATTAATTTTTCGACCTTGTTTTCACTTTCATCTGTATTCCCACCTCACTCCACAATTTCAGTTTCTCCCTCTTTTTGCGAGTTTTTTTTTATCCTTTCCCCTCCTTTATTGCACTTTCCCGATTCCCATTTCTTTGGTTTCCTTGTCTGCGCCCCCCGTCCCCACTTTTGGGACCTGGTTTTTTCGCTTTGCAAGGCACTTTGTTCTTTTTTTTTGTCGGAAGTTAAGGTGCCCCCCCCTCCCCCCTCTCGTCCAGAGGTG
>Ga0179593_1399015_pt1 | contig 15844 bp, 23 predicted proteins | sample CZODoug2_1_08_16_FD_185931 | JGI IMG/M metagenome (GOLD analysis project Ga0179593, IMG submission 185931) | Vadose zone soil fungal communities from Angelo Coast Range Reserve, California, USA - CZODoug2_1_08_16fungal (PacBio error correction) | ecosystem: Environmental > Terrestrial > Soil >... | reverse complement strand
GCTCGCCCCTTTTTCCAGATATACGCGCGTGTTCCTCTTCAAGACTTTCCTTAAAGATCAAGATGTATGACCTATGCTTTTTTTCCCCCTTTCCTGTCCCCCCGATCCTAGCCCTCCCTTCCTCTGGTATGACAATTTTTTTACATGATGAACCTTTTCCGGTGTAAAATAACTGTAAGTTTAGATCGAATTATTCCCCCCCGGTGGCGGTCCCTCCTCTGACCTTCCTTCTCCATGTATTTCCTCGTGCGTTTCAACTCTTTCCAATCTCTTCCCCCCACAGGAGTTTCTCTCCTCTTGACGTATCCTTTCTTTTTACTCTTGGCGAATAGAAATTATAGCATCCCGTACCTCTGCCTCTCCCCATCTTGACCCCGGGGGGCGCTTTCTTTTACTTGCGTTATAATGTTCCTCTTCCAATTTACCGTGAATCTTACAACCCCCTTTCCCTCTTTCCTGACATTCCTGTGCGCCTCTTTTGATTTTTTTGGCTCATTGCGTTCCTTTTGTTTTTCTTATGGGATCTCTTCCCTTCGCGAGGGAGAGAAAGGGGAATCCGGCTCTTGAGGCATTCTTGTCCTTCTTATAGAGTTTGTGATTTTTGTGCTGATTTTAATTTTCCGCTCCCCTGGTCACACAGTATCGCGTTCGTATGTTCTGGGTCCTCTCGCCGTTGTACTTCTGATATCATTTTTTCCGTCTCTTGTGACTCTTCTGGGTATTTTGCTTGGACCAATCGGATGACGACCTCACCCCTCAGAGTTGGAGGTTTCGCGGCGGGATCCTTCTTGAGTTGGTGTATCCTCCTTTACCCTAAACGTTTTCTTCCTTATTTGTTATCTTCCTTTTCATACCCCCTCCCCCTTTCATCGGTGACGCTAGGTACGACTGTTGTTGGTAATCGACTCTTTTTAGTGGACTTGTAAACCTTTGATTTCTGCTCAACTAAGCTAGACCTCTCACTTTTCCGATCTACTTTTCCGCGATTTTCCGGTTAGCTTTTTTTCTTTCCCCTCATCGAGAAGTCCCCTGAATCCTTGTATGTTATGGATTCTGCGCTTGTCGAATGTATCTTCGAGTTGCTTGCCTGCCGTTGAACTGGTTTTAATTTGGTCCACTCGTCTTCCATTTTCCCCTATCTAAGGAACTCACCCCGCCGAGTCATATCTTGGATCTACCCCCTGCCGGACACCTCCCTAACCGATTTCCCTCCAAAGGGACAGTGCGGCGTTAGCGTTGCCTTTTTCGGTCCCTTCACCAAAAATCGGTTCCCCTTGTGAAGGGCGTAAATTTGGGCTCGGGGTCCACGTATCTATCGCCATGATACGAGCCTCCGGTCCTTTCTTTCGAAAATATGTCTCCCCAAGCCATCGCGAGTCCCTTGAGCTGCTTCCTCTTTCCTTCCCTTCCCTTTTTTCCCCTCCCCACGTGTCAATCCCTCGGATCTCTCTCCCTGCGTCCAGGTCCTCTTTTTGTAAAGATTTGAGTGCGCCGACGTCCTCTCAGGCAGGTGACCCAACTCCGTCTTCTGAATCGCCCCTTTTTTTTCCAAGGGCCCCGATCGCGACTTAACCAATCACTGCGAGGTTTTGCCCAGGCAACATTTTTGCTCCTCTTTTCCTATTTCCTTCTGAACGCGCCTTCCTTGTTTTGATAGCGACCCCGTTTCCCCTATAATAATTTACCACGCTCTCTTACCCTAGAATCGGTCCGAAATTCGCCGTATTGAATGTGATATCGTTTCCCTCAGCCTGCACCCCCTTGTTTTGGGTTTTGCGTTTTCGTTCAAGTTCTTCCGCCCCCCCCCTTTCCCCACCGAGCAAACCTCTCGAGCTACCGCCTTCTATGGTCATAATCCATCCTGATTAAGCCGATCGTAGACTTCAATTAAAACGGCAACCTCCGTCTATCGATCCTTTTCCCCTTCTTCTTAATTTGCCCGACGCGAATGTCCCCTTTTCCACAGGCGGTATTGTTTTTGTCCGAGTTTGCTGAGATTCACCATACACTTCACAAGAAAAGTCGCCTATTCGTTCGGTCACCTACCCCCGCATGCCCTAAGATACTTCGATTGCCTGTCAGTTCTCCTGTGTCTTTTTTTCGCTTCCTTTTATTCCTTCCCTCTTGGGTTCTCCTGAAGCACCGATTCGGGAGGGTACGAGTCACACGACTTTAGTCTTTGATTTATATCTTTTTCTTATTGTTCCCCCATGTCTTTCCCTATCCCCAACCTGAATGACTACTCAATTTGCCCACAGTTGCTTTCCCCCTTTCGACTTACTTCGCCCCCCCTTTTACTCCCCTTCCACACGGGAATGGTTACTTCTTATGTTTCGTCGCTCCTCAAGGCTATTTCTATTTTTTCACCTTCTAACCAGTCACCCCCTTCTCCCTCCCTTTATCTGCACCTCTCGCTCCCCCCCAGTTTTCTTCCCCTTTGCGATATGGTTTAGCATGACGGTAACCTTTTTTATATTATCCCCTCCTCCCCAGTGTTTTTTTTTGCTATCCGTTTTTCCCGTCATGGCCTGCCTCTTAAAGGAGATCCCTCTCGTCGCGATTGATCCCTTTTTTCTCCTATTTCCACTTGCACGTGCTTCAGAACGAGGAGGGCTTACACGATTAAAACACATAGCATCTTGAGGGAGGAGCCCCCAGGCACACTTCCCTTTTTTGCATGTTTCTTCCTTTCTCGTGGTTTTCTCCCCTTTCCCGCTCTATTTCCTCTTTCGGGCTTTCGGTGGTAGTTTCCCTCCCAATTTCCAGAATCTTTCAGTCGACAACCCGAATCGGATTACTCGGGTCAAATAATCCTTTTTCGCCTTTGCTTGCTTAGCCCCCCCCCCCCTCTAGGCCCTTGCTCCCCCTTCTTCTCTCCTTGACCCCCCGCCCTTTTCCTTTTCCCTTCCCTTCTCTCCAGGTAGATAAAGTCTTCGCTTTGTTAACGAAAGCATTCTTTCCCGACGTTCTTTCAACTTGTTGATTGGTTCAGTATACTCAAGGTCCTTTCCATGTAAACCCAGCATACCTCCCTTTTCCTGAGAGGGTTTACCATTTCTCCTCCTCCACCTGCCGAAAGTACGTCCCGCGTACGCATGGAGGTCGCGACGATCGACCATGGTTTCAGTGCCCCTAAGGCGTTCTCTTCTCACGTCCTTTTTGTGTGCTTTCTTCTCAAAAGACCGGCCCGTCACCTCGTTCCCCCAACACCGGGGCCCTTCTCGGACTAGTGGAGTGCCAGAGCCCCGTTCCCCTTCCCTCCTTTTTCGATTGGAACAGTTGATTCCATTCTTCTCGTTTATGAGCGGTTGGAATAATCAACAAAGGGTAGGAGGATGCCGACAGGAGCCCGCCATTTTCGCGTTGCGTCTTTTCTCCTGCCCCTTTTGCCCAGAAAAAGAGACTTCTTAAGCACGTTCTCTCTATAGACTTCCCCTTTTTCTCTATTTTCATGATCCCGCACGTTTTACAAACCTGTTTCTTTTGCCCACTCTCCTGCCCCTCACCCCCCTTTAATGCTTAGACCTTTATCGACTATGTGCCACTTTTTTCGTGGGAACCTGTCCCCACACCTTACCCTTGGCTACTGCCCTCCGTTTTACTTGTCTCCTCTATGTCTTGGATAGATTTTCCTGCTGCCCAGTCCTTATAGAGTATAATTGGCTCCATACCTTACTGTCCCGCCCCGACCCGAGCTCCAGGAGTGAAAGACTACCCGGCCTTACCGCCCTCCGTCAGGGAACTGTCCTTTCCCTTTTCAGTAGTGTCCCGGCTTTTTAGCTTCATCAATTGCTCTCAGTGTGTATGCTATGATTCTTTGTTGACAATTTCCCACATCGAGGAGGCGCACCCCCCGAGATGATCTCCCGCCCTGCGCTCCCTGAGCCCCCCCCCCACATCCCGTCTCTCCCCAGGTATCTCTTCCTTAGAACATTAGAGTGCTAAGTAATCCATTTCGCCCCCCCTTATGAACAGCTCCCTCGATCTTCTGACCCTTTTTTTATATTCTCCCTCCGACGCAACCCTTTTACCCTTTGTTGGCAATATACTCCAAATGCCGTACCAGCTGGGACACTCCCTTCTCCGCACCGCTTTACTTTCTTTATTAAACACTCCCGATTTCAAATTCCCACCAAATCCGTTTATTAACGCGCGGGTCTCTTTCCCTTGCAGAATAAGACAACGAAAATGTCATGCTCCCCGCCTAAACCAGAGCCCCTTTTTTTTCCCCCAGCGAGGTTTTCCAAGAAAATCCCCCAGTGATTAATTCCCCCTCCACTGGTAAGAGACCCAGTTCTATTCAGGACCCCCCCTTTTTTTTTCCAAAACTTCTCCTGGTGGTCGTTGCCACACAATTTGTCTCCTCATGTGAGGTCCTGGTCATTCACCATTCAAGTATCCGTCTCACTTCCAACCTACACACTCCCGATGCCCTTCACAGGTGCAACAAACCCCTAATGTGTGGAAGGTGTTTCTTCCAGTTCGCTCCCTCCTCTCGATGTGAGCCTAGACCCAATTAGACCCCCCCCCCCCTTGCGCGCCCCAATACCCCCCGAATCCCACCACACGGTCAACCACTTTTTCATGCCGTGAAATAGTCGATTGAAGTTTTCGACTAACCGGTCCTTGCAAGCTAACCCCCCCATTTCTTCCCCCCTTGTACTCTTCCCCAAGAACCCTTTTAGCCGTCCTCCCCATATTTTTTTCTCGAGCAGATAGGCTCGATGGCGGCTTACCCCCCTCTTACCTCTTCCAGAATTCTAACCGTTTTCGCCACCCTGCGCTTAATTCCCGCCCATGCTTTTTACCCCTGTCATTTCCCTCGTTTCGCATGCCGATGCGTTTTTTTCCCTCCCCGTCCGTCCCCGCCTACTAATCATCCTCCTTACTATGGTGCACTCTTGGCGATCCCCTGTTGAAGTCAGTTTCGCCCGTTGTTTCTTCCTCTGATTTTCGCTTTGTTCAGGTTACTCTCTTTACAACCCCTCTTATCCCTGTGGATCTTTTTTCTTTTGCCTTGTACTCTAAACCTTGCCCGGTCAGCGATCGATGAGATTGTCCTAGCTCATGCAGGGTTTTTTTCTCTGACTTTAGTAAAAGATAATAGAGATATCCTCTGACTTTCCTTTTTCTCCCTTTCTTCCCCCCAGATTCAAACTCTTCTCAGTCTCGTTTTACCTTTTTCCCGATTCCGAGGATGTTTCTCCCTTTTTTTTGAACCTTGACAAAGTGAAGGATAGAAATTCTTTTTGCTGTAAGTCCGCATTATGTCGTGGTCAGAAGAAGTTCCCGCATGTCGGAATCTTCCTTCCCCTTCGGTCTTTCCCTCGATTCCTTAAGTCTTAGAGTTGATTTCTCTTTGCTTTGACTCCCCTTGACTTGGTCCCTTTTTTTTCATAGACCTCTTGATAGGTCGCTGCCTCCCCCAACAATATTTCTGAGATATGTTATCTATAACGGTTAAACTGGGGTTGCCAATTTGGGACCTTCTCCCACTTACCTTACTCTTTTGCATCGTTTTCGAGCCGTGTTGTGGATTCTTTTATGATGCCTTGCTTTCTTTTTTTTTCCTGATGAACATAGGTGTCTCTCATTTTTGTATAAGTTTCGGATTTTCTTTCCCGCCTTTTTCCTTTTTCGTCGTCATCCCTCCTTTTCTTTTGCTATATGTTTTCCTTTCCCCTTCGCAGTAAAGGATTCGACCTTCCCATTTTTACTAACCCGCCTGCCTTTTTTTATTGCTGCCTTCCTCTTGCCTTTATCCCTTTCCCCCCCTTCGTCTTTTCTTCTGGCAGAGCACAGAGGCCTGCGAACGGCCCTTTTTTCGGGTGAGGTTTCCTTTTTCTTTCCTACTTCGGTTGTTTTGGCCTCTTCTGATGAAAGAAATAAACGAGCCTTTATCTTGAGTTGGTGGATTTTGCTCCCCCCTCCCGTAAGGTTGATAGTCCCCGCTTTCCCTGACTTTCCTCCTCTCCCGGTTTAGTGAGGACCTCCCCCTTCACCTTTGGCGTCTGCGTTTACAATTACCCTCCTCCCCCCCCTTCCACTTCCCATTCGGAGTCGAAAGTAATCGCGTTGCCTAGCCCGTTCTTATAATCGCATTCTTGAGAAGCAACTCGCCGGTCTTCTTCTTCACTCTCTCTGTCCTCTTTCTTTCCCATCTAGGGTCCCCTCCCTTGCCTTTTTTCCTTTCCCCCAGTAAAGGTGATATTGCTCTTTACTGCAACAATTGGAAGCACTCATCATTGATTCCCCCTGCGGAACCTCATGCCCCTATTTTTCCGACAATGTCCCGGTTCTTCTTTAGTTGGTAATTTTTTGTTTTCCTGCACCCCCCCGGGTTTGGTGGAGGTACTTCATTTGCCTGACTCCCATTCGCACCACTTCCTTTGGATCCGGTACTGACGCTTCTGAACATCGCTGAAACCTCCCTCGCTCTTTCCTTTTCTCTTGTCTGCCTCCCTTCCCCTTTCCGTTGTAAAATTTTTTTCCCTCCCATCTAGTTATCCTATTTTCTCCCCCCCCGGCGTCGTGCAGTAAGATTGGTTCGTCCAGCTCGTGTGTCTCCCGATTCTACGTTCCTCCTTGGTTCCCCTCCGGTTCAATCCCTCATCCTCTCAAACCTTTGCCAACATAGATTTACTGAGATCGGAGCCCCCGGTGGCTTACGGCAAACCTGTAGAGATATCCAGCTCCTTTTCACCTCTCAGTTCCGTTGCCTCCCCTGGTCCCTTAGTGACATAAGTTCATCGTGCGGAGCCTTGACTTGGTCCTCCATTTGCATCCTTTGAAGGGGGCCCTGGCTCGTGCGCAGATGTCTTGCCCCATTTTTTTGCTTTTGCCGGGTTGTTTCCTTCTTCTCCGCCACCCCCCGTCCCCTCTTTTTATTCCTATCCCTCCCTTTATTAGTGGTTAGGATCATCAAGGATGCCGCTATAGTATCATTAACTGCAATTCCCCTGAAGGATCCGTACTTTTCCGGACTGGTCGGCGTTTTTATCTGACCTCCTCCTCTGCCCCCCTTCTCTAATGTAGTTAGGTGTCAACTTCAACAAGATAGTCAAATCAACCCTTTTGCCCCTAACCGAGTACCCCCTTTCTGGAAGCGCATCGATCTTTTCTATAAGTTCTCTTCCTTACTCTTCACCCCCGGGAGAAGTAGATAGATAGTTGGTATTTCTCGGCTCCCCCCTACTCCTCGGGAAGTTTCCCTTCTCGTCTTTTTCTCTGCCTTTATGTTTTCCCCCCCCTGCTTTCCATTACCTTCTCCTACCCTTTCCCTGTCAAACAGAGTGATGCCGGATCCCATACCCGCGACGTATAACCTTACAAACCCCTTCATTTTTCTGCTTTTCGAGCCGCCCTTCCTATGGCCTCTTGTCTCTTTCCTTTTCAACCTTCCTTGGCAAGCACCCTTTCCCGGTCCATACGCTTAAAATGCGAAGCGCCGCGGATCTCCGTTGCGATCTAGAAATGACTTTCACCCATTGGAGTCTCTGATTTTCCTCCTACTTTGTTGTGTTTTTTTTTTATGAGTCCCTTTCCCCTGCCTTTCGTCATTTTCTCTCTCTTCCCCGCACGGAGTCCCGCGCTCGCTGCGCTATTGAAGATCCTTCTTGGATTGAACGCTTCCCCACTCATAATCGCCATCGTGCGGTCGGATCCTCAACTTTTCCCTAAACCCAATTTCACACGTTTGCCTTTTACTTCTCTTCCTTCTGGAGGATCCCCTCCATGTTTCATTGAGTCTTTCTGATTCCCACCTGCCCCCCTCGGAGACCCCTACCACCCCCTAATTTCAGACTTTCCTCGGTCACCCGCCTTCTCTGTCTGCTTAGCCAAAACCTGATATTCCCACGACGTACCTTCTGCCCAGGCATCTTACTTAGTCATAGGTCGATTCTTTAGTAATCACGAATGATGGTCTACGCTTTTTCGCCCATTGTTGTTTCCCCTCTCCCACTCCCAGGTTGACTTTGAAATACTCTCCCCCCTAAAACGAAATTGTCAGAAGTTTCCCCCATTATCGTACCTTATCCTGAATAGCGTTGCCCTTTCCTCCCTATCTTTCCCCCGAGATTGCAGTTGAAGGTTTTCGCGTGTCCGCTAGACGGATCTGGTGTCATTAAATAGACGGGCTTGCGGTACCCTCTTTTTTCCCCCTCCGGTGTTAAGTGTCTGATGCACACTTTCAAGGACCTTTTTCCCCTCCCCCCCCCCCAACCGGAGGGCCTATTCCCTATGCAGTTCACAATTAATTCTCCTTTCTCCCTGGCTGATCTGTTGGAATGCGTATGAACGATTCTCCCCCCTTCCCCTGTAGCTATCCTTCACGGCGGCTCCTTTTCACTTTTTTTCAATTCGACGACCGGGTCCGTACCCGTCCAAGAATAGATTTCAACAGACCACTTTCCTACTATCGCCCTGTGACCCCTTTTTCGATTTCATGGTAAAACGACCGGTCTTTGTCACCAACATCTGCCATTCCTCCACGTCGTCCGTTACCTTACTGACCCTCCCTTTAATTGGACTGCCAGACGGTTTGAATTCCTCGATGTGCCGTGGTGTCTTTGGACCCCCCTTCCACATGACCCATTTTCCCCCCGAAGTGCACGGCCGACCTTAATCGGCTTGGATTTTTCTAAGCTCTACCTATGATATTTTCCTTGTCCTAACCCCCTTCTTCTTCACCTTGATCCCCCCCTTGACCTTCCGCCCTCCTCTTTTCCCTATTGGTGCCATCTCCAGAAGCCCCCTGCTAACGCCCTGCCTTTGTCTGAAATCTGAAGTAGTTCCTGTCAGTTTTTCTCTCCCTCCTCTGATTGTTCTCCCTTGTTGGACTGCATTCGCTATTTTTCCCATTCCCCCCCCCCTCTCGTCCTCATCACCCGCGAGATCACGACCCTCGCGCCCCATTTCTCCTCCCCAGTCTTACCTTTCTTTTTATCTTCTCTGAGAGGAAAACTGAGACCTTTTTACGTCTCCAGGCACCTCTTAAGTAGACTATATGGTTTAGTTTGGTCCCTCCCCTTTCCCAGTTCCCTTCTTTACTCCCAAAGGTCGACCCCAGTTTTTTTTTTCAGTCTTTCCTGAGCTATCTCATTGAATTTCTTATCAAACAGTGAAACTCCCACCTCCTCCTACCCCCCTTACGTTAGGTGTCAGTTAGTTACTCCACCTCCACAAAGTCTCCCCCCCCCCTCTTGCCAACCTCCCCAGATTTTTTCGTTTGTTTGCCTCGTGTTTTCTTCCCCACCCCTCCCCCCCACCCCCGAAGGCAACTACTTCACGGACAGGCTATAAACCTTTCCAATTGTTGTCCCAGCAACCCCCTGTGCGAGATTCTCCTTTTCTTCCTTTCCCCCCTTATCTGAGAAGCACAAAACCCCCCTGTATGGGTCCCCTATTTTCTCCCTGCCCTACTCCTCCATGATTCAGGTCTCCAAATGCGCGATTGGCAGCGCTCCCACCCGAGACCCCCCCACAACGGCCTGTTTTAGCCCCCTCATCCAACACCCCTTTCCCCTCCTTGCACCTCAGCGAAAGTTTTCCCGTCTTGAAGTGAGACTTCACCGTAAGGCAATTGCACTGCGCCCCCAGCTTTCCCCCCCCGGACCTTTGCCCGCCTAGCCCGCCGCCCTTTTTTCTTTTCTTCTTTCCCCTGCTCCTTGAAGATGGATGATTAATACCCCCAATCGTTCCGCACTGCTCCCGTCTTTCCATAATAGAACTTACGGCCGCTATTTCTCTCCTTTTGACCGTCTGATTATAGTCTCCCCCCCTTTTTCTTTCTGGGTCATCCGAGCCCCCCCCCCCGATTTAAGTTCCCTGATGGGTAACTTCTTTTCTGACGGCAAACAGGTATGCCCTTTCCTTACCTAGCTTCCACTAGAATGGCTAAAAAAATCATCGTCTCTCCCCCCCGCTGTTTCTTCTTTGAGACCTCCTTTCGAACCCTTGCTGCTAGTTCTGATCGATGTTTCTCCTAGTCCTATCTCTCTTTTCCCCCCGTTGGTCCAGAGATGATAGTTTTACACGTCTTCATCCAGATATAGTCAGAACTCTCTTTACCTCCTTTATAAACATATTCCCCGAGGATGACTTGTATTTTTTTTTTTCCTTTTTTTCCATCCTGCTCACTAACCCCTCTTCCCTTACCTCCAATTTTTCACCCCCTCGCACCCACCGCCTCGAATCCTTCCCCCTTTTCTCTTTTTTACCGCCCCCCCCCTCCCCTCCTCCCGTGTCTCCATCTGTTCACCCCTCCCCCCATCCCCCCCCCCCACCCTCCTAAGTTCATTACCGCCCATCGTCCGCGTCACCACCCCTTATCGCCCTCTCCCCGCTACAACCACCCCCCCCCCCCCACCCCCACTCCTTTCAACCCAACGACCCCCCTCGCACCACCCGCTCTACCCAACCGCTACCGCTCCATCCCCCCCCCTGCTGTAATCATCCCACCCCTACTATAATCCCCATTCCTCTACAAGCCTCTACTCGCTTTCTCCCTCCCTCTCCTACTCCAAATCCTCCTCATTCCCCCATGCCTTCCCGCCCACTCCGCCTCACCTTGTCCCCCTCCTTCCCGTTTTTCCGTCTGCACCTCCTACAAAACCTCGGCCCAAACCTCACACTCCCTAATTCTGGGTCCACACCCCTCCCTCTGAAAACATCCCCGTCCTCTCCCACCCCCCTCCCTTCCTATCCCCACCACCGTTCCACCCCCGCCTTCTCCCCCCCCTCACTCTCCCTTCTCCCTACATTCTCCCTTCCCACTCTTCCCGATTTCACCCCGTTCCCCCTCTCCCCGCCCCCTTTCCCCCAAACTGTCTCATTCGCCGACCTCCCCCCCCCATTCTTCCCCTTCCCCCCCCTCCTCTACCCCTACTTCTCCCGCCCCTCAGTCCGAAGTTTCACCTACCCCCTCTCACCAGCGACATACGACCGCCCCTTCCAACGACACCACACACACTATACCTCCCCCTACAGGTTCTCCTCCTCGTTCCCCACCTTAACTCCTCTCATCTCCTCTAGTCCCCCATCTCATTACTCCTCCTTTTCCCCCCCATTTCCCGAGGAAGCGTCTTCCCTTTTCGAACGAAGTTCCGATTGCCAGAGGTTTCCATCCGTACGTAAAGCTCCCCGAAGTATCCCCCCCGGTTTGGAGTCGCCCCTGCGAAACCCCCCTCCGGCATGTCGTGTAACGGTTTCCCTTAGTGTCTAATCGAGGAAGTAGCTCTCTTGCACGAAGACCTTATCCTTTCTGGTGCAGACCCCCCCCCCCCCCCCCTGATATTTTTTGCCGTTACTCCTCCCCGTGCATCCCTCTCCCTCCTCCCTCCAGTTCCCCAATATTGCGGTTATGCGGGGAATTGGTGGATGTTGACGAAGAGGGGATTTTCCTCCATCATCTTACGCTTTCTCCTTTTCTCCCCCGTCTTTTTTTTTTTTCTTATTCGCGCAGTTCTGTTCTTCCCTGCCCCAGAGGATTTTCCGCCTGGGTTTCTTTGCCCTCTCACGGGAAGTAGTAAGCTCCGATGTGGATTTTCTTCTTCTTCTTCCTTGCTGCTCCTCCACCTTCTATCTTCCTTTTTCCCCCGTCTTTCTAGTGAGTAGTCTGCAGCCTTCTTTATGGTGGATTGTTTTCCCCTCTACCACTTTAATGAGGAGCGGATGAGTTCGAGGCTTCTCATTCTCGTTTCTTTTCTTCTTCATTGCACCACCCCTTCCCTACCCCCTCCTCTTTTATATTGCTCCCTTCTGTTTACCGTCATCGGTTTCCGTTTTTTTTGGTCCCTCTGTTGCGCTGGTAATACCCGACTCTGTGGGGTTCCTTTAACATTTGCGCCGGTCAGAAATACCCGAGAGACCACTTACATAGGGACTCTTTTTCTCGCTGGCGACGTAGCACGTCTTACCCATTTTCATAATCGAATCCGTTTTTCCCTCCCTTTCCCCCAATTACAGAATGTACTTTCATCAGGCGGAGATGCTGACTGTCATCTCTTTTTGATGACCGAGAGGGTTTCAATTGGTCACCATCCCAAGGTTATTTTTTTCCCTGACCCCCCCCCCCCCTCTTCCTTTTTTTTCACCTTTATTGATATCCCCCCCTGAACTACAACCCTCTTACGAGGTCAAAAGGGGCGTTTCTTCAATTGTGTGTCTTCATGACCCCCCTCGTGACTTTTTTCTCTCGCCATTTTGTCTCTTTTCACTATTCGATATTCCCGCCCCCTGCTCCTTCAAGTAATTTTTTTTTTCTTCCTAAATCTTACATAGAGTCAATGACTGTTCTCTTTCTTCCTGTTTAATGTTGTCCCCATTTTCCAAACCCCCACGTGAATCCCCTCCCCCGATCGCACCCTGAGTAAGGTCTTCCCTATTCAAACCCAGCGAAGGATCCGTTCTCCTGTTGTTCCACTCAGTTTTCCTTTCCATCAGCGACTTTTCCCCCTCTATCTATTCCCCTTTTGAATTGGAAAGCCCCCCCCGGCGCACAGGTCTTTCCCCTTTCACCAAAATTAGAATTATTCCCCGAGTCCCGCGGCCGTTTTTTTACCGGGACTCGCCCCTTTTAAATGAGCCCACTTTACCACCTGTGAATGCACAACCCCCCTTCGATTTCATGGTCTGAGTAGTCCTGCCTCGTTGAAAAAGTCGTGCCCCTTTTGGTGTTTTTCTCTGATTGCCGTCACTCCAATTCCACCTCTCCACCCCCCCTTTGTACTCCAGATACGAATTATCTTTTTTTCAGGCAATCATCCAGGAGGAAGTCTCTTCTCTCCCCCCCATCAAGTAGAACGGTATATCTCAGGTCGGGGCGTGGCCTTGTCTCGCCTCGAATTCCCCCTTTTCCTCCTTTACGGTTTGATTCTCTTCCCCCCCCCTCCTTTCCTCGGCAACATCACCCCCTTGTCGCAACGAACTACCTTTCCCTTTCCCTTGACTACAGAATCGGCCTATTGAGCTTTTGAGATGCCCTGATATTCCCTGGTCGTCTTCCCCTCTTCGTTTCTTCGTGCTCTAGTTTTTTTTTCATTTTTTTTTGCCTTTGATACCCCTTAGGAGATGTTTCTTTATCCTTTCTGGCGTCAACTTTTCCCTCCCACGGCAACCCGGTCCTCACACTTGGCCCCATTTTCTGTCCGGCTTCCAGTTTAAATCCTTCTCTTCTTCAACATTCAAACCCCTTTTTCTGTAGCTTCGAGGTTCGAGCCTCCACCCTCCCGATAGGTCAATCCCCCCCCCCTTTTTCTTCCCTCCCACTTCATTCAAAGAGAGAACCTTGAGCTCGTTCGTCCTCTTCTTCTCCTTTTTCTTATTCCTTTTCCCTTCCCCTGGTCACAAGGGCGACCTCCTCCTTTACCCTTTTTTTTTTTGAGAGACCCTCCGCCCGTTTACGTTTTTTGGCTCTTAAGAGTATCTATCCGATATTGACCTTTGCTCCTCTTCCGGCGACTTTCTTTCCCGTACCGCTCTTTCTTTAAACAAGAGCCCCTCTTCCCCTGCGGTCTTTTGACCAACCTCCTTGTCTACGAACCCATGCCCCCCCCCCCCCCCCCCGTTTTTGATACTTCCCTGTCTCGGATGGATGCCGGACAATTGTAAATTGGCTTCAGGTGGACGTTCCACCCTCCTTTCACCCTAATAAAGCAGGTCGACCTACACACCGTTTTACTCCCTTTATAGTGGTCCAATCCACCTGGGGCGGGGCCCACCCCGATCACTCCTGAACCCGCTCCTCTCTAGAGCCCCGTTCTTTCCCCGTATATAAAGTCCTGCAATAGACTTGCATTTTCTTCCGAAATGATGTTCCGCCTTTCGTTTCTCCCTTGTTATGTCCCTCTCCCTTCCCCCATGGTGAGTTCCCATCCCTCTTCCCAACCTCCCCGGTTCCCCTTTTCGATGGGTTTGTAGCTTTCGGGGAAGGTATCAGATATATGTCGTCTTCCTTTTTTACGGTTCCCTCCCCCTATCTCCTTTGTCTGGATGATTTCCCCTGACCATCTCCCCGTAAAGTCCGTCTCTCTAGTGGATTTTCCCTTGCAGACACACTCTGCTCCCACGCTCCACCCAACCACGTGTCACTCTTCGTTTGCCCGCCACTCCCTCGTCTTCCTTTCGTCCCCCGGCTGACTTTTTGTTGGTCCCGCGATTGTAAGTATTCCTTCTGCCCGTCGGAAGACCTACCGGGCTCGTTACCATAGTCTTTATATCTGCTAAAAGGGTGGACGTCCCTCACGCTGCCGAGGCTTTTCCCGTCACTTTATCGATAGCGTTTGCCCCCCCACGGCCAACTGACCTTCTGTCCAAATGAGAAGGCTCAGGTTTCCCCTATCGTTGCCGGCCCCTTTGGGACTGCCTTGACGCCTGTGTCCCTGATGTGATCACTTTTGTTCGTGGGACCAACTTCCCCGGACACAAAGAAGGAGATCTCACTGGACCTTTTCTGGCTTGGCTCAGACGCGCTGAACTTCCGTTTGATCTTTCGCCTCAGATCTCCTCAATTGCTCCAGCCAGTTCTTCCCGATTTGTGCAACCTCTCCTCCCTCCTCAATGCCCTGGCCGGTTTCGGTAATCTTTTCAGTAGTGTTCCTGGGTTTGTTTTCTAAGACTTTCTTTCCCCCCCCGTTTTTTTTTTTCCTCACGATCCGCTACCCTTTTGGACCCCCTTGCCCACCCTGCGCTCTGCAGAAACCCCCAGCATGATAAGGACAGCTGATCCTCTTCCCTCCTCCTCTCATTTGCGGTCTTCCTTACGTCGCTTTAGTTAGCACCCTTCTTATTTACGTATCCAATCGACGAGTACTCGCTCGGCTTTTGGCTGGTTATTTTCTTTTAGTTCCAACTCAGAACCAGGTCTGTCGTCCCTCCCTAAACTCTTCCTGCTTTTTCCCCTCTCCAAACCCGCCGCCTGACAGTCCCCTCGTCTGTCTGACCACATGAAGCGACAAATAAACTCTCCTCACTGCCTTTTTCTTTCCCCTTTCCTTCCTGGGCCTTTCCTCCCCACTCCCCTAAGCTCGCCCTTTTTTTTTTTTTTTCCCCCAACCTTTCCTTTTTTTCTTTTTGCCGAGCGCGTGGGAGCTTTTCCCTCCAATACCCAGACGACCGAGTACTTCGCCCTTCCCCTTCCCCCCCCCCCAGACGTCACAAAGGAAGTTTTGGTTTTTTCCCTCCCACTCCCCCTCCTTCTCTTTGTCTCCCCCCCAGTTCTTTCCTTTTCCGCACAAACTCCCACCCCTCGCTACAGCCCGTCCCCCCCCCCCCTCTGCCCCGCAATATTCGAGCCGGACTACTTGTTCTCCCTCCACAGCGCTCCTTTTTTCTTTATCCCAGACAGAGACCCCCCCGTCGACCCCTTCCAGCCCATATCCAAAAAATTGTGTAGAGAACCTTCTGTCCGCCCTCTCCTCTTTTCCTTTTTACATTTTAACCCGGTCCTTAAAGCCCCCTTATTCCCCACGGTAATCGTGCACGCCCATACGTAATCCTTGATAGAGTCCCTATAGGCCCAAAGATGAGATGGAGGCGTCAGACACCCCCCATCTTCCGTTCTTCAATCCCTGAATTCTCCCCTCTCAGCATTAAGGCTCGTATCAATACCTCCTCCAGAGATTCAGCACATTGTCCCCCCTGCCTTTTCGGAGCCCAGGAATCCCCTTAGATCTTTCAGTAAGATTGGGCCCACCTTCTCTTCCTTAACCTGTCCTCCCATTTTTTTTTCTCCCGGGGCTTTTTGTACACAGGTTATCGCATCCTTAAAACCTTTCATCCTCGAGTATCTTTTCTCCCGTTTCTTTGAGATTCCCTATTCTCTTGTCACGTAATTATAATTTTT
>Ga0179593_1368737_pt1 | contig 15844 bp, 14 predicted proteins | sample CZODoug2_1_08_16_FD_185931 | JGI IMG/M metagenome (GOLD analysis project Ga0179593, IMG submission 185931) | Vadose zone soil fungal communities from Angelo Coast Range Reserve, California, USA - CZODoug2_1_08_16fungal (PacBio error correction) | ecosystem: Environmental > Terrestrial > Soil >... | reverse complement strand
AGTGTTTTGGGTTCTCTTTTTTGGCCGTGCCACACGACCCGCCTTTTTGATCAATCTCCCGCCCCTATTCCACTTTTTCGGCAATTAACAGCTGCTAGCGTTTGCTTCTGGTTTTTCCCATCCTGACGTTACCCGAGATCTTTGCTCCTGGCTCCACCCCACATTCTTAAAATTTTGGTTGTATTGTTGGCCGCCAGCGTCGTCCCAACCTTTTAAATCCCAACCCGATGTTATTCTTGCTCACGTCGGCCGTCACCTAGAGCTTATCGCCCGCTTACCGGTTCTCACCCGCTTAGGATGCGGGGAGCCCTGTCTGGTTTTGCTGGTTGTCTTTTTTTCCTTATCTCCTGGTTTGCCTCTTTTCTTCTATTAAACCAAGCGCCACGCCATTCCTTAGATTCTGCTGGTTCCCAAGCTGTCGTTGCCAGTCTCCTTGCGCCCCGCCCGCTGACCTTCAGCCCGAGCTAGAGGGAGGTAAGCTTGTTTTCATAGTGTGCATCTTTGCCCCCTCTTTCTCCGAGATCTTCGTTTCAAGGCCCCTCCCCCCTCTTTCTCTCCACTCAAGTCGTGGCAGCAGCAGATATTCGATTCTTGTCTCTCTTTCTTCCTCCAACTCTCGAGTCCGAGTTCTTTTTGGTAGGCCCCTCCTTTCATATTTTCCGTAGAAACGTTCCGTCGTCTTTACTCTGGAATCGCGAAAGGAGGCCTGAACCCCCAGGGTTTCTTTCTGTTCCTACGGTTGCCACGTCCCTCTCGAAAAAGCCAATGCCCTAAGTGCCTCCGCCATTCCACTCCAAAATGCGTCTTATATCTTTTCACAGGTGTGTGAGAGTTGCCTTCCCTTTTTTTTGCTGTTCGCCCTGTGTATCCTGAGCATATCATTGCGCTTTTTCCTGCTCCTTTTAAGTTTACAACACGGATGGGTTCTCAATTAATCGAACGTTCAGCATCAGAAGTCCCCCCGTGCTTGGCTTTCCCTCCGCGGCTTCCAATGATTTCTCCAAATCATTTCAGACAGAGTTACTTTTTTTTTTTCCAGGCTGGGAGTCCCCTCCTCGAAAAAGTAGCACGTTCGCTATGTATCAACTCGCGCACATTCATTGGCCCATAGCCTGGGTCGAAAACTTAAATTAGTCGACTTTGTTTTTTTTCTTCGAAGATCTCTCCCTGCAGATTTAACTTGATCACGAACAGGACGGATCCTTCCCAGAAGTCCCCCCTTCCCTCTACAAATCCGAGTGCTGTAGTCTTCTTTAGGGCGTGGTTGGCTACCAGAGCAAAGTTTTGACTTATGTTTTCTCCCCAGCCGCCCTGCCCCCCCCCCCTCATGGCGCTTCCTCTTTACTCATGCGTTTCCGGTACGGAGTTTTTATCCCTTCCCTCTCCCCACTTTCCAGGGGTGCTCTGGTTTGAACCCACCTCGCCCTTCCCTGACCGCTCTTCTCATTCCGATTAATAGACTTATGTTCTAGTTTGGGTCGTGAAATAAGCTAGATTTTCGTTTTTCGCCCTAATCCGTTTGATTTCAAATTTATTTCGTTCACACGGAGCCCCCTCCCGTCACCTTCTCAAGTTTGACAACCAGTATCCCTAGGAGGGCCCATACTTCGATGTTCCCCTTCCCCCCAACACACACTGCACCCGCAACCTATTCCACACCGCACCCTGTTTTCCCCATCGCGATTTATGCATGCCTTGTCTTTGCCTTCCCCAAAGATTTCCCCATTGCCCCTAGTTTTAAAGATTTCAGCCAGTGAGGGTGTTTCCCCCCTCTATTTTCTTGTGCGCTGCGGCTCCCGTCGTCCGCCCCCAGGAACCCGCGCCCCAGCTGTACTGATTCCTCCAAAACCACTTCTATGAATATACCTCGCCAAGGGGCCAAGTGTTGTCAAGATCCTCCCCCAAATTTTCCTGAAGTTGTGGTTAGAAAACACCCGGGTGTCGTAGTTAATGCTGGGTGCTCACGTCGATTTTCGTAGAGAGCTTTCCTTCTCTCTAGAAAGGTTGATTGCGCGCCCCCTCGTGGTGCCTGTTCTTATCCCCTTGATTCTTAGCAGTTGATGGTGCTGAAGCCTCTGCAGGTTGTGTAATCAGTACACCCCGCCTTTATACAATATGCGTTTTCTCATGGCATGAAGCGACCCCCCTTGCTCCTTTTTTCTTACCCTGGGTGTTTGTGTTCGCGGGATCGTTTTGCTGGGTCCGACTGGACAGAGAGAGTTGACCGAAAACTCGTTCTCTCTCCTTCCGGAATACCGTTTTTTTTTTTAGAGAGATCTTGTGGCTTTTTTCATTGATTCCCCGTGTACCCTCCCAAAAATTTTCTCAGCAGAAAAATAGCAGGTCTGTCTTTTTTTTCCTGCTTCCTCTTCCATGTTAGTCGTCCCTGGAAACGTTATATGCTGCATCAGAGATTCAGCTTTTTGTGTTTTCCCTACAGTTTTCCCCCCATTTAGGCGTACCTAAATTCTTCTCCGTGATCAGCGATGGTTTTGATCACAGGCCCTGGAATTGTATTCACGCTTTCCGGGCGTATTTGGGTTGGACCCTCTTTCCACCTTTTGTTTCTTTTTGAACCGAGTACCGCCCCTTTTTATTTCCAAAAATTTTTTCGACCCCATCTTTTTTAAAGCCGTTTGGATCTTGGTAAAAATGAAAGTGTTAGTCTCTTTTGGTTACGGGGGTCGAAGGCACACGCTTTCGGGGATTGTAGGAGCCTTTTCTTATGAGGTTTTGACCAAGGAGAATCCGAGGGGGGTCCCTCTGCTTGTGTTGCTTTTTCCCGAGGGGGATTAGTTTGGTGGCCAGCGTAAAGACTGCTCGGCTTTTTGAAAGAGAGCTGGCCAAGGTTCGGCCCTCTAAAAGATGCGATCCCCCCCGGTGTCTTGAGGGTACGACCATTATATTGGGTCTGAGACTTTTTTACGTACTGGCAACGTTTAAGGTATTTGTCTTGGTGAAGAAAAAGAGTGATCCCTTTCTCACAACCTTCCTACGCGTATTGTGTGAGCGCGCGCCCAACTTTCTAGCTCGGCCCTCCTTTCTGATTTCCCCCCACTTCCGCTCGCTTCGCTTTTTTTCCCCCGTACGTTTTTGCTGGCTTTTTGTTTTTCATGCCCAGAACTGGGTGGGTTTTCATTTTGGTCTTCCCTAATGAAAATCTGCAATGCTCCCCGCAGACATCGTGATGACGCTTTTCTGATATGTCCCCATTTACTTCTTTCCCGTAATATGTGGTATTGGCTGGCAAGACACCCGGATACGCCCTATCCACCTCGAAGGCGAGGTCCCAGGTAACTTCAAGGACCCGAAGCTTTCGGAAGGACGCCGTCTTTTCACTAGGAGAGATATCTCTCCGTCCATACCCCACTTGCTCCCCCCGCGGTGAAGTTGGTCGTCTGATTTTTTCTTTTCCCCGCGAGGCGAGTTCCCAATATCGCGAAGTCCGTTTGCTCTTCGGTCGTCCCACCCTTTCCTCTGCTCCTTACCTGCGTACCTCCTGAATGTGTCCCCTCGGTCTAATCCTGTATAGCCGCACAATGGCCTTGTCTTAAACTGGTTGCCTTTGCTTCATCCTGCGTCAATCACCTGTGGTTCATGGCTAGATCCGTTTTTCACACTCCCCATGCCGAAGGGAAGCGACAGGGCTCCCTAACAGGGGCTGGATCTCCCTCGAGGGGAAGAATACGTCCTTGGGGGGGTTGTGGTTTTTGAGAGGTCGAGTGGGAGTAGGAAGTGATTGAAGACATGTGCTTGTTTTCCCGTCTTATCACTGAGCTTACGGAGAATGTGGGGGATTCCTCCTGTTTAATTGGGGACCTACCCCCCCCAGCTGACGTTTTTCATTTAAGCCTACTCAAAAGAATCGGCAATAGTCCGGCCTGCCTGCTTCTTTCGGAAATTCTGACTCCTGAAGTCCCTCCATTCAGTTCCCCTCCGGCTGGTCTGTGCGCCGGACGTTCGTGGGTCCTCCTTCCCCGACCCCGCCCTTTCACACGCCCGACCCTCCCTTTCTCCATCTATTCCTACCCCCCCGTCTACTGTCCTCCTCCCCCGTGGGCTGTGATTCAGGGTTGATTCCCCCGAAAGGAAGCCCTTTCCCCCCGCGAGAAAGACAACCCCGGACCTAACGCTGGACCTCCCCGTTAGCAACGCGAAAGATGGAACTGTCTCCCCTTTTCTCCCCCCCTCCCCCCCCCCCCCCCCCCCTCCCACCTCTTCTACGGTGAGCCCAGCCTGTGTGTGTTCGCTCCCGCTCCGCACGACTCTCCCCCTCCCGGGATCCCCCTCCCTCTGGAGTTTCACCATCCCTGAGGATTTGTTCCCCCCCGAATTGTGTAACCTCACACCCGAACCCCAGTTGTAACAGAGGAGAGGGAGAAATTTGCTTTTTCCTCGTCTGCGCACTGCCTCCTCCCTACCCGAGCCCGGTCGTTGGATCCATTTGGCGACCTCCCCCCGTCGAAACCGTCAGAACCCCGCCCAGGAACCGTGGTGGGCACCTTTTGGCGTGTTATTGGGGGCTTGCCTGCCTCTCTTGAGCGCTTGAACGATAGTGGTGCACAGGCAATATACTCAAAAGGACGGATCTATCTCGAAGCTTGGCGCGTTTTCTTAATAAGACTTTTCTTGGTTGGGAGGGGTAGCCAGCTCCAATTTTTCCGGTCCCCCACGTGCCTTTCCCCCCTAGCCAAACCATACGTAGTCAGCTCTATGGCGTGGTTTTAGTGAACGGACGAAATGCGGAAGGAAGTTCTAACCTCGCTCATACATTGCGCTCGTTATTCTCCCGTAGGCTCTCCACGAGAGAACACATTTTAAAGAGCCCCCAGCTCCCCCACAAGAGCACAACTCAGGGCCTTCTATTCAGTGCACAACCGTCCATGCCACGGCCAAAGCCTCCCCTCCCAATTTCCCCCTCTCACCCACTCCTCCCATAATCTGAATGCGGGACCCCTTCCCCGCTTCTTTCACTCACTCGGCCTCCCCTGACCCAAAAAGATTCCACAAACCCCCCCCGACCACGAATACAGTCTTGGCCTAAAGTCCGCGCCATCGAGGGCAGTTTCCCGTCCGCATCGACAGACATTCCAGAACCAATCCTAAACGTCGCTGACATTCATTTGATGTTCGTTCATTGACCATCCGACTTTGCTTGTTGGTGTGTCGTGTTGGGGCCCCCCTCCTCCAATTGGCCCCCAGGGTGTCGTCCATTGCGCCACGAATCCATACGCCTTCTTTTTATTGCAATTTCCGACGCTTTTCACTAAAGCCAGCCCAGTGGAATCCTGTGTGCCCAGTCCGTTTTCTAGCTCGGCCTATTAATTTTCGTCCTAACACAACGCCACCTTTCGCCGCAATTGTTCCATGCGAGTTGATGTCCCTACTAGTGTTGCATCCAGCCGCGGGGTTGTTAAGCCTTTGCAAAATAATCACATGCAGCGAAGACCCCGCTCTTTCCGTCAATGTGACGTGGTTCCCCCGTTTTGCTGCTTTTTCCAGAGGCTGGCGAAACGTCCTTTTCACAGCCCCCCCCCGACGGGCCCTGCGTACACACCAGTCAGGATGAATCCCTCGTATGATGGCACAGTGGTAATCGCATCACGGCTTGTCCTCCGAGGCTCGACCAACAACCACCCGGTGCATGCCGATTGAATGCGCTGTTTTCGCCCCTGTTTCGAAGTTTACGCTCTCTTTGCTCTTCTTCCGTGTGTAGAGATGCCTCTCGGTTCTTCGGGAACACCCCGATCTCTGATTTTTTACGTCTGGTCTGTCCGCCTACAGGTATGTTTACCCGACATTCCAGCTTGCTGTAAGTACTGAGGCAGCTCTCCTTGCCCTTACTTCGACCATTGACTCGTGATTCCGCCGTTTTTAGCCTCCAGTTCTTGTTCGTGTCTTATTTAGTTTCTTAGGACTTTGAGGTGAAATTTCATGCCACATACTCTTTTTGTTTTGTTGTTGTTTTCGAGATCATTGTTGGCGCGGTCAGTTTCTTTTTAGCTACCCTCGGCACACTCCCCCCCCAACCGTGTTCAGGCTTCCCGTTTCCCTCTCGGGGATACTTTCCTCTAGTCCCCTAGTCCTGGCATGATCCCACGATTAGCCCGGATGGAAGTACCTCCCCTACGGCCATCGTACCCCCTTTGTCCCCGAAAGCTTCGGTATACGATCCGTCTCGTGTATTACCCTTTCACGCAGCGTCTGCACTCTAGCTCCGCCGTAGGCGGCAGAATTTCTTCCTAGCACCGTCTTTTTTTCACCCGAATGCCGTCGGCATTCTTTTTTCGAACATATTGTTTGAACGACGTGATGTTATTTTGTTAACAACCACATCCTGAGCTGAATTTCTGACCGTGTTTTCGGCAACCGGTTGGAGCTTTCAGTTTTGTCAAGGCGCTTTCGCCCTCTGCCCCAAAGCGTTTGGTACCCTAAATCCTTCCACGATCGGTTTTCAGATTGTTTTCTTTTTGTAAATTCCCCTATTTCTTCGATCACTCCCCTCACTTCCTTCCAATTGATTTCGACGGTTTTCTGTGTCGTCACCTCATAGACTCTGGTCCGAGCTTTTTACTTTTCCACTGATTACACTTTGCTGGATGTGTTTCCTCGTCGTATCACACTGCCTAATACCCCAAATCCGCAGTGCTTTTTTTTCTCCCGCGTCCATGTGCCTCGGGCTCCGATACGTTGTCGGGACCTTAAAGGGTACTTCTTTTCGTGAGCCCAGTTTAAGCTGGTCGTGGGGCGGGGTCCTGAAATCAGCCCTGTCTTGAGTACCGTGAGAGAGTTCCTTCCCCTTTGGAAGGGGGCTGCCTGGTTCGTTTGCCTTCCAGGGCGGTTCCTGGCCTTGGTCTCGTGCCTGCTCTGTACGGGGTGTGCTTTGGGGTCGGGGGTGCCGGTTTCCCGCCCCCCCGCGGGTCCGGCCGGCTGTCGGTTCCCTGGGTGGGCCTTTGTTGGGGCGGCGGGTGGGAGGGGGTTTTTGGGGGTTGCGGCCTGGGGGGAGCGGGGCCCCCGGGGGGTACTCGCGGGGCTCGGGGCCCCCGGGGGGGTTGGGTGGGCGGGTGGGTTTGGGGGGGGTGGTGCCCCCCTTTTGCCAGGGGCTTCTCGGGGGCGTCGGGGGGGGTGATGGGCCTGGGTTGGTGGTGTGGGTTGGGGGGGGTTTGGGGGGGCTGTTCGGTGGGTGGGTCGGGGTGGGGGGGTTCCCGGGGTTTGGGTTTGGGGGTGGGGGGGACCTCCCCCCCCCCAAGCTTTTCAACCCCCGGGTACCCCCCTCGAACACCAACAAATAGTTTTTTGACACCGTCTTCTTGCGATTTTAGGAAAAGATTTTTGTCCAAAATGTGGCGCCCCCTCCCTCTGAATTCCCCGCAAATGCAACGTCTCGGGAGGTCAGCGCATTGAGAGCTTCACACTACCGTTCGTGTCTGTTCTTCTTCTGCGCAATCCGCCGACACCCGATTTCTCTCCCTATTGTATGATTCGGTATCGCGGCTTTTTTTTCGAGGGTGTACGACCGCCCCAAAGCGCATAATCGATTTTGCTGGTCGTTCGGCCCACCTCCCTGTACCTCATACCCTCAGTCTCTTGAAGGTTGCCTTCATTCTGTGCCTTCACAAGTAGGAGTCCGCATTTACCCACTCTGGGCTTCTGCTCCCCTCCCTAGTCATCCTTTTTACTTTTTCCCGAGCATTTTGAAAAAAGCCATGGCCCCCTATTACCGCACGGGCTCTAACAATGGCTGGTACTTATTATCAGCCCCCTCGGGGTTGGTTTGCGAGATTTCCCCTCCCTTTTTTGTATGCATGCTGTCGGTATTCCCTTAGGCTGGCTTGTAGGTAAGTCCGGGTGGGGGTTTTTTACAGTTGATTGTACAGTGTTGACACCAAACAGAAGCGCATCGCACAGTCTTCTGTGTCCTTTGAGGGATTCCGCTGATTAGTTCTTCGTCAGAAAAGTTTCTTCCCTTTAGACGTGTGATATCTTTGGAACTTGAGTGGCCCCAAATTCGCAACACCTCCCCCACTGCGCTTGGAGGTTGTCGCCCTGAGCAGAAATTCCTACATACTCCATACTGCGGGACCGCTTCGAGACTTACAATATGGTCCGTCTGAAAGATTGTTCTGGACGTTTTGGTTTAACCTCATCCCGCGAAGCTTTTAAAGGGCGAAATGAGACTTTCTTTATATTTTGCTCTTAGGCGTCCCTTCCTCGTATCAGAGTCTTGCTTGGCCCGGCGAGAGGGTAATGCTTTCTATCGAGCTTTTGACGCCAAGCATTCAACCCCTAGAATACGAATTCCTAAGACTTTGTAGGACGTTTTGCTGGTGACCACGAGGAATCCCGATGGCGTTCCTAGTATCGACTTTTGGTCATTTCCCTCGAGCCAATTAAGTCTGCCAAGTTCCGATCCGGGAACCCCCATAATAACCATTCACTTCCTTAAATGGATACCTGCAGTCTACCCGTCCACTGTGAAAACATCCCTCAGCGTGTGCGTGTCTTCTAATAAGCAGCCATTGGCTTACCTCGTTCCCCTTCGACTTGGTCTTCAGCAACTCAACCCCCAGAACACAGCAAAATGATATGAGGGCCTGTGATCTGCCGTGGCCCCCGTGGGTGACGAAGCACCCCCCACCCTCCACTGGGTCTCCATTCTTCCAGGGGCGTGTTCCGGTCCCTCTTCTCCCCCTCCTAGCGGACACCCCCTTTCATAATCAAAAATCCACAGAAAGAACCTTCTTCCATGACCGATACTGCCCCCCCTCTCGTCTTCTTCTCGTGAAAATAGGTCGCCGCTCCTTGAATATGGTGTCGTCCCCCCGTCACAGAACGCGAACTATGTCCCGATGACTCCAGGTTTGCATACGAGAGGGTTTGAGGGAGCCCTTTTTGAGCAGGGATTTTTGGGTCTTCACACAAGACGCCACCAGGCCTGAGTATTGACCGATCCCCGCTCGTCCTAAGGATGGCCGGTGTTTTTGTGGTAACCCCCTCGTTATTCTTTAGCGGTTTCCCGCATCTTTTTGCCTTGCACCATGCAGGCGTCCCCGGCGTGGTTTGTCCGCCTCCAAAAACCAATTCAGGTTCCCCCCCCCCCCTCAAGCGTCGCTTTTTTGACAAGACGATCCCCTTTTTTGCTCCCCGCGCCTACCACACTGAGGGCCCAGTTTCTCCCCCCCCTCTCCTGGTTACCCAATAGCCCTCCGCTTGGGGCGGATCTTTTCCGAACAACGGTGGGCACGAAACGGCGAGTGCTGGTCGGCTTTGCGCCGCCTTTCCGATTTTAAGTTAGGTCCACTTTTCAAACTCTCAGCCCGCTCACCCGAGTCTCTCTCGGGCGACGAGACGCGGAAACCCCCCCCGGCAGCCAGAAGGCGAGCCCGCTCTGATCCCCTATGTTTTAGTCTCCGACACTTCACCCGACGGCGTTGCTCCCCTTGAGCCACCGCGAGAGGTACGCCTCTTGCGTTGACCGGGGCCTTGAGTTCCAAGAGGGCCCGTCTTATAAGAGATCCTGTTATTCTGATCAATTTCTCGCCAGATGTATTTAATTTTTGTTTTTACTGCACATCACACGGGAGACCTTACGAGTAGAATCTAGCATCCTTTACATGACGGCAAATGGATCGGAGATTTCCCCATGAGCACCCATAGTTTTGTTTAGAGGTTTTCCCTGCCCATTGGTCTTTTTGTTTTTTTTTGTCCTCGGACCTCTGGAAAATCTTTTCTCGTTGCCCTAACTGACCGCTCCCCCAATCCCCTCTGGTCCCTCTCCGTTGTTTAGAAGATTCTCGCCGCGTTGCTTTAATTTTTCCGCCCCACCCTCCCAAATCTCATGTTTTTTAGAGACCGGTCCTACGGGCCTTTTGTTGGGATCGCCGCTCATCTCCAGGCAAGGAATTTCGCGGAAGACAGTCTCTAAGAAGGAGTTTAATGCCCGTTTCCTCCCACAGCGGCCTAGCGTAACCCCGCACGAAACAGAGCTTCTCTGATCCAGCTGGTGGGGCAGCATTACCCCACACTTTCCCTAGAGGTATTCTTATACGCCGAAAGAAGGCCCCCCTGGCTTTACATTTTTAACTTACTTCACAATCGAGAAACCGTTCGAACTCCCCCCCCCAACCGCCACGCCCCAGAAGGAACCGCATCCATGGTACACCTGTCTCGCTTGGGGTGAGTCCAATCCTCCCGTGACAATTCGTGATGGCCCTTTATCTCCCGAAACAATTTTTTAGCCGTGCCAGTCGGATTGAATAAGCGAAGTCCTGACTAATGTAACCTTCTTCTGGGTGTTTTATTTTAGGCGGGCGCCCTACCTTTTTCAACTTCGGCTAACTTTTGGTAGATAACTCTTGTTTTGCCGTTGTTGATCTTCTGCCTGTTTTTGTTTTCCCTTTTTTTTCAATGGCTGTACAAGTCCATTTTCTCGGTGGGATCAACTCTGCCTATTTTAACTTTTAGGATCTCATGGGCGCCGTGTGTTTTGCCTTATGACCCCCCCGAAAAACTGTTGGACTTTCTCCTCGAGAAGGCTTTCACTTGTACCTTTCGGGCTGGTCCACCCCCATTTTATGAGTTCAGGGTAGTATACACTTTTCAATCCACTAATATTGATTCTTTCTCCTACCCACTTTTTACGAGTTCGTCTGCCGATACACGGCTTACTCCCCCCTCCTGTCTTAGCGCGCCAGTACGTCTCGTTATGGTGGGGGGGCCTGATTCAACCCGCTTTTTGCGCGAGTTCGATAAGACCAGTCAAACCGCTGCCTCCTGCGAACGAAGGTGATGTTCGCCTTCTCTGGAGCCAAATTAGTACTGTCACCGTTGCGGTGCCCCTCTTGAGAAAGCCACAGCTGTTCTTTTGTCATGTTCCTCTCCTCTGCTTGCATTCCTCTGTGTGTCCCTTCAATATCGAGTCCTCTTTCTTTTCGGACGCCCCTCAACGCTCGCCCCCCTAGTTGTCCGGTTTCACGCTTAGCCCGATCTTTTTGGTTTTTACCTCCAAACGCGTCCCGCGGGTTTTTGTTTGCCACCTGGGCCCACTACTTTCAACTGCTCATATCCTCCCCTGACTTTAAGTCTGCCTCTCTGGTCTCCTCCACACTTTTTTTCTTCTCCTTTGAAACTCTTCCTCTTCCTTCTCGGTCCCCCCATCTGTTCCAACTTTTCCGCTCAGACAATCCCTGTCTCCCTTCCTATTACGTCGCCCCCCTAACAAGGCTTTCCCTTTTTCTTTTTTTTTTCACTCTTTTTCGTTTTCTGTCCTGCCGCCCTTGGAGCTCGGCCTTCCATTCAGTGAGCATTGGCTTCCTTGAGCTTTTCCCGTTTCCACAGGTTCTTTCTCCAGTAGCAGAGCCCTCCTTTTTATGACCCTTTTGTAATATCTCTCTCCCCCGACGTCCCTTCTCCGTCTTTTCGAGCCTTTCAAGGTAGTGGGCCTCCCCCACGCACCCACATTCCCACCTCTGAATAAGTTAGTCTTTTAGGCGAGCCTCTCGCACAGAACACATTAAAGCGGCCGTTCTAGACCTATTACCCTTTCTAGAACTGGTTTGGTACGGGTGACTTACTTTCTATTTCATGCCAGGTTTGTTCAAGGAGCCGAAGGACGCGTCTTGCGAGAGATTATACCTTCAGGACGCTTTGTGGTTTATGTCTCGGCGTTCTTCCCAGCCCCCACTTTTGGATTTGGGGTCCTCCCCCCACGTCCCCCACTTTTTTTTTGCGGGGGGGGCTTTTTTGCGTTGGAACAACGGCCGTTTTTTTCCCGCCGCTTTTCCCCGGTTTGTCCCCTTGTCAGTCAACCGAGAGCCCCTCGGCTGAGCGAAGTCCCCAACATGCTGAACCTCGTGACTGCTACCCCCCGTGACCCTCGCGGTAATTAAATCACGCCTGGGTATCGGCTCTCTAAAGTTGTCTTGTTGCTCTCCACCCCATCGTGGTTTTTTACGAAATTTGCTCTCCGCAGAAAGCCACCCCCCCTCCGTGGGACTCCACCAGCCCAAGCCCCTAACCCCCATGGAATCAGTGGCCCTCGGCGTGACAGTAAAGTAGTTTTTTTTCTCCCCTTTCTTTGCTTTTCTTACCCACAATGCCTTCTCGATGGTACAGACCCTAACTTTCCAAGTCTTGATCAGCCTCTTTTTCCTTTAATCCCTCCCCCCCCCACGATCCCCCTTCCGAGCGAGCGACACAATTTCTCCGGCATATGGAAGGGTACCACTTTTGAGGTTCCAGATTTCTATCTTCCTTCACCTTCAGCTCCCGGAGCTGTGGTGTTCTTTCCCCCCCTTCAGTTAAGAGTCCTCGACACTGAGGGCAAAGTTAACACTCTCGCCCCAGGTTTTTTCCCGCGGGCTTTACCAATGTGAAATCGCTTTGTATGGTTTTCCGAAGTTATTCCCCAATCAGAGGTCCTTCTCCTCCCCGCCGGTTGAGTATAGCTCCCCCTCATATTGATGAACGGTGACTGTGCGCGTCGATCCCTTTTTCTCCTATTCTGTTTTTAGACTGTGTACGGCCTATTCTTTTTGATTTATGATACACCTCCTTTATTTTCAGTACGTCCTCCCCCTATTAATTGGCCATGACGCGTACCATGTATTTTCTCATGCACTTCTCCTCCATGTTTTTATGGAGGGTCCCCATTTGGGAGTGTTCCCTGTGACAGCCCTGTTCTTTTCCTTCCAATGTTCCACCCCCATCTTATCCCCTTTTCCCTTCTCCTCCTTTGTTTGTTCGCGCTTTTTTTTTTTCCCGCAGTGTCAATCTTGCTTTCGTGTCCTTTCAAAATTGTCTCCTTGACCGTTCTCTTTTCTGGTACTGTCTCTTTTATCCGAGTACATTTTTCTCCCCGTTGTTCTCGCGTCCAGTACTAAAAATACACCAACCACCACAAGGAACGTCTTTCCTTTACTACCCTCCAATAAGGGCTTCTTAGACTTCTCCCCTCCACCCCGTTCGGATCAGATGTGTGTGATTCCCAGCCTTTAAGCGCCTCTAGAGCCCACGCCTTTTCTCCAGCCTTCTATTTTCGCCCTCCGCGCCCACCTTTCGCCGCTCCTTGGGCCCATTTTTTCCCCCCGAACATACGGGGCCACTCCTTTTATGAGCTCTTTTCCCCTTTGCCCATTTCGGATTCGCTCTCTTTCTTTTTTGGTACTCATCCAGTCTCTTTCCCTGTTGGTCTGGTTACCCCCTCCTTTTGTAAAACTCTCCTTCAGAGTTGTTTCTCTTTCTCTGTTTTGATTCCAGTCTGCTTTCTTTTGTGGCCCTCGTACCCCCGTCCCTGTATCGCGGGACTAAATCCTCGCCACTTTCTCTGTACACAGTTTGCTTTCCTGCTGGGGTGCGCTGTTACAACCTCATAGCCTATTCTAGCGCCGCTTATTGCTCCACTATTCCCACCTTCTTTTTGCTGTTGTTACGTTTCAATCCTTTTTTTTTTTTTCACCTTTCAATCAAAACAATCTATTTATTTGTTTCAAGCGCCTCCAACTTTGAGTCTCCCTCCGTTCCGGCTGTTCCATTCCAGATTAGCTCGCTCTTCTAAGTTTTTTTTTCTTTTCCCTTCCTCTGGTAGTTTGTCCTTTTCTGCTCGCATCAAGTTGCCCTTTTTGCGAGTTATGTCCCCTAAAACGGAGGAAGTACTGAGAACACTCATTCTTACTCTGGCGCTTTGTATGACCTTGATTCCGAAAAAATGTGGATCGGTTTCCCCCCCCTCCACAGAGAGCCGCACTCCAAGACGAACTTTGGGTAATTCCGCTGCCATTATCGGGCCTATCCGTCCGTTGTCTGCTAATACTTTCGCCGAATCTTCGACGAAGCCCCCCCCCTAATTATTTATCGCCATCTTTCTTTTGCCGTATTCATCGCGCCTTATGCCGCTTCTTGCGATTGTGACCGCCAAGCGCGCCTTTCCGCTTTTTTTTTTGGGTGTAGGCCACCTTTCCTCTTGATACCCCCCCATACTTCTGTGAGTGGTCCTGCCGCACAAGGAGGCTCCTATTAACTTCTTTTTATCCTTTCTTCTCCTTTAGTAACCATCTGGTAACAAGTCCCAGCTAAGTCCCCACCCCAAGTCAGTGGAATCCGACCGGGCCATCAATCCAAAAATCTGGTCCCTTCCTTTCTTTTTCCTCCTTCCTCAGTTGGGTTTTCTCTAATTAAAATTCCTTCGGCCCTTGTGGTCAACTTAGTTCTGATTTTTTCTTTTTTGTGATCGCGGGTCAAATTTAAGGATTAGGACGAGACAAGCGCCTCCCCCCCCTATTCTCCTTTTCGTGATATCCTTGTTATAGTCCCTGACCCTACATTGTCAGTGCGATGCGAGAGGAAATTCTGGGACTCCCACCCATCAACAATTCGGAACCCCCTCACAGTTTTTCTTTGGATATTTTCGGCCCTCGTTATTCGAATAGCTCAATACCCACCGATGGCATACTCGGCTTTTCGATGACCAGTTCACCTATTGAGTTTTCGTTTACCGAATGGATATATACCCTTCCTCTTCTTCCATAGAAATACACATGACTTATCTTGCAAGATCGGTTTTTTTGTTTTAACTAGATACGATATGAGCGGTCTTTAGCGGTCTTTTTTTCTCATAAAAATGTTTTTAATAATTTGTTCCTCCGTTTCCTTTCCACAAGCGGCTTCCATCCTACTCCCTGCCGGTGAGTTTTTATTCCGGACTGGTGACCTTTCCTCTCCCACTCCAGTGTGGCTCCCGTGTTGCACCACAGCCCTCCCCCAGTTATGTTCTCCCCCCCTCTCGCGTCAGACCTATCTGTATCGCTACTCGCCTTTTTGCTGGTACCGAAACCCATACGCTTTTCTTTGAGTGGAACTATGGGTTCCTACTACCCCTTTTTTAGTAAACCTCAGGAATTACCTTTTGAAGTCCAAGTTTTTCCCAGTGATTAGCAGTAAAATTTAATATGCTTGTAGTACGACACCCTCTCCCACCGTAAGCCCCAACTTCCGTATGCCTCCACTTGTTCGAGAGTTTTCCCGCCGTTGGGTAAATTTCACAACACTATAAAAAGACTGCCCGTTCCTCCTCAACCCTCACTCAGATTTTATGGATGTTACCCTGTTATTACCTTTTATTTATGCTCCTCGCCTGTCCATTTTTTGAATGATACAGACTCCTTGTCTTTGGGCCAAACACTTCTTCTGAAGGCCTCGTAACATCTGTCCCCAGGGGGTTACCCTTCGACAATCCCGGGTAGTCGTTGTCCAAACTGTGGCAATGATGACCGTCTCTTCTGGGGTGGCTACCCTTTGCTCTGGCGGTATTCACCTGACTTTTCTAGCACATGCACATCTCTGCCGTTGGGGCTCTAACCCCTCGCTTATAGTAGCCGGCTTTTTAGTGCGCTGTTCGTCTTGATCCTTGTTTTTTGCTTTTTTCCTAAGTCCGGGGTTCTGATGAACGTCGTCATCTACTCATGTGTCATGGGACTCGAACTTTCCTGTTCTTCCCGACATTTCTCGGGGTCGCGGCTTCGCATTTTAGATTCCAAGAGAAGTTTTACCACTGAACGCGCCACTCTTCCTCTTCTCCTTGTTTTTTTTTGAGAGGATTTAGGTCCCTTTTCTTTCACTTTTTTATCCAGCCCAACAAGATCAGCCTTTTTGAGGGTCGTTGGCTTTATTCTCCCCGATGCCATGGTCTGTCATGGCATGAAGCCTGCCTTTCCCTTCTTAAGGCCGTTTCCAACAAGCCCCTCTCCTTCGCGGGAAGGGCCGACCCTTCGGCCGTCAGACTGCTTTGCTTCCCCCTTCCCGCAGCGATTGATGTCCTCCTCTAGATTAAGAGTATTCGCAATCCCCA
>Ga0179593_1261742_pt1 | contig 15844 bp, 18 predicted proteins | sample CZODoug2_1_08_16_FD_185931 | JGI IMG/M metagenome (GOLD analysis project Ga0179593, IMG submission 185931) | Vadose zone soil fungal communities from Angelo Coast Range Reserve, California, USA - CZODoug2_1_08_16fungal (PacBio error correction) | ecosystem: Environmental > Terrestrial > Soil >... | reverse complement strand
CTTCTTTATAACCCAGTCACCGCGATCCCGTGCAATCTCTTAGAGTCCCCTGGCAGTGGTTCTCCCATGTCCAAAATTTTTTTGCGGCCCTACTCTATTGTCCAAGGAAGGTCTTCCCGGACGTCCTCTTTCCCTCTATGTGCCAGTCCGGGATTTTTTCGATGATTTGGTGCCCCTTGCTGGCGCAGTGAGGCGACCCTTATGTGGTCTCCTCGAGCCTGCAAGGATTTGCGCCTTTCCGTCCCCTCCTCGCGCCCCTGGGGGATTTTTAATTTTCTGATGCCTACTCCACACGTATCAAAGCGGATAATTGGTTGGGTTTTTTTTGTCTTCACACCCCAAATTAATCGTTCTCCCCTTTCCTTCGTTCCGGTTTTGATCTGCTTCCCCCGTTCTGGTTTTCGATATCCAGGTCTGTGAATGGTTTTTTGCGGCTATCCCGATCCTCTTCCCCCCCCGCAAACTAAAAAGATTTGTAATTGTCCAGCACTTTCTTTCCCAGCATGTAGGTACTAACTTCGCTTTTTTGTTTTTGCGTGTTTACTTTCCACCTTTCGTAGTATATCACTGACATTTACTGCTTATTGTCAACGCTGTCGACCAGTCGCTCCGAATGTTCGTCAACCTGCTTCCTCCCGATCTCAACAAGTTCTCCCGGCCGTTTTTTTTTTAATCTTTTTGTTCACCCCGAGGGCGTATTGGAAGCATCTTGGGGTTTGTGGTTTGCCCCCCCCGTTTTGGCCCCGTTGTATTGATATATTCGGCTCTGCCACGTTTGATTCCTTCCTTCACTGCATTGAACCCACAGAAACTTCCGGATTAATGCCCAATGCCCCCACATCCGCTCGTGCCCCCCTTTGCTGAATGATCCTGTGTCTGAGCTTCCTGCCCGTCCCCTTGTTAGCGTGCTTTTACGATTCTCTCTTTTCCCAGTTTCCACCCCCCGGCATTTATTAGCCCTTTTCTCCATGAGCTTTCCCTTTTTTGGTTTCAACGGTCGCCGTGGGGGAAAGGAAGGTTAGGTGTAATTCTGAGCCCCCCCGTCCCCGAATCTTATCTTCCCCCCCATGACACCCTGTCGTTCACACAAGTGCCCCTCTGTGTGTGTTCCCCTAATGCACTCGACCCCCCCCTTTGTCTTGTCTGATTTGAACACGGTTTGGTCCCCCCCCACAAAGATCCTCCGTGTGGTCCCCTCCCCGTCGTCCCCCCCCCCCCCCTCTCTAGAGTGTTCGTTCCAGCGAATTGATGTACCGACCTGCGCACCCACAAACGGCCCCTTTTTCTTTAACAAGGTTTTTCTCCCGTGCTTTTGCCTCTTGGCCACATTTACGCAGCTAGAGGAGACGCGGCCTTCCATCGGTATTTTCCTTCCCGCATGTGCACCCGCCCCTAGTGATTCATTAGAGAACTCGTTGGTGACTGCCCCCCTGTCTCTGCACTCCTTCTTCTTTCCCTGCATGCGCCCCCGTTTCCCTAGAATTTTTTGATCACTTTTTTCTCTCCAGGCTCGAGGATGGTGACTAGGATGCCATTTCATGTAGCGGGTCAGGCCGCTGAACCCCTGGCCCTTCTTTTCCTTTAACATCGCCTCCGTGTGCCAGTTTTTATCCTAAGTCTCAGGAGTTTTCGCCCCTTTCGTGTACTTTCTTCACCCCTCGTCCCCCCTTGGAGACCCCTGGCGGTCATGCTATGAAGGCGTTTTATGTGTCTCGAAATCGTGTTATCAGGATTTTATGTTCCTCGTTCCGTAAGCCCCCCCTCCAAGTCTCCTCTTCATAGGCTTGTGTTATCTTTCTTGTGTCGGTTTCCTTATTTCGGCGAAAACACTCCTTGTACCACTCATTCCAACCCTCACCTTGCCGTTGTTTGATGTTTCTTTCCATACCCGCCATCCCTTTCCTCCTACTGCCCTGATCTCTCCCCGGAGCTTTCCTGAGGACACACTAGTTCCCTTTCCAGGACAGAGGCCGCTTTCCCCTCTTCCCCCCTCTCAGACTCAGCTCCGTACGTGCATACCAGCCCCTCTATCCCCCACGTTGTACAAAAAGAGTGTTTTCCCCCACGTAACGCTCTGTTTCTTCCCCGTACTTTCTCTTTTTCCTTCGTTTGGAGTCTTGTTCCCTTAATAACCCCTCCTTTGCTGTGTCGCTGATGTGCTCTTGATTCCCCCCCCTTTGGTTGTGTCCCTGAATGTCAGACCGCTTCGATTTGAGTCTCCGTATCACGCTCCGGTGGCTCGAGTTGCCATCCCTGCAGTCCCGTGATTTTCCTTTTTTTTCGTGAGTTACTTTCTAACTTCCTTTGCCGATTCAAAAGGTGCGACGTCTTCTTTCTTTTCGGCTACTCCTTTCGTCTCTCGAGCAGATTCTCCCTAGCTTTCTCTCCTTTTTTGTTCTGTAGCTCTTCTTTCAATGTTCCCCCTTTGCCCATCGTCCGGCGTGTTTCCACTATTTTCACCCCACCGCACCACGTGCGTCTTCAGCACCCTTGGTGGCCCCGATCCCGTCTTCCTTTGCAGCGGCTGTCGCCGGACCCCCGTTTTTTATGTCTTTCCTGTTTCTTTTCTCGCCACCTTACACCCACTTTTAGTATGACATTTCCTTCCTGGGTACTCCCCGATGCGACCTTTGCATTTTCTCTTTCCCTTCGCCGGTTCCTCATCATTGTACCCCCTTTGCCTCGACGGTCGCGCACGTCCAGCAACGGCCACCCGCCGCAACCATGCTTGTGATGTGTGTGTCCCTCTCACTGAGTTCCCAGAAAATCCTGTGGCCCCGTCTTGTGTGTGTGCGCGTACCTTGTGCTGTGTTCTCGGCACTCCACGCCACACTTGTTGTTTCTTTTTCCTTTCACACCGTTAGTTCTTGTGTTTTGCTCCCGACGTTAGCTCGAATTCCTCGTCTTCCCCCATTCTCCAGAACCCTAGCACCACACCTTTTTCCCTGTTCCCTTCTAGTTCAACTGCTTTGCCTACGCGTCCTTTTCCGTCATCACGAGGTATTCTCTTCTTCGTCGCGGCCGACCGTAGATTTTTTCGTAACAAGTTTTTGAGGATTTACCCCCGGTTTTTTTCGCCTCCCCGTATACATCCCCCTCTGAACCTACCGGTTGCCGTTTCTTCAGGCTTTCTTCCCCTCTTTCCCGTATCTTGTATGTCTGCACTGTGCCTCTTTCCCCGTTTTTCTTTCCCCCACCTCTATTTAATCTTTGTTGTTTAGAGAGATGTAGTGCAGAAGCACTTGTTTATTTCCGCATTTAAGATCCTCCAAGGATTGCGGCTTTTTCCACGCTTCCGTTCCTTGAACTTTGTCTCCCTGATGACGGCTTTTTCAGATGGCTGTATCCTTCTTGGTATTTGGTCTCCAGCCGAAGTGACTCCCCTCCTTTTTCCTAAGTCCTTGAGCAAGCCTAATTTTCCTCTGTTTGTTTTCCCCTTGACTGGTACCGGCCTTTCTCCCCTCCTCTGCCCGCGATGTATTTTGCAGTTAGGGAGGATGGCATTGAGTTTCTGTGGTTGTGTGTTCTGGTTTTCCTGCTATCCTTTTCTCTCCGATCTTGTATTCTCTGTCCCCTTCCGTTGGCCTTCACCTTCAGAGACTGTTGGAACTTTTCCCCTCAGTTTGTCCCCATCTCACGGCATTTTTCCCCGCTCCTCTCCCCCTCTTCCCCCGCCCTGGGTTTTCCTGGTTGAGACCCCCCTTTCTGTTTTTCTTGAATTCATGAAGATTGGCGGACTGCCCTCGTCCTCTTCTCCGTCGGGGCATCCCCCCCTTTCCTCCGCGGTTCTTGACGCTTTCCACTGTTCTTTTCTTTTCATATTCGTACACCGTTCGTTCCGCTCTGCTCTCTGATCATGTTTCCGCTTTTTTTTTTTTGCTCCCCGCGTCTGACCCCCCCCCCCGGACTTGGGTTGTTTTTTTGAATATCCCGGGTTTTTTATTTGGGTTTTCCCTCTCGCAGCTTTCAGTTCCTTTGTTCTTTTGGGTGCTCAGCTGACTTCTGCCACCGTTTTTTTTTTTTTTTTTTCCGCTGATGGTGTTGTTCTCTTTCGGGCTTTTGGCACTTCGTTTCGTTAAGTAGGATTTCTGTACCCTCATGTCGCATTGTAGATCTTTCGACTTGTTGGATCTGTGCCCTTTCTTCTTGGTCCCGCTTTTATTGCCCTTTTTTTTTCTCCCCTCCTCCACCGTTTAGGGCAAACTTGGGGCTTCCCTGTTTGTCCCTTGATTACCTTCGCCTCTTTTCCATGTTGTCCCCCTGATCCAGCCCCTCCCGACTACTACCCTGACTCTTCCTCCCCCTCCTCAACCGTCTTAGGTCCGGCAAGTAATCGCCTCAGCGCCGTCGGACCTACAGCTTTGTCTTCAGGTTCTTTTGTAATCCTTTTTATGAGGTGTTTATGACGCCTCGTTACGCGCTCCACTCACGTTAAGTCTTTATTGCCGGCAGTGTTCTTTCACTTTGTGACCGCCTCTGGCTTTTCTACGGCCTTTCATTTGGCTGATTCTATTCGTTGTGGTTTCAGCCTGTTTTCCCTTCCGTATATATGAACGATGTTTTCTTTGGATTGGCTCGCTGGCCGTTGTGCCTTTTTTCCTGTCGTTGTTGGATTTTTTGGTGTCTTCCTACTTTCTCCGTATAACATCGGCCCCTTGTCGTTTCTTCCTGGTCCGGAGTTTTGTTGTGCCGCCTCAGTTTTCCCCCTCCCCCTCCATCTACACACTTTCCACATCAGAGCAGTTTGATTTTTTCTTTCATCTTCCTTCCAAGATTTCCTTCCTTTCACATTTATTCGTCCGTCTTCCCCTTTCCTTTTTTTTTTTCGTTGCCCCATGTTTCTCTTTTCTTTTCGCCGCTTTGAGAAATGAAACAATGGGGCCGACTCATGAGTGGGTGCAGCTTCCCTTTCACTTCTATACGCTAGATTTTCTTTTCCCCTAGGGTTGCACAGCCGCGGCCATTCTTTTCATCTTCCATGTTTTTCATTTCTGGTCTTTTTTTTTCCCCATAGTATGCCTACCAATTCGCTGCCGTATTGTGCGAAGCTTTTTCTTTGATGAGCTCCTTTGCCTTCTGTTTCGGTGAGAGTGTCTTTTTTTCCTGTGTCCCGCACTATACCTGTCGATTTCCGCGCCCTTCTTTGGAGTCGGGCGGGATCGAGGCTTCGTCTTGTGCAGCTGCTTCCCGCCCGCGTCTCTGTTTGTTACGGGGTTCTCTTTCTTTTTGCTGTTCGTTGGCGACTTTCCCTTCGTCTCTTTCCTGACTTTGTCTTTCCCGGAATCCCCCCCCCCTGGTCTTCTTTGTTTTCGTTTTTTTTTTTGGTTTTCCTTTTTTGTTATTGTCGCGCGAGTTTTTTTGGACCACCGTTTTTATTTCCAGTGGGTGAATGAGACAACGTTTGTGCGTCAGCTGCCTCTTTTCCTCCCGTCCCCCTGCGGCTCTTGTCCTGGTGTCGTTCTTTTTTTTTTTTTCACCGTCTCACACTACGGCTGCCGTTTCTTCAACTTTGTCAGTTTTTCCATCACTCTGCGAGACACCTTCCTGCACACTCCTCTTTTTTCTTCATGAACTTTCTTTCGTCCTGGTCTCGCCTTTAAGACTTTGTTTTGAGTTTTGTACGTCTTCATTTTTTGTTCCCACCCTGTGTTTGTCTGTATGTCCCCCCTTCCTTGCCTTCTTCCGCCCGCAGTCTTACTTTTCCTTTTGCAGTCGTTTTCGTGTTTGTTTGTTGATTTCCACTCGTGTCCCTTTCTGACGATGTTGCTGTTTACTTTTACCGTCGTGCTCGTAAGTTTTTCTGCCGTTTGTGTTACCTTTTCCTTTTGCTTTTCACGTCCTTTCTTGCACTATTACTTTCTAGTCTTCTTCTTGTTTCTTGTTCTCCCGCCAGTTTGCTTTACCTCCTAGGCCTCTTTGGTGTTTTGCTTCAGCCGTCAGCCGGAGCTCTCGCACGCAGATCCAGTTCCCCGACGTTCTGACATAAGACGTCAAAGTACAGATCCCCCCCCCCCCTGGCTCCCGAAAGGCCCTTGTTTCCGAACGTCTTTTTTAGTTTGTTTGGTTTTCCCACTCTCTTCCCCCCAAGCAGACCAGACTTAGGTTTTTCTATGGGTGTCGTGATTCCCCACTTCATTCATGGTTCGCTCTTCCGACTGGGTTTCTCGTCCCTTTAGGTGTTTCGATCCCCTGTCAGGGGCTTTCTACTTCTCAACCTTCGTTTCGCCTTTTTCAACGCTTCGCTTTCATTCCAATCAATCGACCACCGCACCGTTTGTTATCTTTGTTTTCTGAGCTGCCTTACGACCCCAGTTTTATACCGTTGAAGCTTTTGCCTTTTTTTAACGGGTCCTGCGTTCCTTTTTTTTTCCCCTTGTCTTTTTTCTTGTTTATTCTCCGTGAGAGTTCTATCCTCTTTCTTCTCCTCCTCCATTTTTTTGTTTTCGACTTATTCTTTTGGGGTACGCCCTCTCTACCAGCTATTAGCTCGCGGCCAGGGCTGTACCACTCATCCCTGAACCCAGAGTCTTTTCGACCGGTCTTTCACCCCTTATCCTGTCTAGTCGTTTTTACTTTCAGTGATCTTGAATATCACGAACTCCGCATCTTCGTTTTCCCCCTTGTGGATTTTTTTTGCTGACATTTTGATTTTTGCACCGGGATGACAGCTCGTCTTATGAGGCGCACTCGGTTTTTCTTGGAGACAGTTCTGTCTATCCGCTGCCCCTGGATTGCTGCCCCTCAGGAAGTTTCCTGAGCGCCCTTGCTTGACTCCCCTCTTTCACTGAGGCGACCCAATTTTTTGTGATACTCCCTTTCTACGGAGAGCACTTCTTTCTTTTTCCTGTATTGCTTTTTTCCTTGATTCCATTCCACCCCCACTTCAGTCAGTTGCAACCGGTCCTCCCTCGTTTCTGTCAGTTTGTATTGTACGTCGGCCCCCCTTGATCCTGCCTTGCGCATCTTAATGGTGGTTTGGTCCTCCGAATCTCGTCTGACAGCAAACCTCCCCCCCCTCCTTGGATTGAATTGATTTCCATGGCTTTTTTCCCTTCGGCCAGCGTTTCTCCTCCGATTTCACCTTTGACTGCTTTCTCTTCCTGACACATGACACGCCCGTCCGCCCTGCTCGTTTTCCGCATTTTGATCCGTCCACGCCGGTTCCAATCCCACGTGAACACGGCCTGCTCTCCACGTGCTCCGCAACGTCTCCCTGATTTACAGATTAACAGACCTAGTTAGTCACCTTTTCTCCCAAGGTTTCACTTTACGGCAATCTGCTTCACTGGTAGCCCGACTTCATCCCGGGCTTTTCACCTACATTCAAGGTTTCCATAACTTTTAACGTCCCAAAAACCCTTTTCGGCAGGGGTTTTGTCTGTCGCCTTTTTTTTTCTTCTAGCAGGTTCCTGCCCGTCTTGTAGACGGTCGGACTGTTGTCTGTCCATTTCCTGAGCCTTCCGAATCTCCTCACTTTCTGGGTTAGACATTTGTTGAATCGCCAGTGGTACTTTTAGTCCATCCCCTTAGTTTCCGGGCCCGTACAGGGGGCGGGACAGCGGAAGGGGACGACCAGGTGGAAGTTTAAACCCAAGCCCCCCCCGACTCTCCTCACCCTTTCCCACCTGAGCCCTTTTATTGTACTCCCGCCACGGGGGTGGCTCCCTCCACACATGGGCGCCTCACAAAAGCGGTTTTGGTTGTCCCACGCCGCGCGCGACCCCACGGTTTTTTTCTTCGTCACCTTTTTTTCTCCCCCGCTGATCATAGTTTCAGGTTTACTCGAATGTCGATTTTCCTCTACCCAAGCCGGGAAAACCCACTGCCTCCCACAGGTAGTGCCCGGGGTGCGACGTCTTCACAGACTGCACGCCTCACGCCATCAGATTTGACTTTGGCCCCCTTTGGGCCGTATGAAATAGCGAGGGATCGTCTTTCCCCTTTGCACTTCTTCCTGAATGCACTTCTTCTCGCTTTTAACATTTTCTGCCGCTTCGCTCTTTTCGGTTTAGTCCCTCCCCGCTGAGGATTTTTACCCCATTGACTCCTCCTATGTCCCGCTGCAAGGCTGCATTCCGTCTGCCCTCAAATATTGACCCAGCTTTGCATCTCGCTTATTGTCTCCATTCTCCCCGCCTTTTTTTCTTTGTACACCCGTTTGCTTTTCCTTTTTCTTCTTCCCATTTCCTGATACAATGGCTTCTCCGCAGGTATTGTCCGAACGAATAAGGTAGCGGACTGGCCTTTCCCTTCTAACATCCCATTTTCCCCCCGCTCTGGCTCTTTTTGTAGAGGATGTCTTAGAAGATTTTGCGAGCCGGTCGACCCCCCCCCCCTCCTTCTCATTAAGCAATGACGATTTTAGTTGATGATGTAATACCCGAACTTCCCGCTTTTCCCCGCCGCTGTCTTTGATTTCTGCGTCGTCCGCCATACATGTCGTCGGAAGCTGTTTTCGTTTTTTCTCCCCTAGGGTCAGTTTTTGATGGCCATCCCTTAGTAACCAACGTTGTCACATAAAGCCAAGTCTGCTGCCACCGAGTTGATTCTCTGTGGACTTGCCGTACTTTTTTTTGGGTACTCCTTTTGAGAATCTTCCAACACGCCTCGCGGCTCGATTTAGCTTTCCCCCTTCTCTCCGAGTCGAGGCTTCCGCTTTGATCGCTTCGATCTGGCTGCGCGGTGAGACAGAGATTAAGTCCCCTTTCTCTCCTGCGTGTTCGGTGTCCTTTGAGGCTACTCCTTTTTCTTCCCTTTGAAGTATTCACGGACTCTTCTTTTTCCCAGTCCATTCGATCCCGGCCACCCCTATTTTTCTCCGAGGATCTCTCATTTTTCTTTCCTCTTCTTCAATTCAGTGTCTTTTGTGTCTACGGCCTGCCCAACTTCTCCCTTTTTGCAACCTATTTCTCCTTTTTTTTTTGTTCACACTAACCCTCCCTTCCTTGCGTGGCCCCCCTCTCACAACGTTTCTTTCAAGTTTTTTTTTACAGCCCTGCGCCACATTTAGGCGTTCTTCCGATGAGTGGGTTTCGCGCGCTCCCTCCCCCCATAACGCTTTTCCCTAGGTGCCAGCGGCCAGGGTACGACCGTTTCGCCTTCTGGCTTTTTTTTATGCTTTCGGCATGCGGCTTCCGCCCGTTGCTTCCCGACTATTTTTTTTAGCTATTGCAATCCGCGCCACAGCATGCTGCCACTGGCGACTCCATTTCCTACGTTCTCATCTTTTCGCACGCCTTCGTGTCCCCTTCTTTCGTGCGGCGCGGTGAGTATCAGTTGTCCCGCCTTTCCCACCGAGTTCTTTTCTTTTTTGTTTGTGGCTCCCTCACCAGGCGAGCTCGAATGCCTCGGATCGCCCCTTTTTCAAGACAGCCCCAACCCCAGTCAACCTGCCCCTATGCCTGACCCAGATTAAGCTGAGCTTCTCTATACCGAGCCGGATGAGCCCGTCTTTTCCTTTAGTGCTCTCGCGGGCAATTCGGCGTGTTTGCAACTCGGGATTCCCTCTTTATTGACGTGCTCCAGCTTTCCTGTGTTGGAAGTCCCTGACCTTCCTCTCCCTCTCTGCGGCTATTGTCTCTCCACTGTTCTCGCTTTCATCCGAAGATTCGCCGTTGCACTCCCCCACCTATATTTCCTCCCCGTTTTTTTTTTTGTGGACTGTGCCTCATATTCTTTTCGTTGCGGCAGTTTCAAGATCTTAACGATGTACCAGAAGTCCGAAAGGTCCGTTCTTCCTCTTCCTTCTATATTTTTTTTTTTACCCTCCTCCGGTGATTCCTTTCTCTAGTGCATCCGGCCTTCTTGTCCCCGACGCTGCTCCCGCGTGACGCTTGGATGGTCCTCCTTCTCGCGCCGATCGACCCCACATTTTTTCCCGCATTTTTCTCTCTACTTTGGTGGTGTTTCTGATTTTCGCCTTTTCTCTCCGATTGCATTCGAGCTTTGCCGTCGGGCTCCCCCCATTCCAAGATTTTGTTGGTAGTCCACTTAGCCGTTTCGTCATCCGCCCTATTTACGCGCATACCTTCTGCTTGAGCCTTTGATTCCTTTTCTTCCCTTTTTACTTCTCCCTTTCCCCGCATGCTGTGTCTTTTTTGTGTCTTCAATCCTGTGCGTACGTTTTTCAGCCGTTGGTGTCCATTGCGCTTCTTCAGGACGTCACAGCGAAGGGGATCACCCACGGTGTGCTTACCCTTGTTTGAATTTCTTCCTCGTGCTCAGGCAGCTTTGGGCATTTGTCGTCTCTTTCCCCCAACCCATCGTTTTTTTGCGAAGCTTTTTTTTGCTAAACGTTGGCTGCTCTCGCCTCTTAAGTTTCCCGGGGCCCCCGCAGTGTGGGGACGTTCTGTTCCAAACCGTTTTTTTTCGGAGGTGTTTACCAGTGGGTATGGGGTTTGACTTTTACAAGGTTCCTTTCTGAAGATTATACAAAGACGCCTTTGCTCTGAGCTCTTGCACTTTTTGATTCTCTGCCGCAGAAGGCCGGGCTTTTTTCACTTGTGTTTACTTTCCCACCCAACGTTTTCTTTACGACCCCTTCCTTCATGGCTATTGCATTCCCACTGCTCCTAACCTTTTTCCTATTCCTTCTCCCACTCAGCGATTTCTTCCGGAACCCTTTGCACATCCTCCGCTGCTAGTCATTTGGAGACCTCTTTTTCTTTTTGACCCAGATAAATAGGAGTCCCTTCCTGCTTCTTAGTCCCTTCCTTACGTTGGATTGTTATCCTCCCTTATTTATTTCCAGAGTTTTCGGTAGTTTATAGGGATACACTCACCGTAGCTTGATTTTTTAGCGTCGGAAACGAAAGGATTCCTTTCAAGAATTTTACGCTCACTTCCGCTTTTCGCTCGATCGGCGTTTTTTGGAAGGCTCTTGGAGATGTTCGGGTCTAAATCATCCCCCCATGACCCCCATTTTTGTGTTGTTTCTTTTGTGCCCCCTGGAATATATATCTCACCTTCTCAGTCGTTTTCTCCCATTGGCGGTATCTTACTTCTTTCATTTCACCTTGAATTCTCGTAGTTCCCCCCTAATCCGAGCTGTCCCCTCCATTTTTTTCAATCCTTTTAGCCTTTTGGGCTGAAGGCTGACACTCCCTGGTTGCCCATTGACTCTGCCAGGGCGTGTTTCCTCCTTTCGGGAGGAAACCTCCCCTCATTTTCCCCCTTCGTTTATTTTCGGGTTCGGCATGCTGCCCCATTAAAGACGGCCATTCTTCAGTCTTTTTTTTCCCCCTTGTGGTCTTCCGTCCCTATTTGTGTTTTGGTTTTTTCTAGATTCCACACTCTCGGTCGCGTTCGAGACATGCTTTCCCTTTCCGTGACGCTACTGCCATTCCTTGTCCGCCAGTGTGTTCTTTCGCTTGCCTGAGTGCCCTTCCATTTTTGCTACGATGTACGGTTTTGTTGTGTTCTTTTCTCAGTCGTGTTTCCCCTGTGCCCTCTCCGCCCTTGTAATCTTCCCTGTATCTGTCTTTACTTGAGTGTGGTTTGCACCCTGTTTTTGGCGCTAGCTTTTTTTCGTGTCGCATTCTCGTATTGTTCTTACTGTTGCTGCCCCGGACCTTCCTTCTTCGTTGGGAGACCAATTGGTCTATCATCCCCCCCTTTTTGTATGTACCATCGTGCAGAGTTGCACCCCCCCCCGTTTTGTCTCTCCGTGTTGAATGGCGCCACCCCTAGTTTTTCTTTGTTTTTTCATTTACTCTTTTTCCCAAGACTGAACCGGCGGCGCCTGTCTCCCCTGGCTGCGCTTTTCCTCCCCCAAACCAAACTGCGAAGGTTCTTTCTTTTTTTCTATTTTCCGTCTTCTATTCTGTCAGCACCTTACACGGCGCTCCCCAATCCGTTGCCGGCCGCCTTTCTCCTGAGCGCCATTCTTTTTCAAAGGCTTGCCCGCGTTTTTCTTTTATGCCTCTTTTCCCACTTTTCATTTTTTTCTGTTTGAACGACTGTTTTTGTTTTTTTATGCTCCGCTTATGCGCATCACCATGCCCGTCTGGGCCTCCGTCTGCCTCCTCTTTGCCCTTTCGGTGCCAGGGCATTCGTTTTTGCTCTTCTCTTTTTGGCTTACGTTCCGTGTACGATATCCCCTTGTGCCTCTCTTTGGATAGCGTGTCCATCGCGCCTTCCTTAGGATTCTTTCATGAATTCCTTCTAGGTTCCTTCCCGTTACTCCGATTTTTGCTGTCCACCGCCAGACCGCTTCCCTTACCGCCATCTGTTTTTTCTTTTTTCTACACACTGAGCTTTTCGGGGTCCTCCCCCCCGTGACCCAATTTCCGCTCGTCGTTAGCAACGTCCACCCTATTCCATCCACCCCTCACATGGCTACTCCAGGACGTGTCCTCGCTGTGTTTTAGAGTTTTGTGGATCCATCGTCAACCAGACGATCCTCGCTGGTTTCTTTCTAGGGTTTTCTTTCCCACTCATTGAATTGCTCCCTCGCATTTTTCTATCTTTAATGGTCGCTATTTTTCGTTCTCTGGCAGGGATGTTGTCTAATCACCGTTTGCGCATCATATCCTCCTCCTCTAGGCGTCAAAATCAGACCTCTCCTCGCCGCCTACCCTGCAGGATCGTATTATGCCCGGTCTCTCTCATTAACCATATCGGGTCGTTCCTACATCACGATTTGTTTTCCATGTTTTTTTAGTCCACCTGGCCGTCCTGATTGATTTACGCGGCGGTTTATCTCTTCTCTATTTTATTCCCCTCCCCCCTTTTAACCCGGTGGTGATTGTTATGTTAGAGATTCGAGTTGCCGTGATGACCGAAGCCCTCTATGTTAACGTTTTTAAACTGTTCCCAAATTTCCGTGAGGCATCCAAAGTATATTTGTTCCGTAAGGCTCCGTACTAAATCTGATCCTTCCCGTTGAGTCGGTGATGTTTCGATGATTCTGACGGCTCTGCGAGAATCATGAGTTGAACTATTTCTTTCCTCTCCCCAGATCTCCTAGACAGTTCTTTTCCTCCCTGCATCCAGACGATTTGATTTCCCGGGCGACGTTCGTTGCGACCATACCCGTATTTGAATCCGCCACTGATGATCCCGCGCCGTTGCTGGTTTTTGTGCTTGATAATTACATCCCCCTCGTTTTTTGACCTTCCTTAGGTGAGACAGTTGGTATATCTGTCTTTGGACGTTTTTTCTGCGCGTTATCCTATTTTTCGTTTGTCGTGTTGTTGGCGTTTGCCAGCAGTATGCGCCCTTCCAACTATGGCAGATAAATTGACAGCAATGGCGTGGCACCCGGCCTCTCTACTCAACGCGATTTCCTTAGTTTCAGTTTTTCCAGAATTAAATTCCTCTCGCCTGTCCCAACATCCCTTCCCGCTCGGCACGCCTTTTGCACTTACCCTTTCGATAAGCGTCTTTCAAATTCTACTTTTTTAGACTTGACCACCGATGCGCTACTCAACCTCCCTCCCATAAGTGTGAACTTGTCGGCTTCCTCTGCTGACAACTTTTCATATCCTAACTCAGCCCCCCTTTAGTCCCCTTTAACGTTTCCAAGTACCTTCAAACGTTTTACCCCCCCCCCATCCTTGGACTTCGTGCTTAATTGTCGCACCGGTTCATTCTAGAGGATGCAAGGTTCCCTTTGTGATTTCTCGCCCCCCTGCTCTTCCCTCTGCTTGTGAGAAAGTTCGTCGCCCATTCTCTGGTGAGATGTTTGTGTCCAGAGACGCCCTTGATCCCTGTACCCAGAGCAGACCCCTGGCTTGTTTTGTTATTCGTCAGAACGCCCAGCTTGTGACTCCACATCCTTTGTGCTTTTCGAGTCCCCAAAGTCGCTAACTCTTGTGTTCCAAACGTCCGGGCCTGCCGACACACCCCCCCCTCCCCCCTTGTCTTGCTGGCCCTTTTGTTCCCAACAGATCATTGGCAGCAGTATTTTTTCCCTTACTCTCTATGTAGAAAGATAACGCCGCCCTACGTTCCCCCCCCACTGCCCCGCCAATTCGGTATACCTTGAGTTTCTCTCTGGCACCACTTACGGCCTCCTATCTCACGTTAAGTTCATTTTTTTGATTGCGATTTTTTCTTATTTTGAATGGAGTTATTTTCAATTCTTGGTTTCTGCGGTCGATCCTCCTCAAGATCAGCCTTGCGCCCGCGTCCCTCTCCTTTTTCTTCTCATTTTTTCAGCCAGCTCAGATGCTTTCAACATCGCTAGATTTTTGAGCATCCCTCTGATCATGCCCTGTGACTCACTCTTCCGAGCTGGCTCCTCTATCCTCGGACATGGTATATTTTTGGCATGCGTCCGGGTTGACCACGAGCTGGTGTACGTCTTTTTTCGATCCCGCGCTCCCTTGAGTCAAATTGGCCGGTCAGATCTTGTTCTTCGGTCTTGCTCCCGCCTTGAAGATCTTATTTCCTTTATCCGTCAGATTCCAGGGCTCGCGATGGTTTTTTTGACGTTTAGTCGGGAGATTTTGACTCATGTTGCTATTCCCTGCTCCACCCTCCCCTGCACCCCTTATGCATGTTTGTTTTTATGGGGTCTTTAACCCGACCCTCCGCCCCTTTATCTTCGCCGCCCGTACGATCGACACCTTGCCCGAGTACTCTCCTTCGTTTCCTGGTCTCTTGCCTTTTTCCCTCGCTTTCACGCATGTCTTGATCCGGCGTTCTATCCGATCCTCCGATCCCACATTTTCCATCCCCTTGCAACGGCTGTTCCCCCCCATGCTCGTAAGAGAGTTCGCCGCGCCCCCTTCGCTTGGACCTCTCTTCTTTTTAGCCATCGTTATCACCCCTTCATTCTCCCGCTCTTCTGATTACCTGTTTCCTTCGAATTTTCCTTCCTGCGAGCGTTGATCTCTTGATAGGCCGTGTCTGGATCGGGGCTCTGGCTACAGCTTTTCCCCCCTTTGTTCGAATATCCCGCTCGTTATTTCCCTTAGACAAAGGACACTCTTTCCCTTTCACCCGTTTGTCTGCCGTTCCGGCCTTTGCGGCCGACTTTTTCGATTCAGCAGAGTATCTCGCTTCCTTCTCCCCCTTTTTGGTAGTTCTTCGATCTTTTTCTCGAGAGTACTTGCTAAGCACTTCCAAAAACGATCACCGGTGGTGCCATCCACTTCTTTGCGTATCCCACACGGTAGACTGTCCTCTTCCGAGAGACTCCAACTCGTCCAGCATTTCTCCTTCTTGTTTTTCTTCGCTCCTCCTGCAACAGCCCCATTTTTTTTTTTCTGATCAGAGGTTTATCCCGCGGCCTTAGCGGTTTCCCCTACCCCTTTCGCCCCTTCTGGTCGCTTGATTCGCGATCCCCGTTTTTTTCTCCCCCAAGTGGCTTGCCCCCTTCCCTTCATTAAGTTGCCCTAACTCAAAGTCCTGTGACTATGTGCTTTACTCCTCTCCTCCCAGTTGCAGAAACCTCGGCCGCACGTGCCTGCATTTTTTTTTCAAGGAGCGGCTTCGTGCTCCGGCAATCGTTGTCTGCCTTGATTTTCAGAACCGTACCCTCCTTGCGACCGAGTCTCGTTCTCATGCATCTCGGATAGAACCTCTAGCGGCCATTTTTGTCAGTCCCAACCCCCCCCACGACCCCGCTGCCAAATGCAGCCATGAAACCTTGGAGTGACGATCGCCATTTCGCGAGATTTTTAATTTGCGCAGTAGGACGAACTCTTTCTTAGAATGTCATCGCGGTCAATCCCCGTCCGGATCAACCGATATGTCTCCTAGAGTTGGTCGTTGTCCGACTCCTCCAGTCATCCCTCTGCTGAAATTCCGGTGGACTTTCGTTTCCTTTGATCGTCGACAGGACTATTGTGTTTTTCTTCCCCTGCTTCGATTCCCCTAAGATGAGCAGTGTCCTCCC
>Ga0179593_1539798_pt1 | contig 15845 bp, 26 predicted proteins | sample CZODoug2_1_08_16_FD_185931 | JGI IMG/M metagenome (GOLD analysis project Ga0179593, IMG submission 185931) | Vadose zone soil fungal communities from Angelo Coast Range Reserve, California, USA - CZODoug2_1_08_16fungal (PacBio error correction) | ecosystem: Environmental > Terrestrial > Soil >... | reverse complement strand
TTAAAAAGTTTTTTTTTCCCTCTTTTCTTTTTTGCAAACTTTTTCCAAGTGCGCGACCTTTTGCTGTCTCCTAATAGATGAGCAAGGCCTTTTTCCCTTAACCCCCTTTGCCATTGTTTTGGCCCCAGGTTGTGTCGTTTCCTTCTCCTCATCATGAACCTTGATAGTGACTTACGAACGATCCTCCCTGCCCCCCTGGTTTACGTTTCTTCCCCGTGACGCTTCAATGGTGCTCCTTAGACATCCAGTCTGACGAGTTCTTTCCTGACTTTCCTAAGCTTTTCTTGCCGTTGTTTTCCGAGCGATCGCACCCCTCTTCCTTGCATGTGATTGACGGTGCCTTGTTCTAATTTGCCGTGTGACGCCCCTCTTCCCATAGTAAGCCAACGGCAATTCCTTCCCGTTTTAGTCTTTCTTTGAGAAACGTCGACTTGTGGAATAATTCTCGTAGTGACGCCCCTTTCCTTTTGTCAGAGATGCGCCCCTTATTTTTCTCTTTCCAGGAGCCCTTCCTCGCCCCACCCCAGACTAAAGGAAGATCTTTCTTCAAAACGGGCCCCTCTAGCGCCTTTCTACTTTTCCCCCTTCTGCCAGACGACTTCTTCTTCCCCGAAGGGAGATCTTCCATTTTTCCCCCCAGCCCGCTCCCTTCAAAAAAAGTCCTCTCTTTTCCGATTTCGGTTAGCTTGCAAACCCCACTTTCTTTTTGCGCGCTGTATATCTTTCCCCCAAACCCAACGCACCCCCCCCCCTAAAATTCGCGCCTCAACAATTTGAGCCTTCACTCTCTTCCCCCCCCTTCTATCGTTCATTTTCCCCCTCCAATTAAAGCACCCCCGTTCTTGAGGGACTCCACTCGCTGCTCGGACTTTTCCCGGTTTCTCAGTTACTGGTTTTTAAGTTGGCCAAAAGGACATTCTCCTTTTGAGAGGATTTTTTTTTTCTGATTTTCTCTTCTCCGAGATCCCTTTTTTTCTGGTGTTCTCAAGTGGACTTGCTTTTGGGTGTAAAAGAGTTTCTTTTGACGGTGAGGGGTCCGGCCAACTCCCTTTGTTTTTGTTCAACTACAGCGGGTAGCAGTGGTTCCCGGCTTAAAGGCCTCTAATCCCTCACCCCAATCGGCCCCTTCTAGTGGTTTAATGTAGAGGACTTCTAAGAGGAGATTCCAGCCCGCCTGTGCCTAAGTTTCCCCTCTCCTTTTTCGAGCGCGGTTTCGCTCCCTCCCCGAGGAACGGCAAGAATGCAATTTTTTTTTTTTCCCGATGACGTTTTTTTTCCACATTCCTTTCGGGCCCTGTCCCCCCCTAAGCTCAGATGCCCTTTCAACGAGCTGGGAAAACTCCCTTCTTCCCCCCCCTCCGACATAGGGAGTTTCCCCCCGCGTCTCTCCTCACCTTTGTTTTATTTTCCCGCTGCATTCGCTTCTTTGCTGGACAGTCGAAACTCCCCCCCCTAAATAAAGACCTTCCCCCTTTTTACACTTTTGAGGGAGAACCTGCGGCCTCGTCCCACGGCTTCACCCATCCTTTTTTTGCGATCCTTTTTCCTCCTATGCCCCTTTCACTATTACGAGCGTTTTTCTGTCTTCCTAGTTGGTTAAAAGAGTTCCAGGGTTTGGTGGAACGGAGTCCCGTGATTTGAAGTTTTTCCATGATCTCCTTCTTGTATCCGAGAATTTTCCCCCAGAGACCGGTGCTTGCAGGAATGTCCCACGCGCGTTTGCCCTCAGAAGTCTCCATCCCTCTCTTGAGTCCCCTAGTCGCTTTTTTATGTCTTCCCAATTCGAAACCACATGGGAACCTTTTCTTTTTTTTTTGATTTCTCGGGTTGGTTCTTTCCCTTTTTTTTTTGGTCCCCACCATGCTAATTTGAATTTGAGTTAACCCCTGTGATTAGGTTAGGTGAACGTTCGTCCGACGAGACTCCGCCTCCAATTATTCCGGTTGTACCTAGGCCCCCCACCCTGTGTTTGACCAGCAGAAACCGTTTTTTCAAGAATATCGCTTTCAGGTTCCCCCCTTTTAAAAGGTTTTCGGTTTCCTCCGCCTTCCCCCTTTCGACTTCATCAGGCTGTCCCCCCGGTGGTGTCCTGACCTTAACCTGATCGATTTTTGGAATCTTTTCCCTCCGCTTCCCTCGTTTGAAGTGAACCTTTTATTTTTTTTTAGTCTCCCGGAGCTGGGGGGGGGGTTTTGCTTTCGAGTTCGGCTTGGTGATACTGCTTTTTGCTCCTCCGTCATTACCTTCCCTTACCTTATTTTATACCCCCCATGAGCAATTTCCCTTTTCCTCGAGTTCCGGGAAACCCCCCCTAGATTAGGCCCGACCCCCCCCCACTCGCCCCCGTTATGAACAGCTTTTTTTTTTTCCCCCTTAAAGCAGTTCCGGTTTTCTTTGTGACCCCACCTGGGCCCTTTCCCAACAACACGATGTTTCTTCCCCTCAGTATCTGCTTCCACCCCCCCCTTTCTTAGAACTTTCTCCCTCCCCCCCCTCCGTCCCACGTCCTTTTTGCGGACTGACGAGTTCTAATGGTCCTCCATCTCCCTTTTTACTCCCCCCTTCTGACGAAAGGTGGGGGGCGAGAGTTGTTAAATACTTGCCTTCACTGTGACTTTTGATCCAGGTCAAGAATTTCTTTTTCCCTCCGAAATTCTTCCCTCAAGAACACGTATCAAACAATCGGCTTTCAGTACGGTATATATCTCTGTTAATCAATGACTCCTGATGTAAATCATGCCGGAAGGGTTTGAACTGCTTTTTTTTCTTCTTGTCGTGACCTCTGGCATTAAGGGGAGCCTTTTCCCGTCTTTTCTCACGCCTACCCATTACAGCGCGCTCGCCCACTTCCACGACTCACCCAAATTTCGTAAGCATGTTTTTTTGTACCATTAGCAAATCGTCAGTTTCCCCAAGCTTTTTTCTGAATGAGGTAGTTTATTTTGTCCTCCCCCCCCCCTTTGCGGCTCCGGTAAAATTCCCCCCCCGTCCCCTGAAGAGACTATATTTAACTTTTGGCCTGAAAAAGAGGTTTTTTGCTTCCCCCAACCTTCCGTATTTGTCCTCCCAATTTAACCCCCTCAAGAAAGCTGTTCCCCACCGGTCGAGTTGGCCGAATTGGGTAGAAGGCTTCATTGCGTCCAAGAATCCTTCTAGGCCCCCTTGCGAAATGTTCTCGTCCCATCGCCTTTTCCTCGAGAGCCTTCCTCCCTTACGTCGCCCCTCCAACGACTACCCGCAAAGGCCTTAGGGGAACCCCTTTCTCTGTCTTCTCGTAAGAGATTCCCTTTTGCCGTCCACTTTTTTTTTTTTGAAAAAGATTACAAAACCCTTCCCTCCCCCGATCAGTTTTTCAAGGTCGACACACACGATTTTCATCGACCAGGTCTGACCCTTTTCCACCTCTCCATTCCATGAACCGTTTTCTTTGGTCCTGTTTTTTTTGTTTTTTTTTGGTCCAACCTGCCCCTATTTTACAATTGGTTTTTTAAACCAGGATCCTTTCTTTTTCCCTCTTGGACAGGCCTTTCCTTCTCAAATACTGGATTGCAGTTGTTCCCGCAAATTCCCTTTCCCCCTCCCCCGACGAAAATTTATTTCCACACAATTAAAAGTTCTCCTCCTTATCCGCATCAAAGTCCCTTCGCACCCCCTACTCTTCCTCCCCACCCCCCCACCACCCCTTTCCCCCCCCCCCCTCGGGATAGAATGACTTTCCCCCTTTCCACTGATGATGACCTTACTTCCGGTCTCTCACGTGGCAACCCGGCCCTTCTCGGAAATCTAGGAGAATGCCTTCTTTTCTCACATCCTGCTCGAGGCACCCCCCTCCCTCTTGCAAGCCTCCAGACATAAAACCTCTCGTGCCTCCAGCTTTTCGGCGATTTCCCAATTTCTTTACTCCTTTCCCGATGCGCCCCGGGACTCCTCAATCCGCTTGCCCCTTTGTTGCATTGATGGGTTCTGGGGCGGCTTCCCCCTCCATTCGTAAATGACTTCCCTCATCGTCCCAAGCTGTCGCTGCACTCTTTCTTCTTTTCCCGGACATCGTCTGTGGCGGACGCAATCGTCTTTCTTGCTTTCGTGCCCGAGCTCGTTTGTCCACCCCCTTGGGAAAAACCGCTCCTTTTCCCCATTCCAATTTTTTTTTTTTTCTTTTCCAACGTGCCCCTTTTCTTCTAGCTTTCCGTCGATCATTCCCTTCGGCACTGGCGGGGTTCCCCTGGACTCGCGAGTAGAATCCAAGGGAGTAAGAGACATTCCCTACCTTATGTTATTTTTGAGTATCTAGAGCTGGAAGACCTCCCTCTTTCTTCCCCCGCTGTCAGTTCCGAATGGTTCCCCCCCCCTTTTCTGCGAAACTCCTCCCCCACGCTCCCAACACAACCCGCCCGTTCTTGCGAAACCACCCCCCAAAACCCTTCTTTTCTTTCTCGCGGAGCCCTCACTTTTTCCCCGCCCTGCTGAAACAGTGCCCCCTCCCGCGGAGCTTCCAGCCGATCACTCTTCCATCACCGATTAAGTTCCCTCCCATGGCAAATTCGAAGCGTCTGCTCCTCCCTCAAAGTTGTTTCCAATTTAGGCAGGTTTGCTCTTTTGTGGTTGTTACCTATATACAGGCGGCTCCCCCCGTTTTTAGAGATGAGGCCTCCATGAACGCTCTCTCTCGATGGTTGACATTTTTTCTCTCATTCCGAGACTTTCCTTACGGCTGTTCTCGCTCTGTTGGCAATGTATTACTGCGCCATCGACTTTTCCCTCTTGAGGACTTTCTTTTCCCCCGTTTTCGCAGGGCTCTCTCAGTTATGAAGGACACCCCCCCCCACGACTTTTTCTCCCCCAAGTTTTCAAACGAGCCTTTTTTTGGAGTCAAATTTGGAAGAACGTGTCCCTCTTGGAGACCTTTTCCTATTTTTTAGACGGTCCTTTTTTCTTAAGTCTGACGGTACTTCCCCTTTTCTCTCAACGAAATCCCTTTTTGAGCCACCGTCCTCCCTTTTTCACTTGACGGTCCTTCAGAGGCCCAGCGCGCTCTTCTTTCCTTGTCCCCAGTTGAACTTTCCTATAAATACGATCGACCCTTCCTTCTCTTAGAGGATCCCCTTGATCTCCAGGACTCCCACGACAACACCTTTTTCTCCAACCCTTCTTTGGTTAAAGTTACTTCCTCCCCCCTGACTTTTCAGAGTAGGAGTCCTTTCACGCACCCTCTGCAATCGAGTTTGCCGGTGCCCCTATATGGACCCCCTTAATGACCTTCTTTTTACCGAATCTTGAACTTCTCTAATCCCCTTTTTCGCGAGAGATTGCCGATTTCCTCCTCGGGAGGACCAGGTTTTCATTGTCGATTGGTTTAAACCTTAACTTTGCGCCCCCCAAAATTGTCCCTTGCAATGGAATTTATAGAGGAAGCAAGGTTCCTTTTCCCCTCCCAATTAAAACCCCTCTTTTCCGCCGTCTTCCCATGCCAAGCATTCAGCTATAGTACCTGACGACGAATCCTTCCTCTATGTCCCGCCGGTTAATCGCTTCTTTCTCTCCGGTGACCCCCCCCTTCATGCGCTGGGCGCGGTCCTCCCTTCCTTTTAGTATTACCTTTCGAGATCCCCTCCCCTGAAACCTTTTTCTGTGCCCCTCCAAGGTTGGTTTTACGCCAATCTGGGAACTAAAAGGAAAATCTGTTAATTTTTTCCCCCCGCGGGAGGTTCTCCCCTTTCTTTCCCCTTGATCCACGAGCGTGTTCATGACTTTTGGCGAGATAGTTTTTTCTCTTTGGAGGAATGTCTTCCTCCCTTCCCCGAGCACCCAACCCTTTTCCCCCTTTCCTCAAGGAGCTCTTAGATGGAGAACCAGTAACTTTTTTTACCCGACGCCGTCCCTTCGGAATTTCGCTCGCTTTGTCGAAGCCCTTTTAATCCCCTCTGCTTAAGCCCTTGCGCTCCCAAGTAATTCTCCACCCCTCTCTTCACTTGGGGTGTCTCTGGCATTATGCCAGAAGGAAACCGGCCCTCCCTTGCCACTTTGATCTTTTCTTATCTTCGGGCTCCCCTTTCCTTTTCCCCCCACCTACCACCCAGGACCGTTTCCCCTCTTTGAGGGACGAGAATTGGATATTTTTCTTCCGTTTAGCCTATTTTTTGTGCAGCCCCCTTGAAGTCAGGGGGACGGTTGAGTCTCCTTTTCCGCGAGAACTTCCCCCATTTCTTCCCGGGGCGGTTTTTGATTGGTGTGGTCTGATTTTGAATTTTGACTTAGGTCCCCAACAAACCTTTTCCCCTTGCCCTCCATGTGAAAGTAAAGCGGTTCCCCCCCGTGCGTGCGGCTAGCGAGAGTAGGCACCTGTCGTTCCCCAGACACCATTTCCACCTTCTTTTAAGGTAGAGGACTCCTTTTCCCCCTCCCCCCCCTGATTCAGACTTTTTTTACGAAAACCTTTTCCCTGTCGGGACCCCCCCCCCCTCTTCTCGGGTTCCCCAGTTTCTCCCGCGAGCTTTTAGTATCCCAAATTTTCCTTCCCTTTGAAGTTTTGGTTCTACACAATCACGCCTTTCACCGGTCGTACAGGGCCCCCCCCCGAGCGTAGATTCCCTTCTTCCAGGGCCACTGGGAAAACAATAACTTTCCCTTTTCTTCGACATAGGGAAGCCCCCAGCGTCTCCTTTGTGCCAAAAGCCCCTTCTTGCGGTCGATGGACAGTGCCTCTCCCCCATCAAAATCCCTTCCCCCCAAGCCTCGACTAGAGTTCCCCCCCCACGGAGCGGCTTTAACCTAGAACCTTTTTTTCACACGATACGTGTTTTTCTCTCTCCGAAACCCTTTTTTCTCCCTTTCTTCATGTAGGCTGACGCGTAGTTTTCAATCTATGACCTTTTTTTCCCGGATTTGATACGTCCTTCCCCTTTCAGCGATTCTTTTTGCAGAGCTGATTGAAGGTTCATTAGGGGTTTATTTTCCTGCTTGGGCCCGTCCACAGAACTTTCAGTTCGGAGGCCGTCTAATCATGAGCTTCCCCCCCCCTTTTTTTCTTCTTGTCCCCGCGCGGAGTTTGGACCCCCGAGAACAAATGGGCCCTTGTTGAGGTTTTTTTTCTAACCTGATGGGGTTTTCCGGGTTATGCGCCCCTTGAATTTCAGCGTTGCCAAACCTTTTTCCTTTTTTTCGGGTAGGTGACCGTCTGCTTCACTTTCTCAGGCCCTTTCTCTTTTCCGAGTCCCCCCTTTATTCCAATTGTACCAGAGGGCCTGTGGCCCCGCAGCAAACCTTCCCATCAGACAAAATCCCCCCTTTTTTTTCCTTTTTCTCCGGCATTTTTTTTTTGCTTTTTTGAGTCACCCCAGACTTTCGAATTAATCCGGCTGGTCCTTTTTGGTGTAACCCTTTCGAAGAGGGTTTTGGAATCTTGTTTCCCCCCCTCTCTTGACATCGTTTGTGAAGTTTCTTCTGTTTTTCGGAAGGGCCCTCTACAGGGGGGGGGGTTTTTTTTTGGCAGGGGAGAGTTTTGGTGATTCTCTTCTCAGTCCCCCCCCCCTCTTTTTTACCTAACCAGATCCCTTCCCGCCAAATTGGCTCGTTCTCCCTCTTCTTGGACACGACTTTGGGACCCAGAAAATCGGGCCCCCCCCCCCTTCGGAAAAGAATCTTTCCTTTCCAAAAGCGATTTAAGGTTTTTAGTTTGTTCACCTGGGCCCTGCAAAAACACTCTTCCTCTTTAGAGGTGGCACCCCCACCTTTCCCTTCCCCTTTGCGCCCAAAGTCTTCTCCCTCGTTACCCGACTTTGCCTTCCTTCAAGGGGACAGAATCTCCTTTTACCCTGCTGACGCCCGGTGGTGGAGTCTTCCCCTAGAGAGATGTAAAATCCTTTTTTCCTTTTCTTCGGGAGAAAGGTCCATTCCCCTTTTCCCCTTTCGTGTTTAGGCCTTGATTCAAACCCTTCGGAATTGCGTGCTTCTTTTTGCTCTTCTTACCTACTCCTCCCTCTCCTGTCACTCATGCCGCAGTTTTTTTCTTTGTTTACCGGATATCTGTTTAGAATTGGACCCCATTTTCCCCCCGGCAAAGGAATTACCGCGCGTTTCCCTTTTCCCCTCCCCCCACTTTCTTTTTCTTCATGAGACATCCGTCCAAGTTTCTCCCCTCCTTTTTTCCTCCTTCGGTAGTGCTTCCCCTTTCTCTCCTTCTCAAAGGGTCGAAGCCCGCATTTTGCCAGCTCTAGAATCTATTTGAATGGACAAAGCGGTTGTTTTCCCCCCCCTCCCAAAAATTCCCCTTCCCTTTCATTTTTACACCACGTTGTCCCATGATGTTACTAAACGGGTCTGTTTTGCCTCTGGGTGGCTTCCTCCAAAAGGCGTTAACGAACTCCTCCTTCTTCCCTTTTCTCCCATGTTCAGCCCCTCGTACCATGAATTCCACCGTCGAGACAACGCTAAGACGCCTCAACTTTCTGCCCCGGCCTCCCCCCTGAGGAGGCGTCTCTTCTTTAAGTACCCCCCCATTTCCTTGTCCTTCTTACCAATTTGAAAAAGATTCCCAAAACCTCGTTGCGTCGTTTAGTGGCGAAACTTAAGTAGAAAATTCCTCTCTTTTCTTCTACCTAAGCCCCCTTTCCTTTTTCCCGCTTGGCTTTTTGTGCTTTTTGCTGCTGGTCACCCGCCCCTTTTTACCATTTTGAATGGAGTGCCGTTCTTCCCCTGACGGCTTCTTTTTTACAGGATCCTTCCCCAGTTTGCATAACAGACCTTTTGCCAAGGTGTTTACCGCGTGACACCCCCCCTTTTTTGAGCAGCCCCTTATAAAAAGGAACACCCATTCCTTCTCCACCTGGCTCTCCTCCCTCTTCTTTTGTTGAGATTTAGTCCTGCGTAGTAGGGATAACGCCCCTGTCCTCAGGCTTTTCATAAGAAAGGATTCTGTCTTTTCCTGGTCCTAAGGCCCTCCTTCTCCACCCTTTCCGCCCCCTTTTCTCGGCACTTCTGGCAACTTCTCGGAGCATGCCCAAGGGATAGAGGCCCCACCCCCCCCCCTTTTTCATAGATGTCTTCCTCCTCCACAATTGACCGCCAGCGCTTCCTCCATTTGTATTTTTCTTCCCAAAAAGGCTCTTTTTTCCTCCGTGGATTCCTCCCGGCAGACTATCACGGGTAAGCATTGATGTCTCTTTTTGTAGTGTTTCGAAACTCGGCAATGCCTTTCTTGCGAGTTGTCCCCCTCCTTTCTTTTCATGGTCCTTATGGCTCCCTCTTTTTTTCTTTTCAAGGACCCCTGACAGAGCCCCCCCCCCCCCAACCCCCCCCCCCCCCCCAAATTTCCTTTCCCCCAATCCATCTTCCCTCTTTTCTTCTTGAACGGGTCTGGTCCTGCTTTCTGCACGGGAAACCCCTTTTCTGTTTTTTTGTGGGGAATACGTCCATTCCCTCCCTGATCGCGCCCTCTCCCTTCAGACTACGTCCCAGTCATCGTTTTTGCCTTGTCCACTGTCTGGAAATCAGCTCTTGATTTCCATGTCAACGTCCTTTCACCACGCTTAGTTTGTGGTTTCGTTTTCGCTCCCCTTCTTTTAAGCCAGCCGCACGCCTTGGACCCTTGCCCTTTATGATCCTTGTCCCGCGGAAAAACGTACGTCCCCCCCCCACATGCCTGTTTTCCAACACAACCCGCCCTTCTTTGATTTCCCCCCCCGAAGAAAAAATAATTTCGGAGACTTCTCCCCTTCCCATTTTAAATGCTCATCATGCTCCCGGCGGCTCTCCTCTTCCCTCCCAGCCGGATAAACTCTCAAGAACTCCTCTGACATGAAGCTTTCTCTCTTCTTCAGATCACCTGTCCGCCGGTCCCCTTCTCCCAGGTTGTTAATCTCTCCTCGTTTTGAAGGCGTTTTTTTCCTATCTCCCCCTGCTTGCACAAACATCGGGCTTTTTGGACAACATTTGAAGAGCTCGAGTTTCTCTCGATGTCCCCTTCTCTCCGATAGACCCGCGCACTCCGCCCGTTTTTCCCGTAGGAAGTTTTCCCCTGGATTATTGCGCCATCGTCTTTTTTCTTTCTTTCGTTCTTTTTTAACTTTTTTTTTACTTCTTCTATCCCCCGGTTTCGACAAAAGATGAAACCTTTCACGCTCCTTTTTTTCCCCCGGCGACCTAAAGTGGCGACCCTCCTCGGCCAAGATTTTCCCCCTTTTCCTATGATGGTTTCGCCCACCCGGTGGAGCTCTCCGACTCCTCGCTGGGACCACGGCCCTTCCCTTTTTTTTTTCGGTTCCATTCCTGTACTATTATCTATAACTCGATAGAACCCCCCCCTTCCCCTCGGGACGGCTTTCCCTCGTAGAGCTGAGACGGGTTTTCAGACCCCCCCTCCTTTTAAGTTACGTCAGCCCCCTTTTAGTAATACGCTTCTCCTCCGCGCACTTTTCGCAATCGAGTTTTTTATTCTCTGGAACCCTCCCTTCTCTCTTTTTAGAGATCCCCTTTCCTCTCGTTCATCATCCGTTGTTGTTTTCTCTCCTCCTTATTTTTCTCTTTTTGTAATGTAGATGCGTTTTTTTCCCTGCCCCCCTCGATTTGCTCCCCCAAGGAGCCAGAGGAACTAATAGTTTCCCTCCCCCTGCGTTTTTTCGCAGGACCCTTTTTCCTCTATGAAACCCTTGCCTTTTCCTCTCTTCGCCAGATTGCTCTTAAGTTATAGAGCCCTTCCTTTTCTTTCTCCTTAGACCTTCTCTAATTCGAGATTCCAGGTTCTTTCTTTTCCTCCCCTGCAATGACCAACGTGTTCCAGCTCCACCGGGCTGGGACGTACCCTTCCGCCAATCTTATCCTTCCAACGGCCAATCTGTTTTTCTCTCCCGGGATTTTCCCCCCCTTTTCTTCCTCCCACCAACTCTTTCATTTTTTGTCGAGATGGCGGTTCGTTTTTTCTCCCTCTATCCTGGAACCCTCTTTCACGAGGCAGCAACCCCCTCGCCTAAAGGCTGCCCGTCTCCCTCTATTACCCCCCAGACCTCTCCCCAGCCGCTAAGCATCTGCGTTTCCCCTTTTCCTGCTAGCCCTGGACTGCGCCCCGAAAGCCTAGCTTAAAAAAGAGAGAGACGGAAAGCTTTTCATGCCATTCCACATCCAGTTTCTGATTTAAATTGGTTTTCCCCGAGATGTATCTCCCACCGCAACCCCGCAGGTTCCCCAATGTAGAGCGATAACACCTTTCCTCTTTTCTCCGGACTTCTTTTTTTTTAGAAGTTTACGTTAATTGAACCCCCCCGCAAGCGTCTTTTCATTCGTAGTCTTTACGACCCCCTGGAGATTGATCTGCTTCTTCCTTCAAGAGCAGAAGGGAGCCTTCCCCCCCAGTGGCAAAATTGACCTTTTTTGAGTCTCTCTCTACCGTACCAAAAGCTGTTTTCCCCCCTTTTGCCTCAGGGTGACTTGACTTGTTTTTTTTTCCCGGAGTTTGGAATTGGGAAGGTTTTTTTCCCAGGAGTTCACCCTAAATTTTTTTTTTCAACGGTTGCACCTCTTTTTGCAGTTTTTTTCTGCTCCGCGTAGGGCCGTCCGATAAGCACCTCCTCGCCAGTCCTTGTAGAGTCCCCTTCCATACGAGCGCTTCCCAACCCCTACGGCAAAACTTTTCACAACTCGTTTCTTCCCTCTCTGGTCAGCTCTCTTCCCGGTGTGTTCCCATTTACCCCTATGTTTTCCGAATGCCGTTTAGTGTTTCCCCTCGATGTGTCCTCCCTCAAGAACGCGCGCTGGACTCTTTTAACCTCACTTTCTTTCTGATTCCTTTACTCGAACATAGGAGCACTTTTCATCTCCCCTTGGAAACGATCGGCCTGAAGTTCCTCTTTCCCCCGCAACCTCCACAACCCTTTTCAATAACCTCCTCCTCGACCCGAAGCGGACTTTTTCGACACCCTCGGCTTTACCCTCCAACGGCTTAAACTCTTTTTTCCATCTTTTCCCCCGCCTCAGCCATACACGGCGCTGGCGGTTGCGGTTTAGTTTTTCTTTTCAAAGTGCCTATGAACCAGGGTTGGTTCCTTCTTTTTTTTTCAACGAATGGATGCTCCCCCTAGTGCAGAGAATTCCCCTTTTTCCTTTCTTTTTGGATGCTTGCCAGGAAGTCCTTCAGCAAGCGTTCGTGGCATGGGAGATCACTGGAGGGCGCTCCCGCTCTTTTCTGCTACCCACTACACCCCTTTCCCCATGCTGGTTCTTTGATGGAGATGCTCTTTGTAGAAGGTTGGAAACCCCTTTCCTCATGTTGATGTCTTTTTCTTTTTTGAGATTAGTTAGGTGACCGTTTTAAATTTCCCTTTCCCCCTCTTCTTTCCGACAAAGGATCTTGTACTCCCCCTTGCTCTTCTCCAGGGCAGTTTTCTCCCCCTTTGCCGGAACTCACTCCCTTCATCCGCTTTAGGTAGAAGGATCCTTGATGAGGTAGAGTCCCCCCTTTTTCTGTGCATTTTACCTTTTCTTTTGTCGACCTTGAACCTGATCCTTTTTTTCCAAAAAACCCCCCCCTCTCTTTTCTCAGTTACGGCACCCACGATTAAGTTCTTTTACGAGCTCTTACGATCCTCCTTTGGTTCGTTTTTTTTTGGGGCGAGTTCGGCGGTTTTGATATTCTTATTCCCTTTTCTCACGTCATTATCGAAGCTCCCTTCCCGCGTTCTTTTTGAACAGCAGCAAATTTCCCCTTTCTTGAGTTAGGGAACGCATTTGACCCGCCAGAACCCCCCTCTTCCCCCCCCCGCTTATGCGAAAACTCACCGGCAAAGGTTAAACCTCTCTTTTTTTTTCACCCCCCTTTCCCTTCCAACCACCCTCCTTCGTCTATGCGTGGCACCCCCACCTGTTTCCTGGGCCAAAAGTCTTGGCAAACCTTCCCTGCATTCGCCAAGCTTTTTGCCTTCCCCCCCTTAAAATCCATTTCCCCTTTCTTGGAAGTACGGTGGTATTGGTTCCGAAGCGCTTTCTGTCCTCGGGAATACAGGTCCATTTTCACAACGCTCTGTTCTTACGCGCACCCTCCAGGAGAAAAAAAGCGATTAAAACCCCTCCAGTAACGTCAGACTTTCTCTTTTTTTTTTGTGAGAGAGATACCGGGACTGTCAATTTTTGCGAAGGATTGCGTTCCCTTCTTGCCCTGTGTTTTTTCTCAACAGCGTTTCCGAATTCTTGGACCTTTTCCTTTTCATTTAACAGCGAGCTCGACCCCTACCCCACCCTTTCGCAGCTGTCGTCCCCCTTTCTCGACATCGTCAGTCCGCAAAAAGCTTTCATTGAGGCAATGTTATTCCACCTTGCGCAAAGGGTCGAAGCGCAGTTGGTTTTTACATCTATTAATCGGCGGATTCGGTTGTTTTTTTCCTCGGGGTTTCAACCCCCCCCCCTCCCCCCTCCTTTCTGCTTTACTCATAGAAGAAATGCTGTTCCTTTTGGGTTCGAGTTTGACGATTGGTAGGCCCTCCACCCCCGTTAACAAGTCTTTTCTAGATAGCCCCATTTTGCCTTCAAAGAAGAAAACCTTTTCATTGAACGTATCTCCCTTCGCTTCGATAATCCCCCCTTCGTACCAGAAGAACTCTTTTTAGCACCAACCCCCCCCCTTCGGCGTCTCGTAAGAGTCAGAACAGTAAGCGGGGTCCCACACGATTTCAATCTTTTCCAAAGATTAAAAAAAACCTCGGTCTCTGATAAGTAATGTGACACCCTTCTTGTGACCCTGAAAAGGGAGAGGTGCTCAGCACATGCAAAGTCCTCCAGAGGATTATGGATTTTGTTTTTTGTCACAACAACAATTTTTCTTCTCTGCCTCTGGGGTGTTTGTTCTTTTTTCTTTTTTTTTTTTTTTTTCTTTTTTCTTTCCTTTTTTTTTTTTTTTGTGGCTCCCTTTTCCTTTTTTTTGTCACCCGAGTACCCTTCCCCTTCGGGAGGCTCGCGGGCTTCTTTTTTTCACCGGATTTGAAGTCTTCAGCCCCGGATGCAAGGTTTTTCCCCCCTCAATCACCGCTCCGAACTTTTATTGTTCTTTCCCAAAACCCATCAAAAGTTCTTCTCTCCTTCCCCCCACTCGCCCTCCCGATTTTGCCCAGTGTTTTTTTTTTTTTAGCATCCCCCAAAGGGCGTCGTCTGTTCCTCGTTCCCTACGGAGCGGAGTTCCTACGAACTTCCTTCCCAAACTCAGGCAGGCCCCTCTCGCGGATCCCCCCAATGAACGCCTTTTGGCACGATAGGGCCCCCTCTGGATACCACCTGTTATCATGCCTTAGTTGCTCTCGGGATAGGAGGCCCCCTGTAATATCTTGCAATCTCGTTGATTCATCCCCTACATTAAACCGCTTTTTTTTCAGCGCAGTTTTCTTTCCTTCCCCCGATGATAGTCCCCTTGGTGAAGCAGTTGAGCGCTCCCGAAGCTTGTCACCATCATCTTGCCTTTTCTTTCTTCTGTTATCTTGGGAGTTTTTTTCCACTGCAGACGATGCGGCGCCCCCTTCTTTTTCCCAAGGTAATGGTTTCTTTTTTCTTTTTCATATTGCGAAATCGGTAGGAGCCCTTCCCCTCGTGGTTACCAGGCATCGTTGATTTTTTTCCTTCCCTCGTGAATCTTTTTTTTTTTTCCGAAGGTGCCATCTGCGTTTTCTCCCCCCCCCAGGCGCCCTTTTTTTTTCGGAAAACACGATCATCTTTTCTTCCAGTTTGAAATAAACCGTGCATCTTTTTTCCCTCTCCCTTCTCGAAGACGCTTTTCCCCTCTCAGTTTTGAAGGCCGTAGCCCTGTCTTCCCCTTTTACAATCTCCCTTCTTTTGAGTAAAGAACAGTACCCTCCTTCCTGGCCGGAGTTAGTGGGTTTTTTTTTTTCTCTCCCGGCCGAAGAGCTTCCTTAACGACAAGGCCCCTCGTAGTCCTTCTCGTTAAATTTTGGAACGAAGGACACCGTAACCTGCAAAATTCAAAATTTTCTCTTCTTTTTTCCCCCACAACCCCTCCCCTGATGCGAACCAACTTTCCCCCCACCCCTGGTTTCTGAAGATAAATCTCTCACTCCCTTCTTTCCTTTTGCCAACTGTGCCTTCCCCATGATAAGTCCCGGCGGAGACTACATCAGAAAGCACGATCCCTTTTTCTCTTCCCCTCAACGCCCTCTCCCCTTTTTTCAGCGTGCTTGAAATTGGATTGTTCTTCTCGCCTCCTGTCTTATGCTAAAAGTTGTTAAATCGCGACGTACTGTAGGCGGTTTTGCCCTTTTTTTTTTTCAATATCCCCTTCAAAAGTCTTGCCCTTGGTACTTCCACACGCCCGAAATATGAAGAGATTGAGGGGTTTTATCTAGCTGCGGCGCCCTTCTTCCCTTCCGGGAATCCCGCCTGATTTTTCCGTAGGAAGTTGGCACTTCTTTTATTACTGACGCACATGACGTTTCTCCCGTGCCTTGAGGCGGATTTTTTGAAGGCTCGCTGTGCCTTCTGTATGCCTCAAACGATCCTTTTCCCTCATATCAGACAAAAAGATGTCTTCGGGGAAAGACGATCGTGTTTGTTGATTCCACAATAGTGGCTATAAAGTGGCGAAATCCCCTGAACCGATTGGCCGTTGGATCTTTTTTCCAGATTGGCGTAAGGACTGCCCCTTTTTGGAGCATTCACCTGCTCTCTTTTATTGGCTATTTGAATCGATCGGCTCGGCTTCAGTTTCGAAGGGAGAGTTTCCTCCTCTTTGAATGACCTGATGTCTATCAGCGTCACGGCTCTATAACTGATTGCTGCAGGCATGCGGATCATGCGTCTAAGTATCTACTCTCTTTGCATATATTTCCCCCCCCTCCACCCTTTTCCGCGAAAACCCCAAC
>Ga0179593_1519923_pt1 | contig 15845 bp, 11 predicted proteins | sample CZODoug2_1_08_16_FD_185931 | JGI IMG/M metagenome (GOLD analysis project Ga0179593, IMG submission 185931) | Vadose zone soil fungal communities from Angelo Coast Range Reserve, California, USA - CZODoug2_1_08_16fungal (PacBio error correction) | ecosystem: Environmental > Terrestrial > Soil >... | reverse complement strand
GTTCTTGACTCCTACGGGAAGGATGCGGGCCTTTTTTTTCCCTCCTCGCCGTTTTGTTTACGATTGGCAGAACTTCACCCCCCCCCCCCCCCCCCCCCCCCCCCCCCCACTTTTCAATCACCTTCCCTCCCCCCGCTACGATTGTTTTTTAGCCCCTCAATACGAGCCGAAAGAGATCCTCGAGCCCCTCCTCCTTCAGATTTGCACCCCGTTTAGTTCACGTACCCCCTCTACTCCCCCCTCTTTCCGTTTTTTTTCTGGTTAGCTTAAGAGCTATCCGTGCGCCCCGTACTTCCTGTTTTTCCGACGGTCCCGACAAGGCGATTTTGTTTGGTTCCATCCTCGTTCTATTATGGAGCCGACACTTCTTTTCCCTGCAGTGTTCTCGACACCCCCCCGAGTTCTCACTAAGAGGCCGGTGTTTTTCCCGTATTTTTTTCCTTTTTTTTTTTTTGTTTTTTTTTTTTTTTTTTTTCAAAGGGATCCCCTTTCTCTATGAATTCTCCGCGCGCGACAGAGCACAGGGCCGCCGCTTCTTTTCCCGCCTGAACTCGATCTCCCGAGCGTTTCTCTTCGAAAGAAACTTTTCCAACCTTTTCAGCCCCAGTAAGAGAGAACACCTCGATGCGAAAGAAGGAGCTCGACCTGCATTGGTGCCCGTTGATTCCTCGCCTTTTTTTTTCTTCAGCTCTCGTGCTATTTTTCTTTTCTGTAAGCCCCACCCGGACCATCGCGTTTCCTTTCCCCCCCATTCGGATCCCCAACCCTGTGCGCTTGACTTTTAACCCCTCCCCCTACCTGCTTGCCACTAATCTATTTCCAGAAGGCAGCCTTTCCTGGGAACGACTCCCCTAAAGGTCTTCCACGGTTGGTGTTTTTGGACATTTCAAGTGCCTTGCGCCTCTCTCGAACTCTTCCCAGGGCTTTTTTCGCTGACGGGTCGACGCTTTTTTTTTTCGAGACTCTCCTGGCAAAGTACTTTTTTGACGCGTCTTATGAAACACTTCCATGCTCGTCACCTGCTCCATTGTGTCCAACGCTGCGCATAAGGGGCGCACTCTTCTCCTGCTTCTCTCACCCCCCCCTTTTCTGATCGAAAATCCTGTGACTCCTTTTGCCTTGGCCTCGTCCTGGAAGAGGCTCTCCCTATGGCCCCCTCTATGGCTAGGTTCTTTTCCTCGTATCACTCTCACAAAGGGTTCCTTCCATATCTTCTTTTTCTGTTTTTTATTTCTTTTTGTGGTCGGGGAGACTATGGCCAGGGTTACTTACTTTTTCTTGAGGCTCATCCTTCGTCATGACTCTCCGGAGCCTACTTTCCGCCACGCGTCACCTTGCCCTTTTCTCCCGTTTTTGCTTTTTAATACGATATTTGGGTCCTTGATTCGGCGATTTCGAAGAGGTCCCCTTCGCTCGAAGCCTACGTCTCGTCAGAGGGATATGCACTAGTGAGTTTTGATTCGATATCCTTGAGTGAGTTGTCTCTGCACCAGACTCTCTGGAGTCATGAGTCACGCTCAGACCCCTTGCACCAGCATTTCGGCCCGTCCCTTTCCGATCATCATTCACGTGACTTTTTCTTTTTGACTTTTCGCCGCCTGCCAGTTGTCTTGTTCGCTAAACCTGTGATAGAGAACCGCATCTTTCGGAACTCGCGATGTTTGCCCTTGATCGTCGAGTTCCTCCAGCAACCTTATTGCTTCTTTCTTTACACTGTTCTGTTTCGTTCTGGAGACATTGATTGGGTATTCCTGATTTTTAACGTTTTGCGTGTTTCTCACATTAATTTCGTACGCCCATCTCCCTTTCCGAGTTAGACACGTTTTTTGCCCTCGCTCCATACAACCTTTTTTTCGAGCAAAAAGGTCATTGCATTGAGTCCCCCCTTCCACTGACTGTAGTGGATTTTCTTTTTTAATTAGATTTCATATCTTCCCCCCTCAGGTTAGTTTCCTTTTTTTCGCATTCCGAGATGCATTATTCCGAGAGTTTCTCTCGTAGCATACAAATTCGTTTGAATTCAGGGCCTTTCGATATCCCACTACATACTCTTCTAGAAACGGTAAGGGCCCCCTTGTGGTCCAGGAGTTTGCCCCCAATTCTTTTTGTCTCCCCTCGCGTGTTTCCCTTTGGTAAAAGAGCGGAGACCCCAGCAGATGTTCGCAAGGCCCCGTTCCCCATCAGTTCGTCCTTTTCCATCCGTTCGTATCGTTTTTCAGCCTTTTTCTGTGATGGTTTTCTGACTAATTTGGGCTTGGACAAAACTCTTTTGGACGTTTAACTCCGCGATCCATCTTTCTCTCCCCTAGTTTTTTTTGTGTCCTGAGCCCGATCGTGGTTCCGCCCTGAAGTTCCGCTTGTTTTTCCAATTAAGTTTTTATCTATCGTCCCGAAGTCTCCCCTCCCCAGATCTCACCGAGTGCACACCTTTGCATTGCCCAGGGTGTTTGACGTTTTCCCATCTTGCTCGTGGTCGGTGACGCTCCCCCAAACTAACACGTTTTCTCGCTGCACAATCCTTCTTCTAAGGCGGGTCAATCCCGTTCCCGCGCCCGATGAGAGTTCTTCTGTATTGGTGAATTAGCGAATCCTGCCCATTCGACAGTTCCCCCATACTCCAGCTGTCCTCCCCCCCCCCCCCCCCAGACCCTTTTTGAAGACCCTCTGGAGAGGCAGATTCGAAATGGTCCTCTTTTAGTAATGTCTATGACATGTTCTCGTCGCCGCCCGAACTCGATCTGGGGCCCCTTTGGAAGGGCCCCCCCCTGCCCGAATGTTGCTAGACCCCTTTATTTCCTTCCCGGGGATTTTTCGCACCCGACTCGGCAGGGGAGACTGTTTTTGGAACCCTCCTTCTTTTTCTCTCACAGCGGACTTGCTTACTCAGTTCTGCGAGCGCCCCAAATCTCCCTCTCGAGACATTGAAAGTGAGTCCTTTCCCCGGCTCCCCTTGGGGATTTTTGGCCCCAAAGTTCTAGAAGAGAAGCCTCGTCGGCGGTGATTAGACTTTCCCCTTCTTTATTATTCAATTAGGGGTTCGGTTCCAGCCAGGACAGTCCAGAGTACCCTCTACCTCCATGGGAGGCCTCTCCCCGCTAACTCCATTCGGGTGTAGTTGTTAAGGGTCTATGCCCGAGAACTCCCTTCTTTTCCGGGATCGATTAGAAGGCTGTAAGGACGTTAGTCGCTTGTCGACGCCTCCCCAAGTCGCTACTCGGAAAGATACGTGTCTTGGAAGCGTAACGCTCCCCCGTTGACTCCGACTTTAGTTTTTCGACTTTGGATTCGGCCTACCGACGCCCATCGGAGGCCCGAGTAGTCGCCAGCGAGTTAGGCAGCTTCGAAAGATTTTTCCGTCTTTCCGGATAGCAAAACTTGGGGTCCTCAGGTTTTTTCCGACGATTTCGAAGGTCCTGTTCTCGGGCGTCTTGAAACGGACTTCTTCGATCCTTATACCTGTCTTTCCCGGCTTGTCGTTAGCATTCCCTTTCTCCCCCCTTTTTTTTTTGTAAATAGAGTCGTTCCCCTCCTCTCGCTACCGGTGAGTTTTTTTTTTTCGAGCCCCTCCCTTTTTTTCTGTCTGACGCAGACGTGAGCTTCTCTGTTCTTTCCTTCCTCCGATTTCATAGCAGGGAAATGCGCCCCTTGCTTAGTTTCTTGCATGCCGGCTTTTCCTTCCACTGAGCTTATTTGCTGGAGCTTTAAGTGGTAAGTCCGACCTTTTGAACTTACTGCCTCGTGGCACTTTACTCCTGCCACCTACGGAGTCCGAAGTAGTTTAGTTTAAAGTTCAGTCGATCCGGCCTCACTCATTTAACCTTTCCTTTCTACTTTTTTTGTTTCGTCTTTCTTGGGTCCCGGACGTGTCAGAATGATGTCTACTTCTCTTGTCTGTTTTCTTTTCACGGTGAGGGCGAGATTCGATCCCTGCCGTTTAGTGTCAGGTTCCTTAGGTAGCCCACTTATTTTTCCGCTCTTCTGATTCCAAATACCATGCGAGAGGAAGAGGTAGACACTTCAATCGCTCGAAGCCCCATGCTCCATTTTTTTTTGTTCTCGATCTCTTTCTTTCCCTTGAGTGAGTTGCATCCGGGACTTTTTCCCCCCTTCAGGAGCGAGCCTTCTTCTCTTTCCCTTTCGCTTTCGCGTATGCACTTGTTTTTCCGTGTTTCTTGCTCGGTAGCGTCTCTTGATTTAGATCGAGTCTAAACCTTTCCTTACCTGTCCCCAGGGTTTCGTATTTTTTGTCGAAGAACCGTTGTGCTTTTCCGGTCCGACGTTTTTCCGTACGAGGTCTCCTCCCCGACTAGCCAAAGGACGAGATTGTCCTTTTCGGGCTTTCGGACCTCCCGTGGTTGTACTTCCCGGTAAGTTTTTTTTTCTCCTTCTCCTGGGTTCCTGAAAAAAGTAAAACCGCCCCGTACCTGTCTTGTTCAGAATTTTCTTCCCACTTTTTCGCGAGAACTGCTAATTTCTCTTCTTTTCTACCTCGTGCTTCCGGCAGTGTACGTTCTACGGTACGTTTCGTTCCTTACCAGGTGTTTAGAAGTGTGTGACCCGTCCTCTTATCACCTCCGTTGTGGTTGTTCTTGAGTCCCCGCCCCTTAAGTAGATAGTCATAGGAAATTTTGACCTTTTCTCCTTTTTGCCGAGTCCGCCCCTTCCCTACGGTCAGCGGGACACGCTGCTTCTCTTACGCGGGCTGTTGAACTGATCTTTTCTTCCGATCGCCGGATCCTCCCTTACGGTCCTGTCTCTCTCAGTTCTCTTGAGAGCGATCCCGCCTTCCTCCCAGGTTTCTTTTTGCACGAAAGCCCCTCCCAAGATCGTCCTTTTTTTCCTTCATGGAACCTCATGGCGAAGACTTTGACGTAATCCCTGCCTACCCCCCCCCCACGAGGCATAACCTACGCGTCCCCTTTCCCCGACTTCCCGGTTGCTTTAGGATCAACGCTCTGGAACTTCTCGTTCGTTCATTCTTCCCGGGCGCGCGTTCCCCCCACCGACAGCGGATCGAGTCGTTTTTTCGCCCCGACCATTTTTTACGCATGCCATGCCCTCTGTCCTGCCCTTTCCCGTCCCCCTACCCGATGTTTCCGCGGCCTAACACCACAGACCACCCCACAACACCACAAAGTGCCTCGAATCGGCCCCGTCCTGACCTGCCCTGCCTGCTTCTCTGAAATGAGTGGTAGGAAGACCTTCTTCCGCATTTGCATGGAACCTGCGGGGTTTGCTATTTTTTTCGTCCCCCCTTACTGCCCTCCGTCCCAAAAGACGGTCTTCTTTTAAACCCCCCGCCTTGGCACCTATTGCTCATGAAGTCTACTACAGATGATCCCTTTCATGAGCCCTTTCTTCCTTACTGTCTTTCGGTCTATTACCGGCCGTCTCTTTCCTCACTCGGTGCCGACTAGAGGACGATTAAGATCGCTATGCAGTCCCGACTGCTGTTCCCTTGAAAGGTCACGAGTGCCCCACTGCTTCCTCAATTTCCCCTTTTTTTCCCCTTTTTCTGCGATGGGCCCTCACTCCGCCTTTGATGACCCCACGTGATAGAATCGCCTTTGAGAAGTCCGATGTTTTCACTTCAGTAGTCCCCTGGCTCTTTCTTTTCGCTCGCCATCGGTCTCCCCATTCCCCTATGCTAGAGGTGCCCAAAGTTCCCCCCCAGGTTCTTCGTCCAATATTCTCACTTCCCTCTCCCTATGCAGGGCACTGGAGGCGATCCGGGCCCCCCCTCCCCCCTACACGGCCCTGTTTGCTATGAAAACCTGTTTGTTCGACACCAATTCCCATTTTATCCCTTGTTCATAGTTAATCTCTCTGTTTCTCCCGAAAGATGCTGCCGGATTTACGTTTTACGCGCGGATCCTCGAGCAGTCCATTCCTTATACGTTCCCGGTCCGTTGTAACCGATCTTGAACGATTCACTTCTTGAGATGCTTTCTCCTTTCGTTAGTCGTAGTCGTGCAACTGTAAGTTTTTTCGCACGCTCTCTCTGTGCCCCCCCACCCACGAGTCTTTCGTACCCCTTTTCTCATAAATCCCTTTAAGGTTTTCTTCGCAGATCTCCCGCCCTATTCGTAGTTTGCCCCTGAAACTACACTTTTCCTTGTCGTCGATTTTTTAAGATCACAGCCCCGAACGTCCGCCCCCGACAGACGGTCTTTTTCGTTCGTTTTTCCCCCGCGCCCGTTAGACGGCCGGCGGTTTCACTGGCGAAGCAGAAGGTTTTCTTGCGGCCTTGATGGTTTTCGCTCGACGGTCGTTCTCCACGGAATTAGATCCGAGGAATCCCTTCTCAAGCCTACCTCTCGCGTTCTGATTTCGAACTTAACGCTTGGTCTAGACTCGCTGCCACCCCGGTCCCTTTTCGGAATTCCCCCTCCGCCGGATTTCGCTTTGCCCGCTTCGATCCCCCCCTTTCCCCGATTTTCGCGTGGTCTCGTGTTGCGCGAACGCGCTGCAGTGGCTCGCGCGCACGCGTTTTCCCCCGTCGCCTGAGTCGACTTCGCGTTCACCCCACCCAGATTTCTTTCCTCTTCGTTCGGGTCCCCCTCGGAGGACAGTCTCTTCTTGCTATCTTTTTTGTGAGCGCGTCGGGTTCGGGTTCCCTGTCGACCAGGTCGAGGATGGGCACTCCGACGAAAAAACCGGTTTTACTCCCGGCAGGGACCTCTTTCGAGCGGATCGAGTCCGCCCTGCTGGGTCCCGACCGATTTCTTCCCAGCCGTTCTCTTGACGGAGACTCGAGTTTCATGAGTTCTGAAGCAGAATCAGTTGGTTTTTGTTGAGAGTCTGAGTATCTTTGATTCGGTTTACCCCATTCTAGCGTTTTTTGCCTAAGAGTCTTTGAACACCGGTTCATCTCTGCCGGTTCGATGAAGAATTTTATTCGATAGACTCCTTAGGCGTCCCCTGCTTTGCTCCCTGTTCGGCAGAGATTGCACCTTTTTTCCAAGGTCTTCTACCCACTCCTTGTCCTATCCATAACGGGAACTCCCCTTTTACGCTACTTGATGATTTTGATGGTTTTTTAGTCTCCCGAAGGACATCCCTTCCTTTTGAGCTCAGTAGTTTTTCGACATTCCCTCTCATCATCTTGAAGCTCTGGCCCTCTACCTCTCTGGCTCACTAGACTGTTTCCCTTTTCTCCTTCGCTCCCCTGACGTCGTAGAAGACCGCCATCTTCTCCTTCCAGGGCCCACCTGCCCTCTCGCGCTGTCCTCTCCGGTAGTGAGACCGATCACGGATTCTTTAGCTGCATTTTATACCTCCTGAAGTCGGTCTGCTGTCGTGCTTACCCTCGTTGGATCCCCCTTTCATTTTTCTAACGCGTGCCTGCGCGACAAACGGGCCCCCTCACCGTTCTTTCTCATACTCGCCGGCGGAGTGAGGCTCCCCGTTTACCCCAACAGCGCTATATCCTGCCGCTGCACCCCTTTAGACTCCCCGTCGATTTTCTCGCCCTTCCCCTTCCGCGGCCGGCCTCGAGAAACCCCGACATTCAGCGGGAGTTTCCTCTTACTCAGAAGAACAACTCTTTTTCTTCTTATTATCTCTGTTCGCGACCGACATTTTCTTTGTTTTTTCACGATTTTCCCCCTCTTTTCTCAATTCGCCGCTTTTTTCCTCTGACTTGACTCCTCCCTCCCTCCCTGACCTTGACTCCGCAGATAGGTGATCTGTTGGCCCCTTTTCCGCGATTCGCGTCGAGAGATTTTCTATGACGAAGAATAGTAGGCCTGAGCGTTTTTTTGCGAGCAGCTTTTTCTCGCACGTTTAGGACGAGCCGTACTCCCACAATTATGGGATCGTTCTCGGGTTTCTCCGGCTCACGCGGGCGCGATCCTTTTTGTCGCAGTCCCCGTTCTCTTCAGTTGACATGTTCCCCCATCCCGATTGAAGTAGATATTGATTTCACGGTTCGTTGTTCCCATCCGTCTTCGAGAAGCTATGGCCTTTTTATGCTTTTTCGGAGAGCCGAGTAAAGGTGATTCGTGAATCGTTCTTGCAGACCTTGCTATTTTGACCCCCTTGTTGCCCCCCATCTCGGATCCTCCCTTCCCCCGGATCTTTTTTTGAAGATGAGCGTGGCTTGCCTGGCAGCTTTTTGTCCGCTGTCCCCTTTTTGACAGCTGGTACTTAGCCCTCTTCAATTTCCCGCTCCTTCGGACAGGACCTTCTTCGCCTTTGTCGTCTAGCATGGTCGGAATTCTATTTTCGGATTTCGGCTCCGTCCGTCCCTATTTTCTGTCTTGGGGAGTGTGGTCAGCCTTCCCGGTCGCAAAATTGCATGGAGAGGGAAGCTTGGCCCTCTTTTTCTCCTTTTTCTTTTTACCCAGACGGTGCGGGAGTTTTTTTTTCGACCGTTTAGGAAGGGGTAACGTTGAGCTCCCCCCTGCGGTCAGAACTCGACAGAACCGGCGTTGTCCTTTTCGACGGCCTTCGGCGCGAGGATCTCGATTCAGTGTTCATCGGCGACGGGTTCAGAGAAGACGTCGTCTGTTTCCGTCAGGGCCTTGAGCGGTCAAATTTTGTCCTCTGCGCGGGAATATCGTCTTTTTTGTATTGTTTTGAAAGAGTCGTCCCCCTTTCGATTCGAGTACCTAGTCTAAGTTCTCTATCTTCTAACCTCCTTTTCCCGGTCAACGGCTTAGCCCTTTGTGCTACCGAAACATTGCCTGATGTCGTCCGCGCCGGTTTCGTCGCCCCCGAGGTCGCCTTTCTCCCGCCCCGGAAGACTTTTCGTTTTTCGCTTACCCAGTGTTTTACTTCCCTTCTGGGTCCTTCTTTTTCCTGCGCGATCCGCCTCACTTCATCAGAGCGCGGTTCTCTCTTCCCGTCTCCCCTGTACGATTTGGTTTTGGACTTGCCGGCGAGGCGAAAATCTTTCTATGTTTTCGTTCTGACGTCGTACGGTTTTGTTTGCCTCCCGGATCTCTCCTTCATCTCCTTTCTTTCTCTTCGGAGTTTCAAGAACGCCTTCGTACGCCTTCATCTTTCCTTCGAATGTGCCTTCTCCTTTCAGCGGTCCGGTCCTCTCCCCCTGAACCGCGATTAGGGCTATGTTGGAAAAGGAGTCTCTTCGTGTTGAACAAGCCTACGTTGCTCAGTACTTGGTTTCCGCCCCCTCGCAGGCGAGGAGATCGAGCCTTCCGGACCTTCCTTTTCCAGAAGCGCCTCGAGTTTCGTCTGGTTGATCTTGGTTACCCCCTTACCCACTCGATTACGACGACCTTGCGCTTGGGGCGGCAGCTGCCATCTGTTGCCCAGCAGAACCTTACTTCGGTGAATCCGTCCTCCCTGTTGCCCTATACGTCAGTTCACTTCGCGAGTTCGTTCTACGACAGGGCGCCCTCGTTCCACCGCGGAACCATCCCTCGAAAGCGATTTTTTTTTTGTATTCCCGAGCTTCTGCGGCCCGTTTCCTTCAAAGAGGGCCCTTCTTTTTCAAGTTTCCAGGCAGAATTCGGAGCCCGCGCGAAGATAACCCTCGCTATCTCGGAGAAGTTCTTGCGCCCTTTCCCGATCGAGACCAGAGTTAGGTCAATCTGTGCGTATCGCAAAGGAACGCTTTTTTCCCTACCCCTTTTTTCAGGTCTCCCCCACTCGCCCGAACGTTATGCTGCCACCCCCACCCCCTACGCGCCCCCATTCCCGCGCCCCGGCTGGAACCTCCTAACCTGAACTCAGGAGCCACCGATCTTCCCTTTTTGCGCGCCTTTCTCTTCACCCCAGTTAGACTACTTCCCCTCGCGTCCGCCGAGGCTCTTTCTTGACTTTTTTTTTTTCCAGTACCCTCCATGTAGTACCCAAGGTAGTTTCTTGACCCCCCCTCCTTGATGTTCCACACTTCAAGTGGGACGTTTTCCCTCCTGTTTTTGCACTCGGGGATCTTTCTCCAACCCTGATAGCATGAATTTTCCCCCTGTAAAGTTTTAGGGAAGCGCCGTCACTGTTTCCCGTTCTGGCTTGGTCTCCGGACCCTCTGTTTTTCACCGGAATTGCTGCGGTTTTACACTTTTCGTCCCCCCAAGGGTTCTAGTCAATCCTCCCTCAATTGGCTGTCGAAGTTTGAACTGAGGCGCATATGTAGGCCGATTGACACCTCCCTTTCTTATTTTTCTTCCCCCCCTTGAAAGGAGCCATCTTTTTCGTCCTTCCCGTCAAAGATTCGGTGATCTTTCCTTTTTCGCAGGCGCATTGAGGTCCTGTTCGTTTTCCTAGAAGAGCTAAATTCCTTGCTCGTTTCTTTCAGTCCCTTTCGGGTTGCTATGAAGAGGATTTTTCTTGGTCTCTTGTGCGTTGAGTTTTAGTAGTAGGAGCTCTTTGTACTTTCTCTATAGATATTCACCCCCATCAGTCTGAGCACGTAGATCCAGAATTTTGAAGGTTTTTCTGTTGAGGCGAGCCGCCTCTTGTAAGGGTTGCTATGCCTCCTCGACCGGGCCCGGAGCCTGAGAGCAAAGACCTATCCCCTTTTTGGCAATAGAGACCGTTTTTTTGGCTTTTTTCCGTAGATTCGGCTTTTTGAGCCGGTCCGGTCGAACGGGCCTGATTACGGTTTCTAGCCTTATTTTTGTGCGTTTAAGCGACGTGTTCACGCAGCTGGGAGACCCCCGCGAATTTAGAGCCCTCACGCGGAACTCTTAGAGTTATCCTGGACCCCAGTTTTTCTCGAAAATATGTCGGATACATGGCATGGCCCTCCTAAACGGACCGGGATGCGAGGTGTTACGGCCGTCCTTTCTATCGCTTCACACGAATTCGACCCTCGTTTCCTCCGCCCTTGCGCCGCTCTGGGCAGTGTTTCTGTCTCTCTTCCTCCGGTAGTCCCCTCCTGAGCTTGCTGTATGTCTCCCACTCCCAGTTCCTTCGCTCTTCCTCCCCCTGTTCAACTCGTGCTTCTGTCTATGTGCTTAACCCCTATTTGCGCAGATCATTTTTTTGGTTCAAGCGCTCGACAAGTTTTCGCTTCTGGCCCCCTCCCACTTGTCTAAGAGAGCTCGTTTTTGCGAGCGTTCGTCGGTACTTTATTTCTCCCCGAGACTCGATTGTTACCACAGAGCTTCTTCCTGCAGTCCGACGCCCCTCTCCCTATCTCTTGTCTCCTCCGGTGTTTGGTTGGTGTCTATTTTCTCCCGAGGGCTGTCCATTATGCGCCCGGGCCCATTACCAAAGGCTCGAGTCGAGCAGCCTTATCCCCTCGAGGGGCCGCTACGTTTCCGCGATTCCACCTCCCCCCTTCGCGATGGAAAGTGTTGTCACTTCTCTTGCCAGTTTCGAACTTTTAGAGACTGACCACAGGGTTTTTCTTCCCTGGGTCCCGAGACGTACGAGTTAACTTCCTGTCGTTTAGCGTAGTCAATTTTTTAGTTGGTTCCGAAGTTCCCCCGCCCCAAAGGGTTGAGAGACCCTCTCGCATCTCTTCAGAATTCGTTCATGTCCTCCCGCGTTTACGCTATGGATCCTTTCGGGGCTGTCACGCGATCGAATCCCTTTTCCCCGCGACCCTGGTTGCCTTTATTTCCGTAGCCGGCCTGGTGCTCTCCCGGTCGCGCAAGGCGTCGGGCGCTTCGGCCCCTCGATAAGGGCTTTTTTGAGGACGGCACCTCCCTTCGCGGGTCTCGGCTTTTTTTCCCCGTCAGGATTTCCTTTTTTCCGCTCTCAATTCAGCTGAAACAGCCTTGTTCGTCTTTCGTTTTGACTCCGAGGCGTTCGCTACTGGTGCCAACAGTTCATAGAAATCGCCTATGTCCACAGTCGCGTGGCCGCTGTTATCTTTAATTTTACCATTTTGGTTATCGGAAAGCCTGATCCGACGAAGTTCGGTTTATTTATCTAACAGTCAGTCTTTAATGGCCGTTTTTTCCCTTTGTCGAGGATCCTCTACAGTTCGCGCGATTTCCATGAGGTTTGTTTGTTCCATGAGCTGTTTGATTCCCTTCGCGGGGTCCGACGACACGAAGCCCCTTCAGTAGTACTCGGACCTCCCTAGTTTCTGACGTCCTCCGAGGTGAACCTTGACGGTTTCTTAGATGTCCTCTTGAGAGATTGGGCTTCGCCGACTCTTAGAAATCGAACGAGTATTCTGACCTTGAGAGAACACGATAGTGTCTTTCCTCGAACGTTTGGATACTGAGCGGTGTCGGGTTTTGAGCTCTCTCCTTTCTTGTTTTCCGTTGCTCTGACCGGTCGCATCCTTGAAATGATAATAACAGCTTCTTGAAGTTCTTAGTATTTGCTCCGCGTTCCCCCTTGGGTTTGGTCACTTTTTTGCACTCGGGTAAGCTATGGAGGGTGGTCCCCGGTTTGGAGAGCCGCTCAAGGTCTGGCCCTCATCCTTATGCGGTCTTCTACAGCTGTGACTCTCCTCGCCCTCGCTGGTAGACCTATCCCTCCTTAGTGCCGAATCGTTTCTCCCGGAGAAGTGGATTTTTGGAGCTTTTTTGGCATCTCCCCCCTTGGAGCTGGACTTCCATACGGTCACCCCTTTTCCCCCCGACTCGCGGCTCTTCACTTCGATCTTTCTTAACGGGAGAGGTATTTTTTCTTCTTTTTTCTTGGGAAGCAATCATGTCCTCATCTTTTGTCCTTCTTTTCGTTGAGTCGCGTTTCCCCGGCTGACAGTCGGTCCTTGCTTGGAAGCTTAATGGGGTGTTTGTTGTGGAATTCTCTTCAGGCCCCTTGTGATTTGCCCGCTTCCGTGTTCGGGCCCTCGACGTTCCGTTCCCCTATACTCGTAGAGCACGTGCTGACGTCGCCATCCCGTGGCTAGCAGTTTTTTTTCAGTTGCGGTGCCACGTCGTCCCAGGCTCGCCGCACCTTCCCCCGCCCTGGTTTTCATCCCTTTTGATTCAGCTCCAAGGAGTTGTTTTTTTTTTTTAATGGATTTTCATCCGGTTGTCCCCGTTGAGGGTCTAAGGGCGCTTCCGGCTCGTTTCTCTTTTCGTCTGATGCCCTCTTCTCCCCTTTCGACTGCTCCTCCCATCTCGAACGCGGCGGTCCTTAGTACGAGGATCTCGTTCCCCCCCCTGATGCCTCTCTTGGTTTTTCAGAAGAAACAATGTCGCCGTCCCTTTTGTCGTTTAGCTTCCCCCGGTTTTCGCGTTTACACGATGGAGTCCCTCTCCCTTCCCGCCTTTCTTTCCTCCCCTTTTTGCGGGACGACCTTGGTTTCTCCCCCTTTTCCCTATTCTCCTTCTACTTGAGCTTCCTCCCCAGCACCGTTTTCTGCAACTCGTGTTCCTCCCCTACGTCTTTCAATTGCAGTTCCCAGCGTATCCATTGCAGGTATCGATCGTATTTTCGTTGCTGACCTCGTGCTTTAGATGTCTTCCGAACATTCGGTAAGCGTTGTTGTCGCTTTCCACGATCTAGGTCAGGCTGCTGGCCCTCCTATCTTCTTCTCATCGTGTTTCGAGATCTCGGAGGTAGAACCGATTTTTTTCATTCCCCGACCAAAGTAGACTTTTCCCATGTTCGCCGAGTAAATCTGCCGTTTCTCATCTTAGTACATGCCTTTTTTCGTACGGCTGCAATGGTGGTCCCCCTTCTCCTGTGCTGCCCCTCTTCTCTCTGCATTCCTGGCTGTTTTGCGGGTTCCTTTCAACCTCGAGACGTCCCGGGAAGTAAAAACAGGTCTCCAGACCCCTTCCTCCCTTTGCTTCGTAATGGGGCTTTTCCATTCCCTATGGCGACGACCGGCGCTGGCAAGCCGTCTAAAGGCTGGTCTTTCCTCTGCCTCACCTACGATGGGGTGACAGGACAAGGCCTTTTATTTCTCTTCACTTTCTCTCAACCGCATTGAAAAGTTTTCTGATTACCGTCTCCCCGCGAGTTACCCTTCGCTGCTTCGGACCGACAACCACCGGTTCACGCCAGGTCATACGTTCCTTTTTTCTGAGGCCCCCCGAAGGAGACCAGTTCCCCCCCGCTTTGGAGCCTCCTACCGGGTCTGCTGCCAGCCGCCCGCTTAGTTATGTTCCCTTTCCGGCTTTGCCGCTCCCCGACCTTTTTCCCGTCGAACTTGGCTTTTTCTGGCATCTCGTCTTAGTACCGAGGATTGCTGCCCGCTTCCGCGGCATCTTCCCGCCCGACGTAGCATTTTAGACCTCCCGCCGAATTTCACTGATTCACCACATTATTCAAGGGCTCTGACGCGCGCATCGACCCCTCTCCCCCATTTCGTCCTCCTGACTTAGCTCTCATATTTCCCTCGTCATTGGGGGGGGGGTTTTTTTTGTTGCTCTTTTTTGGTTGGTTTGGGGTGATGGGGGGGGGGTTGTGTTTTGGGGTTGGGGTTGTGGGGGTGTGTGTGTTTGCGGTTTTTTTTTTTTTTTTTGGGTTTTTTTGTTGGTTTTTGGGGGTGGTTCTTTGGGTTTTTGGGGGTGTGTTTTTTTTTTTTGGTTTTTTTTTTTTGTGGGGTTTTGGGTTTTTGTTGCGTTTAGGTTTTTTGGTGGAGGGGTTTTTTTTTTTTGGGTATGACTTTTTTCCCTTCATGTTTCACAGGTCCCGTTCTACCAGTTCTCTGAAGCCTTCCATCAACGACTCAATTTGTCCCGTCCTCCTTGGCCGCACTACGCATTGTCTCCCTATGTCCCGTGATCATCGCGGAGAAATTTTCAATCCCCTTCCTTTCGCTTCACTGTACGGGCTCTCTCCCTCCATTCCCCCCCCCGCTTTCCGTTCCTCTTACTCGCCAAAGGGTGATAGGACCCTCCTTCCCCCCTAGTTTGCTGATCTCAGGGCCTGGAGGCGCCTATGGCCCGTTTTCTTAGCTACAATCTTTGATCGCTCTGTTCGTTTTTTCACCTCTGAAAAGGAGACTTCTTGAACGCTTAACTATTCTTCCGCAAGATGCTTTCGGTTACTCGCTCTAGGGATAATCCCCCTTCGTCCTCTCTTCGTCGCTCGACGAATCGTTTCCCTTTTCCTTACCGACTTTCCTCGTGGATTGATTGTCCGGGCGTACTCTGGCTTTGTCCTGCTCCGCTCTAGTCTTGGAGCACTCTCTTCAGACTCATTTCACACCAAAAGCAAGTGGCCGGCTTTCTATCCTCCTTCCCGAAGAACGGTCCTTTGTTAGTATGCGGGGTCTGATCCCCTGCTCTCTAACGCTCTTTATTTGCCGATACACACAGGAAGGGGCTTCCTGCCCCCCGCCCAAGGTGAGCGCCCGCCTCGGTCTCGGCCTCTTTGAGGCTGTCCCATCAAAAGTTCTACGCCGGTCTTCTTATATCCCGACCGGTAGTGCGGGCGCATTGCTGGCATGCAAGCCCAGTAGGGGCTACAACTCTCTTTTAGACCCCTTAGTCCGCGGCAAGGTCCCCCCCCTAGTTCGTTATCCCCAGGCTCGGTTTTTCCTGGTTATAGTAAATCTAGCACCCCCCCGGTTTTCTCATTAATTTCCCCCTAAGGCCCTCCTCTTAGGCTTAGGAGACCCCCTCTCTTTCAGACTAGATAAAGGCTTCCTCCGTGTGGAGCCTCTTCGAAAGATGACAGTTTGTCCTTTCTCCTTGCTGGCCCACGCGGTCTCCTTCGAGCTGTTGTAAGCTGTCTCATACCAACGAATCTCATTTCTGAAAGGGAATTGCCCCTGGTAGGGGACCCCAGTGATTTCCGGAAAATCTGCTTGTGAGCGAGATCCTTTTCGGTTTACCACCCCTCCGTGGAGCCCCAACTTGTTCAAGCGCGTTGCTGCCTGAAGAGTCCCTTTGCCCTAGACCTGGTATTCCTAGGTATTTGTTCTCGAGCGGTAGAATGTTGTTTCCTCCACCTAGCGTCTGACTTGGGTTTTTTTCCCCCCAACAGCTGTTGCTGCGGACTTCGCCGTTACC
>Ga0179593_1508627_pt1 | contig 15845 bp, 27 predicted proteins | sample CZODoug2_1_08_16_FD_185931 | JGI IMG/M metagenome (GOLD analysis project Ga0179593, IMG submission 185931) | Vadose zone soil fungal communities from Angelo Coast Range Reserve, California, USA - CZODoug2_1_08_16fungal (PacBio error correction) | ecosystem: Environmental > Terrestrial > Soil >... | reverse complement strand
GACTCCCCCGCGAGTGACACGCTTACTCCTCGAGGTGTTTTTCTTTTCCCTTGTTTTTCTTCAAAGGCCAGACCTCTCCTTTCTGCTGCGCTTCCAATGTTGACTTAGTCGTTCCTTTCTGGCGTCTGGTTGGGGAACTCTTCCTCTGGAAATTTTCTTCCTGCGCCCCCGGCCGCGAACCCCCCGATTTTTTTTTCGAACCACCCAATCCTCCCCTGTTTTTTTTCCCTTTTGTTGTTTTTTGCAATCTTTTCCGCCCAACCTGCGGAGACTTCTCGTCGGTTTTCTCGATGGCGGACGTCCCTTCCATTTTCGTTTCAAACCCCCCGTTGGTCTCTGCTCTTCCTTCCTCCCAGCCCCCTACTCCTTTTTTTTCCTGTCCCCTGTGCGCTTTTGCTTCTTGCAACCCCCCTCCTCTTTCGCCCGGTTCTTGGCGACACCCCCTTTGCTGCCGACCCATGGTGTAAACAACCCCCCCTGTCACCTTTCTTTTGTTCCTCCCTTTTTCCGTCCCTTTCCTGGGAACCGATGCATCAGCTGATTGATTTCCCTTGGCTTTACGCGTCCCCCCCCCCGTGCACACTTCGCTGGCACCTCCTTTTTTTTTCTCTTTCCCCCCCCTTTCCAAGCATGACTTCCTCTACACAAATCTCGTTGAAACCCCCCGGCCCGGGTCATCCTTAGACGAATGCTTCCTTTCCGGATTCCCCGCTGTTCCCTTTTTTGTCTCCCTTTTTCTTGTCCTCGATTAGCGTCTGGCGCTCCGTGTTTTTCCCTGCTGGAAGCCGATGACCCTTTTCCCCTTTGGTTTTCTGCACGCTATTTTTCCCTCGACAAAAAAACTTTGTCCCGTGTTTTCCTTCTCCCCGCCCCCCGACCCCTGGGCCAATCTCCTTTTCAATGGAATCCCTGTTAGATCCGTTTCTCTTCCGGTTAACCCTATTTGTTGAAACGAAACTACCCGTTTCCCGCCCCCCTCATAACATCCCCCAATTCTTCTTGACGTTTTCCCACCAGGCCATTCCATGCAACTCCGTCCCCCGAGAACTCCTCCCCCACAAACAAGAACTTTCCCTCAACCACCTGGGACAAAGCTCTTTTCCCCTTTGCGTCCCCCCCCCCCCGAAATCGGGGTCATTTCTTTTCTCCAATTCTTTCTGGATCGGCCTTTTCTTTTTCTGTCGTTCCCATGTTTTTTCCTTCACAAGTCCCGCCGTTTTCACCCTTCTTTTTCCCAGGTTACTTTCCGCCTTGTTTGCTGCCCTCCTGGAGTCTTCTTCCCTTTTCCCTTTTTCCTGTGATCCTCCTGCCACCTCCCGGTCGTCCTTTTGCCGAGCGATCACTCCCCTCAACTAGTTTTGTCCTGAGAATTCTTTCCCCAAGAGTGGGCCTTCCCCCCCCCGCGTGGATTCCAACCCCGATATTTAGCTGTGGTCCCTCCTCCTTGTTGCTTCTACCCCCTTCTCACCTCCCCAACCCAGGGGCTTCGCGGATGACCCGTTTGGGGTTTCCCGATCGTTCTGGTTCATTTACACTCGCTTTTGTCCTTGCAATTCACCAAGTGTCCCCCCCCCACATCTTTTTTCCACGTTTTTTTTTGCTACATGGTGCTTTGAAGTTTTTTTACTCGTTTCATTCTTGCCACCCGAACTTTTCAGACCCCCCGGGCTATCCTCCCCACCCAGTGATGTAGTTGGGCCCTTAAGACACTTTTTTGGCCCTCGTCCTTTTTTCTAGTGAACCTTTCACCTCTTATGGTGTTGTGTGAAGTTTTTCTTTTTTTTAATCACCTGTTCTTTTTCATTGTCCCCCTGCGCGAATCCGTGTTTTGACTAGTGCACCATCTCCTTTGAGCCCCCCTTCCCCTGATTTGTGTGAGTCCACGGGGCCCTCTCCGTTATTTACAATAGATATGAGTTTTTCGGCTTATTTGCTTAATGCTGAACTTCTGCATCAACGGCTGTCCGGTCCTTTTTTTTTTTTTTTTCTCACGTTTGTTCTCCGCTTTGGCGCCATAGTCCCCAGTGAAACATTTTGATACCTGTATCTACAGAATTTTCCTGGCTCTCTTCTTGCGGTCTTGTATTTCAAACGGTTTTTTCATCCCCCCTTCCTTGCGTCGAACCACTTCCTTTCACATAGGTCTTTTTGATTTTTGTTTTTTTTTTTGCAATGTTTGTTTTTGGCAATTTTGTGCTTCCCCCCCCCCCCCCCCCCCCCCCCCCCCTCCCCCCCACCCCCCGTCCCCCCCCCCCCCCTCATACGAGTTGCCGCTTCCTTGATTAAATCGTCCAGCATTTCGTAACCCCGTGGCATTTCGTACTGAATTATTTGTTCCTCGCCCTTTTTTTCCCTCTCATTCCCAACCTTTTCTTCTCCACTCGCGGGGCTGAATATTTGTCCTCTAGGACATCCGCCATGATTAGCGTTTGTTGATTTCTTTCAGTCTTTTCTGTCCCCTTTGGGCCTTTCTCCTTGCTTGTTATAACTTTTGGACCTGCTTGATCATCCCTTCATAATTTGTCCCGTTTTACCACTCAGAATAATTCGCCTTTGGGTTTGCGTCCACCTTTTTTTTCCCGCCTCTTGGCGGTTCTTTCATCCCCGCCCCCCCTGACACTCGCGCAAGACCGGCAATTGTTTTGCCCCTCTCACAGTGGTTCCGTTTCCCCCAAATTTGTCCCTTTTCCAAGCTGATTGACTAGACACATCCGCTTTGACAACAAGACGTTCCTTCAGTCCCTTGTGCATACGCCCTCCCTTATTTTTTTTTTTGGACTCCGACGTTATTCTTCCCACCCAGTTTTTATGAATGCCACTCTCCCCGGCGCTTTTTTTTCTTTCTCCTTTTACCTCATAAGGTCCTTTTTCGTCTATTCTTCCCCAGGTTTAGGGTTTAAGGGCAAAAACCAAAACCTTCGCACTCGCCGTTTGACCCCAGACAAGATTTTCCCTTTTCTCCCCCCCAATCCCCCACCCCACGTGACCCTCTTTGTTCCGTTTTACAAACGTTTGTGCGTCTTATATTTCTGTGTGATTGATTTTCCCGACGCCCGGAAAAAACTTTCTGACCCTTTGTTTTGAGCAAGTCTTTTGCCCCCCCTGGCCGAAGTGTTGTCTGGCCCTCCGGTGTCCTTTCCGCGATCCCCCTCGTATTGCCTCGGCAGGGCGATGGCCGCGTTCCGGACCCTTTCTTTTTTTGCAACTTCAGCGCCGTTTTCCTTTTCCAAACCCCTGGCACCTGGTTACATCTTTTTTTGTTTTGCGTCTCGACGAACCCTTTTTTCGCTCGAACCGCTCAACCCTAATGGTTTTCTGCTTCCCACTTGCAAGTCCGCAGTGTTTTCGGCGCGCCGTTGATTTTGGGGGACTGACATGAAATTTGTTTTCTTTCTCTCCCCCTTTTTTTCGAAATCCCTCCCCTTCCCCAGCACTGGGATCAATAACCTTCTGGTGGGTCACCAGACTTTGATTTGCAGTGGTAAATTTTCCTTCTTGACCTTGTTTTTTTTCTTTTCGGAGATTTCCTCCTTCTTTTTTGGTTGACATGCTCGCTTCCGGTACTTTGCACCGCACTTCCACCGTCTCTGTCCCTCCTTCTTTTTGGTTAGTCTCTTCATTTTGCAAACGTGCGCCCTTCTGGGCGTCCAGTACCACTCCCTCCAATAACAGGACTGATGTCCCTAGAACATCTCCCCAATCCGTTTTTCCCCTTCTGAAGAAACGGCCGCTACCTCCCAAATTTCTTGTTGACCATGTTGATTTTCTTTTCCATTTCCGGGATTGCCACAAAACCCTGTCGGGCCATAAGATAGGCCTTTCCCCAATTCCCCCCTGGACTTTCTTTTTCACTGGCGGCTTTTTTGTCCGTAGCGCTTTTTCCCTGACCCTCTTTCTTCCCTTGGCTTTTTTCCGCTTTTGGGCTTTAGGGTTCCCGTTCTTTGGTTTTGAGCTGTTCCCCCCCGATTTTCCCCCAAAATTTTTTTCTTTCTCCTTTTTTTTTCTGTCTGAGTACCTGGTTGTGTGGAGTGGATGGAAACACCTTTTTTTTTTTTTTTGACCAGTTGGCTGAATGTTCCCGCTTTTTGCGCTTCCCCTTTCAGTGCCTAAGAAGTTCCCAATGATAACTCCCCACTACATAACATTCCCCCCCCCCCCGATCTAGGCTCGGCACCCCCCCAGGTCCCTTAGCCCGGAATTTTGTTTGGACACTGACCCGGTTCGTTTTCCCCAGCTCCACCCCTTCTTTCCCTTTAGAAATTTGGCGCACCCCCTTGGCTATTTTAAACCTTCGGAGATTTCTTTTGCCCCCCCTTCCGTCCAGCCCCCCCTTGTTTTTTTTTTCAGCTAATCGATTGCTTTCAATAAAACCCCCTCTTCACCCGGTGGTTTCCTGTTTGTGTTGCTTTTGGTTTTCCCCAATCAATTTTTCCGTTTGGGTTTTCCGAGGGTGTCTTTGTTTTTTTTGTTTGCGGGAAAGCATTCATCACTGGAAACATTAAATCCGTTTCTTCCGGTCTTTCATTCGGAAGGTACCGCTTCTCCCCAGTTCGTTTTTTTTTTTTGCGGCGGGTAGTTTAGGTTTACCTCCCTCGGGTTTACCCACCTGCCTTTCTGGCTCCTCTTTTTTTTTCACCCGACCCCCCTTGTTGATGGCATGACTGATGGCCGTTCTTTGGGCCTGGTTTCTCTGGTTGTGATGTCCACTCTCTGGCTTGCCTAGTAGGGACCTATGTGACTCCAAGTTGGAACATTTTGCTTTTTCATTTCTGTTGCCTTTTTGATTCCCTTCCCGGATTTATGTTTCTTCTCCGGACATGGTCTTTTCACTTGTTCTTGGCCTGCCCCTGAATTGGGGAAAAACTGCCGATTTACTTACTTTAAAACAAGACACTTCCTTTGGCCCCCTTGCTAGTCCCCCCCGATGGCCAGGAAGAGGCCGCCGCCCGTTTTTTTTTTTTTCCGAACCGACACCCAAACCACCTTTTTTGCTCCCTTTTTAAACAGTGACAATTTTTCGACCTAGGACGTATTGAAACACCCCCCTTTTCAGCTACCCTCCCGCCTTCCCCCACTTTTTTTCTTCTATTTTGGCCCCAGATCACATGCCCTTCCACCGTATTGCAGCCGCTCCCGCGAAACTTGCGTCTTCTTCCCTTTTTTTTTTGGTCCCCCTGTGCCGAATAGCTTTCCAAATTCCCTCTATAGGGTAACTCACGATTTTATGAATGTTTTCTGTTGAACTTCCCTCCCTTCCCCTTCAACTACAAGCTTTCACGCCCCCAAATTACCCCCCCCGCGGTCAATTTGCAAAGTGATATTCTGGTTCAGTCCTTGTCTTGGTGCTGTTTTTCCTTCCTTGCCGTTTCCCCCCCACACTGGGCCGCAAGTTACTGACCGGCGCACTGATTGGATTTCTCTCCCCTTTCTTTCCTTTTTTCACGTAACGTTGGCTTCCAGACAGGCGTGCGCACACTGGTGCTTCACCCAAATCTGAGTTTTCCCCCTGTTTCTCTAATGGTTTCGTTCACTTCCACTCCCCGTAAGCCCCTGAACCGGTCCCAAGAGAATTCTCTTTTTCCCCCTTTTTCAAGAGTCTTCTCCCCCTTAACCCCCTTCCCCTTTTTCTCGGAGAATTGTTAACCTTCTTTCGGAAAACCCATGCTCGCTGGGTCTTTACCAGTTTTTTTTTCCCCACCCCCATCTCCTTCATTTTTCCATTTCTTCCACACCGCGTGCAGCGTCCCTAATCCCCCCATGGTTGACCCGTTCTTTTTTTTTGAGAGTTCCCATCTTTTGCAACAAGGGTTGAGATCAGCCTTTGTCACCATTTCTTGTTTTGTTTGGCATCACACAAGGTACCCCTTCCCTTTAGGCCCCCCCTGCAAACTAGTGAATCCCATTTTCTCACCCCCCCTTTTTCTTTTGTACTGGAGGGTTCGGTTTCTTTTGACACTTTTTCCGTTTTTTCCCAGGCCCTGCACTCTGCTTTTTTCCCAAACCCAGGTCCCCCCCCTGGACAAGCCTTCAGGCTTTTTTGGACCAGTTTCTGGCAAAATTTTTTTCCCCCCCCCGCGCAGTCCCTTTTTTTTTTTGCTGTTAAGTGGTATTGTCCTTTTCATCCGCCCACCAGGTGAATGCCCTTTCCTTCGAATTCCAGCTTTTTGTGGGAATCCAACACCCTGCGTAATGACGGACCCACTCTGGTCTCGATTTCAATTCGGGCTTTTTTTTTTCCGGACTTTTTCTTTGCCAGAGGCCCCTTTTTTTATGTCACAGATGTCCCTTCCAGGGATCAGTTTTTTGAACCTTAATGTTTCCGACTCTGCCTTGGCCCGCGGCCACCTGGACAAGGACTTACAAGCAACACGAAACCCCCTCTTTGGGCCCCTTCTCTGGTTGGCGCCAACCCCCTGTTTTTTGCCGCGTGTCAGTTGCTTTTTTTTTCCCGCACCCCTTGCTTTCCAGCCCCCGCACTCAAACCCCATTAAATGTCCTCTTTTTGCGTTCCCCCTGCCTGCTGTGGCCGCCTGTTTGTTCGTTTACTGTTTTTTGTTCCCTTTCTTAGTCTAGGTGAAAACCCTGTTCGTTTATTCCAAGTGGAGCGTTTTCAGGAAGAGAGGATGTGGTAAGCGTTGCCCTTTTTTTGGTTCCGTTTCCCCCAAGGAATTTTTGCCTTTTTTTGTTGATCTTTGCGTGAAAGTTGGTTTTCTTGCTTCCCAGACGTTTGTTCCCCCCCTTCTCTAAAGTTGACTTATAGCTTTATGGGTTTTTTCTTTTCGTTTTTTTAAGCCTTTTTTGGTTCGGTGATTTTGAGGGGGCTTGGACTCTTGACAACTTTTTTTTCTTTCTCTCCTTAGCTTGAGGCTCATCTCCTTGTTTTCGACGTAACTTGCAACACGTTTTTTTCGTTCTTTCTCCTTTTTTCCACGGCCGCTTTGTACTGGCTGCCGCGCTTAGGGACGGCTGTACCCAGCGTTTCCTAGCTTCCAGAGAGTCTCTCTTCCAGGATTTTTTAGGGCCTTTAGTTTTTGATGGATCTTTTTTTCTTTTTGACCCCTGGTCTTTTGGTGTTTTTACAAATCTTTTTTTCCCCCTTTTTTCTTGTCGGGGCACTGGGGTCTTCTGGATCGTTCTTCCCTTCCTCTTTTCTGGATGCCCTTCGACTGGGTTTTTCCCTGATCCTCGATGCAGGAACCGTTTTTTTCTTCGTTCGAGAAGCTGGTGAACCCGGTTTGTCGCCAAGACTGCCTCCCTTGGAGGAAGCTTTTCCCCATGTCTTTTCCGACCCCCTTTTTGGTCGACCCTCTCTTCCCCTGGTTCTGTTGAGATTCCACTTCCCCCTGCCTTCCCTTGAGTGTGGGTTGTCTTGCTTTTTACCAGCTGCTCGATCGCTCGGTTTTTTTTTGGTGGGGGCAACCTCTCGTCTAACGTTTGTAAAAACTGCTGATTGTCTAGTTTTGGTCGACGTAATCTGTTCTGGCCCCCCCCCCCCCCCCAGCGGTCTTTTTTTTTTTGAGATTTCCCCACCCCCCTCCTTCTTCCCATCATTTTTTTTTTTCATACCCCCATTGTTCCTTTGATGCCAGGTCTCCCCCGTTCCCCGCGTTGTCCTTGCCCTTTGCCGTTCCTTCAGTGCACCACCCCTCCGTACAGAGTCACCTTTCTTGCCCTTCCCTCCTTTTAATACTCCTCGTTTTGTTTTTTTCGAGATCTTCCTCGACGGTGCCCATTTTTTGGTTCATCCTCGGAGTTTTGTAAATTTTGAAACTTTCAAAGGTGCCTTTCCTTGGCTCATCCGTTTTACCCCTGTTTTTTTCTTAGTCTCCTCCCTTTTGAGGCTCTTTATGGTTTACCAAGCCCTGTTTGATCTTGAGCCCCTGTTTCAGCCCGGCCACACGCCGCTTTCTCAAAATTCCCTCTTTGCACCGGCGTTTTCCGGCACGGTCCTGCGTTTTTTCTTTTTTTTTTTCTAGTTTCCCCCCTCCGGAAATCGTTTCTGTCCCCCCCCCCTCGGCCACCGTCTTCCGATGTCTCCTCCCATGCCCTTTAGCCCTTTAGCCCATGAATGTTGGGGGCTGCTTGTTCTTCCTGATGCGGTTCCCTTCCTCTTTTCCCCCCACCAGGTGTCTTGTCCGCCATGTGGCCCCAACCCCCAACTGCTCCCGTGAAAAATCTTCGTTCCTCCGTACCCTCTCGACCCCTTTTTTCTGTGGCCCTTCAGCGCTGATGGTCTCCCCAAGTAAGCGCTTTTACGGCTTTTGTTCCCCTTTTCCCTTTTGAACACTCCAGTACTGACTTCATCTCCCCATCACCCCCCTTTAACCATCACGGAATCCCCCCCTTGTCTACTTTCTTGACTCTTTTTTTTTGGAACCGGTCCCCTCATGTTTCCCTTTTTTTTTACCTCCTCCTAAGCTGACCGTACCCTGCTTTCTTTGTTTTTTCTGTTTAGTTTTTTGTTTTAGTTTACAGGTGCCTGTTTTGAAAGGGATCTCCTGTCCGCCCGCTTTAGAGAAAACCCACCCCCCCGTTCCTTTTTTGGTCCTCCCTCTCCCCCTCTCAACCCCCAATTTTCCACTGCCTTAGCTGTCCAACCTAAATTTTTCTGGGTCCCTCCCCAGCAAACTTACCCGCAAGAACGTTGCGCAACATCACCCACCCCCACCCTTCCTGAAGTCACATTGCCCATGGTGTCTTCCTGTTTCCTCCCATCCGTATTTTATTAGCCTCCTACCCCAAACTTCGTTCCCCGAAACCCCCAGCCACCCACTCAACGCTCCCGCCCCCTCCGTTACCAGCCTCTCCCTTTTTTTTGACTCCTTTTTTTTCCATTTCTTTGGACAAGGTTCCCCCTTTTTCGCTTTTCGGCGGAAAATTTTAAGTTCCCCCGCAACTCACCCCCCAAACTTCTTTTATGTTTCAGTCTTCTTGTTCCCGAGTGTCGTCCTTTGGCTCCGTTCCTTTCCCGACTCCCTTTTCCCCCCCCCTGCTGGGCTCCGCTCCCGGTTGTGGGAAGATTTTTTCTTTTCAGCCCTGACCCGCCCAATTGGTCCGCTCTTAGGACAGTTTGGTGCTATTAAACGTGGTCTTTGGATGCTCTTTCTCCTGCGGTTTTCTCCATTTCTTATCTCCCCCCCAAGGCACTCCCCCCCTCTTGCCTTTGTGACAAGTCGGTTTTTTCACAGGTTCTACCCACGATTTGGTATTTCCTGAGGCTGCTTTCTCCCCCAGATTAAGTACCCTCACGGCATTTTTTTTCTTTACCCACCCCTTCTTTCAAGTCTTTTTCGTTTCCCCCCTATTCTTCAACCCCTAGTCCCCCAGATTTTGCGTCTCCACCCCCCCAAGGGCTCTTCTTTTTTTTAAATTGTCTAGACGGCTTCAGTTTCACCGGTTTCCCCTCCCTATTTGTTTAGTGGGTGGGACGGGTGTCCACTCGATTTAGGGCGTGTTGGACCCCTCCTTTTCGTCTTTTCTGGCGTTCGTACTCCCTTTTTTGTGTCAGTTTTCCGCTTACAACCGAAAGTTCACCGCTGGGTGGGACTTTTCCGTTTTCTTTCAAATAGGCTTTTCTCTTTTTTTGTTTCCGCCGCGTCCTGGACCCCCCCCCCCCCCTTCACCCAAATTTCAAAATCACCCCCCCTCGTTGTCGAATTTGTTGACAACCGTCGTCGTTGTTTTTTTTTTCCACTTTTTTCCTATTTTTCCCCCATCGATGAAACACTTGCCCCTTTTACCTCGGTTCACTGGTCTTTTGTTGTCGTGGGATGTATTCCCTTCCCCGGCACCTGCTTTTTTACCCTCCCCCTTATTCGCGGCCCCCAGTTCATAGTTCCTTCCGTTTCCTGGCCTTTTTCAGTCCCCCGATTTTAGTTCATCGTCCCCCCCTTCCGATGCAGATTTCCCCCTTCTCTTACCCTTTTCTCCCCGGGTCCCCCGTTCCTTCACGCACGACCCACACCCACTTCTGCCCCCCCTTTCTCCGAGGTTTTTTTTGCTACTGTATTGTGTCTTAACTCGTCCCTTTCCGCCCCTTCCTTGTATTCGCGGATTTTTGTTTTCCCAGCTTTTCGTCAGTGGTAGTCAGCGTTTTCCTTGGGCGTCTTCTTTTTTTTTTTTTTTTTTACTTCTCTTTTCGTAATTCTGGTTTTCCGTCCTTCCCGCAGTCCGCCCCTCATTGGGCTTGAAAAGGCTTCGGGATGTGTCTTCCCTGGTACCATTCCCATTTTCTGTTTTCTGATTTCCCCCAAACAGACGCTTTTTCTCTTCCACGGCAGTTTTTGGGCAAATTTTTTTCCTTCCCCCCGAGAGTTCCCCTTTCGGCGTTCCGCCCTGCACCAGGGCCCCCCCCCCCTAAGGCCTCCCGTTCCCCCGCCCCTCGTCTTTGGTCTTTGTTTAGCATCCGAGCCGTTCGTTCTACCCATGTGCGCCAACTTTTATCCCCTCCTGACGTTTTGCTGAACGCGGACTTGTCCTTTCAAGTTCCTCTCCATTCTTTTTACTTTCCTTTTTTCCGTTTTTTTTTGTCCCTCCCCTTCCCCCACAAACCCCAATCTCCCATTCCCTTTTCCCAGCGTAACTTTCTCACCCCACACCAGCTTGGTCCAATGCTTTTGTTTTACATTTTTTTTCTTCATGTTCCTCTGATTCTCACCCCTTTCAGTTCCCCCCCCCCTTTTGTTCTATAGGCGCCCCGGTACTTAGTTGGCAACGCTTTCGGCCCCCAAGGTCCCCCCCCAACTCTTTTTTTGGGAGTCCCCCGCCCGGTTCCCGACAAAGATGGTCCCCTTTCCCCCTGTCTGCCGGTTGCCTGCGCTTCGCGTTTTTTTAGTCCAGCTTCAACCTGCCCCCTTCCCTCCCTTTTTTTCTTTTTTTTCCCCCCCCGCCAAGGTCCATTCTTGGGACCTTTTGCCGACGACCCACCCTTGTTTTTCCAGCTCCCACTATTTCCCCCGGGCAGCGCTCTTTTCCCCTCCCCTCCTCTTGAGTTCTTTCGTTCTTTGCGCCGTTTTGAGTCCATTCGCTTTTTGTCCTCGACTTTCTTTTTTTCCCTTGTTTCCTCCCTTTTCTAACCACCCCGGGCACTGGGTCAAACATCCCTCTCCTTGTACAGAATTTTGGCTGTGCAGTCCCCTGAACAATTTCTTTTCATCTCCCCCCTTGCCCCCCCTTCTTTCAGGACTCGAGATCGTACTTTTTCAACTTTTGGACTTTCCGCGGGAAGGCTCTTTCCCCAATCCCCCCCTATCGTTCCCTCCCGTGGTTGGTTTTTTTTTTTGAGAGGATCCTTTTTTGGACCTTTTTTTTCTTGCCCCCGGTCGCGGACCCTCCCATTTCCGCCCATTTTTACCCCCCCCTATCCACGAAAGCACCTCCCTTTCTTTCTTTTTTTTATGAAGAAAATGCCTGTGTCCATTCGCGGTAAACCCATGCTGGCTTGTGTATCGGGGACCTTCCTTATCTGGTGGATCCTTTTAACCCTCCCCCTGTTTTTTTTTTTTGAGTCACAAGGCCGGCGACTCCTTCCCACGGGGACTGCGGAGTGTTTTTTCGTTTCCTTTTTATGGGGTGACCTTTCTTTTTTTCGTTTGGCTTGATGGGCTTAGCCCCCAGGGCAATTTAAGTGAGCTTGTTTTCTCGGCGATTGACCCCCCCCCAATTTTGTCCCCTGACCTTTGATTCCCTGGGGGGTTTTTCAACCATATCACCTTCCCCTCCTTTCTTGACCCTGGGGATTGCCGGTCACCCTTGACAACGAGTCTATCGCGACTTTGTGTGCACCTTTGCTCACCCGCGGTCAAGGAATTTCTGGAACCCTTTTTTGGCGTTGGCTCCCTTGTGGGCGCCACCATGTGGCTTTTTGAGCCCAACTGTTTTTCCCCCCCCAGTGGGGGATTTGATGGGGTGTGTGCTATCAAAGGGCCTCTGACTTCGTCTTGAAGACGCAACCGTTGTTCCCCCCCCGTTTTCCCCCCCCATGGGGGCCTCTTGTTTGCTTTTTTGCGGCTTGAACTTTTCTCGGACTGTTTTATTTTTTTTTCTTTTCTTTTTGGTGGCGGCCCCTTACTTTTTTAACCCTGGAACCACCGACCCCGGGATTCCCTACGAGTGTCTGCTTTTCTTCCCTTTCCCTTTTCTTCCCCCCTGAGCTTTTTTTCTGTTTTTTCCTCAGACTTGTTAGGATCCCCCCTTTTTTTTCTTGGCTCGGAGTTCGCATTCACGTTCTTATTTGCACACCCCCTCTCGTTTTTTTTCATGGTGCCTTCTTTGACCTGTTTTGTGTTTTGTTTGGGGCAACTCTTGGAGGCCTTTTTTTAACCCCCCCCATGGGCCCATTCTGCCGGAATTTGGTTTTTTACTGGAGTTTTTTGACCCCGCTTTTCCTGATGTGATGTTTTCCCAGTTGCCCCTTCTTTCCCTTTTTTTCCATTGGGTTCCCACCTGCCCTTTTTTTTTTGAAAACGCGATGTAGGGCTTTCCCGAATTTGGTTTCCACCACGGAATCCGGGTATTTTTTTGCAGCCAATCTCCCAGTCACCAGCCCCCCCCCCCCCCCCTGCGTTCCCCCCCGACACATATTTCTCGAACCCCCCCAGGCTTTGATAGCAGTTCCCGACAGGCAAAAGAAACCCTCTTTTTCTCCAATGGCAGGCGAGGCCCCCCACTTAGTCTACCCGACGATTAACGACTGTGCTCGCCCCACCCCCCCCTTAACATTGTGAACCATTTTTGTGATCGTTGGACGGGAACTTTTCTAGCCGATACCGATGCAATGGTCTTGATTTGCTTTGATCGGTCTTCAGATGATGTTCGATGAACGCCACGGGTCCACCAAGAATGCCAAAAATTCTATCCCTCCCCCCCCTGACAAAGACTATTGACTGCCCCCCCTTTTTTTAGCCCCGTCTTCAGTTGATGCGTTTCCGGCCGTGAATTCCCAGCCCCCCCCGTCACCCTTCCAGAAAATTTCCGTTCCTTTCATATGGTCTTTCCCCCTGCACCGTGTTAAGGAGGATTACCCAGTAATCGTTTGTCCTCCGAACTTGCAGGCAAACACAACTGTGTTTGATTTTCCCAAATCTGAACCTACCCCTTTTTTTCTGGTTTTTGTCACGCGGCTAGGAAGTCCCTTTTCCGAACGCCGGGTGCCCCTCTTTTGAATAATCATTCCCTCTTTCCCCAGCCGCCAGTTGGCCTTCCCACCCACTTTGACCTCCCATAGTCTAAATTTCACGGCGAGGGTCCACCTGCCTTTTCTGAGTTCTGCAGACGAGTTTTTTTACCTTTAATCGAAGGATTATCTCCTCTGAAACACACCACAGGACCTTCCCCCAACCCGGATTCTTTTCCGAACAATTGTGTGACAGTTTGGATGTAGCCCCCCTTAAATTTTTTTCCCCTGGCTAACCTTTGTTAGAAAACTCCCCTAGAACCCTTTTTTCAAGATTCTTGCACCAGAAAACTTTCTTTACTTTGCTCAAAGCCAGTCCCACTCATTTTGGGTTCAGTTTTTTCCCACAATTGTCGCATCACAGATGCGACGAGTACACTTTAAAATGACCCCCTCATCCACGTATCTTGGGGAGTCCTCCCCCACTTTTTCAATCGGCTAGCTTGCGGTTGGAAGCAAGGCGTGGTCCGACCCCCAAAATGCTTATTGACTCACGAGAGTTTGTGACTCCCCTCCCACCCGCTTTTTTTTCCTTTGAAAAGAAGGCCCCCTGTTGTCCCCCCCTAGTTTTTGTCACCTTTTTCGGGCTTCAGTGCTTTTTCGCGGCTCTCCACCCTTAAGGACCGCTTTTCCGTTTTCGAGCATGTTTGGAACGGTCTTGACTATGCTTAAAGGTTGCGTAGTCCCGAACCAATTCTGCGACTTTTTGAAACAGAGAAAAGATTTGGCCAACCCTCGTCGGCTCGCCCAAACAATTTGCCCCCGTCCCCCTGTCCGTGATTTTGTGTATTTTACGCTCGACAGCCCCCACCCCCATGACAACCCCTCCCCCCCCCCCACCCTCCCTCCCCAGGACACTCCCCCACACAGGTGCCCCCCCCGAATTACCTAAAAAATATTTCGATCCGGCCCGATAGTGCGCTGGGATATTTTTTCCTGGACTTGGTTCGGATTTCCTGAACACGTTCCCTTGTTCTTCCTTCTCTGGGAGCTTTTCCGTTTTCGTTGATTCCTGGTATTTTCCCCTTCGTCCGTTAAGCGTTTTTTTTCTGAGGGTTGGACCCCAACGTTTTTATCGGCTTTTTAAATTGGGTTTCTTTCGATCTCGTCCGTTTTTCCCGTCCCCCATCGGTTTCTTTTACTTTTTTTTTTTTCGCGAATCTCGCCTTCCTGTTTCTTTGACGACTTGTCGTGTCCACCCCCCGGCCCCGGGACCAATTTCTTTTTTGCGCGAGGTTTCCGGCTTTTGATCTCACCGTTCCTTTTTCTCCGGTCACTGTAACCTGCTTTACGGTAAGTGTTCTTCCAATTCTCTACCATTCAGGGTTTTTCGGCATTTACGTCGGGTTTTCCACCTCCATTTTCAACTCGGTTTACGACGGTCTCAGGCGCCCAGGATTTTATTTGTTTTTCGGACGCTTTGATTTTTTTCCGTAGTGGGCTGTTTCCCAAGGGGGTAGTTCAAGAAGCGGATTTTTCTCCCTCCGCCTTTGTACTCCTTTCCCCCCGTTTCCATCAGCCATTTCCCCTGGCTCGATTTTTTTTTTTTTTCTGAACAACCAAGAGGCCCTCGTCCTTTTTTTTTTTTGCAGGACAGTTTTTTTTGTTTTGTTCACCATGTTCGTCGGCAGACACTGTTGTTTTTCGAAGATTCATGGGTTTTTTTCTGGAGCGGAGTGTAGCGTTTCGACGGCGGTGGAGGCTTCCCCCTCCTGAAGTATCAGCTGTTTTTTTGAGATTACCTTCTGTAATTTTCTTGAGGATTTGAGAAGCTTTACAGAGTCCAGACCCCCTTACGTAATTGTCGAATCTTTCCCCTGAGAGTTCGTCGTGGGGCCCCCCCCTTTTAGCGCCCGCCGGTGACCCCCAGGTCCCGATTTTTCTTTTCTTGAGTTGGTTTCTTTTCCTTCGGCGCCTTGACTCCCTCATGGGCTGAGTCCTCTATTTGCCTCCAATACTTTTTCTGACTAGCACCACTGTACCCTCCTTTCTCCTTCAAGTTGCGCCGTGGAGTTTTTGGACGTCTAATCCCCCTCAACACAAGAATTGTCTTTTTTTCCCCCCCGGTCACCCCTCCTCATTTTTTTGAGGCCTATCCTTCTTTTTTTTCCCCTTTTCCCCCTTCCTCCCTGGTTTGTGTTGATTGAGGCCCCCCCTTTATTTTCTTTGTCGTTGGTTTCCTGGTGTTTTCAAAATTGAACGGTCCACTCTTCCTGTTTCTGAGCTCCTTTAAGCTTCCCCACAAAATTTTTTGGTGGCTTGTCAGCGGTCCCTTTTCTTCCCCTAGTGGTTTTTCCCCTTTTATCAGCATGGGTCTCTTCCCCGACGCTCCCTCTCGAACGACCCCCAAGTCCCTTGTCCTTTTCGGTTGAGTGCCTTCCCCCCCCTGCCATACCCGTCCTCGGTTTTCGTGCGGGTTTCTTTTTTTGTCCGACAAAATTCGTTCCCCGCCTTTTTTTTTTTTTTCGCACGATGCGATTTCCCGGCAAGTTTCGTCTCTTTTTTCTCCCAGGCCTGTCAGCGTTTTTTCGCCTTTCTGGCCTACACATCTTCTCCCTCGTTTTTTTTTTTTTTCCCTTGAATCTTGGTCGACACAAATTGTATGCTCCCCTCCATGTTTGTTGAAACCCCCAAACCCAAGTAACTGGTCCACATTTCCCTTTTTGTCGCC
>Ga0179593_1343580_pt1 | contig 15846 bp, 20 predicted proteins | sample CZODoug2_1_08_16_FD_185931 | JGI IMG/M metagenome (GOLD analysis project Ga0179593, IMG submission 185931) | Vadose zone soil fungal communities from Angelo Coast Range Reserve, California, USA - CZODoug2_1_08_16fungal (PacBio error correction) | ecosystem: Environmental > Terrestrial > Soil >... | reverse complement strand
TCCTTCGCCCCGGCCTGACAGTCCGTCCTTCAAGCCCCGGCTATTCTCTTCCGCTTCCCGGCTACCCAGCGTGGACACACCTTTGGTTCCTGCTTCCTCCTTAGCCCTGCTACAGACCCTCTCAGCTCACCTTCAAAGATGCCGTTGACCTTTTTCATCGTTCCATCCGGCTGACCTGGACCCCGCGTCGTTTTTTTTGTTTTTGGATTCCCCGGCCTGCTCCTCTTTTCTACGCTTCCCTGGTCACTCCACGGGATCGAAGTGGCTGGCAAGACTGTCCGTTCCCCACGCTCCTTTTGATCTGGTTTCCCCCTAAGGCATTTCGGTCCTGTAGCTTCCCCCTATTATGATGTGCCCCCCACTCCCCCGTCAATTCCTCGGCCAAACCTCCTTGCGTTCCTCCTTCACCGTTCGTCTCTTTTTTATTCAGGAGCACCAATGAATTATGCCCTCCCCCCCCCTGCCTTACACGTCTTTTAAGTCCTACCTTATTACGTCTTGCATCGCGTACTCACTATGCGGCTCCCCTTATTTTCATGTGCCTTTCCTCCCACCCCCTCCTTTCTTCTCCAGCTATTTTTGACGTCTTATACAACAGACGGCGTTCTGAATATCTCTCTTCCCAGCGGGGCGTCCTCCCAGTCGGTGCATCTCGGTGATCGAACAATTCTTTTACTTTCCCCTTTTCCAGAGTTATGATGTGGGTGCCCGCTCTTTCTCTTCCCTTCTTCTTTCTTGCGGCCGTTTGAACGATGAGCCGCCGACATCGGCTAAACCTCCGTTTCAGCCCTCCCTTGTTCTTCCCGCCTGGGTTGCTTCCCCTCCTCTGGAGATTTTCTTATTTTTTCAATTGCGCTGGGTCCCCCTCAGTCCCGCGCGATGTCCCTATTCTTTGCGGGCGCCGGCTGAACGCTTGCTGAGTCCCCTACTCCTTATGTGTCGTCTTTTTTTTCGTTCCCCCCTAGAGGGGAAACTAGCCCGCTTCCGTTTCGTTCTTCCGCCTTCTCTCTGTTGATCGACGTTGTGCCAAAGTCCAAAAGCGTGCCCATCCTTCACAATTTTCCGTGCCCCCCCTTTTTCCCCCGACTGTACCCTCCCCTGAAACCTCGTGTACCCAGACTCTCCTCTTCCCTGTTTGGATTCTCCCATGCATCTGGGACCGTCCCATTCTCTTGATTTTCTGTTTTTTGTTTTCCTGATCCTACCTCTGATGGATCCGTCTTTTTTTTCGATAATGTTTTGCCCATCGGATTTGACTCGGACATAGTACCCCACGTACGCGACTTCCTCCCTCTGACCACGTCTCTCGTCCACCACCCCTTTTTTAACGTGTTCCCCCCATTAAAGACCTTTGCCTTCCACATGAGAGCAAAGCCGTGCTGTTGCTCGCGTTTTTTTAAACGAGTCGCTTCGCTCCGTCCCTTGCCGGACAAAGGATCCCCCCAGTCCTTTCTCCATGGATTTCCGCAAACAAACTCTTACGATGGAGTGTTCGCTGATCGTCATATATCGGTTGTTGACTTCCCCTTGGAGGCCCCGTGCTTTTTCGGTCTTTTTTTCGAAGCACTCCTGGGAGTCTTTTTCATTCACCAAACAGCGTGAGGTTGGGCCCTTTTCCCATTGTCCAACCACGCCCCCTGGGTGAACCCTAGAACTGGAAGGCTCGTTCTTTTTTGGACATTCTCTAAAATCACTTTTCTCATGCTTTTACAGCATGTCTCCTGTGGAGCCTTTCTTGACCTTTTATCCAAACCAGCGAGCCATTTTTTTGTGCGTCCACCTTTGCCGGCAACGGTCGTTCTAGAGTGTTTGTTTTTTAGCCTTTCTTGTATGCCTTAGGGCGGTCCCACCTATGAAACCCTTTGTTGAATTGCAACTCGAGTCCCCTCCCTCTGAACAATTAATAATACCTACCCTCCTTTCGTATTGCTCCCCATCACTGCAGGACTCCCCGACCGTTTTTTTCCTCCGCTTCTTCCCGAAGGCCGTCCTTTTACGGCCTCCTTTGACCGGTTTTCTTCTCTGATGGCCATTCACCCGTCTCTCGGATGTCTCCCGTTCACGATCGTCGAGGTGGTTGCCGATTTCGTTATCCCCTCCCTCAGACATTCCGGCCACTCCTTGCATTGGGAGACCCATGACCCGGTTCTCCCTTTGCCAACATCGGAAGACAAGGATTCGGAGTGCCTCCTTCTCCCTTAGAGTGAAGGTTATACATCTGCATGACCTGAATGTGGGAAGAATCCAAACGGAGCCAACCATGGTTTCCTTTCCCCTTCTTTAGCTTGAGGACAGTTGACAGAGACTTTTCTTTCCCAAGTTCTCCCCCCTTACCTTCCTCTCGTCGATCTGTTCTTTGGCTGGACCCACGGCGGAAATGAGGATCGGAATTCACGATGAGGCACGTTAGGCCCGTGCCTCTCTTTCATACGCTTCGCCGCGTCTTCGGTAGGCCTTTCCTCCCTTAAAACAAGCGTAGCGGATCGAATTTCACCGTCGATTCCCCTCTCCCTGACGATGCTGAAAGGGAAAGAACAACTGCGTTTTTTTAAGCCGGCGGTCTTTATGGTCAACGGGGCTCTTAGGTCGTTCGCGTAAACGGATCTCTTTCTACTCCAGTTGTTTTTTTTTTCTCTCTATCCGTTTGACTTTCCCTTTTCCCTGTGGGCCTTCTTAAGCGTGGAAGCCGCCTGGTATGTCTGCTCCTCCCGGCGATGCTTTTTGCTTCATCGCTGAACGAGTTTTCTCCTGACTTTTTTTTTCGCCACTCTCGTAGAGAAGCGTCTAAGTAAGTTCTCCCCCCTGACCTAGATCACGTACTTCATCCTTCCTCCTTCTTTTTTTTCTAAGAGTTTGATCCTTCTGCGACCGTCCTACGACTTTCCCCTTTTTCTTACAGTCGTTGCCATTCCTCTTTAATGTCCCACTTTCCTTTTGACCTCCTTTTTTTATGTCCGTGGGCGTCTTGGTAGATCGCCCAAGTGCAGACTCCGCGAAACTTCCTTTCTTTCGCTTTTCTTTTTTTTGACGGTTCCCTTCGAATTTGGCGCTGGGCAAACGGATCAGACTTTTCTTCTCCCCCGTCGGCTTTTTTTTTTTCGGATTCTTTTTTTAAGACTCCGGCAACGCCGTTTTCTTTTCTTTTCTCCGATCCTCATCCGAGCCGCCCTTCGTTCGTGGAATAGAAATAACGCTTCAGTCTTTTTCCCCCGAGGCGTAGTCTAGCCCTTCTTTCTCCCCCCTTTCTTAGCCTGCCAGTTTTTTCTATACTATCCTTCTTTCTATTGTTTTTTGAGAGTTAGATCCTCGATTGGCCAATGCACCTTGTTTTATCCTGCTCCTCCTTGAAAGACCCTTCACGACGTCCCCCAAACACGACCCGAGAACGACTTTCCGTCAATTTTTTTCCGCCACGAACTCTAGTGTTTTTCTCTTTCTTATCTCCCATGTTTTGACCATGAGCCCCCATGCCTTTCTTTACCCCCAGCCTGTCGCCAGCGGTTGATTTTTGGTCAAGATTTTGGTCACTTTTCAATGGCTGAAACGAAGTCATGCAGTTTTACATTTTTTTCGAATGTACAGTTTCCTAGTTTTTTTATTTCTTTTTGCATCTTTCCTTCAAGGTGTAGTTCGGGAATCGATACCCCTCCTTTCAGACGCCTAAAGTCCTTCCCAGAAAGATGCGATCATCGACACATCCACGTTCTTCTTTGGTAGTAGACCTGGCGCACTTCGCAATCCCCCCGTCTTTTCCCTGTTCCTCGCCTAAGTTGTCCCGCTCTCGGAGATGCAACAGGATTGTCGTGTCCTCCCCCCACGCGGATTCTTTAGGAAACACGTTTCTCCGTGTGTCTGAGGATTCCCCCCTTTTTTCTTTTCTCGGCTTTGACTGATGTCCGATTAATCTTTTCCCCCCTTAGCGACCCCACAGAGGAACTAATGGGACGTTCTCCCACTGCCACCACAGACCCATCGTAGGCTGGGTAAGATTCTTGGCCTGGCCTCCCCCCTTTTTATCTATGTGGTTTAATATTTTCCCTCTTCGTTTCCCCCTGGTTTCCTTTTCCAACATATGTTGTCCTTTTTTTTTCCCCCCGCCTGCTGTAGAGTAGATCACTCCTCGAGAGAATCCCGGCCTTGTTTCAATTTTTTAATTCCCTCGATAGTCAACGAGAACGAAAGCCCAAGCAGTTCTAGTGAATTCTTAGAGGTTGCCCGCCGGCTGCCCTGCCCTTCCTCTTCATACTGCGGGATGGATATTGCCACGTTCTCCCTTGCTCTACCGCTAAATCTCCCCTTCCGTGATTGTCCGCGCTTAGACCACATGTTTTGACGACTGAGGTTTACCCTCTTTTATCATGCGTTTCCAGACGCCGCCTCCCCCCCCATCCCTAGCCAGCAGAGCCAACCCTTCTCGCCCCTTTCTTCCCCCACCCCTGCCCCTTCACATTTTTCCGCCTGTTTGGTACTTTTCCTAGTTGTCGAACAGCGTCCCCGCTTCCCTTCTCTTATTCACAGCGCTTTTCGACACCGAGCCGGCAGCTAGCTGATCAGGACCGGTTTCGTTGTTGTGCAGTCGTAAGCTTTTTTTGTTCTTCTTGCATGCCTTTTTTTATTCCGTGCATTTTCTTTCCAACTGCCTCTTCGGCCGGTATCACTTTTTAGGTGCGGGTCCCTTAGTTTTTTCTAAAGGGTTCTTTGTTTCGTGATGCCTTCTCCCTATTTCCTTTCTTTCCGCAATTTTGGCGCCCCCCAACGGGGGGTCGACCCTGGGCCTGTTTGCAATTCAGTGAATCTTTTGGCTGAACTCCTTACCTGCCGTTTCTTTGCAGAGCCACTTCTCTTTTCGTCCTTTCCTTGCCCTTGGACCAGCCTTCGGTTTTTTTTTTTTATATTGACCCCCTTCTGCGTAGCGCTCCTTCCATGATAGCAGTTACAAGTAACCACAATCCTCTGTTCATCTTTCTTTTTCGGCCCCTTGCCTTCCCGGCATCTGCGGTTATGTGTTTTCTCTGTCTTCAGAGGCTCCTTCCGGAAGACTGAGCCTCCACATGAGGGTATTTTTTCCTCAATCTGCTCTGGACCGCGACGGCTTGAAATTCGGTGCGCCTTCTCCTCTTCGGACTCTCTCTTTCCCTTCCCCTCGTTTTTGAGTTCTTGCTTTTATCCCCCTCATCTTTTTGGACCCTCCCGTATGAATTTAAACTTGGTCGCTTTTTCCCTCTTCTTGTTCTCCCGCGACCATTGTTTCTTCTTTCAATGCTGCCCTCCGTTAGCGTGCCCTCATTTGTATCGACGCCTAGAAGAACCAGCTGACTTTTCCTTCCTTTCAAATTCGTGCTCCGGTATTAACTTTCTTCCCCTTTGTTCCGTTGTCAAGGCCGTTCTTTTCCTAGAGACGCGGAAGGTTCCCTTTTTCCCCCCCCCCGTCTTCGTTGTATCGTTTGGTAATGTGACCCATCTCTGTTACCCGGCGAAGAGTTTTGTCACCGACGTGCACTTATTTACTTTTTTCAAGACCTGCACCACCCTCGAATTTTTGCAAATCCCTTCTACAGATCTACCCCCCCCTCCTGGACCCCCCCCCTACCTTTTCCCCAGATTTCTTCGGATCCCCCATGCCAAACCTCAAATTACCTTGACCACGTTATGACCCTTCTCCCCCTGTATACATCTACCGGCGGAATCGATTCCCCTCCCTCTTTTCCCGACACGGCATTGCCTTTCCCTCCAACAGTTGGAATTGTATTCACCCCTCTAGGTTTAGCTATCTGATCCCTTTCCCCGTTTTTGTTTCCCCCCCCGCGGATGACCTATCCTTTCATTCCCCCCCCGCGGTTATGTTCCAAAGTCGGCATCCTACCGTGGTTAGCGTGAAAATTCTCTTCCGGGCCCCCATTTAGGGCACCCTTTTCTCTTTTCTCCTTGGGCGCTTTTTTCAATCCTTTCGTGTCCTTTCTTTAGCGGCTTTCCCAGCGTTCTCCCAATAATGCCCCCCTCTTGCGACCCCCTCATGGGCCGGCACGGCCTGACGATCTCTTTTTTAGTCTTTTTCTCATTGTTGACGGGGGTTGCATCATCAGGTTTTTTTTTTTGCCTTCCATGGCTGTGCGCCGTGCTGGAAGACCACTGCCTATGCCCTGCCATATTTTCTTTCTCGTTTCTCCTCTTTCCCCCACGCCGCTCCTTTTAAGTCTTCCTTGCTCTTTGTTTGATCTCCGCGGTCCCAAAGGCCAAAAGGAGCGGCCAAGAATGTTAAACCGATTTCCCACTGTTCCAATCGATTTTCCCACGTGAATCGAACATCGTAGTCAACCATAATCCTTACAAATGTTTGAATGTAGCCATTACCATACCTTTAACCTCTTTCTTTTTTATGTTTTTTTTCTTCTGCAGCTTGTCCCATGGGTGGGCTGGCAAGCCCCTTTTGTCCCAGAAAGTTGTTTCCGGACGGGCAGTTCTTTGCCGTTCCATCTGTCCACCCTTGCGCTCCTTCCCCGAAGAGGACCCCATTTGCTCTGCCGCACCCCCCTTTTTGAGCAAACGTTTCCCATCAGTCGTCCATTTGTGTGCTCACTCTCTGACAAGACCTCCTTTCTCTAGCTGCACTCTCCAGTGAGTTGGACCTTTTTGAAAAGTTTGGTGAAGGCGAAGTTGCTCCCCTGTCTTTCCTCCCCCCCATCCACTCGAGGATTTCTCCTCAGTTTCCCCTCTCATATTTATTTTTTTTCCTTAGGCCTGGCAGTGCCCCCTTTTTTCGTTCCTAAGAACGGTGGACACAGTGAGCTCTTCTCATGCCCCAAAAAGTTACTTGCTTCCCGTGCCTGGGCAACACCTTGCAATTGCTACTTGTCAGTTTTTCTCCATTCGGGCACATTCCTTGATCCCGCAAACTTCCGCTGTCTCCTGCTTTTCTGCAGCATTCTGTCTCCCATTGGGCTTCTCAGGGATCCTTGTCCCCCCCTCAGACTTTTCGCGGGAGTCCTCTTTTTGCGCTTAGTTTCTTAGAGGTTGGGTCGTCGCTTTGAAGGACTTTATGTTTCCCGGCATTCAGAAGCCACCCCCGGCTGCCCTAGGTGATCTCCTCCCCCCCATCTTAATTCCCTACGTACGAGCTCCCGGACGCACTGCAGGCATTCGCCTCCTTTGAAGAAGGTCGCCCCTCTCTGTTGTGTTACGGCCCCCTCTCACATCGGTTTTTCTGGCGTGCAACGTAAAAAGGCGGCTCGCTCCCATCTTCTCTAGAGGCGGTTGACGCTTGCCCGACGCTGCCACGGCAAAAAGCCGGATTTGGCGACAGCGTGAGCAAGGTGATACCCGGTCCCCTCTCCGAAAAGTTTTTCCCGTCCACGCCAATATCGCCTTTTCCGGTCCTAGGACCTCTATCGACCGACTTGTGAGCTATCCCCACGGGACCCCCCGTTTTTTGACTAACGGTCTGAGCGGAGAAAGTTACCCCCCTTTAATGTTTTTTTTCCCCCGTGCCTGCCCCCGACCCTTTCAGCGGTAAGTCCCTTTTTCTGGACTTTCTCCCTTCTTTGACATCTATTTCTATTCTTTCCCCTTTTGATCGAGGTTTCTTTGACTCAATTGACTTCTCCTTCATACGCTCGCTGGCTGAGGAGTGTTTTCTACAAGGCGCGTTCCGCGATGACTACCCCCCCCCTTTGCACGGCCAAACTACCATAAACCCCACACAAACCCCCCCCCCAACCCCACCCCCCCCAAACCCAACCCCCAACCCCCCCCCCACCTGTCCTTCTTGACGGACCGGTTCCTTCCACTTCTTTCTCCTTTCCGCGCGTGCTTCCCACCTTCTTTTCCTTGCCCCCGAGGACGCGTAAGGACTTCCTCTTTTTTCCTCCTTTTTTTCTCGAGCTTCCCGTTTCGTCATCCATCTCGGTCCCGCTTCCTCTCAGAGGATTCGTGGTATGACCTGTCGGTTCTCCTTCGCTTGCGACGATTGGAGTCTCGCGTCCCTGGGGTTTATCCTTCTCTTAGCGTTTCCTAATATATCGAGAGTCTATGAAAGAGCTCCGCTTGCTTTGCCCTCGACCTCTAAAGTCCATAATCGGGCATTCCGGCTTTTCCCGCCCTTTGGATCCTCCATGAGAAGTCTAGAGAGTCTTCCACTTTTATGTGGTGGACCTTTCCACTTTTCATCTTTTTGACTGTCCCCCTTTTCCCTCGCTTAATGCACCTTGAGTAATAATTGGTTTTTGAGTCTTTGGTAGATCTCCCCACCGGTATCGGTCTGATGAGATTTTCCCTCTCCTCTCGATCATCGAAGCTCTTCTCCCTTTTTCGTTCATTGGTGACACTCTGCGTGCTCGCGGTCGCCACTGCGGAGGTTTTTCCGTTCTTTTTTTTTCTCTCAGGCCCCGCCCCCCTATATCGATTCTATTTCTGCCGGCCTTCGTGTACTTGTCTTCTCCCCTTTCCCAAGATGCTGCCGTCCAACATCGTTTTTCGCCGACAGCGGCCTTTCCCCCCCAGGATTGATTTGCTTCTTTTTCGCTCATTCTCTCTTTCTCTTCGGTGAGCTGGTGAGCGGAGCCATATATCAATGCAACGGTTGTTTTCCTCCCCCAGTCTGCCGAAGCGGCAGTCCATTTCTTTTACCCCCCCACCCCTCCTCGCACTGACTTAAGCACACACCCTCCGCCACTGTCGTCCCTCGAAGGGTTACATGACGTTATTCCTCCACGGGCCACACACTGAGAAGGATGAGCCCTCCTTCTTCCTCCTTTTTTTTCATTTTTCGTGATCACCTGTTCGCCTCCCCTGGCGGAACCTCCTCACTCCATTTTTCCAAAGAGTGTTGCCCGATTGCCTTGCAGAAGCCAATCAGTTGTTGTGCCTTCACTCTTAATTTTTCTTTTTCTTCGAGAAACCGCCTCTTCCCCTCCCCCATTGCTCCTCCCCCAGTCCCTTAGGCACCCTCTATTTTACTCTAGCGACACTCGTAATTGACTTTTTGCATCCCCCCCCCCCCCAACCCCCCCTGTTCCAACCTTCGCCTTCCCCCTGGTAAATGCTTGACTCCTTCCTCCGTTGCCTTTTTCGGCTATTCTCCTGCTTTTGCCGCTCGGTTTTTCAGCACCTTCTTTTGATGTATTTTTTATTTCCACGTTGTTTCCCGGGTTCTCTGCCTTCACGCGTGTTTTCCGCCGGAATTTTTTCCTATGGTCTGTACGTCCTCTTTCCCCCTTTCTCCAGACCACTAAGAGGCCACCCTGTCATGTTCCCCCCATGACACACCCCGAAATCCCTTCTTCTTGTCAGCATGATGGCTGTCCTTTCCCAACCCTTTTCCTCGATCTCTTTTGAAATCTTTCCCATATTTTTTACATATTGTCCGTTGTGCACTCTGTTGTCAACGGGGCCCCCGTAATTACTTTTGGCACGTCTTTACTATTCCCAAGCGACTCTCCTACGTCCTCCCCATTCCATTTTTAAGGTTCCTATCTTTCGGAGATGCTTTCCGTCAAAGCTTTTGCGAGGGAATCCAGCTTGGTCTGCCCTCCGTGCTCGATGTACTAGGCATCCTTCTTTGTACTTTTCTTCCAACGTCCATTGACGCCCCCGACTTTCCCCTCAGACATCGGCCGTGCTGTTTTCCCCTTCGGGATTTTCAATCGTGCTGACGAATTTGTGTAGCCATCTGGGGAGCTCAGCGTTAACTCTCTACGCCCCTCCGAGAGCCAAGTCTGCCGCCCCATTCGCGCCCTTCTTTTCTAATCCCCCCTTGCCCTTCTGAACCTTTCAGACCGGTCTCATTTTTCCCACCACGGTACGGATGCCTTTTTTCGAACCCTCTGGGGTAAATGCTCTCTCTTCCCCTCCCCTCATTTTTTCGACCCCCTCGCCGTCTTCAGATCTCTTTAGTATATTTTTTTGTGATAGTCCACTGTTTTGAGTCTTCAGCCGTTTCTCCTGACCTTTTTTTTTTGAAAGCTCGCTTCATCCGTTCCCCGTTTTCTCCTTCTAAGGTTTTCCTGCCCCCCGTTGGGTCATAATCCGGGTTGGTTTCGCTATCCGAGAGCCCCGCCTCTTACTTTGACGGTCGCCAATTTTTATTGTGTCTTGGGTGCCCCGGTTCTTTTAAATTAATTGATCTTGCTTTCTCCATTTCCCAATTCCGTCTTTTGACCAGAATGCCAACTCTCTTGCATTAAGCTTGCCCATTTGACAGCCTTCGTGCCTGTTTTTTCTGCATTTCCCCCCCCCCCCTTCCGCGTTCTTCTTGCCTTGAGCCGTTCCTTTTTTCCCCCGTTCCAACGAACCGCCTTTTTTTCAATCCTTCGCGCGGCTTAATCTGAATTACGGCAGCTTTTAGTTTTCCCTTCCGTTTTGTCGGAAGCTTCTCTTTTCGAAGTCGGTTCCATTCCACCATTTTTTGTATCCGGAGTTGCCAATCGCTCTTTGACGGAGTTATCTGACAAGGGTTTCGCCCCGATCCTTTCATTTTTTCTCTATTTCCTCTCCTTTGTTTTTTTTTCTGATTTCTTCCCCTTCTCCTTCGTCCAAGCGCCGTGTAATTTAAGAATTTTGTCCTAGGTCACCTCCTCCCTAGCTCCCAGCTTTTTTCCATGGGCCTAATGTGCACAGGCTCCTTGCCCTCCGAGATCGACCTCTCCCAACCCCTTCATGCATGCCGCGTTCCAAGTCCTCTTTCTTTTGATTAAGCGGCGTTCGTTTTTTAGTTGCGTGGAACAGGCTCATGCAGAGCGACTTTGCACTTTCCTTAGCCCCACGACGCCTTCCGGCTTTCTCCTTTTTCCTATAGTTCTTGCAACGCTTCTTTGGTGCATTTTTTTTTCTCCCTCCGTGACAGGAAGGCTGCCGCTTCCCTTTCCGTAATGGCAAACCGATTCGTCCCCCCCTATCCAAAAATACGTCCTTTCGTTACCCCTCCAGTGATGGCTTCGGATCATTCTAACCCGTCCCAGTATTGACCCCGGCTTTAAGGATTCCACTTCCCCCCTTTTCCTCCCCTTCCATTCCCCCTTCGAGTATTTCACTATGCGGCGGACCACGCCCCCTGGAAATTTGCTTACCCCCGTCGGACGTCCTCTCCAACACAGATAGCTAGTATTCTCTTATTCTTTTTTTCAAACCCGGTTGGCCGACCTTTTCTTTTCTATCCCAAGCCGCTGGTTTCTTCCCCCCCCCGAGCTTCCTTGGTTCTCGAACCCTTTTGTTCCCCCCCTTCCCTTTTTAGCAAGGTTATGAGGTTTGGCATAAGTTCCCCTCCCGATTGGGAGCTTCCTTCAATCTATTTCTTCAGGGCCCGGGACGTTTATGGTTCACGATTGACGTGCCTTTTCCCAAGAGGTAAACTTTTTTTTTTTTTTCTTGTTCCCCCTCAAGCTTGCATAATGAGTTTCGTCCCCGCGGTCCGCTCTTATTTATCTTTCTTCTGGTCTTAATGTAGAGTTAATATCCATTATCTAGATGCCTTATTCCCTTTCGGGATAAGGATGGTTGACACGTGACTTCCCTCTGCACTATTTCTTTCCCAGATCTCGTGACCACTATCGATGGGCCCCCCCTACTCCCTCTTCCAGAAGAGGCTCTTCTCGATGTCCTGACGCAGGTGCCAAAATACCCTTTGGCCACGTCATTTTACAACGAGTTCACAAGGGCCCCCATCCTCTGTCCAACTCCACTTATGTTTTCCCCTCGGTTCAAACCCCATTTATCCCCCCCGATCCTTTTTTGGTCACTTTCATGCCAACCTCATTTCCCCCCCCTTACGCTTTCTGTCGGTTGGTTTTTTCCTTTTTTTTCTCAAATGGATTTCCTACGTGTTCCCTGGTTCCCTTGTACTTGACTCGGACCATGGTCCCCCCCCCCCTTTTCTCCGAGAATGACCCGAATTTCCATTCGATGAGCCCCTTCTTTACCCCTTTTCCCATCTCTACATCACGCGTTCTTCCACAGAGCTTTCCAAATCCCGTGATCATGCGCCCCTCGTCGGCCTAGTGATCGAGGTCGATTGAAGCGGGTACCGGGAAATGGTGTTCCTCTAAGTTGCGCTATTTCGCAACCCACTACCCTTCCGATTGGATGTCTGTCGTCAGATCTTTTTTCCTTGGTTCCTCCTTTGGCGTCGGGCAGTGGTTATCGGCTTTTCCCCTTTCACTGAAACCATTTCCTGTCTGTCTCCTTCACCCCCAGTCGCTTCGCCCCCTTTGAATGAGTTTCCCCACCACTCTTTTTTCCCAATTTTTCTTACTTGCACTTTCTCCCCTTGAGCTGGGACCTTTGATCCGAAACATCCCCCCCTTTGTAGAAATGCTTGGTTGACATGTTCCTCCTTTTTCAGCCCCTTTTCTCATACGTGCTAGACCCCATCTTTTAAGTGCTTTTTTTTTTTTTTGCTTCCCTTTAGTCTTCTCGGGTTGGGTCGTCCGTCCCTGGTTGTACGGCTTCCTGTTAGGACGGCATCGAGACCCCTGGTTCATTGCCCCCCCCCCACCCAATATGAGACTCTCACATATCCTTTTCCAGAACGACGCCGAGCTCCGCACCAGCCTCAGGTCTCTTGTCCTCTTTTTCGATTTAACGCGATGTTGTTCGATGTTTTTACGTTCCCCCCCGTCTCCTTTTTGGGGAGCGGAAACTTACCCTGATTTCTGCCTTGCTTCTCTGAATCCCGTCTCGTCGAGGGCTTTAAATCATTCGTCGCCGACGGCCGGCCTCCCCCCCCTCCAACCATACGGCAGGTTTTCTCCCGCTACTCCGGCTGATCCTTTTTCCAAGCTGCCTCCAATTGATTCCGTGAGCCTCTGTCTGAAAATCTCTTAATCTTTTGGTTCTGCATCGACCGATACCTGTTGGTCTCCCAAAACGGGAACGGATTCCTCCCTTTTCATTTTCCCGTTCGTCAAGTGACCAGTAAGAGGCAAACCAACGGGAATTAACAACTCTCATTTTTTTCTCTTACCTTCGCATGGTCAGGACCACCTTAGTCCCCCTCATGATGCCTTTAGATCCGTGTCTCGGTATTACTTTATATTCCTCTTCCCATCTGAATTTTCGCTTAGCTCTTCTTTGGGTTGGTTTTTCCTTGGGGAGGCGGGCTATCCTGGAATACCACAGAGATTTAAGCTGACCCCTCCCACTCCCCCTATTCTCCTTTCATGACTTCGTCTACCGACGGTCATACCCCGGCTTTTTTCTTTTCCCTCTTCTTCTTTCCCCCGGTTCCCCGCCGATGTTTCAGCCTTTCCCTGGGCTTCTTCTCTTTTTTCATCCATCGTTTTTTTGGTCTTCTCTGATCCGTTGACGCTCACGCATCTTGAGGACCTAATTTTTCCGCCCGGGAAGCTCTCCCACTCCTTCAGGTAGGCGCTTGGATCCTGGCCGGTAGTCCCCCTCTGGAACCTGGCTGCCAGGCTCTAGCAATTCACACCGCCTCTCAGAGTATTGCCCCTGAGCTTCAGTTTTGAAGGATTGATAAGATACCTTGTAAATTTTTCCGGCTTTTCAAGATGGATCTTACTGCGAGTCCTTGCTCCCTACGAGCTTTCCCCCTTGGTTCCTTTTTAACTTTTAACGGTTTTGTCATCTTGACTGTCACTCACTCTTTCTAATGCCAAACTCCCTCCTTTTTTTACTTTTTTAGAGTCCTCCCCCCTGTATCCCTAGACGATCATGAAGAAAAGGGTCCAAATAGTCAGCTTTTTTCGGCTCTCACTTACCCTTTTGTGGCACCGGATCAGCCGTGCTCTATTTTCCCTTCCCAAGTTCAGGGAGGCGTCGTCGCGAACGACTCTAACCAGACTATTTCCCCCCGTTATTTTTCTTTTTTTCGGCTACTTTCTCTTTTTCGTTTGTCCCCATACCATCCCCTATTTAGGGAGACACAAATCTTCCGTTTTCTCATCTTCCTTCCCCCTGATTGAGGTGCCCTTCTTCCTTTTTAAGCTTTCCTTCGTCGTTCTTCTTTTGTCGCGTATAATAGACTTGTCATTCCCTGTTTTTATTTCTTCCCTTGACCCGTCCTACCGAAGCCGGCACCTCCAGGAGCCCTCAACAAACCCGAGTATAAAGTCCACTTTACTCCCCCCCCGGAAGCCCCCCCTTCCTGGAACTCTTCTTTTTTTTTCCTTCGCGGATCAATGAGAATTCTTCCGTTCATGTCTTGACCGCGTTGTATTTTCGGTGATCAAGATGTTCTCTCCCTTTTTTCAGGTCACATGCCGTATCCTTTTTTTTACAAAAGTCGTTCGTCGCCTTCACAAGTGCCTAAGAAAAGTGATGGTTCCCCCTGACTTACCCCGTTCGTTTCGAGGAATGCCCCTCTCAAGAATGCCTACTCCGAATTTAGGAAACCCCCCAGATATTTCTTCCTTTTCCTTCGTGACATCCATAGTTACTGGTTGTTTAGGCAATTCCCTTGTGTCTTCACTTCTCCTCCCCAGCTTTCGGTCAATGCGGCATCTCCTCGACTCTTTGCCTCTTCTAGGAGAGAAATCTTTAATCTCAGGGGAGAAGTTTCTTTTTCTTTATTTGGGGCCCGTTTCTCACCGGGGTGTTGGCCCTTTCGAGTTCCTCGCGGACGGGTGTTTTTACGTCTTTCACGATTCACTTCCTCCTTTAAACCATCTAGTCACAATATGCATCCCCAATACTTCATGTCTCCAACACCCCCACTCCCTACCTCTTCATGGTCGATTATTGGCATGGCTCATTTTTTCCACCCAGTTGCTAGAGTCTGGTGACCCCCCTCTTTTCCATATTTTTTTTCCCTCGCTTGGCCCTTGTACACTTTTACATTCTTGGGCCCCCGTTTACTAATTTTGACTTTTGGAACCGCGTCCTATTTCCCCCTCTCACCACTTCCGCCTGAATTTATCATTTTCCCCTAGATAGTGTCCTCCCCCCTCAGACCATCTTCTTGGAGGGCCTCTACTAGTGTCTTCCTCGGCTGCAAGCATTTCCTCTGTCCTTTTTCTTTTCTTTCTATTTGCCTTCGCCATTTGATCAAGTCTTCCAAGCTCCTCAGATCGTTTTCCCTTCCAGGTTTCGCACCCTGCTTTTTTGTTAACGTTGAGGTGAGTCTTTTGAGTAAGCGATCATCGTTCAGCCCCTCCTGCCTGTGTCAGAGAGATTGCAAATCCTCCTACCCCCCTCTGCTCTCCCCTCCATTTCCCTAGACCTCAATTGACCTCGACACATCCGTGGCCGAGCTGTCTACCAGCGCCCGCTGGTACCTTTGCTTCTTCATCGCCGCTCTTTTTTTTCGACCGAGCTTCTCCGTATAGTGACCCTGGTCAACTTTTTTTTTGATATTTCCGGGTTTTCTTCCTTTTAATTGCTGGCGCCGCATCGTTAAACGGAATCCTCTCCCCGGTATTAAAGTTAGACGTTATTCCCGGTGTCCTGCCCCGTTTTGGCCCATTAATCTTTTTTTTCCTTCTCCGCCGCCTACGGAGTAGGTCCGCAACGTATTTGGGCTCGTTTTAGCCGGGTTAATTTACTTCCTCGTGCATCCTCCCCTCCCCAATCAGTCTTTGACCATATGTCCCCCCTCTTTGAGTAACGCATTGCTGACCAGCCTTCGAGCTTCTTCTTTAGTAATTTATTCCTCTTTCGACTGTATTCCAATCTTCCTTCCCAATTTTTCACCACTAACTCCGCTGTTTACTAATCCCCGGGGCGCTTGCGTTTCATCCTGGCAATTAACGTCCTCCTTGAGTTTTTTACGAGTCATACTTTTATTCGGCCCTCTATTTTCTACTCGCCCATGGCCACTCTTTTTCCTTTGGACTAGCGGACCAATCGCTCTGCATCGGAAGGACATTTGACCTTAACGGCCGCTTTTTAGACGTCTTA